>JAAUXU010048392.1_pt1 | contig 175143 bp, 146 predicted proteins | sample 7278151 | NCBI WGS metagenome assembly JAAUXU01 (sample SAMN14350113, study PRJNA611818) | marine sediment metagenome | isolation source: surface marine sediment (1.8m) | place: French Polynesia: Moorea | collected 2018-08 | reverse complement strand
GCCTCCGCCCCGCCCCCCCCCCCCCCCCCGCCCCGCCGCCCCGCGCGCCCCCGCGCGCGGGGGCGCCCCCCCCCCCCCCCCACAAGTCCTCGGCCCAGAGACTCATGCTTTTGTGCATCCAGTTCTAGACAATGTTGCAGGTGTGCCATCCTGCTAGGAGATGTAGTTGCCATTCTTGCTGACCACAGACTTAATCCATTGGAAGATTTTCATCTTCAGACACTCTAGGTACTGATGCCCCTCAACCGATTCCCCTTGTTGAACCAGATGGGTCCATTTTGGCCTCATTTGACGTATGACCTCCAGTATCATGATGGCACTGGGGTGGTGACCACGTGCTCTACAGGGGTGTCATCACCGTCGAACATCATGCACAGTCATGTTGGCTTTTCTAGACAGGGTCAAATGTGAAGTTCTTCTCATTGGAGAAGAAGGTGACATCCATGCCATGCTTGAGGCTGGACAGGAGCTTCCTGGACCTCTCCAGTCTCTTGGTCTCTTTGGAGTTGGCAAAGTAAGGGCCTCTCAATCCCACAGATTGACTTCCTGTCAGCCTTCTTGATGGCTTTGCCGACAGCGGTGCAGCGGAGGTTCTGGGACGCTATGATGGTGGTGATGGCGGTCACAGGGTTGTCCCTGACGGCCTCCTCACCTTGTTAAGGTTGACTTTGATTAAGCAGCCAGACTTGGGGGCATCCTTGAGGTCCTTGCTCACCTTCGGCTTGGCTTTGATCTGTAGATGGACCTGATGGAGATGTTCTTGAGCTTGATGATCTCCTCCAGGGAGTGCTGTGCACAGAGCAGTGTTCTCACCGCAATCCTCTTTGCCTACATGTTTGTCCCCACACATTTGATTAAAAAAAGATTTACAAAAGTGGCATCAAATAGTCTCTTTACGGGTCGGACCTGACCCAAGCCCGCAACTAATCTAGATGGTCAAAAGAAAATGTTCATTCCTGAGCACTGTGCTGACTGACCTAATGTCTTCCTTACGTCTAAGGCTTATGGCCATTTGTTGATGTTATGCTGTTTTGAATTTGCAAAGGTTGCAAATTTGCCATTAAGCCCTTTAAGAAACTTATTGGCATAAAATTTCTGCAGAATCGGCACAAAATCAAACTCCAAGTTTCTGCCTAGCGCAGCTCAGGCTATGTTATGTCATCCACGTAGCTATATCGTCCACTTGAGGCTGCGTGTATTTCGATTCATTATTTACACATCCCTGCTTATGTTATCCAGTGCCAGTCTGTCCCCGATGGACAATGAAAGTGAGGCCCACGCCATGACTCAAAACTTTTAAGAAGCATCACATATGACCAATTCAAAGTCACTCAAAATTTGCTCTTTGGAGTTTCTTCTTCTGAAGAAGAATTTTCGTCATTTGTCTTTAACCTCCATTTGACCTCCATGGCCTCCCTGGGAATGTTTGAGCTCCACTCTCCCGTGGCAGCCAAATTTGCCGCAATCCGACCAATTTCATCAGCACATTTGCCTGCATAACCACAGCCACCGACGGCGAGGAACATGCCAGGAGCTAACTCATCGATGAAAGGGGCCAACTTATTGGGAGTCTGAAAGTACAGGATGTACCAATTATGTATGTCTGCCTCGTAGATACTATATCCTGTAGAAACACTATATCCCTGATACCAGTGGTGCAGCTTGAGGAACAAGACGTGAGGACAGAGGAGGGGGGGTTATCATGACCCATGTGCTGCAAAATTCAAAGAGGGCATATGGTGCTTCTTTATGGGACAAAGATATGTTGTTCGTCACTTTTTTAGTTCACAAACTTCTTCTATTGGCATCAACTATGTAAAGCAAAGTTTCATTCATTGGAATATGATAGTGACATTTCTGCAATGTTAAAACCTAACCTGATATTCTCTGTCTTTTCTTTCCTTGATGTTGAGTGGGACAAAGAAGGTTGTTTTGGTTGCACTCCACTCCATCCATTCCATGGATGAAGTACTGCACATAGCTGTTCTTGCTGAGGTGAAAGTCTTTACCCTTGATATCAGGCAAGCCTGTGCAATATACATCGTATCAATATCAAATATCACGATGCTTGCAAAATATCGAACATTACAATAGCCAAAAATATGTCGTGGTATTGCGTACGACACTTTTTGCTGGCCCATGAGATGCACTGGCCGTGCAGGTCATGGGCTGTGGGATGGCCATGGGTCTGGCCATCGCAGCGTCAAGTGCCACTTCTGGAAAACTGTTAAGTTGCAATGGTAATGTCGTTGTGCCCATCAGGGCATCCCTCGAGGTAGAAAATGTGTTTTTATGGTTCACCTCCACAAAAAAACCTGGGAATGGTGGAATAGACGTATGCTCTTTTCCAGTCTGAGTTGCAGGTGCAGCAGGGCAGTAGAGTAAAAAGAGCACACTATGAATAAAAAAGGAGGCGCATGTACTAAAAAAGTGACATTAATACATAAGCAGTTGCCTCTTCATTAACCACACTTCTTAAAAAGCCATTCCTTTATTCACATAGCCAGGAGAGCTTGAATGATCAAGAGCTGGAGTTTTAACTACATACTTGTGTCACGCATTCATTTCTTAAAATGCTCTTTAGTCGTTCATTAACATACAACTTCTACGCATTTCTTGACCGAGTCTCTTTCAATATCTGACAGGGAAGCCTGCACAGTTTCTTAAATACCTTGATATGCGCGACACCGACAACAAGCCGCGAGGTACTTGGTCCACTCTTAAGGGCTCACTACAGTTGGAAGAGCTTCCTGTTCTTATTTCTCTTCAGTGTCCCCTGCTTGTTCTCTGCTTTCTCCACATGTTGCTGCCACGCACCATTCACAGATGCCTCAAACTCTGGTTGTAAATGGCCCTTGGGACACTAACGACGCTTGAACACTGACAAGACACTCGCATGCTGTTCTCATCAGTTTCAGCTGACCAAAAAGAGAATGGGAACTGAAGTTGAGGTCACTTTTGCCCTAGTTCGGTAAGCCATGTGGATGTGTTCTTGTGAAGTACACTTGTATCTATGCGTAGCATAGAATCATCCAATTTCGTGATGGTTTGATGCCAGTACAGACCGGTACTAGCGTCAAAACTGATAAAACCTTTAGGTACAAGACCTCCAAAGTTTGGGTAGCCCCATGTGATTGGGTGATGTTGAGCAGGTCCGCTTTCTTGGTTACTTCTGGAGCTCTCTGGTCAGTCATGTCTTCCACAATCACTTCTGGACCTGTAAAAACCGCTCCAGATTCTTCACGATGCCGACTTCACATGGTTCGATGAGTGACATTTTTGGGAGGAGTTTCATTGTAATATTGCTAAACCTGCTGCCACCATCTGGATGGTGAACAGCAGGACTGTCAAGGAGAGTGAGTTTCCCTAACCCTTCCGTGCTTACGAAGCCAGTTCAAAATTGGTACAAAATTGGTAGTTTTCCTGGAATTTCATATTTTTCCAACCTGGGTTTTGGCATATGGTCAAATTGAGAGGATATTACTAAAAAAAGTTTTTTCCCGAATTTGAAATTTTACTACAGTAGCACAGTACAATGTGGGCTCAAGATAGCGGGACACTCTTTGGCAACCCTTTTTACACTCACTTTACACCTAACGACGCCTTGAAGATTGGCATGAAGGAGATCCTCGATGGGGACCTGACCATTTCCATCAAGTAGCCTCCCGATAGGATGATATGTAGACGCTGCACCATCCGCAAGGCCTTGAAGGAGTTGCCCTAGAAGTCGTTCAAGGTCCGGCAGGTCCCAGTGCTCACCAAAGTCTCAAAGATCAAAAGGGTTGAGAGATCCTCCTCAACAAACTCCAGAAGAGAAAGAACAAGACGGTCTGGTCGTTCAGTGATGAGAAAAACTTCATTGCTGACCGCGTGATTAACAAGCAGAACACGCGCTACATCGCCCCCAATGTCGCCGACACCCACCCACCCCAATGTTAAGTATGCCAACGAAACCAAGAAGCCGGCAAGGGCCATGGTCTTGGGGATCCTCGGCTTCACAGGAAGAAATGTCCGCCGATTTTCATTCCCCAGGAGCTTAAAGTCAACACCAACAAGTATATTGGCATCCTGGAGAACGAGTTCATCCCCTGGATCAAGTACACCTACGGCAGTGTCAACAATGTCGTGTTCCAGCAGGATGGGGCCCCTGCACATGACAGCCGGCGCACACAAAGGCTTCTCAAGTCCAAAGTCAAGCTCATTGAGGCCAAGGACTGGCCACCGTCCAACCCTGACCTTAACGTGCTCGACTACTGGCGGTGGCCCGAGGTCTAGAGAAGGCCCAACGCCGTGTCCCACACCAGTGTCGAGGACATCAAGAAGGCCATCAAAAAGCCTGGAAGAAAATCCCCGAGGACGCCATGACGAAAACTATCCATCCCACACTTGAGACGCGTCCCACGTCTTGCCTTCGTTCATGGACCTGGCGCCATCAGACATGGGGCATTTCAACTTTCACTACTGTCTCACCGTCAACAGCAGCGAGGACAACAACGAATGCAAGTAGGGCCGCGAAAATTGGCGTGAAGATGGTCAAGACATCAGACAGCAACATATTAAAAGTTGAACACGATCGCCTGAGTTCTGGCTCACGTTGTGGATGGTATGAAAAGGGTCCCGCTATCTTGAGCCCACATTGTAGGTACATACTACTGTCTGAATTTGCAACTCCAAAATTGCTCTGAAATAAAAAAGCCACTCTGATGGAGCTGACATTTTAGGCGCTAATAAGAGGCAGTGTACCTCAAATTACAATCAAAGGCACTTGTCTAACACAGTATTTAAGCATAGAAAACTCAACACGTATGTAAACAGAGACAGACCCAATGCACAAAAAACTCCAAAAAATTCTGTCATGTAAGCATCTCTGATTGAGCTGGAACTTTAAGTGCTGACACTAGGCAGTGTCTAGAATAAGCACGTTAAATCTCATCTCAATTAGGGACACTTTTATGACATGAAATTTAACGTAGCTCTGTGGAAATCATACCGTAAGCTGCTGACCGGCACACTGCTGATACAATGATGTGACCATCTGTGTTGCCAGAGCAACTTGAGCACTCAGCTATGGCAGTGCCTAATGCCCAGTTTCCTTGAAAACTGGAAACTGACATTTCTGAACTAGCGTAGTGTTTACTGATACTAGGTTTGAAATCCTTTCCCAGGTAGCTTTTCCTCATGGGGGCTGTTCTCTCACAATAAGACGCCCTCGGTCTGGAAGTTCTCTGTAGACCAGGTCTGCTTCATCAGCGTAGCAAATGTGACTAGCACTGTAGACAACAAGCTCAGGGTAGCCTTTCCTAAACCTACTTTTCAACTGCATATGAATCAGCACTTTGCCTTTAATCATTTTTCTCCTTAAACAAAACTCCATGTCTCTTTTTCTAGTCTGTCAGCCAGCCTTGGCAGAATTTGAAATGATGCTTTGAGTCTTTTGGAAGAGCAGTACGGTAGCAGCCTTTGCCTCCGCCTTGCCAGTGGGGACATCTTCCAAGAGCCATTGCACAAGGGCATCCTCCTACACAGCTTGCTCTCCATGCCTGCACGCTTCCCTCTGCTGTGGTACGAGGGATATTCGACCAAGAACAAGACTGGATCAATAACTTTATGTGCAGGTCCTGTTTTCAAAATATGAGGTTGTCCGATGAAAGCTGGCATCTTTTTCTTCTGTTTCTGTGCACTTGGTTGTGTACTTAGACTTCCCAGTCAACAGCTATGAGTCCATCTGTGCAAGTGTGTGCATCAATGCTTCCACAATTTTTAATTTTTCAATGTCAGAGCATTAGGCCAACAAGTCCTTTGCCCACGGGCAAAACAGCAACAGCGACACACAAGCATTTGGTTGGAGCTTTTGGGGAACAGGCCTGAGTCGTGCAAGGACATTTGCTATCTTCAAGGAGTACAAAGAGGGCCGTAAAGGTGTCAAAGATCATGGTGGCCGTTTCCAAATGAGGCACAGCAGAGAAGATTGCAGCTGTGAAGGTTCTCATCGAGAGAGACGGCAGGTAGGGCAATGATGAGTTGGCTGTGGAGACTGGTCTATCTCGTACATCGCAATTTTGCATGAAGATTTGAACTTCATTAAGAAGTGCACAAGATGGGTGAGTTCCTTTCCTTCTCTGAGACAACCACAAAAAGGCACGTCTGGAGATGGTGAGGGATTGGAAGTGGCACTATTTCCAGCAAGACAAGGCCTTCCTTGAGAGCATCGTCACCATGGATGAGTCCTGGGTGAGGTGCTACTCTCACGAGACCAAAGAGCAGTCCAAAATTTGGTCAAAAAAGGGCAGAAAACCACCAGTTGAGGCCAAGACCACAAACAGGACAAAGAAACTGCTCTATGTTGTTTTTGTTGACAGTGAGAGCCCCATTTACCAGCACTTCATGCCCTGCGGCTGCCAAACCATCAACTCAAGGTACCATAAAGAGATCCTGACAACATTCCTGTGCTATCTGCGAAGGAAAAGGCCAGTCAGGAATGCCAGGGAGGGGTTCTTGCATTACGATAGTACCAAGCTCCATGTCAGCCATAAGACCAAAGCGATCATTGAGGAAAAGGGCATCGAGATGATCCCATGTGTTCCAGACTTGCCAGACTTGGCTTCATGTGACTTTGACCTCTTCCCCAAATCAAAAAAGTTACTTGCTGGGGAGCACCACACAGATGACATGGACCTGATCAAATCAGTGGAGGCATCTGTCAGGAGGCTGGCAAAGAATGGTTTCATGTATGCACACAAGGACTGGATGAGACGAATGGACCTCTGCCTCAGGGAGAAGGGGTATTATGTTGAAAAACATTAGTTATAGGGATGATCATTTTGTCACTGTACACTGTCCGCAATAAACGTGCAGTCTTGTTCTTGGTCGAACACCCCTCGTATTTCCGCTTCATGCGACGGCTCTTTGTGGCAGCTCTGATGCAGCTGGCCTGGATCACTTAAACTGTTACGGACGGACCTTGACTGTGAGCTGTGCAGACCGTGGTTACCAGTCTGCAGTTCATCAAAATGCAGTACTACTTTCACAGTACTGTCAGGAATGGAAGTCATGCTTTTGTGCAATTAACCAAAAGAGTGCGGCCATTAAGAGATGGTAAATAAGGCGGCAATTGTATAAACTACAAATAGACTCTTTACCCACACCATGCTTACACTGGAAGTTACGCAGGAGCCGCCCTTCACGCTCAGGACCTCCATTTCAGGGATGAGCTCTTGAGCGAATCTGTGTAGCTCCTCGACGCCTTCTGGGTCACCTTCGCTATAAGTCTCGTACACGTCCGTTAACTCCTGGAAAGTTGACCCGACGACACTATCGAGAACCATACTAATTATGACGCTGATACCTGTCTGTTACCTGATAGGTGTGCACGAGCCGTTCAAAGTTATCTCCGTGCCCCAGCTTGAGGTAATACTTTCCGTCAGGGTACCTGACCGGCGGGAGGATGTAGGTCCCATCTAACTGACCGTCGCTGTAGTCGGTGATGATCGAAGGGAGCGACGAAATCAGTTCTGATGATTCGTCCACTTCCAGATATGCCACGGTCTGCATGGTCAGGGTCAGATCCAGCTCGTAGTCGGGCGATGGGGCGAGAACCTGAAAATTGTACCGATGGCCATCACAATATTGTAAATACTACACCTAAAATGTTGGCCACCTTAATAGGATCTGTAAAGTTAGCGTAGGCGCCGGTGGCTATGACGATCTTCTGCGCCAAGATCTCCTCGTCGATGGAATCAAGTACTACCACGAAATCACCTTTGTTGCGCCTGGGGAAGACCGTCCTGTGATACAAAAGAGAAATCTAGTGACAACTTGACAATCGTGTTATAACTCACTTACTGCACTGTGTCGTTGAACATCCTGCTCAAGTTGTTGGCCGCCAGCTTCCTCTGGGCGGCCACAAACCGCCTGGGGTTGACATAACCTGCAGCGAAAGGCTGCCAATAGCCATAGAAGTCTCTGTCTTCGTAAAGTTCATGGAGATGAGATTCAATATGCTTTTTCTATGCTACCTCAGTCAAGGGTCACTCGGTGGTTTCTCCCTGACGATAATGATACATACTCAATTGTACTACATTACCACCGAGAATACAATGATTCATTGTATTACGACAGTATTGTAGAGAGTGGCCGAATGTAAGAGTTTCCAGAACATTCAATCTCATCGTCATCTTCCCTCGGCATGTTGAGACTAGGAAAGTCTTCCCTCTCCAACTTCCAGCACTCATATCCCTCCAGGTGAACATCTCTGGCAATGTACTCCATCAGGGGCTTCCGGTCGTCCTCCGTTCTCATGTTGACCAACCCGCACTCGTGGAAAAATGCAATCCCTGAAGCAGCTTCGATGCTGCGGTACCGGTCAATGGACTTCTTCGCTATTGGCAAGCCCAGTTAGCGTGTGCCACGTAGTACAGTATATGTGATGTGTGGCATCTCTCAAAAAAACTTATCACCTACTTAGATCTCTCCAATAAGGATTCGAATCGAATAGCCTCGTTATCCTTGCCTGGTCGAACCAGGCTCCGTGAGCGTGAGCGTTGTTGTCCTCGCCCGGTCCCGCCAACGCCACATTGTGGCCGAAGCTGCTCAGGTACTTGGCCACGGAGCTGCCGATCATCCCACTACCAATCACACAAAAATCGTAGGACATGATATTTATTGTACGTGGCAGACTGTTGTGGCCTTTCTCAGTATCTGACCTTATTATCTTATCTTTTGCATGCACTCGTTTGTATACATTTCGTACGTCCATATGAGTTTGCCAGTGCACCTTGTTGCATAGAACAGTTCGTACAAGTGTCCCCACGTACAGTGTAATCCACATTTTACATCCTCTAATTTTCTACGTGACAGCTCGGAATCCATCAAAACGTGACCAAGTCATTTAGATTATCATCTCTCTAAAACATAAAAGGACAGGCCCCCATGTATGTGTGTCTGTCTGTCCGTCTGTCTGTCTGTGTGATCTGCGGCTGCTTTTGGCTGACGATTTTTGGCATTTTCGCGGCTGATCTTGGCGGCTGATTTTCGTCTGCTTTTCGCGGCTGCTTTTTGCTGCTGTTTTGTCCTTGTGTCTGTCTGCGGCTGATCTTGCGGCCTATTTTCGCCGCTGATTTGGGCTGTTTACCCTTCTGCGGCTGATTTTCGCCACCAACTTTTGATTTTCACGGCTGCTTTTTGCGGCTGTGCGAGACTCATTGCGATAGGTGCACACACCAGTACTGCGCCACTTCCGCTTTATCGATGTTTCGTGAACGTAACTGAAATTTTGCGCCTTGTACTGACTCTTTTTGGTCTTCACGGTGCAATAAACTTGCACACAGCCATTGGCCAGAACCTACACTAAGACAGCGACAAACTTTAAGATTAAAATATTAAACTTTTCGTTCTGGATGACTTCGCCCTGCTAGAATCTCCAGCCTTCCTCGGTCTGGTCACAAAAGAAACGAGTGTTATGTACGTGTATTTCATCCAGCAGATATAAACTCGGTGTGTACATGCATACGTACGTACAAAGGGCGAATGCTGTTTTTTTCCTGCTTTTATTGAAGGTGACATAATTTCATGTATGAGAAAACAACAAAGGAACCCCAGGCAGCTTCCCAGTTTTTTCCAAGAACAAGTAGAAGTGGTGAAACGGCGGCTGCAACAAGGAGGGCTGCGGCAACTGCGGCAACAATGGCGTGTATGGAGACAACGATGTCAGCGGCTGATGGGCGTCGGCCAACACAAACGGCAATTGACCCTTAGCAGTAGGAGTATCACGATGTCGCAACTCTGAGATAAACGGGGAATGTTGCCTATGGTATGACATGAGGTTTTCCAGAGGTTGGCTGGTGATGTAGTCAGCATCGTGACCAGGAGGAGAAAGGACCATTTGATCTGCTAGGTGTTGCGACTCCTTGACGGTCAATGGCTGAAGTGTCTGAAGATCAGAGACCGCCGCCTTATTATTCGCTGTCAACTGCCTCACTTTTTTCTTCTTCCTTGGCTTGTACTTGTATCCCGGGTTGTCGATCTGGTGCTGCACCCTCAGACGCTTGGCCTCGTCAATAAATGGCCGTTTCTCGCACTCGGACAAGTGCTTCCACTCAAAGCCTGAAAAATGAACGTACGTCACGCATTTAACAGTCGTGCCTACGTCCTGTGTGCCCTGTACGTGTGTGCAGCGCCTACGAGACGTACGTACAGCGCTGCAGTGCTGTACTACAGTGCTTCCTTACCCAGTCTTCTTGATATCTCAGAGTTGTGCAGCTTCGGATTGCTCAATGAGATCTGCCTCCTTTGGATCCTTGACCACACCATAAAGGCGTTCATGGGTCTCTTTACCCTGCCACAGTTGCTTCGTTCCATTGGGACGACGAGTACGAATGCGAACAACGCAGCGTTGTCCGTCTGTTATTGTGCGCGGAGTAGGAAGAGACCTTTTCCGCCCGCGCTCTGCTCCGTTGTGTCATTTTCATTTGTTTTGCTGACGCTCCGTGATAAGTGCAGTAGAGGTACCTGCATGCATCAGTTCATGCGACTGCGGGTGCGTGTGACAGTACGAAAGCATGTATGGAGCTGGCTTCGGTACGTGTGCATCCACAGGCTGTTAGACACAATATGCACAGAAAATAGTGACCCTTTAATTTTTAACTGCGTAGCTTTTACAATGTACACGGACGTACGAGTGTTAGCTTTTTTACTTGACACAGTGGTCCTAACTATTGCGTGTGTGTTCGTTCAGCGCGATGCTGCGCAGCGGACTCCGCATATCCGGGTACTCAGTGAAAACTCACTGAAAAGGGGAGGAAGAAGAATGACAATGCCCACGTTTGAACGTAGAGGTAGGTATTGTGCTGCATGCCACATATGTGGGGATGCCCGTGTAGGTAGTACAGCATAGCATTAGACGCATGCACTGTAGTTGGCGCAACAAGTAAGAACAAGACCGGAAGGTGCGTCAGGCAGGTCACAGTGAAATCTCCCGATTGAAAAACATGCCACAAATACACCGTTCGTCTCCAAAGCCCACATTTTCTGCTGTCTTTCACTGACACCCGATTATTTAGTCACTCTTCGAATAATATTAGTGCTGCTCCCTTGCCTGACTTCGCTTCTGCCATGGCTTCGTGTGCGCTATTATTTATGTAAAGATTATTCGTCCATCATCTTACCTTCATCATGACCCGGACTGCGCGTAGGATGCCACCTGACATCAATGTTTTTTGTTTCAATTTTTATACAAGTGTTCTGACAGCAAGTGTGAAAGGATTGAATGGGGCTTGTGGCTATTGCAGACGTACTAACAATCAATCTTTTGTCTTTAACATCAAGACTCAGCTCATTACACAAGGTGCGCTGACTGTGCAGGGGTCATACTCAGTAAATATGCTTCTTTGTACTTGTCCTGCACAGTAGAATTCGTCTTTTTCACCTCTGAACCTAGTATTATGCATACAACGGGAACAGAGAAGGGAAGATCCATTTCAGCCTGATGCGTGGATCAAATCTTTCTTTCACCCTTCACACAATGCACCAGAAGAAGAGTGAACTGACGATGACAATGCAGAGTAGAGAGATTTCCATTTTCCTCGCCGTTCGTTCTTGATATGTCAAGATACTCTCTCCTCTTGTCAATAGTCTGAAGCAGCTCCCACTTCTGCGTGCTCTCTCACATGTTCACGCGCGCTGTACCAACGTTGGATGCATGAAAGTTTGCTGTGCACACTCAATGCACGCAGTGCAGCTCATGAGCAAATTTTGGAACGTGCCCGTATAGAGTGAGGTTGCTAAAGGCAAATATATCAGGAGTGTAATAATAATCATGCGAGTAACTGTGTCTCAAGTCTTCCCCACGTACCTACATGAACGTATAGCAAGGATTTCCATGCTTCTACTCCACCTTAAAGTTCCAGATATCCTTTTTTTCTCTCTTCCTTTTTGTACCACTGGCGAAATTACGTGCCATACATAGTGTACATTCGCTCTTTCACTTACTGCCATCCTCCAGATTCTAAGATCTCTCCGGTTCCAGCCGATTGTGTCAGAGTTCTATCCGATCAGTAGGACCCATGAGAAGCCAAATTTCCCTTCCCCATTCATTGCAAGCATGAGCTGAAGGGAGAACAGATCTGGAAGTTCCCTGACAGTTTGGGAATTTTCATTAAAGCGGTCAATTTCCGTGACAATGCGCAGTCAGATGAGCAATCACACATGCCATTGTGGGTCTGCGAGGGGACGTTTCCTCCTTAAGGAAATCTTCAATACGACCCCACCAAAAGTTCCAGACCACCGACCGGCACGTACGCGTGCGTTGCCGGGTTCGCGCCCGTTGCACTTGGTCGCCAGTGCTCCGGGACTTTCCAAAGTTTGCCCACATACGAGTACCGGTACTCCCTTTGGCAGTGCCTACAAAGTGCAAAAGAAATTGAAACAAGTTTAATTCCCTACGTGACGCCTTTTTGAACTAAAACACACGTACGTACTTACGAATTAGACTTAATTACTAAGAGAGCAACCAAGCGGGAAACCGACCTTTGTGTTGCAAGTACGTGTAGAGGAAAACTAAAGCCCTAAAACAATCCTTCAGTGCCAGAATCAAAAGGAGTAGAGGGATAAAAAAAAGACACAAATGGAGTTTAACAAAGGGATTAGCCCTTTGCCAGCCAAATCCTCTAATGCCTCTTAAAGGCACTTAATCACGTTCAGGCCCCAAACATGATGCTAAAGTAACGTGCCCTTTGTGCACACGTACAGCGAGTCGTCTTTGAACTAACAAAGCACAAATTGACGCTAGATTACAGAAATCGGTCTGTGAAAAATACTGTCCATGCAGCGGTGTAGCAGAAGGTTGAGAGGTGTGTAGGTGTGGGAAGTGCCTTCAACTGTGGGAAACTCTCTTTTTTGCCCATTGTTACTCCGACTGGTCATTAATTGGGTCCCATTGGGGAAGAGGGGCCCATAATGATGACGACAATACCAACAACAGCAGCCCCTTGAATACGCATGATGCGCAATTTGCCTTTGTGTGACCACTAACAACCATACGTGCACCTCTGAGAAGCCATCGACAGCGCCAGTAGTGTTTTTTGCTTCCTCTCTTTCATCCGCCGAGGACTTTTCTCCGTCACAACTCTCAAACACAAGATGACGGACAGTCAGAAGAATAGAATATGCTGCTACCGCATCGCCGGACTGCGTGTTTCTCAAAAAAAAAATCTGCTGCTGTACTGAAGGCACAGCACAGTACAGTGCAACACAGCACAGTACACCCACATGAGGATGGACTTTGGTCCGCAGGAATCGTGAAAGAGCGAGCATGATATAAGCACAAATGCGCGCAACAAAGAGAACTCCGTCGTCAATGGGAGAGACGGAAAAAAGAATGAATCCCACAATTACTAGCAGCAGCAAAGCCAGACTTTGATCGTCGTGTCATGACGAATAATTCCGGTAGCCGCGGGTCGCCGCCGCCGCCATCACTCTCTTAGTAGTAGGAATTAGTACTGACTTTGAAAGAAGGGCAAAGTGTCGACTCACCATTTGAACAATTGCTCCTTTTGTGCAGTTGGACTTCGTTGTTTTCCCCCTCTGATTGCCTTTCTTGCTTTGGAAGTCCTCACCAAATGTATGTAGCCACTGCTGCTCTCAGTTTTGGACCGGTGACGATGACAGAGCAACTTTGCTCTTTGTTTTGTTTCGTTTCCAATGAGGAGAAGCTGTGGGAGGACAAGAAAGAAACCGAGCGAGAGCGCCGTCATACACTCAGAGCGACAATACGCTATGGTGAGTATATAGCAGAGCAGTGTGGTGCCTTTGGGTGTGCGGCGACTGCACAGAAATAATTAGGAGGAGTGACAACACACAAGTTGAGACAATGTGCTCTTGAAATAGTCTGGCTCTCACTGTCACACACTCTCAAAACCATTAGTCCATTTACATTGCATGTACGCACCTTCGTACGTGTGTCATTGATGTTTACGCCCGTGAAAACAAAGTGACACCGCCTGCCTGATGTTGCTTCCGAACTCAATTTCGTGGCTTGATGCTCTGGCTGACGTTGGGAGCTGAAAAAAAGTGCTTTTTCGGACCACTCTAAATAGCACTTAAACAGCTCTCGTCTTCAATGCATACCGATCGGTATTGTACTTCAGCTACTGCAGTCACCACAAAACGCACCATAAGGCAAGAATAGCAGCCATAAAGCTGTGAATAGATTTTGCTCATGTTTGAAGCGAGGACGCAAGAGACAAAGTCATGCGTAAACTTTTACCGGGCGAGGACAAATCATCATCTGCGACGACGACGACGACGACGACGAGGAGGAGGAGGGGCGCATACCACACGACGTAAAAAAGCCGCACTGTAACGGCCCGCGGAAAAATTCATGACGTCGCATTTGAATCATGCGCTGAAGCAAAAAGGCAAAAAAAAAAGGTCGTGAGAGCTTGGCACAAAGTTACGGTAGCTTCGAAAGCCTTCGGAATGTGACGATGATTGTGTTGCAGCCAGCAAAGTGTTTGGCTGAGGTGAGAAACGTCAGTTCTACGCACAGCTAAGCCTTAGCTATTGGCTTCAGTTGTGGTCACATTCTTTGGACAAGTGAGCGACGACGAGGACGATAATATCGGAATTTTCTAATCCTATTGACCTCTGTGGATGAGAGAGGGAAAAAAGAGAAGGGAGATATAGGGACTTCAAGTCTTGGCCCCTGACGCAAAATCGACAGCTGACGGCCGTCCACCCAGCGCGTGAAATCATTGTCCGTAGTGAAATATCAGAAGAAGTCCTTGTGTGTACAGTTCCAGTGTGTAGGTACGTATAGCCCTGCAAGTACAAAGCCAATTCAAGGCTGGTCTCTCTTTTTTGGCTTTTACAGGGCTGACTGAAACACTTCCCTATGTCTGCTGCGAGAATCTTTTTCTTAGGTGGTGGTGAAGAAGCCAAGGATTGAACAACTTGGTCCATAGGACCGAAGTCACTCTCCAATCTTTTCACGCTCTCTGGCCGTTATGTACTAAACGTCAGCTGTCAATTTTACGTCAGCCACCGAACCTTCAAGTCCCCATGCACATGGATGGTGAATAGGGTTTGTTGGTGTGGCTGCCTACTCGACCAAAAGACTTTTGTTATTGTGCTAAAAGTTATAGCGCTCCTGTGTTGCTCCTTTTCCTTGTCACCCAAGTGGCTGTTGCCAAATGTGCCCAAACATTTATTGAAAGTCGCACAAAGGTCGATTCTGATCACTGTCCTCTCCCTGCTTCCCTTCTATGTGGGTCAAGTGGACACCAAAATGTGCTCATTGTGAGTGAATTTTTCACGCATCACTCGACGGTAGCACTATCTATCCGGATTAACCGCACCACTACCCTGGACAGACATGCCATACGTTTCTAGTTGTTTAGCGTGCTCAATGTTAATGGATGTGCACGAGTATTTTTCCTAGCACCCACCGGCCATATCGCGTGCCCGACTACTCCGATCTGCAGTGCACTGACTTGGGGGTGAGGAAGGTCGATGCATTTCCTGCCTGGTTCTGCACGTACACTGCGGTAGGGGTGTGTGTACGTAGTTAGCACAGCGTACACTACGTACACGAACATTAGTCAGCCTCTGAGCACCGAGCTTTTAATTCTTTTGCCTAATGTTCTTGGCAGCAAATAGCCCGTGAAGCGCGCGTATCTCTGGCCGAGTGGTAGAGCGAGCAAATGGACAACATTAAACTGATAAATGACATTAGTTGGTGGAGATTTTTGTTCACGCCCATGTTGAGTGGCGCGGTGCTATCCTGTCCGCCCAAAGATCGAGCCCTTTCTTCATCTGCTTGCTTTCTGATAGATGTTTGGGTGCACGGACACGCTGTGGCCACGCACGCAGAGCGCAAACTCCAGATAGCTGGAGCACAGCCCTGGTCACAATTATGCAGCACACGAGCCAGTGAGCTTCGCCACCCTGTAGTTGATCAGTGGCGCATGGTGAATATCACGCGTGCGTCGTGCCTCAACTCAGTGCAGGCTGAAATAGTGAATGCTTGTTGAGGCCTGTGTGCCAACGCACTGCGCAATCACAATGTGTCTGCACTGCCCGCCCCTCCGACGTCTTTCTTCTTCCCCAAACATTGCAACAACAACAAATTCAATCGACAAACGACGTGTCGCATTTTTGAGGAGGGGGCGGACGAAAGGGGAATGAAAAATTATATTTCATCCCCTTCCCTCCTTTTGACGTACGGAAAAGCAGTTGGAATTTTTTTTCGCTCGCCGTTGAGAGGGAGATGCTTTCATCGACGTCATTTTTCATCGCCGGACGAGGTCCGGACCCGCCCACAACCAAGAGGGACCACGACCCATCATGATACATACATCCACTATACGAGCCGTGCAGAGCACTACGACAGTCGTGCTTAAAAACATATTGTATGTAGTAAACGAGCAGAAAGTAATACGCACTTATGGAATTCTCCGCTGTGGGAGGAGGGTGGGAGGCCTCTCTCTGGCAGACAGGCTTATAGATGTACGAACGTAATGTGCGCTAGAGCGAAGGCCTCATTTTTCAGCTTTAGCACTCATTTGTTGTTAGTCCATTCAGCTTTATCATGCAATGAATAAACGGATGTTGCATCATAAATTCTCATACGCACGCATAGTATATTGGGGTGTATGTGTACGCACAAGTCCCGGAGGACGCCAACGAGAGACACAGCGCGCTCTGCAGAGAGGTTGGACGCGATTGGTGCCTGAGAGAAGAAGAAGAAGAGGAGGAAAAGAACTAGTCTGAGTCTGTCTGAGGCGGGTTTTTTATGACTGGAGCACACTTGTAGCCTTTATAAGGTCGGACTTTCTGCTTCAGGATGAAGGATCATCATCTTGATAGCGTGTAATTTCGACGAACAATTCTCCGAGTTGGAACGACTTTGCCTGGAATCGTCGTGATTTTGTACCTGCCACCTCTTTTAAAGGGGCACCAAATGGGGGTAGTTTGTACGACGATGTGGAAGAAAAGTTTTCCTTCTACGGGCAGAATTTTATTGAGCTGAATGCGCAGAGTTGCCTTTTTAGCAAATCGTGCGTGTACCCACGTGACGAAAGCTTCTGAGCTTTATGCAAGTAGTGTGTTGAGACAGTGGGGAAATTTCCATATTTGTTGAATCCCCCCCCCCCGCCCTAAGGAGCCCTCGCAGTTGCCCAAGACGTTGCACACGACAGAGAATAATGGATTCCTTTTAAGGTTATTGGCCCTCTCTCATTCTTTCTTTTGAAACTGCCTGATCTCTCTGTAACTTTTATATGGACCTTGGTCTAGGAGTCCTAATCCGTATTTATGTTTGCCTGTCCACTCACGTCAGGGACCGTGGGAGGGGTGGGTGTATGTGGATACACACACACACAAGCAAGAAAAAGTTGGAATCTGGCGTCGTGGCTCAACTTCTTCTTCATCTTCCTTCCCTTTGCTTCCTTCCACTGCCACCAACAGGCGCCATCGTTGTATCAATAAAGTCGGCTCTCATCAGTCCCCCTATTGTGGCAGAATTTTCTTTTTCTGTGGTAGGGAAAATGCAGCCTTATCATGGTGTTGGCTCCTTTTGATACGCACTCACACGCATAGAGAAAGATGGTTCTGTCACGAGAATTAGACCTTGGTGTCGCTGACTCAAACCATCCTCCCCCCTCAAGAGAGACGGGTCCACAATAGGGCAAGAATGCCACGATCAAAACTGTCCTCAGGCTGCTGGGAACGAACGAGCCAGCGACTACTACTACATACACTCACTCACTCACTCACTCACTCCTTGTGCAGTATAGCAGCCTATTCTATGCTGCCTTAATTCAATCACTTGTTCCTCGCTCAAGTGGATGATTTACTGAGCGTCTCAAAGCTATCTAACATCAATCTTAGATTCAACAAGCAACGGCCTGTGAGTAAGCTCTGATAAAAAGCTTCCCCGCAAGCATTATGCTGCCTAGGCATTATGGAGTGAAAAGTCTTGCATTCAGCGTGCAAAAGAAACACAATCCAGACAGCCTCACACTATAGCAGCATCTCTGAGAGAGAAGAATAAAATGAAAGGCTTTGTCCCCATTCTTGCCTGGCATTTGTGGAGAAGAAAGGCTGCCCATTTTCTACCTCTGTGTGCCAGCACAAAAGCCTTTTGGTTGTAGACTGTGCGCACGCACGCACGCATACACAAGGTAAGCAAAGAAGTTCTAGCACCGTGTGATTCATCAGGTGTCAGAGTTTACAGGTGCCCATTGGCTGCACGGACAACGCCAGGCAGAGCCTGATTGGCCGACGGAAGACAACTCGATGCTAGGCGAGATAAAGACAGAAACCCACTTTTCTCTCCGCGGGAGGTATGGACCACAGAGGCAGGCAGGTCCCCCCCTCCTCCTCCTCCTCCTCAATCCCCCCCTTCTTGAGCAGCTTGGGCGACCCCCCCATGCCTATACAGAAATACTGACGTGGGCGCGGCTCCGCACTCTAAAAAAAAAAAAGGAGGGAAACGCATGACCTATTGCATTGGCACAGTCACACCTACCCGCATTGCATTGCGGCGCTGCACTTGCACTGCTCCTCGTGCTTTGGTCTGTATGCGTACATGCTCATCCAGCTGTGCTACCCCTTGGGTAGAGCCATGATGCTTCTATGCTTTCCTCACTGGAATGAGTGAACGCAAGGGTTTAAGCAGTTAAATGCATTCTTTGAAAATCGCTTATCGAAACGCCCCCTTTGAAAGCTGATACAGATCTTAGGTGCGAAGGCAGTATTCCCGTCTCTTCGTCATGACATCTGAGTGCCGCTGCTGCTGCTGCTGCTGCTGCTGCTGTTGCTTGGCATTCGGATGGATTCCCACTTTCTGAGCACAATGGGCCCCATCCAACGGATACAATGACAAGAGAGTGGTGCCTCGAGTAGCAAGCAGACGAGGCCTCTCCAAAACTTCATCCCCTTTTCTTGCTCTCTCTCACTCTCACTCACTCCATTGAGAGCATCTTGCAGTGATTCTGTATGTGCTTGACTGTCATTTATCATGAGTGCTTCGCTCCTCAAAAGGTAGAGTAGAGCAGAATTGAAATTTGTGCAAGTGATTAATGAGTTGTTTATCTTTCTACAGCTCCGTACTGTGCAAAAAAAATTCCTGCGTCTTCGCGTACAATATTCACATTTACCCTTCTTCTTGTCAACGTTGTTCCACGCACCGCTTTCTGTCTTTCATAGGAAATAGTGTGTATCCACAGTTGTGCATCCTCCCATTGCACCTTGCTTGCAATGTTTTTCTGTTTATTCTGCCTCTCGCCCACCTAGGTCTTAATCTGACAGTGAATGATCGGTGTGGAGGCCCAAGAAAAACGTTGGTGGCACAATGGATTCGGACAGGAGATGGATTGAATTAATGTCAGCTGAAAGAAGTGAATCACATTCATCCCGTTGTGAGTCGTCGGCGAGGAGGAGGAGGTGGAGGCACAATGGGGGGGGGGGGGGAAGAAATGCCAGCAGAGTTTAACAGGCATCATCATGAGAGGGAAGAAAATGCTTCATCCAGTAGCAGCAGCATAAGAAGCTTTGGACGGTCCTGGGTATAACAGGAGACTGCACTGAAGTAGTCTGGATGCTCTGATTCACTCTGCGTTGTTGCTTCCTCTTCTAAGAGTTTTTGTCACGCACACACAGGGAGAAAGGCAAGAAAAGAGGCTAGGTGGATCAAGAGCAAAAGGAATTTAAAGACCCTGAAGAATGGAAATGATCGCCAGAGAAAGAGAGGAAGAGATTCGTTTCTTTGTCCAAAGCGTCATTTATCATGGAATAACTTGATCATTTAGGGCCCCTATTCTTCCCTTGACTATAGGGGAGCATTTATTCAGGGAAAGAGACAGCAGCAACAGACGATATTTCATTGTATTTCCATGTCACGACCAGGTGGGTACGACAGTATTATTACACTTGAGAAAGTACCTAAGCATAGACATTTACAGAATGTACTAAGAATTCACTTTGCATAAGTCCTTCCGAGGTCGAAACCAAGTTATGAGTACCAACCTATGGAGGGTGTTGGTGACGGAGAGAGCACTTTGGGCCAAGACCATTTGATGCGGATGGCAAAGACCAAGTAAATAAAGAATACATATCAATTTTGGTCGCTCGCTCCTGTGGACTTACGTGAGTTCTTAGCCGTCGACGTGCAACTTGGTACGGTGGTGGTAATAGCATGCTCTAAGTAGTATCTTGTTGTCCATATAGTAGATGTACAGTACCGCACCGAGCCACGACGCAATATACGTCCGAAAATCGGACCCGACCCGAGAGAATCTGTGCATGAGTAAGACTTAACGTTATGACAGATGTCGCTTTTCTGCTGTGTGTGCCATGCAGTCTCTTTCGCTTCGGGAATGGCAGCTTATGGGCCATACCAGAGTTTGTGTAAGAGTTATTACACTCTGTAAGCACATATGCCACAAATTCGAATCATGCCATGTCACAAGTCCTGGCTCATACCGGTGTCACTCCTCTTGTCTGCACGCACGCTACGAATATGGTGACTTCGTGGGTACGAACACACTCCGTATATTCCTGACGTACTCACTTCACAAGTATCCAGTGATATTATTAGTCTTTACCTTTACTTTCTTAACCAATTGGGAAAAGATAACTCTTTTACCAACTGAAAATACATGCTAGAACTTGGATTGCCCCTAACTCTTTCAAATCTTTCTGCACAAAACGAATCCATTTTGAAATACAAACACCATTTGCGAAGGACATCGCTGTCATCAGCTTGCACAAACCAGAGCGGCTGCGCCCACCCCAGCACAGTAAAAACCCACTGTGTACATTTCGTCAATGTGTGGTATGAGATTTGCGTGTGCGGGAGAATGGCACTTTAAATTGACAATCCCACGTGTTTGCATTGGAAGAAAAGGAGAAGGCGATTTTTTTGGCAAATTAGATTTGGCACCAGAGAGGGAAGAAAGACTCACAATCCCTACTTCTCATCGCATTTCGTACCCATTCATGATGAATGAAAGGCGTATGAATGTCGTCAGCACCAACGTGAGCGTCGGCCAGGTCGTGGTCGGCCCTGACCTCCGAGGAAATTCTACACTTGCGGTAGGACACACACACACATGTTCAGACGTTGAAGACGAGAAAAAAAAGAGGTCGGTGCCTTGAGAAGAGCGTTTAGTGAAATGCGATTTGATCACGAATCCATATGTGCTTCCAGGTGCGCGCAAACAAGGCTGACGTGCCGAGTTGAAGAATGTGAAAGTTATGATGGAAGAATGAATACAGCACTACTTGATACCACGTCGAAGTACACGCGCACTGCACCGCGCATGAGGCAGGAACGAACGCACTGTTCTCTGTCTGTGCCATGACCGCACTGAGGAACAAAAAAGGGACAGATCTTTTGACAGCTTTTTCATCTCTTTCATTCAACGATGAAAACCTCATCAGTCTTCAATTGTTATCGCATGCATACGACGAGACATTTCACGCAAGAGCAGGGCACCAAAAGCCTATAAAAAGAGTAGAAGTATTGGCAAAAAAGGGGAAGGAATAAATCGACATCAAGAGGATTTCGACCTTTGACCAGTCGTCCGTGCTCGCTGCACTGATCTGAATGGAAGCTCTCGTCGATCCGTGACATCCGTAGCTCTGCGTGGCACTGCACGTAGGTAGCATTACCAAACCTTTCCTGAAAGTCATCATTAGCGCTTAGCCACAGCGAGTACGTGCTCCTCAAGCAAGCTACTCCCTTTCCCCATGTACATGCTGACAATGGCATGAATGCCGTGACAAAGAATGCCCCTATGTAGTACTCGGAAGGTGGTGAGCCGGTGAATGTAGACCAATTTTGCCAGGACTGAATCCGGGTTTTGTCCTCCTTGATTCTCTCTCTTTCATCTTAGTGGCCCTTTGGAATGAAAATCCTTTGGGAGAAGAAAGAGGCAAGAAAAAAAGTGAATCCCCACGGCTGTTTGTCGACGGCGTCGGCCTTAATGTATTCCGACAAGTGAGAGAATGGTTGTGCCTTACTTGCATGGGCGCGGCGGCATTTTTCATCGCCGTGCTCGCTCTTCCGTCCATTCGTTCTGCATCACATTGCGCCGCGGCAAAGAAAAAGGGTTAAAAAAACTTGCTTCCATTACATCTGTCTCCCTCCCCCTTGTGTTAGGAGACCTCTCGTGAATGCGTCAACCGCGACCAATTAAATTTAACAAACCCACTTGAATGACAGTAGCGTTTTTTGGCCGCCGCCGCCGTCGCCGCCACTTCTATTTTTTGCCCCGAGCTTGAGCAGTCACCGCACATCATGGGGAGGCTGGGTAACCAACCCTGGAAGATCCTGCCTGCATTAGGTCTTCGTCCTAGTGCGTGTTTACACGGACAAATTGTTCAGCCACACTGACGGAGGAAGCCGTGTTCATCCAAGGTAACTCGTTCCTCCACTCAGGGTGGTGGGGATGCCATACATACGTACGCGGGGTTTCTTCTTACCCCTCCAAAACCGGAGAGAGAGAGAGATGAAGGCAGCTGTGACTGTGTTGCCTCAACAGTTGAGAGGACTTGTAATCGTTCGCAGATCAAGCATCAGCCACTAAAGTGTCGCGCCTGCTCCAGTAAAAAAGTTGAACGGGAAAAAGGGAAACACAATGGTCGCTCAATTTTCGGGCCGCCGCTGCCTTCCCCTTCCATAAATCCTTGCCCCATTCTGTCCCCGAATAATGCTCACAAAAGGATCGTTAATGTTATTGCCCGAATTCATTTTATACGAGAAGAAAAAGAGGAGTCGCAACAGCAGCAACGAGGATATGACACGTCGAGCACGCACACGCACGCTGGAGAGAGAGAAATCGACTCGAGTGTGGGGAGGACTGCACGAAAAAGCAATTTTGGGGACACGCGGAAAAGAAGGGGGGGGGAGAGGATAAAAAACTTGGGGAAAAATTGTGTCTGGCTGGAAATGAATCCCTGGAGTTGAACTGGTGACGCCAGAGTGATTATCTTGGCACAATAGAGGGCGTCCACTGACTGGCACACATGGCTGACCCAGAATGGCCTTATTTTGGCACTTTTTACGCGTCTCCCCTTTCGCGGGGATTCGTTTTTCACCCCAAAATGGAAAACGAGAAGAAAGGGATCATTCACTCTCGGCCGGACTGAAATGAAGGTGACAGAGCGAGAAGAGAAGAAGAAAAGATTAGGGTATAACAAAAAATTCGTTGCTACAGAAGGTGTACAGAATACCTACCTACTTACAGCTACAGTGGTATATGAACAGGAGCAAAAGAGGACGGTTATTACATGCTTGCAGTACATGCAATTTCTTTCACTGGCCAGGCTGAACCTTTAAAATATCGTCTGGCCGAAGCATTGATATCATCACTGGCTGCTCCATCATGTTTCGGCGGCGCTCAATATCAGCATCACGCTGCTTTTGGCCCCCACCGACTCTAATGGGCGTTCCCTATACTTATTGCCCATCTTTTCCCCCTTCTCTTGTACAGAAGTACCCAACATCAACAACGCATGAGCAGCAGCAGCAGGAGCCACTTAGCTAAACCCGTGACATGCGACCCTTCGCTGCAATAAATAATCTATCTCGCATCCAGAGGAGCGTAAAAAATCACGGTGTCGTAACTTATTGCAACATGAATATTATCGGCCGGATAAATGACTTCTGGCCAATTAGCCGCGCATAACGGATGGACTGCAGCGTCCGGGTTGGAGGAGGAGGACGGGGGGGTCGGGGGGGACGGGGAGGGGGACGGCGAGGGGGAGGGGGAGGGGAAGCTGCTGCAAACGTAAGAACGAGCGTTTTTATTTTGCGCCGTCCTTTTTTTCTTTTTTGAGTCGACCCATTGTGTGAACTGTGCTCGTACTCTATCGGGGCAGCTCTGTTTGCTAATGGTCCTTGCTTGCTTAGCTGTCGTCGACGCTTTTGAGGGTCCATATGGGCGTGCAGAATCAACATCCAAAGAGCAAATCTGCAACCATAAGGACAAGAACGAACGTTGGCGTTGGTCTTCAGTCACTTGGGAAAAAAAGAGCTATCTTTTCTTGACTCAGCGTTGTTGCCACATCCCCCTAAAGACCAGGAACTTGACTCCAGGGGAGCCCACCTCAAGTTTGTGGTGCATCCATTTCGAAGATGTGCAGGCAGGACAAGCGAGTCCGGATGGGCAAGGATGCCAAGGACATATTCCTGCCAGAACCCTCCAATGCATTGCACTTGCAATAGTAGAAATGCCCCTTGTCAAATTGCAACCGGATAAAGGGTGGAAGGAGCGTAATGTATCTATTCATCTTGGCAATTTTTCACTCTGTTCCTTCTTCGCCATTCTTCCAAACAGTCGTTTCCGTCCATTGGCTGAGACGTCGACTCCAGGCCCCTCCCATTCTCTTCGTTCTCTATGCCGCCGTCGACGGCGTCGCCGTCGTCACCGCCGAAGAAAACGTTGCGCGCGCTCGCTTCCACCGCCTCCACCGGCCGGTCGCTCTCCCCATTCCCAGCGGGGAGGCGACGCCACTCAGTCTGCGAGCGCTCGGGGGCTGAAAGGAAGAAAACATTATCCTGATGTCGTTCGCACTCGGTCGGTCAGTATCCTTGCCGACGATCGCCTGACCACACGACAACTGAGTGAGTTGTGCCATGACCATCATGTCTTCTCCTTCGCCCTCGTCGTCTGCCCATCAACAGCATGCTGTTGCGGCTCAACACCACCACTACCCGAGCATGTCAATGTTCGGCGGCTTCCCCGGAGTGGCCAACGCCAGCCTGACCAGCATGGCCTCCATGGCCATGGGCGGCCATCACATGGGAGTGCACCCCGGCAGCCATCACCCCCACCACCAGGGCTCGTCCGTGGCCGCGGCCAAGAAGGATGACGGACACATCAAGCGTCCCATGAATGCATTCATGGTCTGGTCGAGGCTGCAGAGACGCAAGATTGCGCAGGAGAATCCCAAGATGCATAATTCGGAGATCTCCAAGCGATTGGGCAGTGAGTGGAAGTTGCTGACTGAAATGGAGAAGCGTCCTTTCATCGACGAGGCCAAGCGCATCAGGGCCAAGCACATGAAGGACCATCCCGACTACAAATACCGCCCGAGAAGAAAGCCCAAGACTCTGCAGAAGAACGGGTACACGTTTCCTCTTCCATACCTGCCTTCCTCAGCGCTGGATCCGTTCAACCCACTCCACCAGACATTCATCTCGTCGCCTGTGGCGCAGTCCCCATTTGACCTGGCAGCGGCAGCAGACAAGTCTCGCAGCATCTTCTCCAACTACGCCAGTGCTGTCGCCACGACGTCAGCGTCATCGCCGTCGTCGTCATCTCCCATTGCAGCAGTGACAACGACTACTCCGCACATGTCTCAGTATCCCTGGTTCTCTGCCGCCGCGGCCGCCAACAGTAGCAACGTCACAGGCACGACCGTGAGCAGCTCCGCCACTGGAGCCGTTTCTACCTCGCCTTATGACACCAAGCTTCTTTCTTCCTCCTCCTCCACGTCCTCCGAGCAGCAACAGCAGCAGCACCAAACGTCACTGCACTTCCCTGCGCCGGCGGCATCGGTGTCTCCTCCAGCATCCATGCCCACGCCATCACCAGAGGCCAACAAGACTCCGGGCGTAGGAGACTTTGCCGCCCCAGCAGCGGCCTCCTCCTTGGCTGCCACGTCTTCTAGTCTTAACTCATTCTATAACTCTTTCTACGCAAAGTCAGCGGCTGCTGGAGCCGCTGGTGTTCCCTCCATGCACGCCGCGGCCGCCCCACCGGGATCCATGGTGGCGGCTGCCGCTGCGGCAGGACTGGGGCCATTTCCCGCATACGCCGCCGCAGCGGCTGCGACGCCAGCGGCCACCGCGGCCGCTCAACAGGCTGCAGCCGTCAGCGCAGCGGCGGCGGCCGGCGGCTACCCTCCACTAGCATCCCTTGACCAATTGAGGAGGCCAGTTGGAGTCCTCATCTAAGATGCGCTATGCGGCATAAATACTACAGTGATGTTACTGCATGCAAATACTTCTTGAATACTAATAATTAAATCGACGCATTATTATTACTGATGTACTGATGTGCGAAATGTACCAACGAATTCCATTGAGATAAAATACATCGACACGAACTTCTATCACGTGTAAGTGAGTGATACCTTTATCTTTGGCAATGCTGCGTCGAGCCAAATTAGAGTTATTCCCTAGAGTAATGAGTTAGGTCGCTGAGCTGCCGCAACCTTCACCTCCACCTATCCTTTCACCTGCAACTCACGTGTAATAGAGGCCCTTTCTATTGCGGGCCTAACAAGTCTGAGTGACGGACGCAGTCACTCATTTAGGCGTTCAACGTAGGGGAAGACGCGTAAGACTTCCCCTGAGTCATGAAATTGGTTGCATCCTGCGACTCCTCTGTCAGCGACATTGGGAGCTGCTGTTCTTAGTCGATCGCATTATCTGATCATCCGCAGCAGTTTCAGTCAATATCCGTGCCTGACTGAAAGAAAAAATGACAAGTTCAACTTCCCCAGCTGAACCACCAAGATCGTGCCTCCGTCCGTCAGTTCGACGCAGCCTTCGAATTCAGTGAATTCGTCGTAAGTAGGACAATTCTGATTGCCCATTAATAGATTCTTATCCGAGTGCGGTTCTATTCTCGCACCTGGGATCTGGTCGGTGGCTCCCCAGCCAACGCTCCTATAGAGAAGATTTAAGCTCATTAGACAAATGCTTCTGCGCTCTACCGAGACTTCATCGAAACGAGTGGAAGATAAGCAGCACCCTCATCTCGGGCTGCGCCACCGTCAGCGGGCTCCACACCTACGTGCACATGCATGCATGCTTGGGTGCGCAGTGCAACAATAACTGCAGCTCATGCGTGTTGCCAGTACTGGTACGTGCAGTAGGTGGGCACGAACATTTGGGCACATGTCGTATACACCCCATCAGCCTACAAATGGACGATCAAAGTGGTCAACACCGCGTCCGTACCGAGCGAGGGCAGCTCCAGTACGCCTCACTGACTGTGTTCATACCGTACAGTCGTATATTTATTGACTGGTGCAAAGCGTTCACATTACAACGACAGCATGTGCAAAATCATAACGCTACATCGTGTGCTAACGAAATTAGTTCTCAATCAGTGCCTCTCATGAATGAGGAACTCTCTCACTTTGTTGCAAGTGCGATTTTACTCCGCTGTCTCGAAAAGGGTACAAAGTGTGTGTGTGTGTGGGGGGGGATGTCCAAGTGGATCTCTTTTTTATGGAACTATTAGACAGACAGATCTTGATAGTGGCGCCTACACAGTCACGATTATTAACGTAGGGAGTGCGAGCACGTGTCACAATGCAGTAAGGGACGACTTGGGGGTAAAGCCCCCCTTTCCTCCTGTCCTGGGGCATATGAGAGCGGAACGTAGTTCCACTTGATCAATGTTGAGGTCGGAGTGACGGCTATCATTATGAGGCAGTGTTCGATCCAGGACATGTCCAACCATTCACACGAAGAAGAACGCATAATGTTGGCAAGCTGCTGACCAGTGGTCAGGAACAATGCCACAATCAGAGGGAGATTCAAGAGCAGGAGAGAGCAAAAGCATCATCATCTGTTATGTCACACGTGCACCACTGTCATACCACGGATGATTACTTCCCTCGAAGCATCTCTCAGGTCCAATGAATGGAGAGCAAATTAAATCTGACCATTATCATTCTCTGGCGCGAGCAGAGTGGCAGCAGGCGCAGGGAGCATTATTATTTTGCAGATCCACCCTGTATTTGTGTTCGCTGTCCCATCCTGAAGTCTAAAAGGGCTGCCAAGTGAATACCAGCAGGACATAGTAAACAAGGCAGCTGCCCTTATCTCTTCCCGCAGCAGAAATGGCAGGTTTCACCCCGAGCAAAACCGAGTGTGTGTAAATTAATCTGGCTTAAGACACAATGCGGCTTCCCTCCTGCTCTAAATCTGGGCTTTTGTTTCGCGGATCTCATCACCGCTCTATTCTCTCTGTTTCTCCGACAGCTCCGACGTGGGGGGAAAGAGAGAGAGAGAAGAAAGAAAATAGTGTACGCCAACAAAAATATTTAGGTGGTCCTCTCTTCTCTCCGGTTCGAACCTCTGGAAAAACTGCGAAATAATTCAATGGAAGTTTCTTCTCCCACTTCAAATGCAAATTAGTTTCAACTCCCCTTCTTTTTGCGGCACGTGCGGCTATAAATTCACGCACGTATGTAAGAATGAGCAAATGTTTCCTACCTATTTCTAAGGCCACGCGCTTCACTCCCATGCTAAACTTGCTGGCATAAAAGGGTGTGCGAATGGCGGAGTTTGTTCCCTCCACCAGCTCGTCTGATTGAAGACGACGTTTGTTGTATTTGCGTGTTCGCCTATTTTTTTCTTCTTTCCTCCTTCTTTGCCATCTCCGCCTTCGCCGCCGTCGCCGTCGTCGTCGCCGCCGCCGCCGCCGCCACCGTCGACGTCGTCGACGTCGTCGTCGTCAACCCTCCTTTTCTTGGTCTGCTCTCCTTTTGTGCGCGCAATTGTCGTCGGGAGGGGGGAAAGAAGGCAAAGCCTCCTCAGCCAATGGGCGACCACAAAGGGATTACTGAGGATGCCAAATAGGCCTCCATTGAAGCTCCTGAATGCGGAATGAAAAGGGCTGCAAGAAGAAAGGGAGAGAGGATCGGGAATAGAGGGAAAAAGAAGATGAAAAAAGGAAGAAAAGAGATGCGCCTATTCGAGAAAAAGAGAGAAGGGGTTGATACTCGCCCCATTTACCGAAGATCGACGTTCAGATAGGTGGCCAGAGTAGCACTGCTAAGTGCTGCACTACAATGGGTCCGACTGGGTGACTCCCGCCACGTCCAAGCCAAACTTTGACTTATAAGTTGCATTGCACTCCGGTACAATGAGGTCTCGACAGTGTTGGGCTCCCTCTCGGCGCACCCCTACGCGAAGGAGGAGGAACAAATGAGGACAGATCTATCGGCTGTTTCCTGCCTTGGCTCCCGCTGAGGAATCGTTTGTTGGCTACGGGACTCGCTTCCATTTCCGGAGGGAGGGGAGACACAGAAAGGGGGAAGAAAGACCCAAAGGCTAAGAAACGGAAATATACAGTACGTCCGTACGCCTGTGACAGGCAGAGAGATGCCCTTCCATTAGACGACTCCTGGGTTGTGACATGGAGTTATGCAAACTTTCTCCCTTATGGAGCATATGGGTGGGTGGGTGCTTGATGTAGGGATTTCCCTTCTTTGGAAACCGTTATGCTCAGACGCTCTAGAGAGCCTCTTTTCAGCGTCCTCCCTCGTCCCCTCAAAAATTTTCCGTCGTTTTCTTTGTATGCTGCATCGGCTGTGATCGGCGTCACATATGTGTGATATGCCGAATATATCATCACTGTCTGCTTGTCTTCCACAAAAGGCCGAAAAATTTCTGGGCGGTCTCTGCTGTGTCAGGTGGCGCGGGGATGACAACGGTGCCTTATGGGATGTACTCGTATGGGTTCAGTACGTATATAAATGCCTCTCTCCATGTGTGTGTCAGTTTCGATTTGATATCGATGACGCCTCCTTCTCTTCCTCCTTTTCTGATGTCGCTTTGTCATCCTCAATGACTGATAACCGTGGGCGGTGTGGAAAGAGAGAGCCCATAAGAGGACCACTCACAGGGAGAGCAAATGTCCTCCATGGTTCGAGGATATGGCAAATTCTGTCATGCGATGAGCATGAAAGGACTCCCCTAGCATGGATGCAGACTCAAGAGTCCCTATTGCAATCAATTTTTGGGGAGACACTCCTCGTCAGCTCTGTATGGTTGAGCTTCATAACTTTCAAGGAAGTAATTGTAAGCTGCTCAGTTCCGTCGCAGACAACAGTGCAGACTGCATAACAGCCTGCCGAACAGAACTGATGACTGCTCGTCCCCCCCCCGGTCCTACACCCGGATCCCCGACATCACACTGGGACTCCGTCAAGTCCGTAGGAGTCCACCGACATTTTGCCTCGCATCGACCGTGCGTGTGTGTGTGTTTTTTTCCCTACGCTGAATCGTGAAGCACCGTCCTAATGGATTGTTTGTGTTTTCACGTTGTTGTCTGGCCATGCGCCAGAGGGAGGGGGAATCCCGGGACCCATTTTTTCGCATACGATCTCGCGACCCCCCGTGATTTGCTCACCCCTCATCGTCTTGTTACTTTCGTTCGCTCTTGACTGCTGAGCAGCTCTTTTTTTCCCATGGCTATTTGCATTAGACGCGTGTGATGCGCTCGCTATCTCCAAGGAAAAAAAAATATATGGTCCCCAGGAAGTAGGAAGCGTAACAAGGGGCACAATGAGGATCGCAGGAGAGAAGACGGATCATTGGTGAAGAGGCTGCTATTAGAATGGCATCGCTCTCTCCATTCTGTTGCTCCATAAAGAGCAGGGAAGTAGCTGACACGTGTGTTTGGCAAAAAGAATAAAAAAGAGCAGCAGGGATTGAGACGTGGCCATTGGGCTGCTCCAGACGTCTTGTCGAGATGTCGTTGCGGACTCGTGTGTGCCCCGCAATGCACTTAGCCTCGGTGTCACCTCGCAAATTTGGGGTCGTTTCAGTTAACGGCGCCCTAACTGTTGGTGTTTCAATGCGCAAAGATGCGCACAAGATGAGAGATGCAATGCAATAACGGGAGGGGGGGGGGCGTTTTTGCCCTTGTCCCTCATGGGGGCGAGAAGAAATAGCACGTTGACACGACTACTGAGTTATGAAAATGCAATTTTTCCTCCAGACTCTTTTGCTGGAGGCATTTTTTTCACACGCACATGTGTATTGTGAGTCCTCTTTTGTGATACTCACATCCATCGATGTTTCTCCCTTTCTCCGTGACACCCTTCCTCACCACTATTTCTCCCTCGCCCATGTGAATAGTGCAAACAGTCACGAATGCAGATCTCCTCTTTTCTTTCAGTCGACTCCCTCTACTCCTCCTCACTCGCCGTTGCCATTGTTTTGTACTCTTTTGAAATATTACAGCCTAATTTGGCCATAAAGCCTTTGCTGGTGGGCGTTATTTGCCCAACACACAACAGTCAGCAGCGCTGTACTAAGTACGTGCCACAGCCTCTCTCTCGCTCTCCTGGCAAAGGATAGGTGTGACTACGGCAAGCACTGCAACGCACGAGAGATCTCGCTATTCAGCATTACAATATCTACTATATATTGAATGAGGGGGGGGACTCTTTTGTGAGGGCGGAATTGCACCAAACAGTTGCATGCAAGAGTCTCGTTTTCTAATAATGTCACGGTCCGTATTCGTTGCTTTGTTGCTTGTGAGACTCATCCATTATTGTCTGAGGAACAGCCAAGCAATGGCACCTTTATCGTCAAACAGTCATTGTTCGTGGCCTAATGAGTCACGTAGCGGCGACGTGTGCGCTGGGGAGCGCGCATTGGCGGCTTAAGAGGCATAATTACGTAGGTTGTTTTGTCAGCTGACAAATATTGATTCGACCTTTAAAACAAGTTTTAACCACGCTGAATCCACTGTCATTCCAGAGGCACTTAGAAGTCGTCCGGGCTCTTCTTCGCCGGCTCGCTCGCCCGCGGGAAAGGGAGGAGGAGAATTTTTAGAGCGGGTTATTACGGGATAAAGAGAATGGAGGGAGAAGAATACACGCAAGGAGCCATTAAGTCAGAAAAACGAGGCAAGGAAGAGATTGGTGGAGGGAGAACTGCGGCCATTACATTGCCCGCCTTCTTCTTAGTCTCGCTTACTCTGTCTCAGTTAAAGTCTTTGCTCAACGTAAAAGGAAGAGAAAGAGGTTATGACGGCAATGATGGGGAGAGGCACAATGGGGCTCGCAGTTGCCCCGCCAGGGAGGGGGGAGGGAGATTTCATTTCTCCAGGCAAAGTAGCATTAATGGCGATGGCGCACACTTTTGTTAGGAAGACGTACAGTAAGTGTTTTCACTGGCTAATATACTTGGTCCCACCCAGTGCAGCGGTTCGCGGAAAAGGCTGAGCGTAAGTGCTGGTGAGTGAATTAGACTGACGTCATTTGGGTGCCCCAACTTTTCAGCCTGGGCTTAGGTTGCGTGACTTCGGCCCCAATCACCCAGCTGGGCCATAATTCTGTGGGTCACTGCTCAAGACAGGGTCACACAACCTGTATTTCCAGCTGCGACTCCAGCAGCGCTTTTTGCGTCCCTCAACATTCTTGCAGGAGGCTTCAAACGTTTTCACCCCTGCAATATCTAAAGTCAGAGTACGCCAAAAGGCAGCAAGCAACACTCAGCTACGGTCGGAATTGCTTGTTCGCGCAGCTTCAGAGTGTGAAAACGACATATTTATGTAGCAGGACCCTTGCGAAACCTGTGCCCAAAGAAGCAGCGTAGGAAATCGTTATCAGTTCCTGGCTACTTAGCACCAGCCTCACGTAGTAACACGCGGTGCGTATGCTGTAGATGGGCATTTTCCTCCACCAGCCCTTTTTGCTGCTCCTTCTCCAGCGAGCCATCCATCAGACAGAGCTGAAAAGGCGAGGCCATAATGCAATAAATGTCGTGCCCTCATTGTCATGCGCGATGCGCACGCAAGACGCCAGCCAGCGAGTACACGCGTGCACGCGCTTCGCCATACAGAGGGAAAATTTACAAACACATGCACAAAACAGACTGCGTCCGCCAGCCCCTGACGAGGTCGTCGCCGCCGGTGGAGTCGTGCAGCTCGGGGAGGGGGGAGGAGGGGGGGATGCAGAAATGCAAATTTAATGCTCGCGCTGCCATCCCAAGTGTATCCGCCAGCCCCAAACATTGCAGTATCCTTCAGCTACCGGCGTTTTCTCCATGCTAAGTACTTCCAGTATGCAGTGGATGCTTGCAGCGGACGTGCAAGGCTTGGCCAGTGTCGACCATGCGGTGCGCAGGCAGCCACCACGACCCAGTCAGACACGTACGCGTCCTCTTGGTGGTTGTCTCATTTTCTCATATGTCCTCCTACTCCTACTCCGCCATCTTGGCCACATTCCACTCAAGTTTCTTTCTCACTTCTGACCGGCCGAGGAGATCCTGGCTCCTTCTGTGGCCAGAGAAAATATGTTAAGTGCCTCCGGTGTAAGACCGACGATATCAAAACTTCTGTCTCTCCTCCCTCCCTCCGTCCCCCTATACACTGTGTGTACTTACCGTACTATGGTGGTAGCAAACATTTTTCTTTGACAAATCGCCTCTCCTACTTGGTACCAGCCAGGCTGTCTTATCAACGCAATGAGCTTGTCAAACAATATCGTGGTATGTCGTAGTGATTCGAGAAAGGAATTTGGGCATAGCACGGGACAGGCGTGAAAGTGAGTGACACCTCGCGGGCGATAAGCCACTGGCTGCCGCTGGCTGCCGCTGGGGCCCCCAACAACTACTGCCAGGAGATGGAAGCCGGAGATAATCGGGGGAAAATCCCCATATTGGAATCTCAAGACTGCGAGTGACTCGTGTTCTTGAGCAGTTTGTGCCTCCAAAACGTAGAATTGACGAAATCACATTGCGGAGTCTCTCGGGGAAGATACTGCGTGTGTGTCGGTGCGTGGCCAGCCAACAGAGAGCAGGAGAAATGAATGAAGCCCAACTTCAGGCTTTGGCCTACAGCATTTCTGCCATCGATGTCGATCTCGGCAGGGTAAAATTGAAAAATATTTGCCTCTGACTGCCACCTCCGATTTCGCTGGCCCAGCAGGCGTGCTCGTGCGCGCGCCAAAATGGAGAAAGACGCCGATGACAAAAATGCTTTAAATGCTTCTGATGCACAAAAGAGTTGCTTGTTGAATGGAGGAAAGAAGAGCCTTCTGCAAATAGAGAGACACAGAAGAGAGGAGAAACTTCTTGGCATTTCAACCGCTGAACGCGGCGCTGCTGGAAATCTTAATGGAGAAAAAATGAAAAGCATCAGGAGCCGAAGAAAAAAAAATCAATTTATGAAAAGCGTCCCTTTCACTCGTGACTTTCATCTATCTGAATGAATGAATGAGATTTTTCCCTCCGATTCGTAATCCGAATTCCCTCGAATCAGCCAAGCATGTGAACGTTTTCTTCTCTCCTCTCTGATTCATGACATTGCCCAGACAATAAGTGAGGGGGGATGCGTGCTTCTTAGCCCCTATTTGACACCCCACCCCCTGCTTGCACCCTGCATACGTGCAATAAAGATGGAACAGCGATATTAGCAGGTTGCTACATAAAGATGAGACTAATGTCATCCCACAGGCAATAATAACACCCAGTGACATGTACGCAACTCCAGGACTGAACACGCGCACGTTGTAGGCACACGTATGTAAGATAATGACGACAGGAGAACTTCCAATGGATGTTGTAAGAACGGTGGCCCTAAACGGGCTCCAACCGAGAAAGGATGTGTTTTATGCCCGTTCCTACGAGTCCCCCCTCACTGTGCTCTCCGACTTGATTCCTCTCACCTCCACCCGCTGCTTATTCACATAAATAGTGAGGATTTTTACTCCAGAGACAAACCCCACCTCCACTCCAACCCCGGTTATGGCCAGAGTGTTGGAGGACAGATGACTACTACTACTACGTGTGCACTTTCTGTCTGTGTCTAGGAATGTAGGTGGGTCGTAACTCATGACCGGCGTCTCGTCATTTCAGGGAATTTATGCCCGATACTTAGCGACCCTGAACAACCGTCAATAGACTTTAAACGAGGTGGTATGTTTGTACACGTACGTGTGAGAGACACGATTTTGCACACACTCACACACACAAAAACCGACGAAAATACCCAACACATTTTGGTTTGTCTCCTGCATTCTCAAAATGCGTCATGTCGTTCTCATCCATTTCGCTCATCACGTGCAGTTTGAGCTGAAAAAAAAGTCTCTTACAACGTCGAGTTCAAGTGTGTGCGAACATGTAAAAGCCCATAGGAACTAGGCACACAGCACAATTGTCTGATCTCTTGGTACCCGCTTGCGTTGTTAGCTCATAGACGGCACTGCATGCATACATGGAGCCATAGTTAGTGCGAGTTACCACTTAGCTATTCCATGTGACACCTTGGGTGTTTGCTCGTATCGTCCCCGGTCTCTCCCTTGCCGGGAAGATACGATCTCACGCCGGTCCAGCTCCCCGTGGCTTCTTGACACCTTCCCTCCACCTATGCTGCACCGGCCTCGGCCGCCCGAACGGCGCAATTACAAGTCAGATCCTATCGCTACTTTGCTCGTTTGGCGACACGTAGAACAAGCATGAATAACAACAACAACGGAGGAATTTTAACGGGCCGCGCCATTCATCTTTGTAGCTTACTTACTGCTGCAGCCACCGTGATGCAAGCAATTACATCAGGATGACGACTCAGACTTTCTACTGCTCTGCTCGCGTGCTTCTCCGCCTGAGCCGGCCGGCCCAAGAAGGCAGCTGCCCACATCTTGGGGCCCACTTTTTACGACAACTTAATTAAGTCGCCCACTCTCGTCTCATTAAACGATAAAGTCATTTTGCTTGTGATTCACAACCGTCGTCGACCGCTCATCGTCGTGCATCTGCTGGACAGTTGAGCAATGACAGCGCGGTTATTACACGGGTTTTGTCTCAGTAAAATAGGCAGGGAGAGAGTTCGGCCCAAATACTAATTCTGCTGGCTCACAAAGGATCTTTTGTCTGCTCACGAGTCTCCTTGATGGCCAACGACGTCCTAAAGTGTCTCTGGGGAGGCAGCAGCGGCAGCAGCAAGCTTTTTTCTACTCTCTCAAGTCGCCCATCCCCTATTGTTTCTCATGCCTCAGTGTTTGTTAGACAGCCATTGTCTTGAGGCCGACGGCTCAATCCTAAGTATCTTGTCGCCATATGGTTTTAAGCACAGTGGCACCGGGTGCTGCAGCAAAGAGTTAAGGGCCATTGCTGAGAAACTCGGTATTTTGACTCTTCACCGACTTCGAGCCATGGAGTTTCTTCCAAATGCCAACTCTGAGGTCTGAAACCACGTTAAGAAAAGAAGTCTAGAGGCTATTAAGTTCCATTTTTCCCAATCCCTCGTGGCATCCATCGGACGGACAATGAGCTTCTTTTACTCTCGTAGGAGAAGAAAGACCGGAGTCCACCGTAGAGAGACAGCGACCCGGCGGCGGCGGCGGCTCCACTGTTCCGCATTAGAAGAGAACATTATATTGCGCTATTGTATTCAGCACAATTGTTCCTTTTATTGCTTAACGTCTCCTGCCCTTTCTGCGTACCAGCCAACAAGGCCATTTCTTACCTTTTTAAGTGAATAATCTGCAGTGCATAGGTAGAGTTTCTCTCCTCCCCAGACGCCCTCATCATAACTCCTTTGGCAATCAGTCAACCAGACATCTTGTTTCTATCTCTGCTGGCACAAGAAGGCGGAGGCAATTTTGCCTCGCACTTTTAGCTCGCCTCCCCTGGACCAGCTAACCGATAGTATTTCTCTCGTCGTTTATTGATGTCCGGCCATATAAGTCTTTCTTCTCCTTGATTGTCACATTGCAAAAGAAGTCTGGAGGGGGGCGGACAATGAACTGCATTCAAGTCGATGCGCACTCGTTTTTCTGCATAGCATAAGGAGCGTCTTATCGTTTTGTGCAATCGACACCAGAACTTGAAACTCTTTAGAATTCATTGGTATGCATATGACCTTTCGCGTTGTATCGGGGTAAGGTTTGAAAAAGCCAAAGCCGGGTCCACCTGGTGGAAGCACTCACGGCCTCGTATGTGCACGTAGCACACACATCCTGCATATGTGCATTAATTTTGTCATTACTAATGCCACGTCGCTGTATGACTTGAAGGGTGTGACGATCGCTGTGATCAAAAGGGCCCTGATTGCAGAGAAAGAGAGGAGGAGAGAATATGTGACATCTTCCCACTGTGTGTGCGATCAATCTTGCGTTATTCGAACCCGGAGTGTGAGAAAGCGTCCGGCGCGATTCGTCGCGGTGCAGGGGGAGGGAGGGAAGAGGAAGGAGGAACATGCTGTGACCAAACCGGGGCCGTCTCCCAGCACCGCACCCCACGTTACTTAAGAAGCCGCCGAGATTGCGTCTTCATTCTGCTAGGATGTGCGTACTGAGGTACGTAGCTGTTCAGTTGCGTGCAGACATAGACGCCAATCGGAGAAAGACCTGCATACATCGACGCGTACGTGCATACGTAGTTGGTGCAGTTCAGTCGAGATTGCCCCATCTGCACCATTTGAAGGGTTTTTCCTCGATGGATAGAGAACCCCTGCTCTAAACAGAACTCTGAAAGCGATATCAATCTATTATACTGCAAAGATTAGGGTATCTTTGTGAAATATCTCGAATCCTTGTGATCCATGTGTTTACTTGCTGGGCTAGGACGAAGTTCTTGTGCACATGTGGAGCAAATGCCTGATGTTCCCTCGACCGAGGAATAAATCTCTCTCTAATCAACCTGGGTGACGACGATGATCAACCTCTCCATTCTCTTTCTTCTCGTGCCACTCGGGGGTGTCCTACGTGTGTGTACATACAGTCCGTAGCGCTCTTGTGCACTGCCTGGGAAAAAATCTCTGATGAGTTCATCCCCGGCGGTTTTTCTCTTTGCTTCCACTCCCTCCCCCCCTCCCCCCCCACTCTGCCGAGCAATTGGGCGTGAAAGAGGGGAGGGAGGGGAAAACACAGTTCGGGCAAGGCAAAAAATCGTAGGGATGATCGCGGCCCTTTGTTCTCTGTGAATGCCGTGATTTTGCTTTTCCTTTTGTTGCCTCCTGAATGTCCCTAAAAGTTTTCTCTCCGTGTACCCGGCGAGCTCCGCCAGGAGTGCAGTGCACAGCCACTGTACGTAAGTGCATTAAAAAGCTACACCAAAGAGGAGAAATGGCGTGTCACCTTATAAATTGCGCCGCTGGACCAGACAAAAATGGAAGGAATAGGAGCTTTATACGTGGTGATTTCAACGCTCACACACGTACTTTTTTGCAGCAATTTATTCTCGCTATCTGCTGTTCGTAACACTCGAGACAAGCGGTCGGTTACGTGGAGAAAACGACACTTGTTGTTGCTGCGGAAGCGCGAATAATAAAAGTTGATGGAGGGGCTGGCGCGACGGATTTATTCATCCGGTCTGAGAACTGCGTGCAAATGCATGAAAGAACGGTCACTTCAGTGCATAGAAAGATATATATGCTCGGGTAATAGATCACTGTTTTTGTTACCTGTCTGCCCCAGTGAAATATGTGCACAAGCAAGGAGGAATATCTCTCTATACAAAGATCAAATTCGTTCGGGTTCATTTCAGTGTTACGTAGCTCCTGCATATTGGTATGCGTACAAAGCAAAGATCGTTCAGGCGACAGAGATGTGAAGATATCAAAAGAGCTCTTTTTTACACCGCGTGTCTTTTTTTCTTATCAGACCAGCATTGTGATTTATTAGCGGAGTCGTCGTTCACTTTAGCGCCAACTCCATTAGCGTTGGAACGCATAAACAACGATTTGAGTGGAGGACGTTTCTGAGTCATGACTTTTGAGCACCCAAACAAACTTCGGTCAAGAGGCAGCACTGGTTGTGACAGATTAGCCACGCACCGTAGGTAGGACATTTATGCGTGCACCGTAGGAATAGGTGAGTGCTACGTACGTGTCCACATGTATGTAGTAGTTGCATTCCACTGTGAGTTGTCTTTCCCTTCTCCCATTCCAACCAACAAACCGTGTATTTCTTCCTCCTTCCTCGTCGTCCCATTCTCCCCTTACCGTGGGGGGTTTTTCAGAGAAATTTTCTTCTTGTCGTAGAAGAAAAGCGCCTCCTCCTCTTCAATGCTCGGTAAATGAGGAAGTCTACAGAATTGAGTTTGACTGTTTGGTTGAATATTCAGTGTGAAGACACAGCAGGAAGCCGCTCGCCTCAAGCTGAGAGAACGAGGGGACGTTTGCAACACCAACAGGAAAGGGAGGTAAAGTTACGTGTGCGAGAACCACTCGTATATTTCAGTCCCCGGGACACGCTGTCTGTCCGGGACAGTTTTGCTACGAACAGGGACTCAAGACTCAAAGCTAGAACTGTCTTTATCTGTGGTTAGCGGACTCGCATACGACGCAGGCTGACATAGTAGAGAAACCGCCGGCAGGGCCAATTTAATCCTAGCCATTCTTATTAATCTCGTTAGCTCCGCCGCTTGTTTTCTACCTTTCTTCTTGGTCCAGGTGCATTCCCATGAATATTCCGGTTTCTATTGTCAAACGGAAGGGTTCCTTCCTCAATAGTTCACACCGGGCATGTCTGTCCAACAGCAGCAGTTTTGAAAAGTCCACTTTTAATTGTACTTTTCTCACCTCTCCCTTTGTGCGCCATTGTGGCGAACTGACCTCCCGTAGGGTGGGGATGAATGCAACCTTCTCCCCTTTTTTTTCAGCGCCCGAACTGCTCCAGCTGCAGGCTGACCAGCGCGGACGACATCGGCGACGTCACCTGAGTGAGGGAGTAGTAGTCAGAGAGAGAGAGAGAGAGAGAGAGAAAAGGATTCCTACGACGTTCTTGTATTAGTTATTCTTCTTCCTGAGCGCCTACAAAAGCAGAGGACAACGGTCTGTTTCTCCTCGCTCTTTGTTCACTGCAACGGATATTGCCAGTCGTAAATTCAGAGCTTCAGAGGAACTTTTTCTTCTTTTCGGCCATTGGCCAGCTCCAGAGCTCCTCCGCTCCGTCATGGACACCCACTCGCTCTCTTCTCCGTTAAACGGCTGCTCTGTTCACACAGAACAAGGAGGACATAATTGAATGAGGCAGGACAATGCAGAGTCCCATTGGTTGTTTCTTCACCGACTCAGTAGTGAACCCAAATTGACAAGTAATTGAGGCTTTCACTCCCAAGGCAGTGATATTGGGTACAAATTGATGGTACAGAGACAGAAGTCCTGTACTCTTGTGCAGGTACGCGAGGATACATGATGGAAAAAAGTCCGGACCTCTCAGCCACAGACGACAGAAGAGAGAAGAGCCCACTATTGGCCATTCTTTTGCCATCACGTTTTTTGCTACGCATAGTGATCGTGTTTGGCATTCTCCATAGACGACATTTCATCGCCTCATTGTCCGACGCAATGCAAACGCGCTCGCGACGCCTGCCAATGTCAGCTGGACCAATGAAGAGCTTTGTGACACTCACAATAGAAGGCTCATTCCCATGTTTAACTCTTCGTCCTACGCATGCAAGGCGTGTATGCGCGGGAGGGAGAGGCGAAAAGAGATTTCATGCCCACTTGCAGTGCGCAGTGCAGTACGCGCACTGCAAGTACCAGTACGAGTGCTTGAGTGTGATGCTGAGAGGACGACGTCACACAGAGCTGGCGAGGCCGAGAAACCAAGGCGGACATTTAACGAACTCTCGGCAACATGTTAGAACAACCTTGAGTTGATGTCGCATAGGGATTTGTAGATCGTCTGACAACGCCCACTCTTGAGCCATAAGACACCAAAAATAGATGTCTCTCCAGTGGGTGGTAGATGAGTTAATCTCAGCCTCATACAATCTCAGAAGACACTTTGCAGGAGCGTAAAGGCGACGGGACAAAAGATGGAAAACAAATGCCGGCCGGGACAATACCTTGGCCGAATAATATTGGATACGCATTTATTAGCAATTTGCTTTTGTGCACCTGAAGTGTGAAATAGGTAGGTAACGTGCACTCTGTACAGATCCCCCTCTTGAGGGGCAGCAACTCCTGTCACAGGCTGTGACTACAGTAAAAAGGGTGCAGCTTCGATTGTTATCGGCGTGGAAGCTGACAGCGAGGCATTAAGATAAAGCCTGAGATTGCGCCAATCGAGGTGGTCTCTCCTCTCTGCTTCCAACATAATATCTCCAGGAATGTCTTACTGCCACAGAGATCCAATCGCAAATCAAAATTGTCCATTCCTGATTGCCTCCTCTCCAAGATGCCTTCTTGCTCACACAATCAATGGACAAGTTGAAGATAGAATCTTGAATGAGAGGGCCACTGGAGATAGATAGGACCAGGAGGAACTTGACTTCTGCGCATTTTTTGGCTTTTCTCCCTCAGCTTCATTCATCTCGAAAAAAGCGCGTGATTTCTGCCTGTCTTGTCAAGCATAATGAGCTCAGACGAATGGCTTCCTGCGAATTCATCCACCAAGCCTCTCTTTCTCAGTCCGTCCGCAGTCCTTGGAGACCATCCCATACCTACAGCATATTGCCACCAAACATTCCCTTCTGTAGTGTGGAGGCTGTCTCATTTCCATAGAATTGGCCTGGTGCAGAAGAAAGGAAAGAGCGAGGATGGGGGCAAAGTGAATAGAGGAGAGAAGGGGACAACTTTTGCTGGCAAATGATGGCACCAAGCTGTCTGGTAAAATCTGCTCGTTAGCAGCACTTTCTGTCGAGCGTCCTGAACGCCGCCGACCCGACGGCCACGGCCGAAGGCGGCCGGGGACAAGAGGAGAGGGAGCCTCTACTATACCTGCGGGAATGCTGCTAGCCGATATTTGTAAGAAAAGACAGCCACCATCGCTTGGACCCTTGGTCTCTTTCTTGGCTATTGTCGATCCCGTGGATTGCGCTCACAATATCTTCCTCCTTCTTTCTCTCTTTCTTCCTTCCTCTCTCTTTGAATGAGGTTGACAGAATGGGAGTGAAGAAGCAGCAGACTGTACTCGCTCGATTCTTCTCTTCTTTCTTGCCTCCATAGAGTCGTGGTTGTGGCCATTGTGACCTCCATAAAGGGGCCTCTATTCACCCATGCGAGCGAGCACACAGGAGGACGCTCTGGGCAGAGACTGACTGCCCTTCATTCATTCTTCTGTCGATTGTGTACGAGAGGGGGACCAAAGTTTCCTTGAAAATCAATGGAAACTCGAGCTTCCGATGGTCAGGCGAGATTCCTCTTCAGTGAAGAACGCCTGGATGCTCTCGAATGGCGCGCGTGAGAAAAGTTCTGGTGTCGGCTTGAATTATGCTTTGCCCTCTGTGACCAGGAATGCCTTCTAATGCAGAGAAAGAAAGAGAGAGAGACTTTTGGGCTTACATGTACGTAATAAGCCCGGGGGGAGGGGGTGTTAGGTCGGGTCGGCTCAGTCGCTGGCGCTGCTGGTGGCGCTGTAGCTGGTGGCGCTTCGTCAAACTGCATCCATCTCACCCTGCCAGTTGCGAGGGACGAAGAAACTAACTAGCCTGCGTTTTTTCGCGTCCAATGTGATAACAATCTGGTGGGATCACTTTAAAAGATTTGATATAATGGAGAAGACTTTTCTCTCCAGCTCTCTATCAAACTCAATTCTTCTCATTCTCTGACTGTGGTGCCCCTTTCTCCAGGGGGATTTCTTTTCTCTCACTCTCACTTTGTGCTCTCAGTGTCAACGTCCATTGACGAAAAGAGGGTCCTATGGAATTTCCTTCTGCCAAATCCCTACTGTGCCACAATGACATTGAGTCCCTCTGCAAGCCCATTGAGACTGCTCAAAGTGGGGCCATTGTGGGAGGGAAAAATGGCAATATACATCCCTTTGCACCACTGTAGGTAGGTCTCAGTAGCATTAGTTGCCGTCAACAGTAGCAGCAGTAGCGAGGGCAAAAAAGCCGTGAAAGTCCTTTCTTCGATTGGACTCGCTTCACAAAAGAGAGGACTGTTCAAAACGAGCTGGAGAAAGGGCGATCGAGAAAGCGGGAATTCTGTTTGTGCAAATACCTTTTGACCGTCGCGGCTTACGTGCTCAAACAACCCTAACTAATGCCCCCAAAGTCCAGTAGGATTCCATTAGTGAAAAATCTATTTTACCCTTCGGGAGCGCTCGCTGTATGAATGAAAACAAGATTTCACGTTTCGAACTGACTAGTGGCGAGTACATGAAAAGGCACTTTATTGTACCGTACGCAGCGATAAGACATGGCGGCAGACGCAAGACGAGCTCTGCTTTTGGGTTAGTAATAAGACTTTCCCCCTCTGTGCATGCTGACGATTGGAAGTACGTATATGGCGCGAAAATGCATCTCACCCAGCACAAGTAAACAATACAGTCCGTTGGAGGAGCGTCTCCTCTGATGCTGCTGGTCCCAGTTCACTGATAAAACTTGGCATGACGGCGGACCATGAGGAACAGGGGGAGTGGAGGGCGGTCAGAACCTGCCTCCGTCCCTTCAACAATGGGTGGGGCCTAGAAAATGGGTTCACTTAGTAAGACTTATGTAGCGACTTTGGTTTTGGGGTTAAGTGGTTGGGGTTAAGTTGTACCTGACCCGCCCTCGAGAGTCCGGTACGAGAAATCAAGACAGTTGAAGTGGCGTTATGTAGTGTAGATGAAGCTCCTGGTTGAGCGGATCCATGGGAGGAATGACGGAAGGAAGGCCGCCCGCCCACCCGGCCACCCGGCGGCTTTGATCCAGTCGGGGCCAGTCCCAGCGAGCAACGAACTCGCCGCAATAAATTTCTGGAGCAAATGCTATAAACTATGCGCGTAATCCTTTTTCGAGGATCATTGAAAAACTGAAAAGCAACGCCAGTGGCGAGACCAACAACGTGTGACCAATAGATTCGTGTTTGGTGGTCGGTAGCTAAGCTTCTGTCTTCTGTGCGCATATTCCTCCCATTATTCAAGTCCCATTTTAGCAGTTCTGTGGGAGGTTACAGTACCACAAAGGCCGGCAGTAGTACAAAGAGAGCCCACCACTGCTACCAATCTTAGGTTACTCTGTTTGCCTAACTGAATTCCAAAGGGATAAAAGGAGAGGAGTTTCATTGAGCTTTTTCCCTTCCCACCGATGACATTCATCAATCCTGACCCTGTTTGCTATTTCAGAGGTTCTCTGTTTGTCGTTTTTGCACACAGCCGACAAAGCCTTTTCTTCCTTTTCAGAACACCTTCCATAATGCCAGAAAGGAGCCACCACTTTGATGGCAGGTATGTATGTACCCAAAAAGTATCCAATTCAGAACGTGAACAAAGTAACGCGCACCGATAGCTGCTATGTAAGACACTGTGCACACCTATCTCAGCTCAGGATGCTGCTGACCTTGGTTATGATCCACGTTGGAATGTTTCTATGCTGCACACTTCGTGACTGCTTCTCCAATGTTTGGCATGCCCGCATTTAAACTTTCAACACACTTATGCGCACTGTACACCTTAACCCCTGTCTGGGTGAGGGTGATCGGTGAACAAGGAATCTCAGACGAAGAATTGATTTCGCAGCAGTGCCACACATTTTACTTCTTCTTTTTCTTCTTCATCCAGGCATTTGCATGACGAACTATGACGAATCGGGAATTCTTTCGCCCTCCAAAGATCACTTCCAAAGACAAGAAGAGGCAAAAAAAAGGTAGCAGAGATTTCTCTCGGAATACTTTTCTAAGTTGGCTCCTTTTGAGCCTCCTGGATGGATACTGTTATTGTTGTTGCTCGCATCTCGCATACTCTTTTTCGGGTCTGTTTCATCTCCTCCTCCAATCTCATGCAAACGAGACTTTTGGGGGGAGGGGGGGGGGGGGGGAAGACACCACCTGGCCTCAATAGCAGTAGTTTTGTTAGTTCGTCGCTGGGGTCTGGAATGCGGAGGGCAGCGACAAGACCAGACTGCGTGGCGCTTTTACAGATTGATGGTGTCACGCGATAAAAAAGAAGGAAAAGCCTCTGCGGCCTCAGTCATGTAGAAATGCCACAAAGTCACCCTCGAGTCACCAGCGGCTCAGCATCAGTCAAGGTCTCTCTGACCAAGTGCAGGCAGGCGAAGACAAACTTTTCGTTCTTGGCCACGATTTCGCGGGGGCCAGGAGGAAGGCAGTCATCATGGCGCTCTAGGGGTGCCACTCGTAATTGCGAGGAGTAAATGCCCATAAAATTCTCGCTTTTGCAGCAAACAAGTACATAAGTATTACGTAGGGCAGTGGCTGCTACAGGTAGAGGAAGAGAGTGATGCCTACTACGTGCTGCACAAACGGGAATTTCCGTCCCCATCGATGGGGCGCAATAAATTCTTCTTGCCAATGGCCAACAGTTGGGGAGGGAAGCCCCCTCCAGAGTCTGAAGGAGGCCGCTCTCGTCAGACATCTTGTAAAACACATCACTCCATGTACCTTGCACCTCGCCACGATCGCGGCAGTTGCTCTTATAGCTGCGGAGCAGATTCGACCTCAGAGCTGGGTGCAGCCACTCCTGCTAAACGTGCGCGGGATCCAGAGGTGGATTTTCGCCTTCCGCCGCCTACGTGCATAAGTGCAGTGCGCTTATCCTGGGAGTGCCCGTGGGTAGAATTGGTGCTATGATTTAACTATATCTGCCCTGCTTATCAGAGAAGAGGCCGGAATTGTAAATTCCGTGGACCCCTCCTAGATGACCAGATGGGTCGAAACGAGCATGAAATATGCGCCATTTTATAACCTTGGCGCTCTCTCATTGGCCTCCTTTTTTTTCTACTACTGTTCCAGTACACGCTTGGTGGAGGCAAAAACGAAAAAGATGAGCCTTGAGTCAGCAGATGGCACATGAACTTGGAACGTACGTGGTCTGCGCCAGCATCGCCGCCTCCTCTGGTCGGGGTATCCAAGAATTCGCTTCGCCCGTTGTGAGGGGCAATTCGTTTTTGGAGTGTAGTGCGTTGACAACAATTACGCCCATTAATTCGTTCTGTTCGAGAGCCTCTTACAGCAGGAAATCATTTGGCCACGGGTCCTTCCTACTTTCGCGCTCGGCCAGAGAAGCCCTCCTATGTTGGGTGCGCACACTCATTGTCATTGGCCCTACCTCTGCTGTCCCCCGCGAGCAATGTGTGTAGACTATACAGTATATGCGGTGCACAGTGATACAAGGGAGAGCGCTGCTAACGCGAACGGACTTAAAACTGGTGTCCATGTCAAAGAAGCCAAGGGTGAATGTGCGATTATTTTCTGTACACACAGAGTTAAAGCTTTTTTCCCCCTTCCTACGTGTGTTTACTCTGACCCCGTTGGTAGTGAAATGAGCCAAACAAGCCTCAGGCTTCACACGAAAGATGACGACGGTAGACATTTATGACGACGATGATGGCGAAAGATTATCATAATGGACTCGAGGAGAGAAAGAGGAGGAAGGTGCACACGCATGAGCAGCAACGGATCCTTGGGAATTAAATGCATGCATTGGCGGGCTGGTTTTGTGTGCTGGTGGTGGCAAGAAAGGTCTTGTGCTTAATCCGATTACTTTTACAACCTCACATTTGCTTCTGTTCGTCGTGTCTTCAGTACAAAGGGAATTACAAGGCAAGGCACAATGAAAGGGGGAATCATGTCGCAAATCTAAATCGATCTCTCCTTTATTCTCTTTTTAACTCGCTATACATCGTTTGCCATTGTCGTGTGTTTGCACAAGATTCAATTTCCATCGAAATCTGATTTCGACTGTCCTCGTAGCCCAACACCGTCCACACTGTATAATCGTGCACAAATTCTCTCTTCTCTCTGAGCACGTACATACGTCCGTACACACGTCCGTACACACGTACGTACACGCATACGTGTGTGTACGTGGAAAGGTAGGTAGGTGTATAGCTCATGTCGAACAAGGGGGAACAGAAAATTTTGCTGTATGTGGACATGGGTTTCCTAGTAGACGAACTTGGAACGCATTATTCGATCTGCTTCATGATTGTTAGCCTGTTCAAACAAACGCTTCGTGAGAAAACGACCAAGCCCGATCGTCGTCGTCCTCACCAGCAGCAGAAGCCTTTGTATGGCGTCCATTTCTTGCATATCATTCTTGTATTGTGCTCGAAGGGGACCAAAGCTCCGTTTATTACTATTCAGTAAGCAGGCTGTGGAGGTAGGGGGCAGAAGAAGGAAAGACTTTCTGAAACACCTGTCACGAGTTTGCGCCGAAATTATGGCCTCTACCTCTCCACTACTTCAGTTATTCCCGGCAGAGATTAGGATTTTTCGTGAAATTCATGACTGAAATGATGAAGAATGTGGAGTCGTTACTGGTTGTCTTCCATGAATTTCTTTTCGTGGAAAATTTACTTCAAATACTGCAGTGTTTCATCCTTAGAGAGAAAAGAGGTGCTTATAAGATCATGGCGCCCATGACGAAGCAAGAAGAGAAGCAGTCGTCCCCCTCCCCCTCTCCCCGGACATCAACTGTGCATTATAAGAATGATACAAATCAACGAGGGAGACTCTCATGTTGCCACTTTGCTGTCAGCTTGAGATGGCAACCCTGAAAAATCTAGGTGCACCGTGAATGCTCTGTAGTGTTGTACAGTGTGGCATAATGTAGACGTACTATGGCTGCAGTAAGGTATGGTACTCATACTGTACCTTACGTTGTTGACGCGTCATAGCTCGTTAGCCGCTCTACACGAAGCGAAGACATGCTCGACCTCTTTCGTGGAGATCTGTTGAGCCCAAACTGTGCGAGTCAAGCCGAGTCTCGATCCCGCCACCATCATCAGGTTCAGTCTACGCAATTTGCACAACTTACCACGGTCGTCATTAGTGAGGCTTCACCAGCCTCCAATGTCCTCGAGCGTCTTGCTAAGTGCAGCCACCTGTCGAGCCTGGAGTCTCGAGCCCGGGGTCTCGAGCCTGATCCGTAGCCATCTCTCCTCCTTCATGTCAACGCTTCAAATTCAACACAAAAAAGACTGCGACAAAGGACGGAAATAATGCGTATCAATAACTGTCGTCGTGAGTGGGCCCAACCCCTGGCACTGGCCCTGGCCCTGGCCCCTACCATTATGATTGTTACTTGACAAAGTACCAGAAGAGCGAACAGTTTGCGCCTTGAGAAGCAATGCCTTCAGTCAGTCCTCTGTCTGTGTACTGAGTACCGTAAGTGGACGTCTGGGCAAGTGCTAGGAACACACACACACGTCCTGGGCTTCTTTTCCCTCCGGAATCGCGCATAAAGAGATCGCTTTTGCTAATGAATGGATCCCCACTCAATCTTGCACGTTCGTTTTCCTCTTCTCACAGTCACCCCCCGCCTGATTCAGGAATGTCCCCCTGCTTGACCGCTCTCAGAAGCCCTCCGACGGGTTTAGATAATGTGGCCGCCATTGTGGCGAGGTGACGCCGTGTCAATTAGAAATCAAGCTCACGCCGAGCAAGATCACACTGCTTCACTCTGTTCTTGGCTGTTCGCGTGGGAAATATTCGCGTGGTGGTGAAAGAAATTTATTTGGCTGCCAGAGTTGGCTCCAAGACGATCCCCGAGTTGCTCAGGGTGGGTTTTTGTGTCGTACTCTCACTTATGGTCTAAAAATCCGGGCAGCGGGCGCATCCACCCGAACTGCAGTTCTGGTGGTGAAACCCGAGAGCCCTACCTATGTGTGCGTATGTGTGGGTGTGCACGCGCGCGCATGTGTGTTCGTGCGTGTTCGTGGGAAGTCCCTCACAGCAGCATCAATAGCAGGAAGTGCGAAGCATTGAATGAATCCATTCAACCTTTTGTCCCCTCATTCATTGCCCCGTACTGTGATGTATATTGGCAAAATCTCTTTCTTTCTGATGCCTCAATAGGAAGATTACACACACCGTTCTGATATGTGTGAGATCATCAATGGTGAAAGAGTTTGTGGAACTGACGCCGGCGGCTGTCGCATGTACTGGACCGTGCGCTCGCTGTCCCTCTGTGGCTCTGTTTGCTGGAAAAGTGGGAAATTTTCTGTTTAGGTAACCTAAATGGCTACGTACGTACGAACCTTTCTTAACACTGTCCAAGTTATGCCGGCCGTTGACAGCCTAGAGCATGCACTTATGTACTACTCCAATCTGGCCCGTCATTTCAGCGCAAAAGAATTCCTGGATATTATCAACAGAGATAAAAAGATCGCGGCCGACTAAGAGCAGCCACTCAGCCGGCGTGAATGAATGGCTGGAAGCAGCAACAATTGCGCGCTCCCCATTCTTGCGCATTGTTGTGTCGCTGTAGAGGAGCAACCTTCTTTCTCCTCAACTGTATTTAACGTGACAATTTTGAGTTTGAGTCGCTCTCCGCCCCCTTCTTGTTCCAGAGAGTCGCCAAGCCGTCTGGAGCGTCTTCCAGAGTGGTTTCTCCGCCATGGAGGCGCACTGGAGATACCCTCCCACCCTTGAAGGAGGGAGGGAGGGTGGACAGTGGTTTATGACAACACTCTGGGGGTTGGTTGTGTAGCTGAGCAGTCGGCCAGTTGGCATCTGTTGGCTCTGCGCTCTGGAGATGTAGGTACTGTGCTATGAAGCAGGAGGAATGCAGCAAAGTAAGTTGATGGCCGTCGTTGGTGTCACTCACTTGGAGGCCGACAAAGCTGCATTGGGGCTGCCGCATTGTTGGGCGGGCCCTTCCAAAAGGAGATGACGGAATGCCAAGAGGACTTTCTTCTGTCTCTCTTCCTCTCTCCGCAAGAAAATAATAATAATACGAGGACGCAAGAATGTTGGTCAAAGGCGGACGCCTAACATTCTGTACACATTCTGTACATAAAAGTAAAAGAATAATGAGTGTCGCGTTTTCCTTTCGGCCAACGATGAATGGGTGGACGTGACGGTCAATGAGAAGCGTAGATTTTCTTCGCTTCCGGTCTTCGCTTTATAAAGATTCCTCTGGTTGCTGGCGGCGCTCAATGCTAATTCTATCCACAAAGGCGAGATTATTTTGCATTATTACGGAATACATAAGGTCTCGGCTACCATTATTGCTATTGACAGGGAGAAAAAAGGAGCAGGAATGAGAGCAAAGGGATTTTGCATTCCAGAGTGCTACAATAAAGCAACAGTTGGGAGAACTGAAATCGACAGATTTAAACGGGAGCAAGGGGAAGCTATCTTACATGGAAGCGCCACTTGTACCAACTCGTACGTGCTGTGTGTGGAGGTCTGCCATTAAGTGCGATACAACATTGACAGTATTAGACAGCGCCTGTATCCAAACACTTTTTGTCACACAAATTTAAGTGTTCCATACGTGTAGAAAAAGCCCTTCTTTCCCCCTCAAGGCATTGAGCAGAGAGAGTTTTGGATTCATTTTACCCTGGCGAATTGTGCTGTTCCTTTGCAAGGTATTTGCATGTCAATAAACTATATTTCATGCAGAGACGAACGATTCAAAAACTCTGGCGGGCTTTGTATTTCATCAAAGTGAAAAAACCTGCTCTCTCACGCAGAAGTCTTTGATCAAAAATCCACAACGCGCCTAGGAGAGGAGGGGGAGACATTTTCAAAAGGAGAATGACACCTCACCATTTATTTGATCAATGATATTTGAGGGGCACAAAAGGTAAGGCCAGGAGAATAAGAGGGAATATAGAAAAACAGTGTACAGTATCTAAGTGTGTACGAAGATCTAGTGATATCAGGCAGATTGCATTGAGAAGTCTCTTTCTTTCATTGAATTATAAATATCCCTGGCATGCACATCGTCACTCCGAGGCATGACTATTCAACCTAAGCTTAGCAAAGCTACGGAAAGCTTCGGAAAGCTACGGAAAGCTAAGCAATGCTAAGCAGTGCTAAGCAATGCTAAGCAATGCTAAGCAATGCTAAGGAAAGCTAAGCAGTGCTAAGCAAAGTCAAGCAAAGTTAAGCAGTGCTAAGCAAAGTCAAGCAAAGTAAGCAGTGCTAAGCAAAGTCAAGCAAAGCAGAGCTAGGCTAAGCTAAGTCCAGGCCAAGGCCAGGCCAGGCCAAGTTCGCTGTATTAACGCGAGGGCATCACAACTTGATCTGTGAGGTCAGAAGGCTCGAACTGCTGCTAATGAGTCAGCACGAGGGAAATGTAGTCAAAGAAACCTTAAGCACATAAGTTAGATCCGAATCAGATGATATCTGGATACCGACAAACAAAGCCGCGACGAAAGATCTTTGTCGGCGTGACGAAAGCGTGCATTTTTACGACATATTGGAAATAGCTTCAGGAAGCGGGCGGCTCATTCGCTTTTGACTCTGTCCCGACTCGTTTTAAATGTCCCCCAATAAAGTTGCATGACTGGGAGGAAAACATCACTTTGCAGATTTGTACCAGAAGATACTGAGAAGCTCCCCTCCCCCCCTTACATCAAGTTTTGAACGTCTGACACCCACTGCACAGGTACGTCGACGGGGTCATTGGTCATTGTGCACTGCATATGTGGTAGAGCACAAAATTCGAGTACTGACGCATTCTGCAAGTCCGTCCACACACACGCACGCGCAGAGCACTGTCAAGCTGCTCCTGGTTAGCTAATCGTGAACACACGGTCGCAAAGAGTAGCAGGGAGAGCGAGAGCTAATCGCCATTAGCATTTCTTTGAGAGAAAGATGGGAGTTAACGGGCCATGACCAAAAAACTGCCGAGACTTGGAGCGAGGGGAATTTAAACGACTGCTCTGGTACAGAAGAAAAAGCAAAATCTTCATTCTTCTCCTCTGGTGTCTCAGAGCAGACGCACGAGGAAGGAACGAAGGACGATACCGAGAGTTTTTTATCGATGGCCCGAACTAATTTGGAATTTCGCACATTTACTGCGTCGTCTGCAGTGCGCGGATGAGGCGAAGAAACACGAGGCCAAACGAATATGAATGTTCCTGCCAGACGTTTGGTGGGAGACGAAAACAAAAAACTCCGAGTCATAATAGTCCTTGTGTGAGATTTTCACTTGGCATGCATAATATTGTGATGAGCGCCCGTTCCATGAATTCAGGAATGTGTCGTTTGTCCATTGTCAGGCCGCTGACTAATGTCGTTTTGTCTCTCGGGGGGGGGCCCTACAGGAGGAGGCGAAAAGACACTTGTTCTCACACCACGACTGAGGCTGACTTTTGCAAGGCTGGAGAGTGCTGACATAGTTGTGCGGACAACGTACGGACACCGTTGTGTCTCAGAGCAAAAACTTCAAGGCTTTGGAATGGCTCAAATGAGCTGTGGATCTTTTCACCATCACCACTGCTATACGGTATTACTCGTGTACACGCACGCAGCCCACGTGCGTTCGTGCATTATGCGTCTTCAAAGGAGAAAATGAACTGAGGCAGGGACACAGAATACAAGCTCACAAAGAAAGGACTGAACAACATAGCTGAAATTTCCTACACTATCGTACATCTTAAGATTCTCATAAGAGGCTGCTTTTCGGCCCTGCACATCCGATCTGATCCTCCAAGATCCTTTCAATCTCTGTTTGCGTGAGAAAAAGCACCAAGGATGGACTTGCTACATCCATCCGTGGAATGGATTGCACTACGTATATAGAATGTCATATAGAAAGTCTTTTTTTTAAAAAAAAAATTCCCTGGAGGGATTCTCCCTTCCTTTTCGTCAAGAGTGGTTGGAATTGCAAGTGATGGCAAAAAAAGAGAGACGTTGTCGTCACCGTTCTTCGTCAATGTTGCGTTTCTTCATGCAGTAAGAAAGCATTACAATGTACTACTGTATATCATGGATACACGTACTGACTGACGTACCCTCGACGTAGTGAGGGTAGGAATGACTTCCAAGGTTCTAGTGCAATGAATGGGTCAATTGGAAGACGGACGCACTCAGGACGTAACAAATCAATGCAAAATTTTCACTATAACAAAGGTTGACGGTGCTTGCCATCATAATGTAGAAGTGCAGCGTGTGCACAACCAGACATGTGACAGCCACGTACGACAGCTGCGCCATAGTACTGCGTTTATACGTAAATGCAAAAAAAAGACTCTGTTCAACTATATACCCAGTCGTGTAATAAGAAGCTAGTAGGCACATTGGAAAAGGGCTTAAAGTGGCTCTTAACCCGACTTGTGACCCATTATGGCCCATTTATCCCGCGCCCCATCTTTGCACACGCCTGACCTATTAAGATTTCTTTCGTTTTGGAGCCCTCTGGGTATCCGTGGTACGAGCATTTTCTCTTTCTTTTCAATTTCCTTAGAGGTCCATACAGCAGTTATGGCCGAGAACAATGGCGAGTGGGTCGGTAGGTGAGGCTCTGGACGATACAATTAGCCTAATTTAAAAGGCTTTAAGAAGGCCGACATCGGAAGAAGTAGTCGGTCTTTCACTGACTTGAAGCTCGGGGTTTTTTTTTTACCTTCGAGACCTTGGTCTGACCTATCGTATGCGTCACCGCGTCGTTCACCCACATGGCACCCATGTTACATCTTGGCTACACTACTTTAGCCACTTGCCAAGTACACAATAAAGTAGAGCTTCCTCACTTTCTCACCGTCCTAAAGGTTCACGTTACACATATACATGAAGAAACTTCAGCGTGGTGAGAAAGCGAGGAGTAAAAAAGCGATGAGGATCTGCGAACAATTGCTGACGTGTCATCACTGATGAGATCCTTCCACTTTCCTCGCTCTCCTGGGCGATTGATTGCGACAGTCAAGAGATCCATCTTTTTCGGCTCGTTGCCTAAAAAACATTCTCTCCCTCCCTCCCTTTCTCTCTCTCTCTCTCTCTCTCTTTCACGCACACACGTACAACTTCCAACCCACGCACGCGCACGCGCCGCCATCACACGCACTTCTACAGCCGGCGTCACAAACACATAAGCAATCAGCATAAGCCAACAAAGGTCACGTGTCTCTTTTTCTTCTCTAGTTAGAGAAAAAAGAGAAGATTGCAATGTGTGTTATTATAGCTACGATAGGCTTAGGTCTGATATCAACGTACCATAGAAGTCCTCCTACGCTGTTGCCAGCGAGTTGGTGACACAAACCAAATTTGTTCGTTCGGTGTCTGCCTGTCCGTCAGTATCTACTCTACAGTGCTTGCTGCACGTCGTATATACGTGTGCACATACGTACACGTAGGTGACGTACGCATGCGATCATGAATGTTCATATGTACGTCTGAGCTACACTTTGGATGGAGCTCGGGGTGAGAACTGTTGCAGTTCAAAGGCTTTCTCCATCCGGCAGAAAAAGAGGATTAAATTGGACATTTAATTATCCTCGGCAGATGTGCAAGAGTCCGTGCCAATTTCGTTAATGGAGTCATTGTGTATCCAACGTGAAGTATTGACGCCGTGTGTCCATACGTGTTACGTATACATCCAAAGAGCCCACCTCGTGTATGTACATTCACTACGGCTCGCACTGTACGGGCGGCGATGAACCCGTTTATGTCAGTGCCGGAGAATCGTGCAAAAGTAGCGTGTCTGCGCCGTCTCTCTGTGTCCAGAGCCGCCCACCCAAAGAATTCGAAAATCTTTCTCTCGCCGCCGGGTTGGGTACGTAATCCCTCACCCAATTCCCCTCTTCATTGACGGATGGCCCTCTGTTATATGTACATACATTGTACCAAGCGTGTGTGGTCTCTTTCAGAGCTTAATTTCATCAACCTGTTGTGCCACACACGCTCACCCGGCCTCGGAGGACGACGGTAATTGAAATAATTTTCCGCCAGAAACCATTGTGCGTGTCTTCTTTTGGGGCCGCCGGCAGTGATCTCCTTAGTAGTGGTTCCTCTTCACTTTTCTCTCTTGCTCTGTGAGCTCTTGTTATGCTTCTTCAATGTCCGCTCACTCCTCTGAATGACCCCGCAACTTGAGCTCTTCGACTCGGCACGCTCACAAGAAGAATGAGGCAGGAGCGATTATGCACATTGGGTCGAGACGACGTGTGTGTGTAGGACACGTAGTCTGCTTCAATGGGTCCGGCCGTCATCAGCGAGGAGAGAGTCATGCAAGCTCACGCGGGCAGAGGGACACCCATCCCCCCCCCCCCCGCCATACATCCCCACGCTGACCCAGATATATATGCGTTAAAATGGCCTCTTCATCACCTTGGGTCAAGCCTTTGCTTCCGCAGAGTTGCAGCCTTTACATTTTTGCAGCCAGCAGATTTGGGAGAGTCGACCAGACCTTAGCACTTGAGAACGGCCATTTAGCAGAATGGGCTGCTGGAAGGTCTGAGAATAGGAGCCGAATATGGGGCGGTCTGAAACAGTTTAATCATATTTTGAAAAGAATCCCCGCCGGCTCAAGCTTGCACACAATAAAGGGTCTGATGAATTCATTGCCGCTAATCCGGAAGCCTCGTAATTGCTCCTTTTTGAGTATTCTGTCCTCCTTGCAGATTAGCAGCAAAGTACACTGTATTGTACGTATAAAAACATGGACTGCCAAAGCAAAAAAAAAATCCCCATGTTGACGGAGACAGTCTAGCAGTCCCAGATGATTCACGTATCACAGGCTCATGGGTGAGCCACACTTTTGGGGCTCATGCGACCCCACTTAGGGGCCGATTATTCTCTGCTCCGAGATACATTTTTGGCCACTGCCTCTTTCCTCCTCTCGCTCCCTTTTGGCATCATCGTTCTCTCCCTTTTCCTCTTCATGGCTTTATCCTCCACAGAATGACCGCTTTCTTCTTGGCAAAGAGCCTCTTCTTCTGCTCCTTTCCGCCCAATGGATTTCGCTGGAGGCTCCATCTCCAGCCCTTTCTTCTCGCATCACGGACACACTGATTCCTCCATCTCTCTCTTTTTTATTTCTCTCATTCCATCTGCAAGCATCCCTTATACACATTATGTACTAAGTAACATTCCAAGCACACATTTCTATGTAGCGCTTTCTGCACTTCTTACTCTTGCCGCCGTCGCCAATGGAAGGTTACGGAGGCGGTGGCGGCGGCGGCGGCGGCGGCGGCGGCGGCGGCGGTGGCGGCCCCGACGGCAGTGGCGAGCTCTCCCATTGGCTGCCGGCGGTGGCGATGGTGACGTCACACGCGCAGGCCTGCCTGTGTGTGTGTACATCTCTCTGTAACCTGGCTTGCCTGCTGCGGTGGCGCTGCTGCCGCTGTCGCTGCTACTACCGCCGCCGCCGCCGCCGCCGCCGTCGCCGCCGTCGCCGTCGTCGCCGGCGCTCGCGTACACAAGAGGCCGTTTTGTGTCTCTTCTGTTTTCCCCTCAATGGGCTCAGAGAAGCAGACTTTTGTATGCGCAGCCGCAGCAATGAAGACGACGACGACGTGCGAGTGTGTGTGAGTGCGTGAGAGAATTACACGTCTCATTTCAGTGTGCAAATGAAGTGAAAAGATGAATAGCAGCTGCGGACATTCTGCTTAAGGCCTCGAACAAATACGGCATCTCTAAGGACTCCTTCCCGGAAAAGGTGGTCTCAAGAACGCAGTGAAGAAAGTCTCTGAACTCGCCTAAAATTGATCAACTTCTGCTTGTGGACGGACGAGGTCTTCTGATAGCACCCACAACAACCTTAGGTAAGCACCGAGCGATGCGGTCAAGTTCACCCGTTTTGGCCACTTTTACTCCAATTCTTGGCGTTTGAGCTCACTGGAGTCGATGGACATTTCTTTGGCCCTAACGGGAAGGATCAAAATTCCTATTCTTGTTTCAATTCTTCCCCATTGTCCTACCAGCGTCCAGCAGTCTGGAGCTGGACGAACCGATATCGAGATGAAAGCGGCCCAGAGGTGCCAGTTGGCAATCATTGGGGAGCGTTGGGGAGCCCAGTACCGTTCCGTGCTGGAGAGTCCTCGGGACGACCGACGGGTTTGGACTTTTTTAGTCGTCCTCGTCACTCAACGATGTTCGTCGGGCGTCCCCAAAATTTTGGGCGCCCACGACATCCAGTCCGGCGCACCTGAGCCCCGCTTTTTATCGATCCTCCTCCCTGAGTAATTTGGTGCCTGCTCACGTGCACCCGGCTGAAATGCGTACATTGGGTCGCCATTCTGTCTGGCGAGTCACTTGTAGCTGGCGACCGACGTCTCCTCCTCCCCCAACCCTTTGATAATGACAATTGTCGATCGTTGTCAAACCAGAGGGACTCTTTGAGGGGAGAAGGAGAGGAGAGAGAATTTCACTACTGCAGCCGCCTTCGTCTGGTCACCGGGGTGATTGGAATTTTACGCGACGGCGTCTCTCTCCTTTCTCACACTATGGTATTCAGAGGGGGAGGCGAAATCAGCCAGGACAAAAGGACGGCTCTCAGTCGAACATTTCAGCTGGTGCTACGTGTTGCCCAACCTTCACACCTTGGCCGACACGTCCTGCACGCCGTCCCACTTGTGAGCCCGCGGCGTGGCCGACCCCAGACTTGGCTGCAGCCAGCGAAGCGGTTGGCATAAGCCTAGCCTCCAGTCAGCCAGGAGGAGACATTTGTTGCGCAAAAAATCTTTTTTTTCTGCTCCATCCCTGAGCATTGTGTGTTGGCTGGAGGAGAGGGCGTTTCGAGCCCGCCAGACAGTGGTTTCCAGTGACATATCATTATCGGGCCAAAGAAGAGCTCAAAGAAGGACGTTTTTGCATTTTCCCACCCTTCAGTCGACGAGAACCAGAGGAGGGTCATGGTGGAGAAGTAAGGAGACCTCAGTGAATGCCAGTTTTGTAAGAGGCTTCCAACCAATCGCTCAAATTAAGAGATTGGGGACAAAATAGAGAGAGAAACTATCCCGCTTTCTCGGTTCATTTCCCCCAAACAATCTTCAAACTCAATTGAAGCGTTTTTTCACTTATTGCTCTCAGCGTGCGTTCGACGTTGGCGGGCAGCAGAGCCGATGGCGGCAATGACGGCGGCGGCGCTGGCGGCGGCGGCGGCAGCGACGGCGGCGCCGCCACGGCTGCCACCACCCCCAAGTCTCTCCCCTTTCTCACCAAAACACACACTAACACCATGGAGCTCGTGTGCACTTCTGTTCCGTCCACCAAGTCCGCTCGACCCCAGCAGCTCCACATACGAGTCCGCAACCAGCGCTGACTGTCACGAGTTGGAAAATTCACAAGTTCACGCTCTCTTCACCCTCGTTTAAATCCCCTCCCTCTTCTCTCTTGAGCAAGATTGCATCTGACACAGAGGAGGAGGAGGAGGAGGAGGTTTCTATTCTATCTTCACCGCAACTTTTGTCTTTGATCCACCGCATCGGCGCTCAAAATCCCCATATCGAGCATCGATCGCCGGGGGAAAAATATCCCCGAATTTTCTTTTTTTTATTCCTTCTTTCCCCAACGCATGAAGAGATAAAAGGAGCGATTTAATTAAGTCAGTGTTTGAGGGAAACATGCTCCACTCGTCTCTCTCCCCTCCCCTAATCTCACACAATCTCGGTATTTCCACGCAGGAATCTCTTACACGTCCACTCGAACAGTCATTGAGCGAGCAGATGCACCCGCGTGCGTACGCTGAGCGTACGATGCACGCGATACAAAGCGTTTTCCTCTCCTGGAATATAAAAAAGTGAGAAAGAGAGATCCCTTTTGTCCGAATAAAAGAGAAGGTTTATCAGCACACGCAGGCAGAGGCCACGACGACGTAATGAAAAATACCACGGGAAAGTCCCTGGCTACACAGTACACACACAATAATGCAAAAAAAGAGACAGCCACAGCTGCTGCTGCTGCTGCCCCCGCCGCCACATGTGTATGTAGTACTCGGGGCCGAGATTGCCGGCTGAATGGCAAGTACGCGCACGTCGTGGTGGTGTTGGTGGATGTGTGAGGAGGAGGAGGAGGATTACCTCCCTCTGTCAATATGTTGCCTTTGTGCGTCCCAACCTACTACCAGCCTCATCCAGCGCACACGCGCACACCTACTATGTCTTTGGCTGCGTTAGAAAATAAAGCCTTCTTTTTCATTCTCTCCCTCGTCCAATTCAGAGATTCCTGCCATTGTGCCAGACGCTCCCCCCCATGAGCTTGGCCACCACTGATAGTGGTAGCTACTTTCATTTTTTTCAAAGGAAGCAACAAGCACGACAGCAAAAAGTTGTGGGCTGATAAACAGGTGTGGTAATTGTGTGTTCTCTTTCCATTCTCAGCATTTTGCCGCAATCGCCGCCGCTGTCAGCGCTGGATCGCTACCTGTCGCATCCGCCGCCGCCAACGGCGTTTCATCGCCACCACAGCAACATGGTCGACGGCATCATGTCTTCGGCGTTCGGGATTCAGGACTCGCTGTCCAGGATGACCTCCATGACCAACTCAATTTCGCCGCCTCACACTCAAACTGCTCCAGGTGACTTGTTTTTTTTCGCAATCAACGCGCGCAGGTTGTTCATTGTTGACGTCTGCAAAAATAGGTCTGGGCGAGAAGAAGAAGCCCGACGACAATCACATCAAGCGGCCGATGAACGCGTTCATGGTGTGGTCGCGGATGAAGCGACGACAAATAGCACAAGAAAACCCAAAGATGCATAACTCTGAAATCTCAAAACGACTGGGGAGTGAGTGGAAGACGCTGACAGAAGCGGAAAAGCGACCCTTCATTGACGAGGCCAAGCGCATCAGGGCGAAGCACATGCAGGATCACCCGGACTACAAGTACCGGCCCAGGAGAAAGCCCAAGAACCTCAAGGCTCCGGGATATCCCTACACCATGCCCTACCCATCCGTGTCCATGGAGGCTCTGCGAGCAGGTTAGTGAGAACTTTTCAAACTTGCACCATCTGTTGTCTGCATATGCGTCCTCCCCCATTCTTTTTTCCGCCTTGTCGGATAAAGAAACTTTTTTGAGGGTTGGCAAATCCCTTGAAAATCTCTCAATAGGTTAATGTCGTCTTCCTTTTTTTCTACAAAGGCAAGTATTCACTGCCGTAAAATGCACGCTTACGCCGCGACGTGGGGCAACGGCAGCATGAACCATTTTGCACGCCAAGTGGGGGGTGAAGTCCGGAGATGAAAGGAAAAAAAATCCCCGCGAACCACTTGCTCGCGACAGTTTTGGGGGGGTTTGCGGTCAACATTTTTGAGCTTCTGGTCTTAATGGAGCGATATTTTGCTGAGGTTTTTTTTTTGGGGGGGGGGCGTGCGTGCAGCGTATGAGGAATGTACACGTGAATTAGGTAGTAATGGTAGTAGGTTAGCGCTCCTTGTATCCTTCCAAAACCGTTTCTGTCCGGTTCATTTGACAACGACTGTTAAGGGGAGTGCACGTGTTTACCGCGCCACCAAGGTTTAACACATTCACATGCGAATTGTTTACAACCTACTCGGGGAGCCACATGTGTATTGTTAGGACTCTGTTAAGGCCAAGCCAAGAGGCTGCTGTTGGCGTGTGTAGCCAGGTCCTTAATAAGGGGCAGCAAAGGAGCTGCAGCGGAAATGAGTCGAGATTTTTGGGTCAGTGGCAGGGAGAAGCTCTCCCCCCTCTGGTTTTTGTCCATGAATAGCGGCGGCGACCGGCGCCTCTCTGCACGCCGCATTAAGCCGGCGGCCGATCTCCATCCATCGATCAGTTTATTGCAGGCTGATGGAGTTTACAACGGCAGCAGTTTGTTCCTACCTCATCATGCTGGCTCAACTTATCCATTTTTTTTGAGAGAGAGAGAGAAAAATTCGTCATTATGGTCTTCTCAAGCTGCGAAGCTCTGGGAAAGCTCCACGTGCAATCGTGAAATCAAATCCTGTGCACGAACAGGAAGACACCGCCACGGCTCCAATATGAGGTGACAAAAATGGTGTTGGGAGTATCGCTTACATAGGGGAAGTGGCAGCTCTGGTGATGAAAACGCTCGCTTGCCGAGATGAATCTTATCATGGCGAGCACACGCAAACGCCACAGAAAGCAGCGGCGTCTCTCTCATACTCTTTTTTTCGTCTATTCCCTTATCTCACAAGCAACGTGGCAGAATTTCCACACAATCATAACAATATGGAGCAGTTTTGGGCTGACCATTGAGTTGCAGCCTAAAATGTGCTACTTTGTTTTGGCCACGCGAATTCAAGACACCCACTGTAAAGAGCTCCTCTATGTAATGTAACGGCAAAGTCTGTCAAGAGAGAGAGAGAGAGAACGTGCGTGCGCGCGCGCGTTTGTCTGCAGTAGGTACAGAAAGGCGCATGACGACATGTGCTTTGTCTAGCGAGATTGCTTGTCAAACTCAATAAAGCCGTGCCGAAATTGCTTATCTCACGTGTATGTGAGTGTGTGTATGCACATAATTGAGCAAGCCTCTCTACTACCTGTTTCTTTTGTCTCGAGATCCCTTTCAACTTTTTTCGCAATCGCATGTCAGCAGCAATAATGCAGGGAATGCGTGAACTCAGTATGAGTGCGTTAGGAAGCAGTGAAGCAGTGCAGCAGCCATCTTTTGCCTCATTTTTTCCCGCTAACCACGGGAGCACGCAGGCAAGAAGTGGCAGAGAGCAATAAAACGCTTACCAAGCAGCTGATGCTCCCGCCGCTGGAGTTGTTCAGTCAGCCGCCGTTGCCGTGGCCTCCATTTCACAGATTGCGTGGAAATCAATTACGATGCCGTCATTCAAGTTGGCGCGAGCTTCCCTCGTAGGATGGAGACCGAAATGCACTCATGTCTTTCAACCCCACTTGCCACAAGTGTCTCAAATACTGCAATGCGGTTCGTGACTGACGGACGTAACCGGACGATCTCCAGGATGTCCGATCACGCTGAGTAAAGTATCACTGCTCATGTGTGTGGTCGCGATTAAGATTGAGGGGAAGAGTGGCTTGACATTAACCTGGACGCGCTTGACCTCATTAGCCTGTCATTATCCACTTAGCGGGGGCTAAAAAAAACCCCTCCTCCTTTGAAAGTGCAATCGACCGACAGAGCGACCACAGCGGATCTAGCGCAGGGTTTTAGACATAGTGTTATCGTACGTGCGACGGCGGTTGCTCCAAATGTTGTTGCGCGCGCACCTCGTATGAATATCAAATGTGCTGGTATGAAGTCGTTCTTACCTCCAGCTGAACTGCGTCATTTGCACTGATTGATCGTCCCCCAGAAGGCTCTTAAATTGAATATGACCCGCCTCATTCTTTAGTCATCACATCGGAATGATGTTAATGACGAGCGAAAAAAGCTCCCAGCGACTAATCGCTTTTCCCTCTTCTTTTCAAATGACCCAGTCGGGCGTGAATCTGAAAAATTGCGCTCTCTGTGTGCGTGTGTGTGTGTTTTGTGGTCTAATACGTGTACCGATGTCTCGAGTGGTGTAACAATAGTGGCCGAGGCAGCCCAAACCCTCTTGTGGCATTGTCGATTCGTAGCAGGTGTCGCCAGTGCACGTGTGTGGTTTTGTCGGCGCCGCTGGGTCAATGCGTTCTCGCTCGTGCTCTTCAACTGCAAGCTGGAGCTCAGCTTGTGCTCCACCGATATAGCAGTCAGCAACTTATATAATACCTAAGTACTTGTGTGTGCGCGCGCTCTACTCTTGGATCCAGCCTGTAATTAATGTCGAAGCGCAGCCTTGTGACGAATGCGATTTTTTGTCCATCTCCCCCCACTCATTGAACGCTTGGTTTGCCACATCGACCTGTTTGTACGTCATGCGTGCGCGGAACAATCAGTTAAGACCAATTTGATTTGATTGTCTGCGGTCTGGTTTCGGTTAGCGCGGCTTTTGTTCTGTGCTCTCTACTGTGACACACCAACCAACCGTCGGTGTCAAAGCTGCTCCGGCCTCAAGGAGTCAGAGAGAAAGAAAGCAGTGCCAGAGTAAGATGTGTTCACTCTTTGCAGGTCAAATGAGCGGTTACTTTTCCCCATACGCTGCTGCGGGTGGATATTCGGCTGCGGTGGCAGCGCAACTGGCGGCCGCGCAACAATCCTCACAGGTAAGCGGGAATCGCCTTAATTTACCTGGTCCCCTGTGCCTATTGTGGTAGAGTCCTCGCCGTTCACGGTAGCACTGGGGTAGATTGCACAAAGAAGAGCAAATAGCTCTAGTGTAATTGATCCTGAGCAAATGGACACGCCTCATCTGCGCAGAACGCGGAGAATTGTCATACATACGTACGTACACATGCGGAAGTAGGAGAACAATTTGCGCTATTGCACCCAGTCTTCTATGATTACCTGTCGATTGTGCAGAGACAGTTTATCCGTGCAAGATGCCTTCATAAAGACGTTCTCTTTTAGATGATGGACCCCATGAAGTACAACTCCTACCTGTCAGGACTATATGGGAGTACTGGCGGCAGTTCCTCGACAACTAACTCGTCGACGGCCACCTCCATCGCAACCCCTGTCACGGCCTCTGAGTCCACTTCCAGTCAGGCGGCTTCAGGCGGCGACGGCGAGCGGTCGAGCCCCTACTCCCAACTGTCGCCCAAGCACTACTCCATGGAGTCGGTTGCGGCTGCGCGGAACTCCTCTTCGTCTCCCTACGGCCCCATGGAAGCAAATAACTTGTCACAGACGGCGTCAAACAACAAGAGCACCAACTACTCGGCGGACTCTCTCAGTAGGAGTTACTTCGATTCAGCCATAGCCTTAAAGGGGTACAACGAAAGCCTGCAGCAACAGCAGCATCACCACAGGAGTGGCAGCAGCAATGGATTCTCGCCGGATTCGATGGCCACGACTGCCGGCGAGAGGCAGAGCGCAGAGTCACCGGAGGCCAAGATGCTCAAGACCGAGGCTACCATGGGCGAGCCGCATTCAGCCGCTGCGGCTGCCGCCTTCAGTCAGCAACAGCAGGCCGCCCTGGCCTATTACAGTCAGAGCATGAGTCTTCACCATCCCCACCACCAGCAGCAACATCAACAAGCAACGGCAACATCGACCGACGGCGGCAACGGCGGCGGCGGCGGCGGCGGCGGCGGTGGGGGCGCGTTGCCGCCACTTTTACCAATGGCGGCTCAGCTCAGTCAATACGCTGGCGCTGCGGCGGCTGCCGGAGGCAACTATGCCGCGGCGGCCGCGGCGGCCGCCGCCAGCCAAGGATCTTCGAGCGAGTACCGACGGCCGCTTTCTGTGCTCTTCTAAGTAGGAGACGGACTATGGTAGTTACTAGCACTTAATAATACTTGTGATGGCTCAGCCCTACACTCCGTTGATATAGGCACTTTCTCGGTGCGCACCTCAATAATTTTGTTTGATTTTAGGTGTTAGCGAACGGCTTGCGCTCCCCGAAAAAAATGTGTATATACCTACGTATTGCAGTTATTCCATGTAATGAATTATTTAATGATGAAAGTTGTGTGAATGCGTGGATGTACTACCTGCACTGACACTCGTGCATGCCCGTCGTTCTGGTGTGTGATGGCATTGGCACACACGCTTTATCCACGTATTCGTATTAGTGCAGGTAGTCCAGACACACGAAGATTTCATTTTTCCGCATCATATTCCTACCAGTTCCTATTTAGATTAGCGAGCGAGGCTCCAGAATTGATTGAACAAGGAGGTGAAAGAGATACTTCATTAGTACAATAAATTCTATAAAACTATTTTTGCGCACTGTCTTCTTGGGCATGGGTTGGTTGTTCGTCATGCAGCGCTGAACTGTTCTATAACAGTGTGCGTGAGCCAGCGTTGTTTCGCAATGCTCCACGTCTTTATGTTTGGGACACTTAAGCTTACGTAGTTGGCTTAACGATGCCACGTCTTTGTTGTAAATATCTGAAAGAAAAACCAAAGGAAACCATTTCTCCTGAAGGAGTTTCTGTTCAAACGCACCACATTTCCTTCTATTTTTTTCATGCTTCCTCTCATTGGCGAACGACAGGGCCATTGTCTCTGCCATTGGCCGCCGCGGCAGTCAATATCAGTAGGCAGTAACGTAGCAAGAACACGCACAAAAAAGGGGGGCAGCACGCAAGAATGAGCAGCGCATTCACTCGACGAAAAAGTGGAATACTTTGCTCAAACCAGTTTGATTCCTTCAAAAAGTACCATGGGCTTTAACGCGTGTGCAAACAATATAGACGGGGCACACTTACTGTGCATTCTTCCCGTGTGGCTGTGCAAGCTCAAGTGTTGCTTGCTGTCTTGTCCATTTCGAGAGTCATCCTGTTCTAAACATGAACCTGTGCTGTTTCATCACAATCGAGCCGCATAATGAGACAATTATGCTCTTCGTAATGAAAATTTATTTCTTTTCAACCCCGCTGTGCCTCCTCAGCGTCGTTTGTGGCAGAGGGAAAGAGGCAATTAAAAGAACGTTCTGCAGCTTGGCAGTTGGTGCCAGCAGAAGACAGAGAGTCTGCCAAAGGAAGAGTTGGATGGGGGATTCTTATGCAAAGATCATCATTCATCAAGAAACAGCAGCAGCAGAAAAAGAGAGGACGAAGCGTGTAATTATCGCGGAGACTCGGCGGAAAAATTACCGCCAGTCTTTGGGGCATGAATAGGCAAACGAACTGAGTGCTGTTGTGCGAGTGTTTGACTGGGGATACGAGTACGAAGGCATGAAGGGGGGGGGGGGATATGGGCGTCTGGCAGACAGACGGTGCAGTCAAGGTGTGTACGATACCTGCACAAAGATCAGCCCGGCCACTTGCGCGCTGACAGGATGCGGCTGGCAGCGATGATGCCAGAGACCAAGTTGGCAGATGTCTGACGAGACGTGCACATATCCTGCGGCATCAAGTGCGACTGTCCCCAACACTTTGCTCAATAGACAAATGCATCTAAAAGCTTTTCCGCAAGTTCATGCTGCTGCTCCCATTCTCTCATTTTTTTCCTCTGCCTCCCCCCCCCCTCCGACAATTCATCACTACACTGAGGAATGACACGGTCTTGATATTTATTAATTTCGGCCTCTTTGTCCTCGGTGGGAGAGCATTGTTCGCCGGTAATGGATCCGGGCATTGAACAAACAAACCGAGACCCCTTTTTGACGCCAGTGATACTTCTCTGTGTATATATATACGTGCACTATTAGTGCTGCACTGGCAGCGGCTACTGTGCCGTGCGTGCGTCCTATGTAGTGACGTTAACTAAGCAGCGAAGGAGACTGGGAAAAGGCAAGGGAAGAAAGGGAGCAAATAGAAAGTCATCAGTCACAGACCTCGTGTCATAATAGAGGTTGGCGTAAGGGTGGCAGAGGCAGCTTAAATTGAATATTGGAGAGAGCCGCAGTCGATATCATTGGCGCCATCACAAACAGGTGAATCGACTGGCAGAAATTGGCAATTCACTTTCAACGTAATAGTACAAATTACCTTCTTGTGTTGTCAAATAGCCCGAGGCTGAATTTGTGCGGAGAGAGAGAAAAAAGCCTTCTCTACTTTGATATGTGATACGTGTGATGTTTTTAAGCGGGTGATAATTATTGGAGCTGACACTATAGAAAGTATGTGTTTGCAACTTTTTCCCTCCTTCACAAACAACGTTCAATTACTGGCTGGTGTCCTCGCCGGCCCCCTCGCTCGCCAGCCAGTACACACACGGCTCTCTGTCTCTTCTGCTGACGCCTTTGTAAGCGCTGCAGCCACCTTTTGTCGCCGCTGAGACGGACCTATTGTTGTTCGGATAGTAGAAACTATCAATCTAGGATTATGAAAAATGTCCCCCACCTTTCCTCCTCCTTCTCTCTGCTTTTGACTCACACTGCCTACCTCCGACATTCTGCGCTTGATATGAAAAGCCTGGCGCTTTTCACCATGGTTGTCACTCTCATTCTTCTTCGGCGACGAGCAACAATGGTGGTCGCAACAGTCGGAGGAGAAGGAATTGTTGTTACACACACCTCGCATTCTTAAGGTTTATTCTTCTCCAAATATATCGCTGACAGCCACAGTAGCGTGGAAGAAAAGGGAACGACAGTGCACGAATGTCCTGTGCACGGCCACGCACGCACGCACGCACGCGCCCAGTCAGTGCAGTGTCAATACAGCGCGCACAAAGCGCGTATTTGCTGCGAAAAATTGTAAGAAATAGAAGGAGAATAGCCAAGTATGGGCGTGCAGGAGACAAATGCCTTTACGAATGCGCCAAATTGGGCGGACGGATTGATCGACTGAATTAATGAGACACCCCAACAACAGGGCCGCATGGTGCAACAAGGAGGAGCCGGAGTGAGCCGGCCGACCGGCCGGACAGACGGACAGACAGACAAACAGACAAACAGACGGAGGAGGTGAAAGAGAAAAATGCTTACTTCGCTGGTGGTAGCGGACTCGGACCTCTCTCTCATTGAATAGGCGATCACATTAGCATAAGAACAATGGGCGGCGTAATCTGCTAAGTGGGCTCTGCCTACTATTCGTAATAGGTAGCCCTCCTCAGTCTGTTAACAGTGCTGACTTCCCTCTATTCAAGCTGCGTATACTAATGGAGAAAAATGGTCCCCGCCGGCAAGTATGGAATGCGATAAAGATCCTCCGAAGACGAACAGCTTCGGCTGGAGCGTCAAGTGGGATCAGGGCGAAAATAAACCTTGAGCAGTTCTTCATGCACAGTGGCAGTCCATAGGTACTCGTTAAATACGCCCGTCTTGCCCGATTCTGGATGTTGCAGCTCCGGGGCCTGGGGTCGGGGATTAAGGGGTCGGGCCTGGGCAATGGGGTGGGCCCCGTCAAAGTGTGCTGTAAAGTGCTTCTCTCTCCAGGCGGCTGCCAGTACATAGGAATTGTCATAGGGACGACAAAAGGTGGCGTCAATGTGCATACAGTGTATAAGCTTGCTGTTGAATGTATTGTGACTCAACTAAGAAAAATGAAAAGGAGCCTTGTGTACAAGTTGTGCAAACTCTTGAAAACACATATGTGTAGGTACAACCGGTAGTGTTATGTGAACACTTTGATTCGTCGGCAGTTGAGGCAGTGTGCGAAGTAGTTGCATTGCACACTTGGTAAAAAAAAATAAAAAAAGACTGGGGGGACAAAGTTCCCTCTTACAAACTGCACAAAAAAAGGGATTGAGGGAACTTTTAGGGGCTGCAATGACCCATGAATAGAGGAAAGCGAGCTTTCTCCACTCTGCACGCAGTCGTCAGTTGCAGACTGAGAGATAGGATTTGCATAAGACCACGAGTAGGAGAATTGAAAGAAAGTGTAATACAGTAGTAGACGAAAAAGGAGAGTCAGAAAGGCGAATAGAATGGAGTAAACAAGAATGAGGGCTTTTCTCTGCGCTTGCGTACGCAATGTTGCACACCCAACCTTGCTCATATCTGATGACGACGATGTGAACAGCAAAGCAAGTTCTGTAGAGCACATCAATGCAGCCTGTCTGACTTTGCAGCCACAAAGAAGGACAATTCGTCCCAGAATTATCTGTTGGTGCAATGAAAGTGTCCTTCTTTTAGCCAGATTTCTTCATTCTTTCTTTCTGTTCCGCCAGTGGGCGTCGAGGGAGCGATTGGCGAAGGAACAATGGGAGGAACACAGAGGCAATTCCCTCTCCTTTCTTGGGGGAAAAGAGAGCTTTCTTCGTCTTCCTTTTTTTCTTTCCCCCATTCGCTAGAGGAACAAGGGAACAAAGGACCAATGAAAGGAAGGCGGCAGATGGGATGGGCCAAGAAAGCGAGTGGATGAGAGACTCCGACAGCAGGAGAAAAAGTGGCAGGAGTTGGACATGCTGGAAAAGGTGTTCGTGTGCACTGGGTGGAGGTGCAGGCATGATGAGGACAGTCAGACCAATGATTACCCAACTGAAGTGGAAGTTGTGGGCAACCCTTGTATCCCATGAACTGAGTACGTCATGCCAAGTCTATCACCACCAAGTTGAACCCACAGCTCAATCACTTGTTGAGGCGGATCGGGAACATGGGCGGAAAGAACTTCAAGGTGTCATCCACCCAGAGCCAACAGTGAATGCACCTTTTAAGAAATTTATTATCAATGCAATTGTTCTGGAGTGTAATAATGGATACGCTATAAATGATGCATGTAGGTAATGCAATGGATGCGCTGTAAAAGATGTACTTATTAATAAATAAGGCTTAATTCATAACACGTAGAGGTCCAGTCTTATGTATCACTTCATCAAGACCACGACCGTGACCACTGACTCCACCAGGTATCGGAGACATGACGCCACTTTTGACGCGACCTGGAAGTACATACTGAGTTTCTGTGCAGGGAGGGATGAGGCCGGACTCTGCTAGGGATGTATAGAAACCGGGAAGACGGTTATGGTGTTGCTGAACAGCGGAAGAGTCGATTCTCGATGTAACGTTTTTCTGTCGCTGTCATGTCTTTTCCGCTGCTGACCGATTTTTGTGCTTCATAAGAAATCTTTAACATTTTTCTCGCTACAGCATCCGAAAACCAAGAAAAATGCTATATCTAAAATCGACCGTACACACGGCTCGGAATCCGGTTTCTCATACATCCCTAAGTAGGCTTATAATTCTTAACGCACGACTTTGGGAATATTTCCCCGCTTATTTTCTGTCTGGAGGGAGATATCCCCCTCTCCACAGGGACATATTGTGTTGCTCCATCGAGAACCAAATTCTGCCTACTCATTTCCTGCTCGGCATCCCTAAAATTGTATTTCTAAAAGTTTGTTATGACATTGAGAAATATTCTGAAACTCATGCTTTAAATTCCGTATTAACAATGCGTAATGTGTACTCAGATGTACCCTCCTTAGATTTGACAGCACCCGGGTTATTTTACATCACTCCAGGTACGCCCTCAGGATGCAAAATGACCCTTATGTAGTTGAGTCCAAGTCGGGTCCATATGGTACTTCAATACGCGTCGTTAATATATAGTTACATTTACCATGGATTCAACTGAGCTGTGCGTGAGTGATTGGTCATTGGTTAGACGTATTTGCTGGTTTTACAATAGTCCTTGAAGGAGTTCTTTTTTGCAGAAAGCCGCAAAACTGTAATTTGGCGATCGCTACTGTATTCAAATGAAGTTAGTAAAGTGGCCCACAGATGTCGCTTCCGGTCGGCCGCTTCTCAGGGAGTCGTCAGGGTCGACATTTGGAGCCATCTATTGGCAGAGGATGGAAGCGACTATAACAGTTGATGGAGAGAGTTGTGGTGGTTGTGTTGTGTGTTTTTTAATATTGATTTTTTTTGTCCCGTTACTTTTTGTACTTGGTACCTACGCACTTCGTTCATACAGTATGAAGAAGGAATCGCATGAAGAGAGAAGAGTTGATGATGCCTCCGAGACAGTGAGGCAGGTAGGCAAAACAGATACCCAAAGTTGACTTCATTCTCTCCTATGATAAATGCTCCGATTGAAGCGCGAAAGCTGAACAAATAGGCTTATCAATAGCCTTTGGCACTCTCCTTTGTCCGCCACGCAAACTATTGCCATCTCATTATATCCGAAATCAATGACTTCTCTCTTGCTCTCCCTCTGAGAATGAAGAAATAGATCAGCGATGGGGACAAATTTCTGCTTCAAACGCCGACAAAGGACAACTCATCAATTTCATTCTGTTGATCTTCATTTCCCCCCCCCCTCCCACTTTCTTCTTCTTACTGTGTTGGCTCCATCAGACTAAAGTCCTTACTGAGTAATAATGCGTGAGTCGATCTCCGCAGGATCAAGTCCAGAGCAGCGCTGTTCAAACAATGAGCAGGCGCTGAAGCTCGTCGTGGTCCCGGGGGAACGAGCGTCGCATTCCTAATCTGGAGAGTCCACGTTAATTATTCGCCGAGAACTCCTGGCCTTTGTTGTCTGATGGAGTCGCTCTCTTTTCTCTCTCTTCGCTCCCTGGAATGAAAGCTACATTTGTCCCCTCCTTTGTACAGCTTGCATGGGTATTCACATGAATGGATACTTGATTGTAAAGACAATGCCGAAATGGCCCTTCTCTACATAGGTAGCAACATGAAAATAACCACAGCAGGTAGTTATTGTAGTAGGAAGGACGTAGCATTCGCCACTCTCTTTGTTGGCCAAGAACAACAGGAACAGTGGAATCGATGAATCCGACTTGACTGCGTCATGAGCGACGAGGTTAACACGGGGTAAACGACGTTGGTACATGTCACTCCATGCATACGTGCAGTGCGACGGGTGTTGCACAGCCCCACTGTCCCACGAGTGTGACTGGAGTCTGGTGCAGCGCTGACAACCAATGGGGCGTCGAGTCTTTCCGGGGAGGAGTTAAAACAATGGGCAGGCACGCTCCAAGTTTGACCCAACAAGCATTTACAACACAGGGGCCACGAGCTCGTTGTAGGCCGCAGAGAGGCAGGCAGGCAACCACAAAGAGCGTGAACAAAAGCGCACGTAAAAGAGAGAGAATCTTTTTTTTTACTCTCTCTCGATCGTTAGCGGAAAAAGAAAAGGAGCGCGCTCGTGCGAAAGTGATCGCCTTTGTCGCCGTCGCCTCCGCCTCCGCCACCGCCGCCACTGCCGTCGTCGCTCACGCCGCCGCCCTCGTCGTCGTCGTCGTCGGCTGCCGTCGCCGCCGCCGCCGCCATCGCCGCAGAAAGAGAAAAGAAGGCGAGTAATTTAGGTATTGTCTGGGAGCCGCATATCTTTCATTGTTCCACGGTCGCTCGTGTCATCGAGAGTGGCGGAGAACTCCGGCAACACCAACTCTCTTCAGCATCCACTTCATCAACATGATGAGCGGCAAAAGAGAGCAGCACGAACATATTAAGCGGCCCATGAACGCATTCATGGTGTGGTCGAGGGGACAGCGAAGGAAAATGGCACAGGACAATCCCAAGATGCACAACTCCGAGATCTCCAAGAGGTTGGGCGCCGAGTGGAAGGTGCTCACTGACGTCGAGAAGAAGCCTTTCATAGACGAGGCCAAGAGGTTGAGGTGTGTGCGTGTGCGCTTTCGTAGCTGCCCTTTAGATCTTATGACTTCATTAGGTGAGCTTGCGTCTGCAGTGCATGTATAATTATCTTCGCGATCCATTTGACAGGTACCCAAGTACCTAAGTAGACACGCTTACCTATCTTTCAATTAGACTCTCATCCGTCACACCATATTGATACAACTCAAGTGCTCGGACCGTCGAGAAAAAGCCTTGCTGCTCATTAACTTTAGCGTCACTTTAACGTAGTTACGAGTATGCTGCATATGGCAGTACAGCATAGCAGCACGGACACATGTAAGGAATACGCTAATAGACCTTAGAGCATGTTTTTACATTAAGTAGTGTTGTAGACGAGTCACTAACGCCTTGTCCGCACTGTATTCAGGGCTATTCACATGAAGGAACATCCCGACTACAAATATCGCCCCCGCCGCAAGCCCAAGCCTCTTCTGAAGAAAGATCCTGGCGCCAAATTCAGCCTTCCGCTTCACCACTTCTTTCCGCCCGGATTCGATCCAACCGCAGCCGCGTTCGCCAGACACTTCTTCCAGCCGCTCGTCGCCGCCGCTGCCACTTCAAGCGGCGATAGCGGAGGCTCCATTTACAGCCTGCCGTCGCTCACGACAACAGCGGCCAAGACCACGACGGCCAACAACATCTTGTCGGGCCTGACGGTTTTGCCTTCGCCGTCCGCTGCCACCGATCAGCGCAGGAGGAGTGACGAAGAAGAAAAGGATCCAGTGACTCCAGAGACTACGGGAAGAAAGCAAGATAGTCACGGAGCAACTGTGTGCTCAGAGGATACTTCTTTCTCAGGTAGGTTGATCTGGCAATTTAACATTTGACCTACGTATGTACTGTTCTTCTTAGCGCGAAGCGAGACGAACAATGCTAAGTTGCTTTGTTTATCAACAAACAGTTAAACGCCAATGCAGCAAACTCTCGGTCGAGTCTCTTATCACACCCACTATCTCCGGAACGACGGCTTCAACGGTACCGACGCCGCCGCTCACCTCGTCGAAGCAGCCTCTTCCGCTGCAGCACCGAGACTCCCCCACCAGCAGCCACCCGGATTCCACCACCAGTCCGCCACCCGACCGATCGCACCAGAGTCGAGTGCCGCAGCAGCAGCCGCCGGCAACGGCGGCCGCATCAATGTCACCCGCCGTATCTAGTGAAGTTTCGCCGTTGTACGCCAACTGCTACTCGGCGCCGGGCCTCATCTCGACGTACATTGCGGCGGGATTGCTGCCGACAGTGCCGCCGCCACCGCCAGCCTTTGCAGCGGGCCACCCGGCATATTCGCTGGCGCATCTGGCTTATCAGCAAGGCCTCCTGGCGCCGCCGCCACCAATGCCGCCATTGCCCCACCGGCACCACTTCTCGGCGTTCCTGGACACCAACGCGGAAGAGACTCCTTCCAAGCTGCCGTAGAAAGCGCTGTCAAAATGTTGTACATGCGATGCTTTCCTGCGGGCGTTGATACGCCGACACCGGCAGTTGGCACTTCGCTTATGTGGTCGATCAACTGACTCAAGATGAAATCTTCTTGTGTAGTCAAACCTACTGAACTTACCATTGTGCTCTCTTTTCGCCGTAGAAACCCTCTATAGTTAGCGTTCATCGCATCTTGTTAACAAATGCGACATCTTAGACTAAACTCTTACTCGCTCACGCTTACGGGAAATATGAGTCCCTTCAGTTGACTCACCTTATACTCACCTGGGTTGCGGGTTTACCTACTCGTATGCGGGGAAAAAAGGCTATGTACGTAGAAGTTGCAGTAACGTGCCCAATTTGTTTCTGTCCGATGTTGATAATTTTTAAGTTTAAATGGTATAGAATAAAGGTCAGATGTCACCCAACATGAGCTTACACATACTGAGGATGCATTGCAGGTGTGGTACCCAAGGCTGCAAAATAACACTTGGACGACATTCTAGCATAGTAGGGTAGTACCTTGCGCCAATGGCACTGAGCTGGCCTGCCTGCAGACGACCTGGCCCCCTGACAGCCTCACGTCAAAGCAATGATCCGAACGAATTTGAAAGAAGTGACAGCATAAATTAGGACCCACGCGGGGGTCCCCTCTCAAAATGGGTCGAGATCAAGAAGAGACAAACAATGCCAAACGTGCCCCACTCTTCAGTGGTATCCGAAGTAGGCTACGTTTTCAACGTCTCTTCCGTTGACGCTGGCAGGCATCGTCACATTTCAACCGAACCCTTCTTTTGGGCTCCCAATATAATGAATATAGTGAGGTTTGATCTGCCCACTTTACCTCAAACCCCCTGTACTGTCATTCATTGTTGGGCGCACTGGGCGGTGGCACATATGAGTGTGGGGAGGTGCCAGGAAGCGCGTGCGAAAGAAATTTTTCTTCGTCCTGCTCGGTTCCTCCTTCACCGCCTCCTCGGCCAATTAGTGCAGCATAGGCAGGAGGGCCTCCGAAGACGTGCGCATCCTCCCCACCGGCTATGCTGTCAAAAAAGCTCAGCAGGAAATGAAACGTAGTGAATATTCAAGCCCGCGATGTGCTGTATGAAATCGGGAATATTGCCCTCGACGGACTGACTGACGATCTTTTTTCACGTCCTGCGAGAGCCAGCACGCGCCATGCTTGAGGAATAATCAGTATGAGGAGAGAAGGGGCAAGAGAGAGCGCTCATCGTGGCAAATTGACCGGCATGCATACATAAAATAATGCTCCTTGACGAGGTGTGAGAACACATGAGCCAAGAACGCAGGCCCTCCCACCCAGAGGTTGCCATCGTACGTCAGGAGTTGTTGAGCCCACCAAAGCTACAGTTGTGTAACTTCAGAACACGAATTGTAACGATAAATCAAAGGACACCACAACATTGCATTGTCTGCGCAGAACAATGCTGTTGTATTCTTTGACGGAGAGACAATTTCCAGTGTAGAACAAAACTGTGTGTCCTCTCACCTTTGAGCAGGCTATCAACGAAGCGAAAACAAGGGTTGAGTGGAGGTTTGGGAGAGAGAGAGAAGACTAGAGAGTTTGCTTAGGAGAATTGGCCTTTTCTCTATAATTCAATAGCCTTTTTCGTCAGTTGGCAAGCTGCACTATGCGCTCGAGAAAATCTATCCGATACGCAAACGCACGACAATTTTTGCTCACCGTTCAAGTGCTTCTCGCTGCCATCTTTGTCAGCGTACAGTGAATACGTACTCGCTTGGAGTCTTCAAGACAGCTCACATATAAACCAGCAACAGCAACGAAGGTAGCAATTCCCCCTCCTCTTGGTCAAGTGATCTGGACTCTTGAGTAATTAGTCTTATTCGATCAGGACTTTGTTTTGTCAACAAAGAATCGGAAAAGAGAGAAGAAATTTCCCCTGCTTGGTTCCCCCCCCCCCTCCCCCCAGTTCCCCTGATTGGAAGAGAGGCAATCAAGAACACAGCTAGAGGGAAGGAAAGAGTTTTGTAAGAGCACCTCCAAAAGGAAGACTTGTTTCACTCGTGCGTCCGTAACAACGTACGTTTAGTACACAGGCACACAGACAGATAGCGAACACGAGGCAAAATGCGCGAGACGCTGAGAAAGTCACGTCTTTTCGCACGGCGCAAACATCGCTGCCATAAACTTTTCTTTACGCCTGCTGTGCATTTAGCTTTTCTCCACTTTTATTGCATGCGCGGTATCACTGGTGCCATCGAGAGGACCACATATCGTCGCCTGGCCTCCCAAAAAAGAATAATACTCCCTCTCTGCCGCTGTCGTGGACAAACATCACAGACTGGCTGCGTTCATCATTGAGGAGTACCAAGAGGACGGCCGCGGCCGCGGCAGCGGCGGGGTGACGAAACCTTTATCCCCGGGGCAAAGAAAGCTGAAGGCGATAGTGAGGGAGGACGCTTTCTTCCCGCGTGAATGGAATTTCTCCGATCCGCTACTGGCTCTGCGGCCATGATTTGACCATTGTGTCTCTTCACACCAAATTGGAATCCATTGAGGAAGAGATCGCTGCTCTCCTCAACAAAGGTTGAGGGCAAGAAAAGAAAGGAAGAAGAAAATGGCCACAAAAGAGTCAGTCGAGAGTTCTATGGACTCTCTAAAACATAAGGAAGATGAATGGAAGAACATACGAACAACTTGCACAATCGAGCATAGGAAGGAGTACTGAATTATGAATCTTCAACGTTGCCAGTGTAAGTGCGTTTGATTGTTGTATCATGCCTGTTTCATTGTGTAAGTGTGTGTGAGTGTGAGAGAGAGAGAGAGATAGAGGCTGAGTACTTTTTGTTTGCAAATGTTCTTTCTTTCCTTTATCAAAAAATAGTTTGCGTTAGCATACATAGGTTAGTGCACGTAAACTGCAGCAGTTCAAACAAGCTTTCACAAAAGTATAGTAGTAGTGGCTCCTCTGAACTTGACAGGCTTTTGCTGGCATTACAAGTGTTCTTGTCTCTCTCTCCCTCTTACTTAAGGGAGAGAAAGAGAGAGAAGGCTAAATAATCATGGGAGCGGTTGTAGCTTCTCCTCCCAGCCATTGAATAACTATTATGCGACGTTACGCCCATTATACTCTTGCCCTTAATGCTCTTACTGCCTTTTATCCCGTCTGAGCAGCAGCTCCGTCACTGCACTGCCCTACATACTGTATGTACATTGCCCCTAAAGCCTCTTAACTATTCTAATGCTTTTTGATATATTGCCGTTGGACTTCGTTTTCGTCGGGCCGCTCGTAAGCGCTGTCGCCAATTGTTTGCCGAAGGAAAATGAGATGACGACGGCAGCAAAGCAAGCGATTGAAACAAAAGGGGACATTTCAGATTTGGTGACAAACATCAGGTGTACAGTGCAGCAGTGAACGGTGCATCAACTGCTGCTTAGCAGTATTGTTGCCACTCTTTGATCTGTCGTGAAATCGAAGGAGGCTATGATAGTGAAATGAGCTGAAGACAAAAATAGAGTTATCCGTCAAAGTACGTATATATTTGCTCTCTCGCGTACATACTCATCAGGCGTTAATGTACTGTCTGCGACTTCTGCCACGTTATGGCGTGTGTTTAGATACTTAAGCGATTATCTCATCTCAATCAGACATGTCAAAGGGAATTTGCAGGAAAAAAAAAGACAATGAGAATGCGACTGGTAACACAAGTGACACTATTTGCACGTCATGTAAACAAAATTATACGTAAGAAACACCTATCTCGAGCGTCTTCTTGGACAAGTAGGCATTCTTCGCCGCATCTGCTGTTTTCTTTCTCGAGTAAAAACCTCTCCCTGATCTCTGAACAAAGGATGAGGAACGTAATCTCATAGTAAACAGTAGCCGTCTAAAAATGCCTATCAGTGAACGATTACGTGAGACCTCAGAACATTTCGGGCGCTAATACTTACAGTTGAGGCAAGGCTAAGTACGACTGGCAGGAACATTATTGAAGTGGCTTTGTCGTAAAAATGATTGTAAATTCTCGACAATTAACAATTGATCCCCATTTTAAAGTCGGTCAAAAAAACCCCAGGAATGTTGAATTCAGGCCTGCTTCGTGACTGAGCATATTAACTGAATGCTTAAAGCAAAATGACTAATTACGGATCATACTTGTGTGCAACAAACACTGGCAGTCCAAGTCCGAAGTTGGAGTATTCATAAAGTACCTACGTACTGAGAGGTACTTCGTACACTGTACGTATGCAAGGAAGTACGTAGATTGGCACGTGAACATTCCGGTGTGGACGAACGTTACGTGGTGTGCCAAACGACGACGTTTCAATGTGGCGTTCTAGCTTTCGCCAATGACCTCACTGAGGTCGAAGAGTTGCCAGGGCCTGCGTCCGCTCGTGCGGTCGAACCTGCGCCTCCTGCACATGCCAGAGGTGTTGAGCTTGCAGTCCTCTGAAGGGGGCGGCTTCGCTATGCATTGACGCGAAGAAACCGTGGGGAAAAATCTGAAGTAGCCCAACAGGATCGAGTCCGCCAGTCTGCGCTCTGCGTACGTCACTGGGTAGCTGAGATGGGGGCGATCAGATGAGGTTGCTACGGCCTGGAAATGTTGAGCCGCACTTGGGCATTAAGGTCCACTTTGAGTACTTCTGTTGTTCTCTCACCTTCAGGCACTGCTTAAATCTGATCTCGCACCCGCACGTCAGGATGGGAAAGAGGAGGGACTGGTTACAGATCCCGTAGAGACACTCCCTGCGATTGATCTGGATGCCGCAGTTATCGTGGTCTCGGCAGCAATTGTCCAGATTTGGGTACACACCGCTCAGGGCCTACATTAGCGTGAGTAATATGCATTCGTCTGTCTGTTCCATCTAAGAATATGGTGGCAGCTGACGGGCCAATGTGCGGATATGACACTTTCATTGACACATTCACATCCCGCACTTACCTTAGGATAAGGCGCTGCATTCATGATCCCACACCACAACAGGTCAGCTCTAAACACGTTCTGCCACTCAACCAGCGCCTCTACCTGCTCGTCAAACACGTTGGAGTTCAGCCCCTGGCTCATGCAGACCAGGACGAGCGTCAGCAGCACCGAGCGAGAGAAGAGCATCTTTCACAGTGACGGCGGGGGCCAAACCACAATTGTTATTGTCTGATCGACGATCAGCAATAGATCGAACGGTGTCAAGAAAGCGAGCAGAGTACTTCTTGTTTCTCTTTGGGAGGAGGAGATTCTTCAAGACTCTTCCCCTTAGACTCAACCGCTCCGTCAGTACCGTGCAGGACAGGACGAGTACTTGTTTTATTCTCTTCGTCACTGTGTTATTATAGCACCTTTGCATCATTGGCACAGTGTGGACCTGCGATCATTTATTAATCAGCGTAGTCAGTCCTGGGACAGACGTAGGAATGCCCCATCAGGTGGCTTTTGACGCTTGGCAGCACATTTCTCATACGAATCGTAGTTACCCTAGCTGTCGTTTGCAACGGGCGCTCGACCAAAGGTCACTTAGTTGAGTAGATGAGTCTGCTTAGGTCGCCATTTAGCCAACTCTGTGGTACAATCGGGTGCGCTGGTGTCGCCATCTAGCGATGAGTGAAATCGAAAGCCCCTGGTGTAGCCCGATTTTACCGGTGAATCGTCCTTTTCTTGTCTTCTTACGCGTATGTAGGGATTGTCCGCCCTTCCCCTCAAGCCCTGATTGAGCCATTGTCATTCCTTTTTGTCCTCTTTCCCCCTTGACCGATCCCTTTGAATGTCTCTTACATATTCAATTCGTCTCTCGCTCTTTTTTTCTTCTTTTACTCCTCGTTTTATAGTAAAAGCTATCTCTTCATCCTGCACCAGCATAATGGGACTTCTCAAACAAATTCGCTCTGGCGATCGCTCGGAACCCTCGTCACCCCCCCCTTTCGATGAGGACGAGAAAAAGAGGGGTGTGAAAATTGCCCCGATGACGAACCCGCCAAAGAGGATGGAAAATGCGACCGCTACGAAGTCTGTGAACGTACGTGACTAAATTTCGTATTGGGAGACTCTCCTTTTCTCTTCTCCATCCGCGCGTTGTGCGTCTGTCTCAAGTAATCCCAGTATTTATTCGCTTTGGGAGAGTTACTACTAATTGTTTTCAATTATTGCTGTGTCCCTTATCAGAAGTTCCTCCTCGTTCTTCTATGACTGCGGTTAAAGACATTTTTCTCTTTCTCTAATCGGCTTTTCTCTCATATTGCCTCATAACCCAGGAGAAAGCTGCGAATGGAGCAATTTCATCCCTGTGAAAGAGCTGTGCAGTCTCTGTCGGGCGGCTTATTTTTTATTCTCTCTCTCCTTTTCTCACATCCACTTCTCTTTTATGAGAATCAAGAAGTGTTATCTCAAGCAGCCACCACAGCCTCGCCCTCTTCTCCTCCTCCCCCCCCCTCTGACGCAGACAAGGACATAAACATTAAATCAGTTTGTAAAAATGTTTTCAATTTCCTCTCTCTTCGCCGCAAAGGCCGCGAGCGAGTAAGCTAGCGACAATGAGGTAATCTTAACGTCGTCAAAGGATGGGGCTTTTTATCGCTGCCACAGCCGCCTCTGAGGCTACTGGCGCTATAAAACACAATAGTGGAGAGAAAGCGCGAGCTCGTGTAAGAGAGAAGGAGGAGGGAATCTCCCAAACATGCCCTGGAGCGAACTTGGCTCAATAGCCTGGGATAAACGAGTGCGGGGCTGAAGAAACGAATTGTGCACTTCTACACAGCTTTGTCATGGCTTATTGACCACAGAGCGGGACACGGAAAAAAGTCCTGGTCACTTGGGAATGATCTAGCAGATTGAGTAGTCATCAACTCAGGTGAGTGGTCTTAATGAGGCGTGAAAAACCTGGACTTTAAGGTAAATGATGTGAGAGTCGGCGCTCTATGAAAAGATACATTTCTAGGGCATCACACTCCAGGCTTGATGTGTTCATCACCCTCCCTTTCTGGACCAAAAACAAAGTGTGGCCTTCAACCTCTAACTGAACTGTCTGTGTTGGAGTCCAAGTCGTGCAAGAACAACAGCTTCAACACAGTCTGGAGGTCTCACTGCCTTCGATTTGGTCCACGTCCCTTAGAGGCTACTCGTAGCATGTGCCTTAACACGCGTGGTTGAAGGCTTCAGGTACAAATTTGTAGCTCATATTTGAGGTAGAGCAGTCATACGTATGACGAGCAACTACACGTCACCAAAAGAAATCTCCCCGAGAAGAAGTCTTTTGCATGTTGCAAGACTTGCAATGGACACGATTTCTTGGCATATTCCACTGTCACTAGTGGTGGCCACCGTGGAGAAGCAAATAAGAGGTCATCATCGTGTATCGAGTTGTGCAGAATCACAGTGCATTGGGATTTGTCCAAGAAGTCACCCTTAGCTGCTTGAGCAGGCTCAGCCGTGAATCTCTTTCCATGAAGGAAGAAAATTTGGAGATTCTGGGAGCTGATGCATGTGTTTGAATGTCCTGACAGAGTGGCTTGCAAATCTCCCCCTTCTTTAGTGAGGAACATGACACTTTGAAATGGTAACTCTTATTGACTTTGGTTATGAAGGCATCCAAAAGGATATAATGACGGGCTCTTCTAACTCACACAGTATGGACCCGCTAACATCACGCTGAACCTGGTCACTACGTCTCATGAAAAGGATGGGAGTGAAATAGCGTTTCTGTCTGCTGCAGCTGAACGGGGTGGTCAACCTCAACAAGAACAACTTCAGCTTCATTCACAGAAAGGTTTACTTTTCAGCTGCATAGTTCGGGCTATCCCCCGTTCCCCTTTATTCTGATCCCCCGTGATTCTCGGTGAAGGACCCGCCATTTGCCACAATGGATCGCAGCCCGCTCCTGGCCAAGCCGCACATCTTGGTAACAGAGATAGAGTTGGGGACGTCCTCCCACATGGTCTTGATCATCCTGATTAAGCTGTCCCTGTTCTTCAGGGCCCTGGAGGCTGCCGCCATCTCCGGTGCAAACTAAATCTGAAATCCATAGCATTTACATCCAGAGAATAGGGTGGTCACCATATCCTTCTTCAACAAGGGCTTTTCCCCAGCCCCTAGCGAGGACTTCGAGATATGAGGGGGGGACTTCATTCGAGCATGACGTCATTCGAGCCGATGTCCCGTTACAAGGTGGAGTTGATCTGAACTCCTGTGGAGATGGTGATGTGAAACATGGCAGAGCTGTTGCTGGCCACCGAAGACCAAACCATGGTGCTGTTACCATGAGCAATCTCCTAAAGATGTGCGATATTAAAAATCCGAGGTCGGGTACGATACGATATCAAATCTGTAGTCGGACCTCGGTAATAGTTGGTATCACTATAATGATCGCCAATCGGTACTGGGTAACATCTTACTTGTTTGGGGTACAGCTCTTGACATGTTCAGTAACGTCAGATTTTTGTTCAAGAAAGTGATCATGGCAATGTTCTGAACGGCCCGACTTGTTCTCAAATTTGCATCGAAAGCAAACCAGTAGATTGGAGATCGAACGTTACCTCAATATACTTAGTTGACGATGATACCAACTTTGGCGATAATACCGAGGGTGCGATATAACCGAATACCGACCTAGGCCAATACCGACCGGCGACATTCAATATCCTCGGATCCTGAGGCATCGGCATCAGTATATCGCACACTTTTTCTATCTCCTAATCTCCTTTAAGTTTGTAACTCAACTAGCTTAGGAGGTAGAGGGTTGCTGCTTTCTGAACTGTTTTCTCTGCTTGCGATGACAGGAAGACACTCAAGCAGAAAATAAGCCAGAAATTCAAATTTACAGAGCTTCCTGACACCTTCATTGAGCATACCAACGTTGCATCACGCCCACCCTGTAGGTCATCATGTACAGGGTGAGTCTCAGTTAGCTTCCCTCAGACACTGATGTGCAACTCCAGCATTTGAGCGTCATAGGAAGCGATATTCTTATCCCCGAAAGCCAATTTGTTCTTTATGAGGCTATTTAGGCAGGTTTGAGAAAAATGCCTGTTCTCCTAACAAGCAGTGAAAAACGAACAAGTCAACATTGAAAATGCCCCTGCTGCTTCAGGTTCGAAGACAAAGAGTGAATCAGTTGCCCTGCACAGGTCTGCTGTATTGATCAACTTACCAGTTCATGTACCTATCACAGTATACCGTAGGTTGATAGACAATTTTTGAAATGGTTCTACTGATTCAACAAATCTACACAATTAAAAAAATTTTTTTTAAAAGAGAGGTGAATGAAGGGTAAAGTTTTAAATCTCAACTTTTTTCTCCTTTTTAAAAACAATCAAAATCACTTACTGAAAACAAAAAAGCGCCCCACTTAGCTGCAATTTCAGTAACAATGAACTAACTGCCTTCAAAAGTGTTCGTACCTACTCATGTAAATTATTTTTTGAAACAATTCTTGACATGGCGCATCTAAAAAGCCTCTACTTTTTGTGTATGTTGATTTTATTGCACAGGAATGAACTGTTTTGCTGCAATCATCGAGCTGTGCAGCGAGGGTCGATGGGAAGCTAATTGATACATCTGTACTTGGTGTCTTGCTATAAGCGAGACGTATCAATCACCATAATGGACATTACTTTATAGCGGTCAGCAGCAACATCATCATTGATTAAAAATATATCATGTGTTCAAGATTTCGTATGTTCACGTGAAACCCTACAGTAAAACAGCAGCTCATCAGTCATCATTCACAGGCAGAAAAGAGTCCGGGGGGGGGGGGGTTAAAAATTTGTTGCGCACTGAGATGGATGATTAATTACGCAGGAATTTTTCCTTGCAATGCGCAATGAGACTTTTAATGAGACCCCGAAAATTGGATAAGGTGGTCAGGCTTAGTGATCCCCTCAACAATCATTTAGGGAATCATTGGTTGGGGAAAAAGTCCATTTTGGATGCGCTCTCCTGAAAGGTTCGGTGAATGTCATGCTGAACTTTCCGTCTTCCCGCTTTTAGGTCATGTGATACCTGCATCTTCTACGATTTGACGTGGTAGATTGGCTGAGTGGACTTGGCACTAAATTTGTTGGACATGGATGAAGGGCAACAGTTGCTGTTGAGGGTGGGCAGCGACAAAATAGTCAAAATCTGGTTCATCAACGTGACAAAGTCCAAAGACGTACACGAACGGGAAAAATGATAGGGTGGGTGGGTGAAGCGCTTAAAAAAGACGTAAGAACTGATGACTCGCAGTATCATAGAAGTAGGACGCGGGAAGCTCCCTGTTTTTACGTTTATACATAGGAAGCCATGAGCTCTCTTGTTCCGGCTACAAAAGTTGACGGACGCTGCCTTCTGCAATCTCTTATGTTCTGGAGAAATTTGTTTTCACGAGTACAAAGGGCAAGGTCGTGTTGGTGCCCAGATGTCTGCAAAATTCCTATGATAGTTTTCATGTCAGTGAAGTACTCTTTGAAGAGTACTTCACACTCATTTATGCTGCTCGTGTTTACTGATTGTACGGTGTTCTGTTGTGGGCGAATGTGATGGATTGCATGTAGATTCAGTTCCTAAATAGGAAAATATGACAAGAACCTGCCGATAGTCTGAATGTATTTAGATTGTTTCAGGGCATGATAGTGACAATTACAAAGATGCGCAACTTTGGCGAGGAAATGTATGCTAATAGGCAACTTGACTGATACAAAGCACTCGTAACTTACAAGGCACGATTTCTAACAAAATCTTTCTCCGTTTCCACGGATTATGTCGAGGCTAGTACGAAATCTCAGATTTCCCCAGCAGCCAACATAGCCAGTAGCACTTGTAGTGTGTGGAAGTAAACAGGTAGGCACGTAGAACCGTGCGCTACAGCATAGGCATCTCCAGTTTAACTCAATTTTTGCATCTCAGTTGTAGACATTCATGACGGCCTTCTTGAACTGCTCGTACGTAATCCACAGACAGATGTTCCATGCCATCAGCCTGGTGAACGAGGCGTTGAATCCCTTGTAAAAGGCGGAGAAGCCTTCGCGGCGACAAGTCTCGATGGCGCAGTGGAGAGCGCCGCGATACCGGCACTCAGAGCTGTTCATGTACCTGCAGGCAGATACAAGGAAGTTTTAATTTTGGGGCGCTAAAGAGAGAAGTTAATAATTCTTACTGTACCTGGTCTTGATAACATCTACCGGAGATGCGACGAGAGTGGCGGTAAATCCGGCCACAACGGCAGCAGAGAAGTGGCAGAAGATCCCGTCACTCATGAGCCCCGACGAGATCAGTCCATCCTTGGCCACGTCGTAGACCACGATCTCGCCCACGTTGATAATTGCTGTTCGAGCAATGTTTGGTGTGGTGCCTGAAGGCATTGAGCATGTCAACCAGTGTTAAGACGTAGACATCGTCATGTGGGCGATGATCCAATACAAAGGGCATGTGCCACATGTGCATATCACAATGTTTTCTCGCTTCAGGGGATCCTGCTCTGCAAGTTTTGAGCGTCAGTGAACTTTGCTCTGTTCAACTTACAGTACGTGTAAAGTGCTGCCACTAAAATCTAGATCGAGAATGAACGTACCTTTGTAGAGCCCTCTGACACCCTCATTCTTGGAGATTTTCTTGTACGCGTCGAGTACGCCTGCGTATTTAGACGCTCTTCCAGCTGCCACCACCTCCGCCTGCATCCTGATCTTGACGACGTCTGTGGGCTGCGCAGAGAGGATGGCCAAGGCCCCAGTCGTACAGCCGGCGGCAATCCTTACAAGCAACAGGCCAGCACCGGAATTTACTGTTTAGTGGGAGATGACGAGTACAGACAAGGAGTCATTATGCTAATGAGTGCATGCTTACGTCCAGTGTTGTGCTGGTAGAACTCCTTCACCCTTTCATAAGCGCCAATTCTGATGGCCGAAAAGGCCATTTGTCGTTGTAGGCCAGGCACGATTCCTCTGTAGAGTGCTCTGTTCCAGGAAGACAAACATGTGTATTCATTATATTTTGTACTATGATGTTCGAGTGACGTGGCCGATGCGTGTGAACTCTAATGAATGTTTGGGCCATACTATGACCTGCCTCCAAGGCCATGGCCTTGGAGGCCTTGAGCTTTGAAGGTCAACGCGTTGACGTACATGCACACTGAACGAGCATTCTCCTCTTACCCGGTTCCTTCATTCCTTGCAATTCCTGTGACTGTGCCTACAACGCCTGAGTAGCGCAGTTGTTGAGATGAATTGGCCAGGCCGCTTTCGCCTTGGACCTGCCAGAGATGTGAAGAGTTCGACATCACTTGAGACCCTTCACACATTCGCATAATGCGCAAAACTGCACAAGCATCTTTCTTTCGCACTCAGTTTGTTTTCTTATGAAAATGCACTTCTGTATCCACTTCAACCAGACTAGGATCTATTGTGAAAATGTCCGGTTCAAGCGGACTTGGAAATCTTCATGCGTATATTTCGATCGATTTTAACTGAAAATGTGTGCACCGTCCGATTCAACACCGTTCCAAATTTACTACAGCCGACTCTAGACTCCGGAAAGAAATCCAATATTGGAAAGATTTCGAAACAAACCGTGTGTCACTGTAGTAAAATCACTCAATTTCGGAAAGTCCAACGAGAGAAAAAAATGATTCTGATACTTTTTCTTATCTATTCTCCTCCCAGATTTTGTCCTTTTGCCATTGTTGTCCCTTTTTTGGATGCAATTGTTAGTGTTCTTTTTAATTTCACACCGTCAAGATCACCAAAACAGAATCAAAGTGAGTGTGAAATATGATTTCAGCTTGACTTTTGCTTCGATTCATACCTTGGTGCAAAAACAGCTTTACATATAAAGGCTTACTTTGACCTTTGACCTTGATTCCATTTTGGAAACACTTGAATCCCGTTTCGCGGCAACCAGCAATTTTCCAAAATCGAGATTCCTCTGCTCTTCGCTTTAAAAAGGCCTGCGATCATCTGTTCATAATCACTCGCCAAACGTGGATAGCGCACTCGACGGCTCTTCCTCAGGTAGGGTCTACACCAGGAGTGCGCAACCTCTTGGTTCATGAGCCACTGGGGGCCAAGTCGACATTGGCCGAGCCAATGTTTCTTGTGTCTCCCTCCTCCCTCCCATAGAAAACATCCTTCTTAGTTATGTGTTGTATGTGTATGTATAACTAACTGTGCGTTTGGCCCTTCCTTCGGCCGTGACTCGCCAGTCGCACTTTGACCCCCCAACCCCGTGAGTCACATGCGACTCGCGAGCACCGCTGATCTATGCGCGTGCAGTACGCACATGCTATGTGTAACTTAAAATATGCTACACTACATACGCAGGTGAACGAGCGACTTTCAACCTTTAGGTAGAGGAACATTTTTCAACTGTCAGCATCTCCACTGAAGAATTGAGACAGCCAGCATTGATGTGACTGTTCATGATGCCGACGGACCTTGGGTGAGGTCCAGACTGGCGTGTCTACACTGCTCCATCCCAGCGCGATCTGGGCCAAAGTAGGGACAGCCGACGTAAGCAGAGAAAGCCAGGGAAAAACGCAGACGAAGATTGTCTTTGTCTGGATGCCAAACAGCTTTCGCACGTAAACAACTCTAGCACGTCACTTGTTGAGAGGGGGACCGATGTATGCATACACATATGAATACGTACATAGGTAAGATAGATTCTGGCTGGGATAGCTACAGTGCTGCACAGCTACGTACGTTGTAGACAGCGCTATAACATTCGTCTGCGCTCCGCTGTGGGGCACATGTGCTGCATACACAGCCCGGCTCATTTCCTCCGATGGACATGGACTTACGCACAATGTGTGTCACATGTGTGCCTCACATAGCTAATAAAATGAATTGTAGTTCGCACTTGCTCCGATACGCATCAAAAGAGCCCTCACCTGAAGCCTGACTTTGGCAGTGTCCAGCGGAAAGGTCCACATGTCAGCGACGCAGGCGGCGGAGCCGGCCGTGAGCAGCTGCATCCCGAGCCCGGGCTTCTTTTGCTGGACGCGGGGCTTGACCACCTTGAGAGGGACAGCTCTGTCCAGTCGAGTGGCGGACGTGGTTGCTACTTGAGACATCTTGGATGTGATTTCTTGACTCTGAATGAATCTCTTGGTGTGGAAGGAAGTCCACGTTAGCTACTGTGTGGAAAAAAAGGGATGTCTTCTGTTGTGCTTAAAGCAGACGAGTGGAAGTGGTCGAAAATTACTGTTTCCACTAGTGAACATTACACAAGGTGTATTTGGGCTAAGAAGTCGTTCCCCTTAATAAAGCAGAGGACAGACTGAGATGCTTTGTTGATGGGCGCATCATTTAAAAAGCGCGATCTTTTTTGCGCGAGAGCGAGGGAAGGGAGGAAAGGGGGAGAGCTGGGGGTAGACAGACATGGGGACGGACGCATGGACGTCGGTTACGTAAGCCGCGTACGTGGACGTGTGTTGTGTACTGTACAGTCCGGAAACACAAGCCGGGTTTGTCTCCAAGGTGCGATATGTCTTTCTGGCCCTTGAGGGTCTTTCACGCAGTTTCCCTAGGTGGTTGCCAAGTACAATAACTGTGCATACTGTGAGCGAATGGAGAGGATTAGCGCCGGCCGAAGGGAGGACACCGTTTTCATCACCTACATTCCCGCCTTGCGCAACGACTTGTGCTGGAGTTTCCACGGGAGCACGAGGGAGTTTTTAGTACTGCTTTGTCCGTACGGTCCACGCCAGACCACGCACAAGTCATTATGTAACATCTCTACGTGGATTTGGGACGTGCTTACGTCCTGAAAAAGTGCATGCACTACACCTACCCTTGACTGCCCATGTGATCGTACTAGATACCGACCCCCTTTCGGTGCGACGTAAATGGCCTAAAAAAAACAAGCCTGCGTCGTTGCCGCAACATATGCGTGTTGTTGAAAAAACCCTCCCTTGGTTACCCAACATTATGACGTCATGTTAGTGACAAATGCACCGAACTAATGGAAGCAAGTTGCAGCTCAGGATAACAATTGATACTTTGGCATGACTTGATTTTCCAGCTGATGCTGATCTGAACTGATGCTGGCCATCGAAGCAATTAGCCTCAAGGAGTCCGTTCTGTTTGTCTCTCTGTACGCACTGCATGTAGCAGCAGAGGCTCTGTCACATGAGAGCAGCTCAAAGCATAGATATTCCGTCAGCCAACAACATTGAGAGTCACACATACAAATGTTAAGGCAATAAAGGATGCACGGACAACGATCCAGAGGGAAGCAATTGGGGAACGTCACTTTGACCTTACAGTAAGACCACGGGTTCATGTGGCCAACTGATGTGGGGCAAACGGTTCAGGTGAGCAATGTTTGAAAACATACATCCGGACATCAAAATGGTTTGAGACGACTCCGAGCTCTTCGGGAGGAATTGCTACTTGCGTCGGTTGCCCTTGAGGGCGCCACTGCTGACTTTTGAGCATATCACGTCGATCAGGGTGGCACCGGCACCACTGCTGGTTCTGTGAGGGGTGATGCTCGATGATGGGACGAGTTATTGAAGTGACTCATTTTCCCTTCTTTGTGCTCGTCCTCGCCCATTCGGCCCGTGCTGGCCAAGGCTGCAGTAGCCATTCTCTGGCTGGTCGCCGCTCTCGCCGTGACTGCACCGGCCCTTGTAGTTGCTGGACGAGTTGTGACCAAGTCGTGACCTTGTCTCAATCTCGCTCGACTTCACAACAGAAAGAAGATAAAACGTCATCTCGTAAAAAGAAACAATGTGGGAAATGCCACGCGTAGAATATGACATGTTTTAGTTTTACAAGCTGCTGGGGAGGTAGTGATGGAACTCGTTGTCGGGGCACAAGTCAATTGCCGCCCACACCCAGCCAGCAGCTCAAAGCTTAATGAGTTAGCGAAAGGAGTTGCTGCGTACCTGCTGCTCAGTGAGGCTCAGTGAGGCTCAGTGGGACACATTGGGTACATTCTCATTCTGCCTCAGTCGTCTGTTCGTGTTGACCAGCAGCGGCCTCTGGTTTCTACGCAGTCGTACAGGGTGAGTGGAAAGTCTGTAGGCAATGTTGTCACCCGGACCATTTGACGTGCCGAAGGAAGAGGTTCGACCTTTGGGTCGAGCTGGAACCATTCATGGAGTGACGGAAATCCCGGGAGTGGAACAGTGAAAAGTCGAGATGAGATTCCTTCGCTTAGAGCAAAAGTATTTTCAGCATGCATTTCGAGGGTCAAAGTCTTTTGAGAAAGGGAAAAGGTGCTTCTTTTCTGCAAACAGGTTCTAGTTTTCATGCCACCAATTTGACCAAGCCATTCCCAAAAGATAACTGACTTGTAACTTACTTTCCACTCACCCTGTGCACACACTTTCACTCTGTGTGCAAATACTAACTGTGTAAAACCAACAACTGCCAGGTCTTTGTCTGCATCGGTGGCTACTCTTTCGTCTGCTTCTGGTTAAACTTGGCAGGCACCATCGGGTCCACCACGAGGAGGTGGGAGACTGACTGGGCAGTGCCGCCAGGCGGAGCCGCCAGGCGGAGCTGGCAGCAGGAAGATGGCGCTGAGCCCAGCTGCCGAGCCTCTATGCCGACTGTGCCTCGTGCATCGCTGCACTGCTTGGCTCCTCTGACTTAGCGAGGCCAGCCAGAGCCACAGTCAGACTCCCACAGAGTCACACCGCACGAAGAAACCTCGTCTCCTCGGTGTTCGCCGCCACCAGAACCAACTTCCGGAACGCCAGCATCATGGAGAAGGACGGCAGCAAGCCCGGTCCCTCGTCGACCTCATCTGGTGCAGCCAGGCAAAATCTCTACAAGAACAAGGGAAAGGATCAGGATGTAAGTCTGGTCGCCTTTTGCGTCGTCACCCCAAGGAGGCGCCTCCAGTACTAGGGACCTTGATTGACCTTGGAGCCGTCCCCCACTCATTGAGTAAAGCAGAAGCCATTTCCGGAGTCGAATGAGCTCCACGTTAATACCTTTGAACCGTCCCTGTAGATCTCCTCCGACAGGATCATGTCTTCCGAGATGGACTGTAAATGGCTGCTCACCTCACCTCTGTTTTACTGCAGGAAATCCGACGCCGGAGAAACGAGGTGACCGTGGAGCTCCGCAAGCACAAGCGGGACGACACCTTGCAGAAGAGGAGAAATGTTCCTATGCAGGCTGATTCTACCGGTATGATGACCCCATAAGATACATGGGTGGACGGTGTTGACGCACTTATTTAATGTTCGCGTAGACGAGGATGACCTTAGAGACAACCTGACGTCTGCCTCTCTGGAGACCATCGTGGAGAAGGCGAAGAGCCCTGAACCTTCTACTCAGCTGGCGGCCGTCCAGGCCGCGCGCAAGCTGCTTTCGTCGGACCGGAACCCACCAATTGATGCACTCATAAACTCTGGAATTCTTCCCGTGCTGGTCGCTTGTCTCGGCTGCCACGACAACCCGTCTTTGCAGTTTGAGGCTGCGTGGGCACTCACCAACATCGCCTCGGGGACCTCGGCGCAGACACAGGCTGTGGTGCAGGCGAACGCGGTGCCGCTTTTCTTGGCTCTGCTGCAGTCGCCACACCAGAATGTTTGCGAGCAGGTGAGGAATGAGAACTAAAGTTCACTTTCAGGCTTCGTGGTCACGCTTTTTCCATTTCAAGGCCGTGTGGGCACTTGGCAACATTATTGGCGACGGCCCAGTTCTACGTGACTACGTGATCAACCTAGGCGTTGTCCAGCCACTTCTCAGCTTTATCAATCCGGAAATTCCAATATCATTTCTCCGGAACGTCACCTGGGTCGTCGTCAACTTGTGCAGGAACAAGGATCCGCCGCCGCCGGTTCAAACCATCAAGGAGATCCTGCCCGCACTGAATATGCTCATACATCACAACGATATAAACGTAAGACAGAGGATTGGGTTGCAGCGACCAACGTGCAGGACGAAAATGACGTGCTTTTCTCCAGATCTTGGTGGACACCGTATGGGCCCTGAGCTATCTCACGGACGGCGGCAATGAGCAGATTCAGATGGTGATCGACTCAGGCGTGGTCTCGAAGTTGGTTCCGCTATTGTCACATCGGGAGGTCAAGGTTCAAACAGCAGCGCTTAGAGCTGTTGGGAACATTGTCACCGGTACTGATGAGCAGACGCAAACAGTTCTCAATAACGACGCGCTGTCGCACTTCCCGGCGCTCCTCAACCACCCCAAAGAGAAGATCAACAAGGTCAGTCAGAATGCTACAAGAACCAGAAGTGTTGCAGAGAATGACGAATCCATTTCGTTGCCTACAGGAAGCAGTGTGGTTTTTGTCCAACATTACGGCGGGCAACCAAGTTCAGGTTCAGGCCGTCATCGATCACGGACTTGTACCTCTCATCATACAGCATCTGTCCAGGGTAAGTAAGAGAAGCAAGGTTTTCGGAGCACATTGTTCAAGTCATCCCCAGGCAGTTTGAAGTCCACGGACTTTCACACTGCCACCTTTGACGATCATGGGGAGTTGGAGTCCAATCTAATGCTGGTTGGGGCGTTTATCCCCTCCTTAGTTTCGCTTCTGGACAAGAGTAAACGTTCCTCCCCCGCCATAATGAAGACGACGGTCTGATGTTGTCCTATCAGGCGGAGGAGTGTACAAGCTAGTAGACGAAGCTGTGGGCCCTGGTGGATGAGCTGGTGTTTTATCTCACAAATGACAAGTTCACAATTTTTTTCTAGGGCGAGTTCCAGACGCAGAAAGAGGCAGCTTGGGCCATCTCGAATCTGACCATCTCTGGCAACAAGCAGCAGGTGTCTTACCTGGTCCAACAGGGCGTGGTTCCGCCTTTCTGCGGTCTCCTCGGAGTCAAGGACACGCAGGTCGTACAGGTAAGTGAATATGGAAATGTTATCTTTTACATATTGTGCATGTACACTGTTTGTTCCTGTACTTGTAGGTTGTCCTCGACGGTATAAATAACCTCCTTAAAATGGCAGGAGCAGGTCCAGAGATGGAGGCTATCACGGGCATGATTGAGGAGTGTGGCGGGCTGGACAAGATCGAGAGCTTGCAAAATCACGAAAATGTCGAGATCTATAAACTGGCCTATGAGATCATAGAGCAGTACTTCTCGGAAGACGTAAGTCCTGGATTTTCCAGCAATCTGAATACGTATATTACGTTTCTGTTTCCTCCAGACCGACGACGACCCCAATCTGGCTCCACAGATGGCCGAAGGCGGCGCCGGATTCCAGTTTAACCCTTCGTCGTCGTCCGGTGCCGACCCCTCAATCAACTCAAAGCCATTCGACTTTTAAGGAATCGTGAAACAGCTGTTTTCTCTAGAATCATGGGATCTTTCACTTGGGCTCTGACACAACCAAGGGAGAAGAAGAATGAGAAGAAAAAAGAAGCTTTGAAGCGCTCGTCACCCGCTTGATTATTCTCACTGAGGAAGCGAGAGACGAGTTGAGTGCACCGAAAACTCGAAAAATCATAATAATCCGGGCAATATTGTGCCCATTTTTTTCTGTGATACCTTGAATGCATCCTTGGTGAAGGATCCCAAGCAAACCACACGTTGCTACTACTACAGACACAATAGCCACGCGTAACATACGTATATTGATGCCGTATTTAGAAATATACCGCTGCTGAGTCAGTTTTACTTTCTTGGGCCGGGATTGTTCCATTAAATGTATGTGTTAGTTTCCTTGTGTTACTTTTGTAGTATGAAAGGTCACTCAGTCCTGCTGCTCGTCTGTAGGAATGTCGCAGTAAGACTGAAGAAGACGGTTAATAAAACATTTTTACAAGGTTGGATGTGCTGATTACCTTGTTAAGCATTAGGTTCGTAGACGCGTTCGTTTCTACCCTCTTCATCGGTAGATCAGGGTCACCGACTTCCAGAATCTTGACCTTGCAGGCTCTGAGCAAGCCGATGATGACAATGGGAGCCACGCTAGCCAGTGCCAAGATGACGGCAAATGTTCTGCTCCAAGTAGGATAGACAAGCTCAACGGATTCTCCCTGTAGCAATGCTGATTTAGGATTTGTTCATTACATCATTATCTGGCTGGATCATGAGCTTACTGATTCTCTGTCCCATGCGCTGTAGGTTGGACTGGACTGAAGTTCAGACACAATCGTCCATATTAGTAAGATGATAATCACTCCTGGAGCCAGAAGTCGCCATGCAATCTGCCAGTAGAGGCCAGGGCGGACCCCAGTCATCTCGTGGATGTCTTGGGTGAACCTGCAACAGATGTGCATTTCCACATAATACTGAAGGGCAACTGACTTAGACTATCTGTCTTGTGGTACCTGCGATGACCGTAGACAGTGACTACTGTTAAGATCTCCGCCAATGCAATGAGGGTCAAACCCATGGCACCGTAATCGTCGAACAACGTGAGCCAGTATTCACCGCTGCCGATGGTGAACACTACGCCAATAGAGAAACAGAAGAAGCAACCCGCACCTACGAGCAAATGTGAGTGTTATTTTCTATGTGGATCGTTTTTCTGTACCGTGAGTATAGATCACCCAATGAATCACCACACTGCGCCAAGGTTAGATAATTGATGAATGGTCATTGATGGGCTACCTGACAGGAAAGGTCTGCTAAACTTCTTAAGCTGAGGCATGTCAAAGAGCGTTCCTAGAACTCCCTCCAGGATGCCTATTTGGGAACCCAGCCCAAGCGACAGAAGCATGGCGAAGAAAAGGAAGCTCCAGAAGGGCGCCCCGGGCAACTTGGTGAACACATCAGTCATGACAATGAAGGCCAGTCCGGTGCCTTGGGCAGCCTTGTTCAATTCGACCTCGAGGGAGCAGTTGCGCAGGGAGGAGATGGCTGCAGGCTCAAGTGAAGACAGGAGCTCCTGGTAGAACTCCGACGGATCTGCAGAAGCCATCTCGCTTGCGCTGAAGAGTCCCAACCGGGACATATCGGCAAGGTTGCTGAAAAAGAGACACAGTGAGCAGCTGGGATGCCTCATACGTCATGTGCAATGCTATCATTATAGCGTATTTATTACTCCTGGATGCACTTCTCGAAGAGTAACTGTGCCTTGAAGCCCAGTATGGAGAATACGACCGCGCACGCGTAGACTGCTGTGAACGCGTTGCACGCTGACAAGATGTAGGTGTCGAGGACACAGTTCTTTTTTTCTGGGTTGTAACTGCCGAAGCTGATGATGGAACCGAACGCGAGTCCATAAGAGTAGAACACTTGGTTGGCGGCGTCCAGCCAGACTTTGGGCAAGGACAGTTTGTCCAACTGTGATCAAAGATATCTCAGTACCTGAGGGACGACGTTACAAGCATCATGAATCTTACGTCTGGATAAAACATATGCGCCAGACCCGCCCCAGCTCCCTTGAGCGTAATTCCCCGGACAAAGAAGATCGATAGGATGACATAGGGGAAGAGGGCAGTGAAGTATACAACTTTTCCACTTGATTGAATGCCCTGAAAAATGGCGCGGTGCTCGAAAGCTGCAAATAGCTCAAATTGGTGTGATTTACCTTCATGATGATCAAATATACGACGACCCAAGCAATGGCGAGAGAGAGCAACATCCACCAGCGCAATCCCCCAGGTTCCTCTATAGATTCGGTTATGTCCAGAGTTTCTCTGTACCAGAAGTATTGAGTTTCCGAAGACTTTTGGCACTCCATGTAGAGAAGACTGTCGTTGTGGACGGACTCTAGCGTTGGGCAATCAGTCCAGGGAAGATGTGTCTATTTAAGACTCATATGTCATCATGCTCCAATTAGGCACCCCTTAGACAAATTATTGCTAATATTATTTACTGTAATTGACTTGAAGAGGTAGTAGAAGCACCATGCTATGATGATGTTGTAGTAGCAACCCACAACGATGGCGATGACCGTGGAGCCGAGTCCGATGCCTCCTAGCCAAGGATGAATCTGCAGGTAATGTTAGAGCATCGGAGTTGCCATTTCAAAGGCTTTGTGCTTTGCCTACGTACTTGGTTCCACACCATGTACGAGCCTTTTCGGAACTTTTGTCCTATGGCCAGCTCAAGTAAGAGCAGAGGCATCCCTTCGACGACCAACATGATGAGGAAGGGAATAACAAAAGCACCTAAAGTTGGATGATAGAGAAGAAGCTGAATGACAAACTCCTTTATGTTTGTTCATACCTCCTCCATTTTCCTGGCACAGATAAGGAAACCTCCAAATGTTTCCCAGCCCCACGCAGAAGCCCAGGACGGTGAAGAAGAAGTGCAAGGAGTCGCGCCACTCATCTCGGCCCCTGGGCTCCAAAGCCTCGCCTGAATCCACTACCAAGTAGCTGTTGCCTCTTGCTTTCATAGGCATTTCAAGTATCTACTGCCAGCAAATGACGGAGCAAGGCTGATAAAAAGTAGCTACGCGGCTTTTTCTTTTTCTTCGACTTATGGATGCTGCCGTTCCTCTGGCGCAGCACCGATGATTTTTTTTTCTTTACTGAGATTGAATTTCACGTTGTGAGGTGATTCTTGAGGCAGTTGAATATGTGACCACGTTGCAGCAAGTGCGAGAAAGCGCCGGTGTCCTCGTTTTCTGCTTCACAACAGTGCAATTAGTCCTTCTTCGGTGTAAACAATGTCGATGCTTTTGAGAGAAGAAGGTGCCACGCAGACGTCAACTCCACACGTGTACTGACGCTCTCGAGCCGGACTTTTCCAGTTAACAGCTTGGGCACGATCCAGGAAAGGCGCACACCGAGGGAGCTCTGGAGAAAGCCTTCAGCGTGCACGCGCCAGTGACACGATTGCGTCAGCCCGGGGAGTACGTCAAGACTTACAGCATGTTGGAATGTGCTTTGTTAGAATAGAGGCTTGTCCAACACCGGGTGAGCGAGCGTCATCTGTGATGCGCACGTGCGTAGTTAACAATTTCTTAGTCGGTGTCCGAAAGTAGCGAGCTGTAAAAGATTCCGTTGTTCATTGCTGTCGGGAGAACATCCAGGCAGGCATTGGATGCATCCGAATTAGCTGATGATGAAAACGAACGCAAAGCTTGACTATTCAGGTAGTTTATGCAGTAATATCTGTAAAGATAAGGAGAAGGCAGAGGAAGAGAGAAACAGTGGAAGCAGCAGATGAAAGTAAAATTCGTACATATCAACCGAGTGCAAATCTCGTCTGCTGCAAGGCCTGGGACACAGTTTTGAGAAAAACTACTCTGTGGTGTCAGATGACTGCAGGCAAGTGCCCAAAATAGCATTCAAATGGTGCATTCTCTGAGGGGGGGGGGGGGGTTCAAGCCTTTAATGAAACAGGAAGATGTCGTAAGATAAGAAGCTGGGGTCAGATGCACTCTGATTTTTCAGTGAAGTAAGCACAAGGGATAGAAAGAGAGGTAACGTTGGATGCTGCCAAAATGAAGCAGTTGCGTTGGAATGATTTTGAGATGTCTGTGAAACAAGACTTTTAAGTCAAAGAAGTTCATACCAGTGAAGTGTTGATTCTCTACTTTCATCTCAATTTGTTTGTCATGTTTTTAACTTTGTCAAGAGCCTTTAAATTACACAACTTTCCGAAAAATGAGCGACTTCCGAAAAAACGATCCCCCCAACAAAATTTCCGACAACTTTCCCCAGAAAATTTTCAGGTCTCAGGTCAGATCAGCCTCAGACAAATAACTTAGTACTTCCCAAGCAAAACTTCATAGGGGCTCGATATTGAACCTCCATCTTGCTGGCCATGCTACTTTGGAACATATACAAATTGCATTAAAATTAGACTACCTTTAAAAGACGAGCATCGATTCTCGGCTAATTTAGACGCACCCAATACAGTCCTGGCCGTAAGTAATTTCTGCGAGAAGAATTTCGCCGCATTTGCTTCACTCAGCCATTTCCCGCCCAAGACATAACTTCCACATTGAACTGAAGTCAAGACAGCTGGGTTCATATTTTTTGCAGTGTCATTGTATTAAAAGGAGTACAGCATATGTCTGCACACTCTGTGGTAAAACAATGATAAACATTACAAGAATCATTGGACACGTAGGAATGAAATGTTTACAACAATCAAATTATACTGACAGGATATTAGCCCAACTTTTGTTTCAAGGATACACGCACGAGTCAAAAACACATAGTCTCCTATCCATATTTACTTACTCAAGCTTACCCTGATCACTTCTTTGCCAAAGCTGACCAACGAAAAATCTCTTTTAAAGCTTCATTTTCTAGTACCTCGATTTCACCTCGATTATATGAATTCTGATATATGGACAAACTTTGATTGTGTGAACTTCTTTCTGGTGATCAATTTCTGACGGAAGAAGTATCTCGATCATATGAAGTTGTGGGCAAATGCCAAACTCTGGTTACAAGAACTTTTTTTGCGGTATCAACATCGAAGAAAAGAACTTTTCGCGGATAACTTGTCTGACTGCACAATCATCAGCAGTGCCCGGTGCATCAAGCAGCGCATTCAAGTGAGCAAGGTCCTCATCAGTCTGGAGTTTTCAAGCATCGTCAATCTTAAAATGGATCATCAAAACAACAGACTTCCAGTGCCGAACATTAGGATGGTATCAACACCCCAAGATAAGATCATGAGAATAGAGGACTGTGAAAGGATCGATTTACCCATTCTTGGGCTGTCCAAAAGCATAGAGGATTAAAATCTTTATGATCTTAACACTGAACAAAAATAAAGGCAAGTTTTGCAAGAAGTGCAGCAGCTCTTATTCTGATAAATCAAAGCGTCAACTCATTTCAAAAGGTTGCCACACAGTTTGAGGATAGACTCTGTGGCATCATTGCAGCCCAAGTCAAGGATAACCTGCCCATCCGTGATAATATGATCATGACTCAAGCAAAAAAGCAGCAGCAGCAGCGGGAGACCCTTGTTCATAACAGAGCATAACGTCAACCTCGCTTACAGGAACAAGACCAATTATATGAACTTTAACGCACGATTTTCGGAATATTTAATCGATTATTCAGACTCTTTGACAGAACTTTTAGTACACAAGGTAACTGTTTTGAATGTTTGTTAAGGCACTAGAGCACTTTAAGTGTGGTGAGTTGTGATGAGCACCATGCCGGTTGCTGCCCAAAATCAATGTTTTTGACCAGTAAATGAAAGTGGAAGTGGCTGAAATTTTTTTTGGGGGGGCTCCCCCCCAACCCCCCACCTTAGGGGGGCTTTGCCCCTCACCACCACCACCACCCGGCACCTTCGTCCTAGGCCCCCAAACACTAAGTAGCACTACATAATGCTACGGCCTGGAAAGGTTGAGAGATCATTGTCCGGCTTGGCTGACATGGCCGACCAGGCGACAAGCGCACAGTCTATTCAAAGACAAGAACATGAAAGAAGATTGAAACAAAGAACAAAACAACAACCGCATTCAGCGTTTATGGCAGCGGCCTTCAATGTAGCCACCGTCATTCTCTACGATTCTCTCGAGATGCCAGCACAGAAAAGAGCAATGGTGGCAGACGTTCTCTGGAGTAAAGAGGCCGTTTCCAGGCCCTAGCATGACGTAGTGCTACTTAGTGCGTCTTAGTGTTCTACGAAGGTGCCGGGTGATGGTGGTGGTGAGGGGCAAAGCCCCCCTAAGATGGGGGGTTGGGGGGGAGCCCCCCCCCCCCCGAAAATTTGAGCCACTTTCACTTTCATTTACTGGTCAAAAACATTGATTTTGGGCAGCAACCGGCGCCCGGGCATGGTGCTCATCACAGCTCATCACACTTAAGGTGCTCTAGCATGACAATGAGTGCCTGAAACTTGACGAAACTGCAGGATCTCATGTGTGACACTCTCCATCATACATTCCAACCTTACAGTTACCCCACTAAGCATACCACGATGATTTGTACCAAGCGACATTATTTACGGCAAGCACTGTATGGTTAAAACTATGCTGACGAATGGTTTATATATAATTGACGCGCTGCTGTAACTGATAAAAGGTGTGAACGTTTAATGACTTAAAAGTACCAATGCCCAAATGAATCTTCATTGGTCATCCAGTGTTCTGTGAAGCGCCTTCCTTTTGTACCGAGTGCGTGTAAATTTGCTTAACGTGGAATGGTCTTCTTTGGACACTAACCTTGCAAGTGTCATGAACAAATTTATGAGAGGTTCTAGAGTGCTGAAGCACTCTAGAAGTCACCACATCCTGCAGCAGGAGCCACAACAGTACACATTGTGAGTAATAGTTTTTAATTTGCAAAGAGCAAGGGCGACATACACTGTGTGTGCTGTACTCATCATTTTGTCATCTTCATTCATCATTGCCACAGGATTAACAAAGGCCTCAGAGGCCTCTGTTAAGCCTCTGCCTGAGAGTGGTATCAAAAAATGAGCATGATGTATGGGCATGTGACCACCAACGACACCATGGAAGCAGCAAGGACCGTGTGAGTCACCGTGAGGGTCTTCAACTGGGAGGGATGGCAACCGGAGGTGGCAGAAAGGCCGGGGAAGAGGCCAAACAACAAAGTCAAGAAGATGAATCTACAATTTCTTGCCTGAATGAAGACTGCAGCAGCCGCAGATGTCTTATGCTCGTGGAGCGTGCTGATAACAGATTGTAGTAGGTCATATGGCAGAAAAAGATCTAAACCAGTCGTAGGGTCTTTGGTGCCATGGCATCCTCCGAGGAGAAATTACTCAGCCCTCGTCCTCGTCCTGCATGTGGATTATTATATCAAAAGCCGACTTTACCGGGATGTTGTCCTGACCAAAATCCAGCGTAATCTTGGAGACCTTTACATTGCAGAATTTTATTGAGCTTCATGGGACTCCAGCACACATATCCATCCCTGTCAACATAGGCGTGGCAGAAACGAAACCTTGGTTGGAAGGTGTTGTTGGACCAATCATGTGGTCATCATTCGTCTAAAAATGTGTCAACGAATCAACTTAAATGGAACAGCATTCTCCTCTATTTAGTCCTGTCTGCAGTTCTTTAGTTCTTGAACATATGGGCAATCAATGTGTGCAATCTATTCCCGAGCACAAGCTGGACCGGATGCAAAAGATACAGGCCTGTTGAATATCCACGGCTTGAACCCTGACAGGGTCAAGAAGGCATATGCCAGGGACAGGCTTGTAGAATATGGTGATCTAGGGAGGCTCCTGTATTGAGTTCGTTCACGGCAATCAAGGTGATGAAGGTGTCAACAAATCAATGCACTTAATTTTTGGCGAAATGTAGAACCTCCTCCTCCTGCGTATGGGATTTTAGATGGGGGGTTGGGCATATTGCGAAAAGATGCCCATCTACGTGGCTGCTCCAACTAAATGGGAGAGTAACGTAAGTACCTACTTAAGGAGTTTAATCTTACTTTTGGTAAAGTAGTTTACTACTTCACTTTATAGAAAAAACAAGTAATTCACTGCATTGCTGGATGTAGCCTGTTCAGGTGATTGTTAGCCCTGGGGGATGGTCTCCTGTATTAGCAGACTCTCTCACGTTGCCAAAATGGTTGAGTCAAAGTCACATTCAAGACATTCCTAACTGTGACAAAGCTTGAATTCACAAGCATTTTTGGATAAACAATGTTCATTTATTCTCATACCTGACTAGAGACTGCTGGAGAAGCCTGAAACTACTTACGCAATCATGCTTGCTTGACCTTAACTGGCCCATCTCTCTTCCTTTCGGCATCACAAGGGATATCTTTGCCTCACTGGGCACTTTCACTTGTTTGAGCAGAATTCTGCTTGCCAAAACATGCTGGTATAAGAGTTTTGTCACTAGGGCACTCACACGTCTTCACCTTCGTCAACCTTCCAGCCTCCATACAAACTTTCATCGTGTCATCAAAGTCATCATGCAACAGTTGATGAGCTCAGAAATAATAACTGCAAAAAGTTACGTCAGACATCTGTCAATTCTTATAAGAGGACAAATCAGAAAATTGGGTGAACTTTGTTGAGAGCCCGAATAGCCAGAAGTCTGACTTCTACGAGTCCACATGGCTCGAAGCCTGACTTTTTGAGCCCATTCCATCACTGCTCTGTACTCCTTGGTACAAATGCAGCACAAGTTCATTTTGACATAATTCTGCCGGTCACTAGATCAGTTAGATGGTAAAGCCAGATGGACCTCTCATTGTGCTAGAAAAATAAGCTTTTTCGTCTACATTGGCGAACTGCAAAAAAAGGCGTCAACACACTTAGTTTTGGCTACTCCATTTCGACTACAAGATACTTATTAAGAGTCCAAGCCCAGGTTAGAGCAGATGGTTGACGTTAAGCTGCTTTTCACGCACCCTGTACCTCCCATTGCTATTGTAAGGTACTACTTTACCGCCTGGTGCTTCGATAATGCCTTTGGGTAGGAGAGTTTGTGACGGATAGAAAGCTTTGGCGATCGCACAACCTCGGCACGAGTGTCATGCGAGCCGCCGGAGGGATATTTTACTCACATCAGTGCCAACAATATTACATGGACTGAAGGATCTCTCGCAGTTTGTATGCCGATTGATCCACCTGCAGCGTTTGTTCGACGCTAAAGTAAAAAAAGAATACCAAGACAAAAATGTGATAGGAGAGAGGCAAAACCGTCGCCGACCACTTCTCCATCAAATAAGCACCAGTGGCTTTGCTGGGACAAGAATTTTCCCGGTTGCCCCTCTTCCTCTTCGTCTTGGACTTGGTGACAACTTCGTACCACTTAGCCGAGTTGGTCATGTACAGGACTAGGCAGAACTCCAGCAGCACCACAAAAGTTAAGAAGAAACAAGTCATCAGCCAGATATCTATGGCCTTCACGTATGAAGTCCTGCAAGAAGTTATCATTTCCCACCACTGTTAGGTTGGCGACTTTGCCAAAATTATTACCTGGGAGCATCGACGGAGACTGAATTGATCATGGACGTGAGGGTGAGCATGGTGGTGACGGCCAGAGCCATTCGCCCTGGCACCAGTTCGCTGGACACAAACAGAGACATCAGACTTATGAAGACCAGCAGGTAGCTGGGCAGAAACGTCTGAATGTAGTGGCTGATGCGACAACGCTGAAAGGTAAACAGGATCTCCAGCGGAGACGACCCTGAATCTGGGACCTCTGGCAACACCTGAAAGTTAAGGCATTTTCTTTCATTTGCTAAAATACAAAGTGATTTTTTAGCGAACTTGATATATCTTCCTGTTCCAGTTTCCTGCAGAAGAAGCGTGGTCGACGTTCAATGAAGCCAAGATTCCCTTCTCCTTGGCCACGTTCACCGTTCTTGCCCACACCAGACTGGCATGGTTCCCGTTGTTAACCACATTTAGACTCAATGTGCAGTACTAAGAAAATCAACGATCCATCTTAAGTGGGTAGCTCTGTATAACAACTAGTACTGGAGTCGAGTTACGTTAGACTCGAGTTAAACTCTGCTCGACTCTTATATGACTACCTCAGACTCACTCTAGCACTAAAACTGACTCACCTGAGTATCAAATGGGTATCTGGCGAAGTTCAAATCGCACTTGATAGAGACTGTGAATGTTCCGACCATCAATAGAGACGAGGTGCATTGCCTAAAAGTCACAACATCAGTGGGCACGAACAGGTCGCGGCTATCCACACTCCACAGATCGCGGATGGACAACGGAGGAAGCCAGAACATGCCTGCGGCCTTGACGGTATTGTAACAAATATGTTTGAGATAGCGGTACCCTGTCCTAGGCTCTTACTCTTGGGGCACGAGATGATATCAGACATACGTTGCGTACACGTGGTACAGCACCGGGTGCATGCAGCTCTGGATATGCTGATAAAATTAGCCAGGCGCATGATGCGATATCCCAAGAAAACGAATCATAAATGTAGCAAAAAGGGTATCATGACACTCCTCCTTTAATTTCTTTTTCACGACCTTCTCGGCTGCCCTTTTAATCCTGAAAGATCTTCGCCCGTGGACAAAAGCCCGGAATTGTTGCGGACAAGCTGTATGAGCTTGTACGTCAACTGCAGCAAAAGCTGGGACTTCCTGTCTCTGCCCTTGAAATGGACCAAAGCATCACCTCCTTCACCTTCTTTAGGATCTTCTGACAGTTGATATACAGTGTGCACCAAGAAACCGTGCCAAAAAATCGTCTGGAACTAAAATGATGACGTGGAGGCAAAATTCTGCTACATTTCCATAATTTTTGGGTCTTCAATGCTGTTTAGTTGTTCCTCTTGCCCTTCTTTTCAAAAATTCCTCCCTCAGCAGCAATACAGGATTGATACGTGAGCACAACTTCTCACAGACAGACTTAACACTGGCCTTGGGGACAGCGTGTCATTCCTTGGTCACGGAGGCCTTCAGGATGTCAACATTGGCATGGTAGATATCACAGGCCTTTCTTTCCATAGCACTCGACATAAAGCAGTCCAAGGGATTCAGGCTTGGGCTGTTTGGAGGCCAAACTTCTTTGAACCCAAATCCCTCAGATCCCAGCTTGTTTTTAATGTACTTCTGGGTGGAGTTGGAGGTATGGTATGGGGCGCCTTCCTGGGTCCAGCACCAATTCCCCGTACCATAAGCCTTGCCGAGAGCTGGAAACACCTTGTGGGCGAACAAGTTCTTGCACTGGGTGCTTGTAACAGTGTTCTTCATCCAAAACAGTGGAACTGCTTGAACATTGGCCCCCACAATGCCAAGCATCATGGCCAAGGCCAGATGCTTTGTCCTCCCCACATAACAAACTGCTGGTTCCACGTCTGGAACTCTGGAACCAACTGCTGGTTGTCCATGTTCAACTCCCTGGCAATCTTGTGAATGTTGTTGCTCGGAGAGATTTCAACCCTGGCTTTCACAGCAATGTTGTTGGCCTTGGAATGAACTGTATGTGGCCTTCCTGTCTGCGGATGGTCTGTGAAGTCTTTGGTCACATTGTACTTGTTCCTGACCTTGTAGACAAGGCTTGCGGAGACACAGAAATGGCCGGCAATGTCCTTGATTCTGCCACCAGCATGGATGTGTGCAACAATTTTTTTGCAGAGAGTCTCCATGATGACTCCGTTTTGCTGACTTGCAATGTGGTGAGGTTCAAAAGGTCAGAAAAGGAAGCTCTTTTCTCACGCAATTATTTTCATTTAATACAAGAATGTGCATTCCCAAAATTTATGGTACATTTGTAAAATTAAAAATTGGACACGGACTTTTGGTACATCCTGTAGGAACACCGAAGGCCTTGGAGATGGCCTTGCTGTCTTTTCCAGAGTCCCTCTGAATGACAATGCACTTTCTCATGTCCGTGCTTAACTCCGTGGTCTTCACCATGGTTGCTGTTGTGATGATTAACATGTTTCGGTCCGTATTTCACTAGACATGTCAGAAATCTGCACTGAGTGTCTCTAATATTGCACTGAATTACTTACTAGGTGTTAAGAAAAGTGTTGGAAGTACTTGTTACCGCACATTAGCGCAATATTTCCTCTCTTTGCCAAGGGGGCGCCAGTAAAGGGTGTAACAGCAAAAACGTCACTGAGTCTCTCAATCTCTGGCCACACCTTGGTGATGGAGTCTCTTAAACTCGGCCCGAAAGTCAAAGCGTTCAAGGAAGAAAATGACTCAAACAATTTTTGATTGTCAGAGATTGAGAGACTCATTGACATTGCAAATTTTGAACAAGTCAATTTTTAAGTCATACCAAAAAACTTCAAAAATGAAAAAGAGCAAAAGCTGAATAAAACAGCTGAGTGTATGTTGTGAGTTGATGTAACCACTCACAAAAGGGCAGTTGCCTCATGGTCATTATTTAGGAGTTATGTGTTTATGAGTCGAATTTTGAGAGGGGTGTCAATCATTTGGGGCTCAACTGTACATTGGGGAACAAAGGGGACGGAGCAGGGAATGTTGTATTCAGAAGGCAATTTTGAGGTTTCCGTTTGTCCGGAGTGAATATCTATTCAAACCACCTTACACCAATAACTCATGAACGCAAGTTCATTTTTTACCAATGGATGAGCTGAAGAGAAGTGTCATGACACTTGTCCCTGCTACATTTAAGGATCGTTTCTTTAGGATGCCGCGTCATATAATAACTGTCGGATATGGAAAAGAGTTCATCATTTCCTGGAGTAAACGTTACTTACTACCAGATTTTCCGTAAATACGCCCAACACCCAGAGGTCGCCCATATTATCGGAGGTAAAAAGCCACAACTTTTTTTTTTTTTTGGGGGGGGGGGGGAACCCAGTGCCCACACGTACCACTTCTGAGTCGTAGATTTCTGTTGCGTCCGTAAGCAAACATGGGTTTTCCTCAGTGATGTTCAACTCGGCCAGACATTCTTGGGGTCGATCAAATCTGGGGTCTTTCCACGAAAGTACCAAAGTGACGGTGAGGGCGAGCGCTCTGTTCTTGTCGTCTAGAGTGTCGACCTCTTCTAGGTGCATTGCAGTCTTCACCTTTAGGGACTCGTTGTTTGGGCCGGGTGGTGCCACGGACCTCCTATATCCTTTTGCGTATACGTCTCGAGCCAAGTTCTACAACAACAAACTCTGATGATTACACCACTTTGCTTGTGTGACGTTTCATGACGTCAGCTGGATGTGAATGCCATTGCTGCACTTACGAGGCGGCCGACCTTTGTATCGAAAGGCCAGGCTTTGCACATGAAGAAGGTTCTGTGTTCATCTGGATCCTCTGGATCTTCCGAGGAAGCAGCTCCAATGCATGCCAGAAAGAGGGCAGCGATGAGGATTAGAAACAGTCGTAGCATGACTGTTACCCAAAAGTGTTATGGCCACACTGAGGGTTCTGCTCGAAGTGTTTAAGCAACAGACGCAGACAGGTAGAAAAATTACAGGCTCCTCTTGTGCGTTGCGCTGACACAAGGAAACTATGAACCTAAGGTAAACATACGGAAAACAGGGAGTCATGTACCATTTACATACGACCCAATGTGCTGCTCGTGTTCCCATACAATCGATAAAAGGCGGAGTTAATGTACTGGTACCGACTAAAGTCGCCTTTTGCGTCTCCACCACAAACGGGGACACAGCTGTGAGCACGCCAAAAGTACCCCCTTAATTAATTCTCCTTTAGCAAATCTCATTAATCTTTAGTGTTCTAAAAGTAATAGTACATGATTACAACTTGCAAACCTCTTATTACTGACTTTCATAGACAATTGGACTCATCAGCACCGAGCGTCTTTTCTGCGCCGGTCAACTCGAATATTGTAGGACAGAGGTATCAGAGATTTCGAGACAGTTTTTCGCCCTAAGAAAGTGACTCAGACAATTCTTGGTCGGCGGGCCTGATAATGTATCTTGCTACACTACGTCAAAAAACTGAAAATTTCGAAACTTGTCCGAGGTCACATTAAGTTTGCAGCCTGATGCTCAATAAAAAAGACATGATGAAATGGTTTTTGAAAAAAAAAATGACAACCCCCCTTCTTCCCGACAGCTTTTTACGTACGAAAGCACACGTAACAACTGTAGTGAAAAAGAACACCTCTAATAAAGAGGAGTATAAAGGTTATTCTTGAGAGTATTAGACACTTCACGGCGAGATAAAGGGTGTAACAGCAAAAATGTGACTGAGTCTCTCAATCTCTGGCCACACCTTGGTGATAGAGACTCCTAAACTCGGCCCGAGAGTCAAAGCATTCAAGGAAGAAAATGACTCGAACAATTTGACTCTCGGGTCGAGTTTAGGAGTCTCTATCACCAAGGTGTGGCCAAACATTGAGAGACTCACTGACATTTTTGCTGTTACACCCTTTGATAAATACAGCAGGCCGAGAGTGGACCCAGAAGCTGGTGATTTCTTCATTTCATTTGAATGTCTTCAAATGGAGTCTTACGGCAAACATAGCACATGCAAGAGAATAAAAACAAACAGTGCAGCAAAATAAACCTCCGCATTGCACGATAAACTTCATTGTGAGGTGAAATTCATCTCTACACAATAAACAGGAGAGAAGGACTTGAAAAATGCCCGGCCTGGCCAAGTTTGCAAAAGTGTCAGCCCCTTCACAACCGTGCAGGTTGGGTTAGGTTAGTCAAATCAGGATGAGATAAGAACTCTTAAGTCAAGTGAAGTCAGCAGCCCACAGACATCCGTAGAGCTCTTGAGCTCATGGGCACCAAAAAAATTAGCTTCAGTTATTTCACCACAGATCAACAACAGATATTGCGCCACCTGACCGGGCCGCACAGAGATAAATTCACTTCAATGACCTGACGCAAGGGTCCTCAAGATCCTCATACCAAGTGTGAGCTGACTTACGGGCACTGCCGACCTAATGCCTAAGGTCCAACAGTCATGCCAGCTCCTGATCCCTGGATGTCGGGAGATAAGGCTGGAATGAGCCAAAAAGTTGGTTAAATCTTGCTAACAGCACGAATATCAGGACTGGTATGATTAAAAACTATTTCCTGTTGACCAAGTCTGACAATGCCAGCTGGATTGCCCGATTGTACTGTGGGCACTTCTCCAGCTCCTGTCATTACACCCCTAAAAAACCAGCCAGGTCTTGATGTGGACAATGATTTTTATGACAAGTCAAAAGGCCTTCAGGAGGGCAACATCACTTTGGCCAGTTATCTCAGAAAAGTACATATCCTACTTGGCAAATGGGTCAGGCATCACTTTGACCACCTGAGCAGCCAATTCTGCTTCATGCATTCAGCACACACCACCAAGACTGCTCAATAATTGTGCATGTAGAATTTTCTGGGGCAAGTTTATTTGGCTTCCTTCTTTTGCTCATGACTTGTGGCACAGACATCCAACAGTTGAAGAGTCGGTAGACTAGCAAAAGGCCTCATAACTCTGTGCAGGCCCTCAACAAGGTCGTCATGAAGTCCTGAAATGACATTTCTTATGAGAATATTGTCAAAAGTTGTGAGACCGCCTCTACATAACTTCAGGCGACTGTTGAGGCACAGGAAGTAACTTAAAAACTAGGTACTTAATTTTTACAGCATTGTTTCGCCATAAATGAGATGGAATGAAAATAAGTTACTTTGTCATGCATTTTTCCTTCTTTTAGACTTTGAAAGCTTGACAGTTAATCCTCGCTATTAGCAGCGATCAGATATAAAGCGTTTGCAAAGACTTTGTGAATGGGTCAGTATTAATTAGCCGGTGATCCGACATGAGGACGTTGATCTGTCCTGGAGGAGCTGATTTTTAAATTATACACCGGGGTATATTTTCAGGTGGCCCATTTTTTGTTTCGAAACGTTAATTTTCCACCTAATATACCCGGATACATTATGTGGAAGTCTCCGGTAATGTGAGAAAATATCACTTCTGTGACTCTGGAGCTTTCCTCACAGAAAAGGCACTGAGCCGTGCATACGGAGAAGAGTATTCGCACTGCTGCACCAGATTCCTACGTAGATTCCTCCCCAAAAGGGCGAGCAGAATCACAAATCGTAATACCATTCAGCATGGAGTGCGTGCTTGGGGTTGTCATTAGTGCACGGTAAAGACCCTCTGCACACATTCCTCTTGGTCGATGAGAAGGGTCAGGCGTTCACCAAAGGGGAGGAGGTCATAGAGACGAATGTCACAGGAAAGACAGTCCTCAGACACGAAGACCACTTTGTGCAAGGATAAAACACTTAAGGAGGAAATCAAAACTTTATTTGCTGGCCCCAATTGGAAAGAATAGTTGGAGGATATTAAATGCTTAACAGAGCCAGCCTGAGGAAAATGAAAAGATGGCCAAGCATCCTGAAATCTCTGACCGCTGCACTTCAGCTGTTTTGACTTACATCTGTGATCCATATACTTGCTTGCTACAGTCAAAAAAAAGCCAGTCTCCATTCGTCTCCAAGGGATGCATGTCGAGGTGAAAGCATCAGCTATCCTCTTGATGATAATCCCTGATGTACAAGTTCTTCACGCATTACATAGGGAAGGAGGAGAAGTCGCGTAATTTTTTAAGGAGAAGACATTAAACACAAACGTGGCTGCGGTTTTACCTCACTCCGCCATATTGCAGTGACCATGAGCAACAGACAAATTGGCTCTGGCCCAGGTCAAAGGTGCTGCCAACTCAGATCCACATTAAATACTAGCACCGTGCCCGATATTCCACGTTGGACGTCAATATACGGTAGACGTAACAGGTTCGATATTATCATCAATCTGTCTACCCTCTGATTAAGTCTTCCAACTGTCTTTCTACGTCCTTGTCAGCTCCATGACTGAGAGTAAAATTCGTCTTCCTTAACGGACAATTTCGTTTCTGTGACAGGGTCTCCTCAGAAAGACCACCCCCATCTTTCACCTCCACCACCCACATTAAGGGATATCACAGCAGATGCGTGTGCGTGGAGAGCAAATATGAGGAAATTGCTTCGTTGGGTGAGAGGGGTCATTGCCCATTGTTGTTTCGTCGGGAAGTGTGCGTGCACTGTGCACATACGTATGCAGTTGCTGAGTTAACTGTTGAATGCATCCAACAAAATACAGTCGACGTACGTATGGAGCACGCACAGTACCCTTATGGAGACCCTTACTCATTTCTTTATAGATTAACCTTACTCCAAAATGCTCAAGTGCAGCCCAGCCCAGCTCAAAATATAGGCTTACTCAATGTCCTTTGCAAGGCCCATATATAAAGTAGGCTGTTATACGGAATTGAGATCTGGAAAAGTGGCCTTCCATCCTATGTCTTCTGGCAGTGGTATCACATTTTTCGATATGTAATAAAATCGCGCAACGCTTTCGATATCAATCTTGGTCCGATGCCAGAATCCTCGAATGATTCTGCGGTTTTAAACGATCACGATTCATGCCTTCATATGCCATAAATGTTATTATGGGAGCAATTTCCCTCTCGTATTCGTATGTCCGCTCTTCAATTGCGGACGAAAAGTAACACAGTAAAGATTACTGTAGCGTGTATGGCGTGGTTTGGTTTCAGATAGTCGCCGTTAACGATTTCTTTTTGCAGCCTGGGATACCATAATATTGGTGAGGTTCGATGCATATCTGACTTACTTCTCGGTTGGACGCATACTAAGGCTAGCACCATAATTAAAAGCCTTGTCCTTCTCCGGCGGATCTGTGATGGGGCTATTATTTTTCTTATTGATCTTATCGCATGTACGATACTGTAGAGCAGTGTCACTATTATGTGTACTTAAGCAGTACAAAATGCATAAGCTTTGGGGTCCAGCAAATGCAATCAGAGTGTACAGCCTCACAGTCAGTGTGTCCCCTTCATAATGCATACAAGTGAGCGCCTAATGTGTGGTGTGTAGTAGTCGTGTGTACATGCATTATGTAATTTCGAAAACTGTAATACACACACCCGTTGTTTGTACTGACGGGTAACAAAGAGAGAAAGCTTCCTTGTTGGTTCAGCACTTGTGCGCCCTAGCAATAGGCGCGTGTTGCTTTCTCACTCAAAAGGACATTGGGAAATTCTCTATTCTATTGACAATACTTTGAAGGGTCTTGCGTAAAGTGTAGCGACAACAGTTTGTTTTAGTCAGATAAAACAGCGAATGGTGCAAGTCTAGGGAGTTCACATAAAGCCACCCTTAACGTCTTCCTGTTTAGATTAGTCATGGAACCAAGTCTTACTATAACTTCTGGGGCGAATTGTACTTTAACTGTTGCGTTGAAAAGTGAGAAACCTCATGCCTAGGGGTGGAAGAAGCTTGGGGCTGTGGACTTAGGGCTGTGGATGAGTCTAGCAGTTAATGAAATGCATTTACTCGACAGAAGGCAGCGAGGAGAGCATATCATTTATTGTACTTAGCATTGGGAGAAGAAGACATTGCCAACTCTTCTGCGACCGGATGTATCCTGGGGTCCATAAAGTACAAGTACGTATAATGAACTTTGTAAAGAGCAACGTTGTCTTCAAGGTGTAACAAAACGTTTCAACCATCATGCTGAATGATCCATGATCGGTCGATTCTCAGTTTCCCTCGGGGGACTTCATGTTCAGATTTACGCAGTCCACAAGCACGAATGCAAAGTTCGACAGGATTAAGGCTACAACATGAGCACAAGCACATAAGCAGGTAAGGGAAATGGTATATCAACAGCAATGCTGCGTGCACGTAAAAGAAGACATGATGAGGTCATTGATGAACAAACACCCTGTAACAACTCACGTCGTCCACTAGCTTTCCCACCCATCCCGCCTGTCAGTCAATCGATCGCTGGCATCCATCGATGTTGGATTAAGACTGCATGTTTTTCTCCCTCACTGGTAAAAGGAGTCTGGTTGACTGGCGCCCATTGTCAAAAGATCCTCTCCATCCCAGCGAGAAACAACGCTGACTCAGCCCAGTCCTCGTCTTCGCCTGCGCGTGCGATAAGTGTGACCCGGCATTAATACTTAATTCATTGTGTCAAGCGAGGGCCAGATCAAGAGGGACCAATACAGACAGTCTTCGTTCAAGGCGTCAGCAGCTATGCAGATTTGCATTTGTCTGTCATTTGTCTGCCATTTGTCTGCCATTTGTCTGTCGTATGGACGAGTCCACACGAGGTCCACACAAGATCCACACGAGGTCCACAGGCCCGACCACTCCAAGCAAGCATCGCTCACCGTTAATCGCTCTCAAAGGTCGTTAGTCAAATCCTCCCATATTCATCTGACCACTCCCTGTAGTCGGACGATATCTCATCTCCCTCATGACCCCACTTCCCCTCCTCCACCTTCGCTCTCTCTTTTCGACTACTGATGCGATCACTGATGAATTTCCCCAGGGGGGATGAGTAAATTCTCTGCCGACGCATCTGCCAACGCCGTTGCAAAATGCAGTGAGCCTGAAAACAACTGCAAATAAATAATGCAAGACAATAAAACGATGGCGGACACTTGCAGTCCATACTGAGAAGCTCAACAGCATGAATGCATTCTGGCGAAAAAAGCACTTTTCTTTATGCGCCAATCAATGCACAGAAGAAGTTACAGAAAAAGTGAAACTTTTTTTACTAGATCCGATAAAGTCCCCAAAAAGAATTAAGAGATTGTGCTGTCCGCTCTGCTGGATGTAAAGCTTTGAGCTTGGCGTAAGTTTTGCTACACCGTGCCATAACAGGGAGGTGAAACAAAAAGGCAAGTAACTAACTTCTCGGTCGTATATCTTTGGCGCTAAATGATGCAAAAATGTGTTCTTGACCTTTTGGGAGGAAGGAGTGTAACTAATTACCGTTTAAGACCAAAACTGCCGATGTCTTGATGAAAGAACTTCACATTTTCGGACCGTGGTCAAAAATATTTCACTTATACCCAGGTGTGAACAAAGCTCTCTACACTCTAGTCTGTGTCCATTGTAAGACCTTATCTTGAATTCTCAGACACGATGTTGTGGGGCAACACGACTTTGGGCGCACTCCTATATATTCCTTGATATTAATCGGGCAAGAATAGCAAAAACTATGGCTAAATATAGCCAAAATTACTGAGAGAATTAAGACCAATCGCAGTCAAAAAAAAGTTGTCGGGCCAAAAAAGGCTATTGGAAAAAACAAGTGCTAGCAAGGAAAAACCAAGAAAGTTCTATTCAAATGTAAGTTACCAAAACGTTTATGCATATTCTGCAAGAAGTTCATTTTGATCAACTTTATGATAGTATTGTGGTGCGCTTTACCTTTTAAGCTGTATTAGCCTCGCTGTCGACTTCTGTTCACTTTTGAAGGAGGCGTTAACTCCGCGTCATTGTCCGGTAAGAGCAGAACACCTCAAAAGGTACTCCTCGAGCGCTCTGATGCGTTTTTCCTTGGTCAAGATCCAAAATCTCTTCCTTCCTCAGTCGTATCCTTTTTGGTCGCATTCCACGTAACAGTCATAGGTTTTTGGTCTTAAGTTGGCCATCCTGGTGTCCTGCCAAAGTGAACAAGGTCTTGGCTCCCTGTACATGCAGAGTCCTTTTGGAACATGTTCAAAGTTGTCCACGTCTGTATCCACGCACTGCACGCGTGACGCAGATGTCAGTGTTCCCAACACATTAGGTCGCTCTCCTAATTGTCGCCAAGTGGGAACGCCTGTTTTGAAAAATTCATGACAAAGGCAAGAAGACGCTCGGCAACAAAACAAGTAGTAGTTCTTTGTCCCCTTTATGTAATGAAGTCTGACAAGCGCAAAATAAGGGGGCGGATACCGAGATCAAAGCGTAATCAGTAAAGACGAGCAAATCAAACGTTTACCCGCATGACATAAAGAGCCAACAAGCGCAGTTGCGCTCTGCTCGTGTGTGCCTTCCATCAAAAGACCAATTTGTCACACTGTTGGACGACGCTATACAGACCCTGACTGACGTCGAATTGACCCGACCATCGAGAGACAACAGCCTGAGTTTCGGTTAACCTGGCACTGTCGTGACCTCGTTTCTTAAGTCCTCTGCGAGGTCATAGCCGTTTTACCCCGCGTCCCTGCTTCCCCTCCCCCGTTTCGTGGGTCGATAAATCATCCCTTTCTATATTCTCTGCACCCCCATTCCATTCCCCAAGTAGATCTGAAGCACGTCCGTAGTACGCATCGCAATGCGAAAGTTAGGCTATTGACAGAGATGTCTTGTTGTTTTGTTGTTCTAGCCCCCTTCGTCCCTACCCCCAACATGCGTCCTCAAAGGTGCACGCACACGCCTGCGCACACGCCTGCGCACACGCACGCGCACGCGCACACGCACACGCACACACGCCATCTCATTTCCTTCCTTTTTACTCCGGAGGGTAAAGGATCTTCTCAATGCATGCGCAAGGTGGTCTTCCCTACCCTCCAAGATTGATGTGACGAGACTTGTGCTTTGGCAGTCAGTTTTCTGGTCATGTGCATATTAAGAGGACGAGCCCATAGTACGGTACGTGACAGTACTGAAGTTGAAGCTGCTTCTCCTGTCAGTCAGCCACCTTTGGTGAAATTCAAACTTGCGTACACACCCTTCCCAGAGTCTGTCATCGACGTCACTTCCTCGCTCAAGGGGGCCTCGTACGTTCACAGGTGGTTGGGATCTGGTCCTCGGGGCCTTCAAAATGGGATGTTCACATACAAAATATGCGAGTGGGCGTGGATTGAGCAAGTCAACAAACTAGCAACATGGCCACTCTGCGCTGGCGACAACAGTCAGAGGACGCACAGCACAACTTGTACGGGTAACTCTGGCATCCCTGTTCTGTGGAGAAAAAGATTTCTGTCTGCTGGGACAGTCCCTGGTCGCTAGTCTCTCGTCTGCTTCTCAAGGACTGAGACACACAGCGTAATTTTTATTCAGACAGTTGTGCGCTCGACAATATGCCAATGTTAGTTGTGCTACAGCTCGCAGAATGTGCATGGGCCTCACCCGAGGCATGCATGCAGCTAAAACTTTTTTGACGGTGCGACCGCGTCTTGAACGGCATTAAGATGGGCTCCACTCACTAAAGAGGCTGAACCAATGCAAATACTATAACCGTTCCGATATAGAAAGTGGAAAGTTGCAACTGCTTGGCTATCGACCATAACCCCTTCTCTAATGCATGCCAAATGTCCTCCTTCTTTTCGTCTGCGCCCTACGAGGAATTATCAGCCTGGAGGAGGAAGGAAATGGAGACCAGAAAGTCTCCAGTCCACGATTCTACGACAGTGGAGCATTTTCCTACTTCACTTCTAAATGACGGACTTATTTGGCCCAAAAATCTAACAAATCTTTGTTTCACAGTCCAACCTTTGCAGCAAATGCACTCGGCTGATGTGGACAGAGAATGGACTTCGCCGCAACGCTGAACCTGGAGGTCTGGATGTTATTGTGGCCTGACGTGAAATCAAGTGCAAGCAGCTTTTGCGCCTGGGGAGAATATTGATTTAGGATAAAGATGGAGGGAAGGGACTAAGGAAACAACTTGCCCCATTAGGGAGAGTGCCCAAAGAAACTGGCAGAAGTTCCGGGTAGATTAGATTACGAAAGAAAAGTTTCTCGAATCCAGCGTGACGATATTATCAGGTGATGTTGTTTTCCTCGCAGGCTTGACTGCGCCAGCGTCACACAAGTTATTTTTTTTACGAAGGACATCACTGACTTGACACAAAAAACCGGGGCTCACACCAACCAACCCTCATCTGCATTCTTGGTGCGAGACCAACTTTAAACTCGTATAGCTCAGTACCACATGACGCCCTCCTGCCTTATCCAAGCAGGGCTCATGTGATCAGAGTGGTGGTGATTTTCAGGGGTTGGGGATGGATGTCTCCAGCGTTCCAACGAGAGGAATGTCTTAACTTACAAACAATTGTAGAGAAAATCTATACTTTCGTGTTGAAGTCCAAAAAAGTGTTAGTCAAAACGTTGGACAACAAAGTCGTCCTCGTACATTAGCGGCCCTGCTTTCTTCTGCCAATTGAAACAACCTCCTGGTGAGAAGTTATCTTATTCTCTATGCTGCGTTCCAATATTGTATCCCTGTGGACTTAAGAGTAAAAAAAATGTTTGTGGGAAAATTTTCCCAAAACGCATTTTTCCACAGTTTCGTCAAACACTGGAGAAAAATGAAAAGCTTAAGCTGATCTAGAGGAATATGGATGTTCCCTCTCTCGTAAATGCTACCGGTTGTGCGGAGAGAGTAGAATAAAAGGACTTGATTGAATCAAGTTGTTATGCAGGACGTTGTCAGATGGTCCCAATCTTGGACCCAGCATTTAAAACTCTGCCAACTTCTGTTGACGCACAGAGGGCATTTTCATCAGCAGGCGACATTTCTTCTATCTAGGGAACTGGACAAAACTATCAATGCGCCCGTGATTTCTCAATGCTGAGATTTCCTAACATTGCAGAAAGCAGCTGATAATGTAGTTTTTCAATTTGTTTGTTCCCCGTGTGTAGGAGACGGTAGAATCATCCAACCTCAAGCTCCTGCTTCCTTTTAGTCTCTGCCATGGCGCCAGTCTGCCCTGCTGCCCTGCTGCCAAGCCCTAGAACCTAGGAGGCAAAAAAATATCCCGGCACGAATCTCCATCTCTGCGGTGCGCCGCAAACGAGGAGGTCATACGATCTGTTGACGTTCTCCCTTTAAATATTCATTGGACAGAAATTTTGCCGTGCATAGGAATTGTCCTAAGTGTTCCAAGTGAAATGACCAAAATGTCAAAAAGAGAGCTGTCTGGGTAGGTTTAGCATAGCTCATCTGACCAATTTGAATGGTTTGCACTATTTCAGAAGAATTCTGGAATCTCGGCTTAGCACTCGCTATCCGAAATTGGGACCGGAGTTCATAAGTCTGCTGTCTGGTGCTGAGTGGTCAAAAGTACTTTTTAGTCAGGAGGAGCCTTTTAACTTGGATAGACCAGATGGATTCCAATGTCATTGGGCAGATCACAACCTACCCCTTGAGATCTTATCGAGGCGGGTGACTGAAGCACTAAGCCTCATGGTCATGGGGGGAGGCATTGAGCAGGAAGGAAAACTGGACTGGTAAATTGTCGAAATTCAGGAATGTTAAGGGATATCAACAAATGCTCGAGTAGCAAATCTTTAGGATGAAGAGCAATTTGTGTGCACAGAGGACTTGTTGTTCATGCATGAAATTCATACATCCTGTCCACTCAACAATAGACTTTCATAACGAGCAGGATGTGAACCTCCTGGGCTGGCTGGCCTGCAGTCAAAATTTAAATCCAATTGAAAACTGCTGAGGCCGTCTGGTCCAGAAAGCGTGCACAGGGGGAAGCCCAGTGACGTCACAAATGCAATTGTGGAAAATTGGAAGCTGTCTTTGATGATATCATCAAAAGTCTCATTGACAGAAGGCTCAACAGAATTTTTGCAGTTATATGCCGGGTGCATCATACTGGGTGCGCCAGAAGTCGAGGTGTGATTAGCTATGCTACACTTCATGGCCCTGCTGACGGCAAACCCGTTGAGATATCAACTTGAAATTTTTATGGCTCTTAGCTACAAGTGTTGGGACAAATCGAGCAAATTTTCAGCTCTAGTTGGTGAACGTGAGCAAGTCCATGGAACTCTCCATTGAGTCCTTGCCTTGCTGGGCTAGGGTATCAAATGGGAAGCTGTTGTACCCGAACAAGGTCTCAAAGGACATCTTTTAAAAATGAAATCTTGTTGAGAACACTTCCATATACAGTATGCACAGGTTTTTATTACAAAAAAGATCTTTTTGAAAAAAAAACCCGAATATTTTGATTGAGACAAAAATTGACTCGAAAAAAGTGGCAGGTGGAAGGTACAAAATTGCAGAAATTGTCCCTGGCGAGGTCGTACACATTTCCTACAAGGCTGGTTTGATGTGGAGCCTACTCCTCCTCAAATACCCCGCCATTGGCAGCCACGCAGGCCTTGAGCCAGGACCTGAACCTCACGCACGTGGCCTTCATGTATGCAGTGGACATGCTGAGCCACTCACGCTACACGGCGGCCTTGATGTCATCCAGGTTGGTGTGGTACACGTTGTTGGCATGCCTGTCGATGTGGTTCCACACGGAGTAGTCCAAGGGATTCAGGTTGCACGAGTTTGAGGGCCAAACGCCTTTTGACCAGAATCCCTTGGACCCCAACTTGCTCTCCAGGTAGCGGAGAACGGCATTGGCAGTGTAACTGCTGGCACCGTCCTGAATCCAGATCCAGTTCCCGACGTTGTAGGTGCTGTTGAGGGTTGGGATGAAGTGCCTGGCTAAGATGTCCTTGTATCTAGTGGCAGTGACCCTCCCTTCAAGCCAGATTCCAGGGAAAGCCTTGCCGTTGCTCCCAAGGTACCCAAGGAACATGGCTTTTTTTGGGAATTTCGGGCATCCCTGGAACCTGTTCACCGGGTCCACGGCCTTCGCGTTCTCCGCCAGGGTCCTGTCGTTCCTGTGGTTGTGGTGCTTGGTGAGGTGGAAGTCCTTCTCATCTGTCATGACGAGAATCTTGCCAGCCACTTTGCGTTGGAGTTTGTTCAACATGAACTGGCGCAACTCAAGCCTCTTCTGCCTCTGAGCAGGGGTCAACTGCTGGGTCTTGACCTTCGCCAAGCTCTTGAGCTTGGGAGACTGAAGTCCTCCTTCATGATTCTCCTCACGGTGGTCTCAGCCATCTGGAACTCCCTCGCAAGGAGTCTGCTTCGACCCGCGCCCTCACCGCCTCCTTCGTGGCCCTGTGGTCCTGGCTGATGGGTCTGCCGGCCCTGGGGGTGTCATTGGCGGTGCTGCGCTCCTTGTGGGCCTTGTGCGCCCTGTGGACGGTGTTGATGTGTACCTTCATGGCCTTGGCGACGTCGGCTTGGCTCTCACCTCCCTCGATGCGTGCATTGATGATTTGGCGGAGTTTGTTCAATGGCATTTTTCTCGGCTTGTATACAAGCGATTTTTGAGCTTTTAGCGTTGGCAGAAAGCTAATTGCCTCCTCTCAACCTTTCATTAAAAGCATTTTAGTCGTCCACCTTCGTGGACCTCGTGAAGTTGATCAACATCATCACACCTCGACTTCTGGCGCACCCGGTATATATCCTTGAGGATTTTTTTTGGCCTCCCATGACATGCTCTCGATCCTTTGACAATTTTTAGACTAAATATCACACCACTTGAGATCTCCATGATGAACAACGCATTGTCCATGGTCTCGTACAGGTGGCAGGGCTGCTGCTTGTATTGCCCACTTTCAGGTTACTGTCATTCATCAGACGGTATATAAAATATGCTGATAGCTTATGGAGGGTGTGCAGAGAGCAGATGCCAATTTTGCCACATGCTTTTGGGATAAAAAATGAGCTAATTGATTGGTGTCAATTATCATGAATTTTAACATGATCTTGGTGACAAAAAATTGCGCCTGAAAACTCGTAACTCCCAGGCATGCAGTCTGCCAAAATGCCCATGTTGAAGATCCCCCCCTCGTCGATCTAGAAGGTGATTGGTCAATTCTGACCAATTTCAGTCCCACCGTTTTGAATAGATTCCAGGCTCAACTTAAAAAGTCGTCTAAATTTCATACAGCACTGTACGGGGAGAGCATTATTTGGATTGAGTCTGCGCTTCAGGTGGGTCTGCCAACAACACAATGCATTGTTTTGCCTCCGAAATGACATGAACGGAACAAAGAGAGACCTGATGCTGAATCTAAAATAAGTTTCATTTCCATCCATAGCTTTGTGTCTACTCAGAGCACTGTGGGACTGAAAATTCAGTCAGTTCACTGCGTGAGACTGAATTGGGTAATCGTCTGTTTTGAGCTTTTAAATTTATGAAAAATATGAACTGAAAGAGCACATTTATCGGCATGAACTGTCTAAGGTCACTTGAAGGAGTAGGTTAGGAGGTGAGGTTCAAAATTACCTTACCAGAACTACATGCATTGGATGTCTCGTCCATTTTTCAGGCTGAAGGATGCGTTTGGTTGGGGTAAGTGAAATATTATTTGCACTTTCAATGGCAAAAGGCTCATCAAGTCTTTTTTTCCAGTGGGCGGTCGACGCCCAAATGATCTGAAGCAGACACGTCTATTGAGCGTGTGGGGAGGTTGGAGTGCCCAAAAGTGGTGATGATATTCTCGGGCAAGTTGTTGACGTTCTGGGGTTCAGAAGATTAGTGAAGTAAGCCAAATTGTAGATAGCAGCCAAGAAGAGATGACTTTCTCTTCATGATGTGACGATCCCCTAATCTGATTGCCACACTGGATTGGCATACAAGTCGAACAGTGTACCTGAGTCAGTCGTCTCGATGACTTCAGTGACAGCAAGTATGAGCAAAGTCTTTTTCAAAAGCTCCTTTTGCATAGTACCATAACCCAGAAAGAAATTAAGGGCCGATGCCCAAAATGTGGGCAAAACCGCCTTCTGACAGAGGAATGAGGTCCAGTTGACGCCAAAGAAACCTCGAGATATGTGAAAAGATAACTTAAATCGAGTGAGGTCCCAGTGAAATTGGACAGAATTGATCTACGTCGAGTGACATAAGTTTGATACATGAGCTGCTGGCAGCAGAGGGAACTTCCTTTGTCGCACCCCCTTTGTCTCGTGATGAAAATGCCTATGCACACTCATAGTATGTGCGTACTATGTTGCGGTGGATGAGTACAGGTCCGCTGTACTGCGAGAGCGCGCGCGCCACCGTCAGCTCCGTCGCCGTCGTCGTCGCCGTCGCTAGAGTAAGCCTCTCTTCTTCTACGACTTCCTCGTCTGGCTCCTCTGGCCTCCGTCGGAGACCTCAGTGAGCGCGCTGCCGTCGAGCAGAGAAAAACGGAGTCGGACGGACGGACGAACGGAAAAGCGATAACTTTCCCAGCGTGAGGTGGCTCCAATGGTGTCCTAGTCCGACAGCCACACGGAGTCCATGAGAGTGCGAGAAAAACTCTGGCGGCCAAGATGTCCTCGCCGGGCTTGGTGTGCGTGTCCGGAGGCGAGCAAGTCTCTCTCCTCCCTATTAATTAACGCGTTGCTCTGGCGCGGGTAACGAACCGAGAACGTCTGAGAAGAGACAACCTTGGGTGAATCGCCAAGACATCGTCGCTGTGACACTTTTGCACTGAGGAGGAGGAAAAAAGAACCTCAAACCGACAGTTTCGTGCTCTGCCAAGACTCCGTCCACTGGCGGATAAATGGTTTTTCTTCCTCAAGTCTGGCAGAAAAGCTAGAGAGGACACTTTGAGAAGTGGTCGCCCATTGGCAAGCAAGCATTAAGATCGCTCAACAACTATCAACTTTTTTTTTTCGCGCTTCTCTCTCGCCCGAATTTCTTTGCGCGAGAAAACTCTCAGCAGAATTGCGCCGATCCATCTTGCCCTACCTCGCAGGCCATTTCGGTAAGTGGCAACAGACTCGTCGCTCGCTCGCTCGCTCGTTCGCTCGTTCGCTCGCTCGCTCGCCTCGTTCGGCGTTTAGGCGCTCACCAAATCATCATTCAAGCACTATTGACTGCTTTCAGAATTATCGAGGAAACACCGCCAACTTAAGAGAACTCACTAGTGTGATTTCGCCCCAGCAGCTGACGCGCTGTGCAGTAATGAGACAGTCCGCAAAGTATCTGTCTGAAAGGTGACGTGTAGAAATCCTGACAGAGCGTGAGCTGATTATGACCATGAAAGTCCGCAAAGCGATCAATTGCTCTTTTGCCAAGTTGGTGGCAGCCGATATATCGGAAATTGTTATCGTGTCGTCCAGGGCGATTTTGCATGAACTCTGGGCACGCAAATGATTGTTAGCGCCAAACTACTGTCAGGAGCACAGCGACGAGCAGAAAATGGGGACTGCTGAATTATGCATGTGCGTCTGTGTGTATTCTTTCCCTCCGCTAAGGGATATTTGCTACTACGGTCTGCGAACGCTACAGCACTTACATTTTTCGCAGGCCCCTGCTACCGCTCCTCCACTTATGTAGAAGTAGTGATTGTTGTAGTCGACGCGCATACTGTTTATACAGCACATTTAGTACAATACACTATTAGAGAGTACCTATCACTCCGTCGTATTGCACTGCTGCTACCCCTTTGTGTCCTAGTTGTCTTTTTAGACTGTGCAACGAAGCCTTGTTTTACTTCATGCTCAAGTGTACAACACAGCGCGTCCGTGTCAGCGCTGCCAGGGTCGCGCAGGACTCCATGTCAAAGACCCAGCACTACATAAGGGCAGTTCACATACGCGTACAGAGCGTGCAAAAAAATCCCCCAACAAAGTAACGTGGACTAGTCAACTTTCCCACCAGGGTTCCCGAGCAATGCATGTACAGTACGTACACAGCAGCACATTATAAGTACACTGGCATTCGTATAACATGCGAAAGGCTATAAAGAGGCAATTTCGGCCATTACGAGGTGAATTAATGATGAAACGCCCATGGACTCTTCCACTCCAGCGCACAATGACTTGGCCGACTTTTGCGACTTTCTACTCTACAATTTCATTCACGGGACTTTTTTTCTCCCGAGAGATGTAGTGAGGAGAGCAGGGGGAGAAAGAGACTAATTTGAAAGTTTTCTCACCTACCCAACTTGAACTGTAATGAAGCAGCACTCATGACAGGCCAGAATTTGCAGCCCAGACCTCCCTGGCCCTGTCTTCATGCACCAGAGGTCAGCCGATGGAAACTACAGCCGTGAGGAGGCGTCGACGTCGGTGGCGGCTTTGAGTGCGTCGCACACCATGCAGTCGTTGCGGTTGAGACTGCAAATATCACGTGTGTTCCGTCAGTTGCTTTGGCCCCCCACATGCAGACTCGGCTTGCAGTGGCGGCGTCACCTGCTACATGGAGTCTCGGTCAGTGACACATAACAGAGGCACGAGATACATACATGACATGGAAGTGACACAGATCCGTAGTCACTTCCCTATCCTTCCTTGATGGCTACTACGTCCGCCACGCACACGCCCGTAAGATGAACTCGTGCCTCTTGTGCTCCTGGGCGAGGGGGAACCATTCGGAGACTGGGTCAAGCCTAAAGTGGGACTCTAGAGAGTCGAGACACCCATATAAGACTGATGAGGACCGTGCAACAGACTGTTAAGCGCCAGTCGCCCCTTCACCAGCTCCTTGTAAGCATCACGTTGCTGTGGAGCAGGAGCGCAAATGCCAAAAGCCAAAAATCTATTCAACTGCTGGTACAGAATTGCTCCTCGTCCCGGACAACGTTACGAAAGGACGGGGTGACCCAAAAAGTCACTGCCTTGAGGCAAGAAGTACCTTCCTCACGGCCAGGTTCCCCCACACGCCCATAGACGAGCTTTGGGGTTTGGCCCCTTTTGTCACCCGACAACGCACCCAACAGATTGGGTGAAGCTGAGGCTACAGTGCTATATACACGGCGTCCTACGACGTTCACTTTGGCTCCCAAAGGTCGCCCATGGGCATATTATCGGAAACGAAAACCCAAATTACGCCCATGAGGGCATACTTTTTTGAGGGGGGGCAGACCTACAGAGAATCGGGACACAATAGCTTGGTTGCTTTTCACATTATTGGAGTGGTAAATTTTAAGAATGCGTCAGGAGTCTGCATACAAAAAGCTTTCCACTTGTACTACGCTTGAAGTGACGCGCTAGTAAGTGTAAGGTATAGCGACAGAGCGTGCTGGTGAATGCCGAGACCAGATAAAATGGCTGAACTGGCAGTTATAGTCATGCGGTGAAGGCTGAGGTAAGCATTGTAAATTCATGGACTTCCAAGGAGGATTGCGCGCGTAAGTGTTATCCCTTCTCTCCCTTTGTACGTCTGTGCTGTGGGGATGCGCGCAGATATAAACATATACAGCTTTTCCTCTAACAAGAGCAACTCTCTAATACAAGCAACTTGAGCATCCTGAAGCTCTGTCTCAAGGAGAGGGAACTTCGCTAATACGAGGAACCCTCAATTTTGCATAGATTTTTGAGCCACTGCTGTAGTTGCCTTGCTTGAAAAGAGAAAGAAAATAGTTGTGTGCAAAGTTGTGGTCACCGATCTGGCTCTAGTGGGATTTGTGCGTGTGTGTGGGGGGGAGGGCTTAGCTCTTAGGTGATTTTAGTGGAGTCACAACATACGATAACATAATACGAATAGTATATGTAGACTCAAAAGAAGAAGAAGAGAAGCACGAGTTGCTGCCTTTTCAATAAGCAAAGCCTCTAACATAGGCAACGGGGCAGGAATCCCACTGGAAATCTGGGCTGCTTATATTATACGGCAGATATATAATACCGTACACAATCCCCATACAGGTCCGGAAAACGAGACTTAATGTACTGCGTCTTAGAGATGTCAATTTTGAACCCTAAGTTATTTCTCCTCTTGATGCTGCATGGATTTCGACCATTCTTTTTTCTCACAGTATCAACAGACTCTTAGGTTCCCCATGGTTTCAGTAGCTCTGTTTTGTTTGGGTCTCGATGGCATTTGGGTAGTCTTGATCACTTAATCTCAAGTTTTATGAAATAATGAGCGTAGAGTCAAGATTGAGGGGAAACGAGTCAAACTTTCTCACCTATTTTTGCAGAGATTTCTCGGGGTGCTTGGATTTTATCCGGATCTTTCAGTTTTCTGGGAACTTCATCGTTTAATAAAATGCCGAGAATTTTCATCAACTTTTGTAACTTTGCATAGCTTTCGTGCACCCTATGCGCATAAGGTACACGTGCCGTTGCAGAAAATACCCTGCAATTGTGAGTATTCCACGATACTGTTTTTCTGAATTCTTAGCAGAAACGATTCATTCTACCTTGTGTTTGTTTTCATTTGGGGTTATCTTGGATTGGAGTGTAGTGGTGCCCCTGCGCCCACGTATGAGCTTTACTGCAAGGCCCCTTCGTTGCCCAATCACCTGAAGAAACGACTTACCTGTGAAGCCAAAGAAGCCACTGTGTTGTGCACAAGGTGCCAGCATACAAAGCAGAGTCATCATGAAGAAAATAAAGTTGGGAAGTCTGACTATTGCTGGTACGAGCACTGCGTATAACATTCACTCACAACTTGCCTGACTCCAAAAGTTGCAGCTGCGCATTGCAGACCGTTCAGGTTTTTTTTTCATTTCAAGACATTACCTATTAATAAGGCTTACTCAATTATTCGTCGTGGCAGTCCCGTAAAAATGACTTTCTTCTTCCTCCTCCATCTTTGTGGAGATTAGGGCGATGTTGGTGTTCTGGCGCCAATGAGGAGCAAAAAAGTCCGGCTGTTAATGTATTCATCTCACGTCATTATCTCCCTTGCCTTTGTTTTGCACGTGAACGGCCTGAGTTATCGCGCTCTTACAGTTGACTTCTCATAAGTCAAACTTGGAGAGAGCAACTGTGCAGTGACGACCGTTCGAAGGGTTTAGATTGCGTCCGGCTGTAGAATCTGGGCTGCCTGACCTCGTACGTGCGTGGGTGGCTCCAGCATTGTCTTTTCTCACTTACTGTAGAAGTTGTGAGGGGAAAAAAGGTCAAGCTTAGCAAAAACACTCGTCCAATTAAATCAAGGACAAAAAAGCCTTTAGTGACCCGCAAAAAAAGTCTCCGCTCTGTATGGAAATGAGCGTGCGTGTGAATGGGCGTTTTTTTTGTCTTCTCGCTATCTCCTCTCATTACAGCCTGAACAACCAAGCTATGAGCAGAAATGAGTCGGAAAAGGAAGTGTAGAAAGCGCCAAGTCCTTTCTGAGAATGCTGATCGCTCCCGATGTTCGTTGAATGCAGTGCATCATACAACTACTGATGTCCATGTACGTGGAGTCTTTTTGTGTTTTCTGATGCGATAGCCCTTAAAGGATTAGCATCGGCCTCACCCAAACGACGTCTTGTTGTGTTCCTCCAGTGCACAATCGAATGTCACTCCTACGAGGCTCGTCTAATTGCAGAGACTGGCGGAGACAATTGGGCAATACCGTGTTTGTGTCTAATTGTGTCTCTCAGCCTGGGCTTTACATTCATTCGGTTAACCCCACCCTCAGGTAAACAGGACGAAAAATCGACGCTCTTCCTTTTTGTGTGTGTGCTTTTTTGTAGGGGGCTCTGAATCCTCGGAACCCTTGGGTAGAGCTCATTCTGTAGGACAGCAGCAGAGAGGACAAGTGAGTATGTAGCAACTTGTAAAAGAAGTGAGTGAGTGAGTGAGGCATTGACGTCTCTTCATCGTCGATACAACAAAAACAACACACTTGCACGTACACACCACTCACCGCAGGGGAGGGGAAGTAAAGTAAACTATGACCCACGAATGTACGCATGTGTGTCAGCTCAGCGTGCACCCGGCAATATCTACTCATGGGTGGCCGAAAGCCATAGAAGAAGTCCCTACATTTGTTTGGCTCCCAGGTTTCACACTCGCCAGCTGGGGACTCTAAGGATAGGTGTTGCCTGAGGAGTGGGGTGTGCAAGTCCGGGCGCCTGCGTGCCAGGGTGATGATCAGAAGAGAAATGACGGCCACCGAGTGATGAATCACCGCCCAAAGAAATTATTGACTTGTGGCTACCGATCGTGCGGGAGCAGTGGCACAAGGCGATTTCCCAGCATTAAGTTATTGACTTTCGGCCGACCGGTGGTACGTGGACAGCAACACTCGGCGACTTTCGAACGTTTTTGTCTGCACCGCAGGTCGGGTATTTGTGCGCGCGTGCGCGTGCGTGAGTATGGGGATGGTGGAGGGAACTGTACCTTTTGCTGATGTTCAGACTGGATCTTCTGCTCATGAAAGAACCACGAAACCCTGAGCTAATCTGGGGATTCCTCTTGCCCATCGTTACCCGGTGCTTGGAGGGCGGGCAGGTGGGTCAGGGAACCCACCAAGGGGTGAGCAAGTTACCCAACTGACCAAATTTTACCACTCAGATCCTTCCCGTCAGGCCCAACACTGATGGCGGGGAATCCTGTAACGTGCTCGGGGAGGGAGCCTTCATCTCCATGCCCAAGTTTGATCCAAATCGGTCCGGCGGTCTCGGAAGAGATGCCACCCATGCGAACATGAGTACAGTGGAACTCGCTTAATCATGCACACTCGGGACCAGGAAAAGTTGCAAGCTTTACCAAGTTGCACCATAAAGCGGGGAGCCTAAAAATTCATCAAAAAACCTGCACAGGTCGCGCGGACGAAGCATTTTTTTTGCACTCACAAGTTTTGGTTATATTAAGTTAACGCAAGTTGATAAGCTACGTTACAAGAGGCTGAGGTGGGTTAAATGAGGTGAGGCAATTATGAAAAATTCTCTGTGAAATCGAGGCCTGCTCTACATTTGACGAGCAAAAGTTTGCACTGTCTGATCCCAAAGTTCCACGATCAAGCGAGGTGATTTTGCTTCAAAGTTTTGGGATGGGGACTTTGGCAACATTGCACGTATGAGGGAGTTGCACGATGAAGCGTATTTCCACCTCGCTGTACGAGAAAGTACATTCATGTAGCGCTGTACTTACTGAGTGTACGCAAAAATAAGGCGAGGTAGAAGTACTGCAGTAACTGAAGTTCCACCTCAGCACTTTCTACGCATTCTGCTCAGCCACTCCAGCGTAGCAAGACACACTGTACTGGGTCATTCATGGTAATAGAACGTAATGCAGGTACAGTTGAATATTGATTGCATGAAGTCGTCGATTAATGATAGAATATTTATAAATTTAAGCCATTTTACATGGAAAAAAACGTGAAATTAACTCCTTTCGAAAGACAGTCATTTGAGTGTGCATCTCTCCTTAAAAAGTTAAAGAAATGCTAACCTTACTTCTTTTCTTAATGACGTCCCCGGACAGTTATTTGTTCTTGACCGACCTTTGTAGTGTATCTTGAATCTACAAGGTTCTCATTTGGCATGAGAGCATAGCACAAAGTGCCAGTTTAACGACGACGACAGAGCAGTCAATTGTATAATCTTTGTGTTAAATCACACTCGTTGTCAATGTCCCCAATTCTGTCGAAGGCTGCGTAATCGCCAGGCCCAACAGCCTCTTCCTGTAAATGACCAATTGCTCCCCGCAACAAAAGGGGGTCCAAAATCCAAATAGGCGCGCCCCTAATCACGCTTATTTGGGAGGGCGCTAATATGAAAAAACACGCTACTTTCCATGGTTTTCACGGTGTAAAAGTACTGTTTGCATGAAGACATATGCACTAACTGAGGCGGGTGGAAATGCCTTGAAATCCACCTCTCTCGACCTACCTTAAAAATGTTGATCATAAATTCTACACATGGCTGCAAGTCACAGTTTAAAATACCGAGGCAAGTCCTTTGGCAAAGAATTGATAAACAGGGAGCAGCCACCGAGATTCGTACGTTAGAGATTATTCACAGAATCGAGGTACTTCATAAACTACAGGTACTGCAAGACTTCTAGGTACCGCAGCATAGGGTCGAGGAGAACACTTTGTCACGGGAGAACAGCAATTGATATGACGGCAAATACGGACTTAAAAAAAACCAGTGCAATGCATTAATAAAGTTGATCAAAATGAACTTTTTTTTCATGTGAAATCTCTTCATGAATGGGTAGAAGCTAACAATAAATCATTCTTATTTTCTTCAGGGGTGGCACTTGTTTGACTCAACAGTCATTTCACCAAACAAAAATTGAGTTAGTGATAGGGTGTTCTTATTTGATCCTTGATTCATTCATCACTTCTAAGTAATACTTCAAGCCTACTTAATTCATTAATCACTGCTATATGAATACTCCAGGGCCACTCAATTAATGTTCAATTAAAAGAGCCTTATACCTAATTTTTGCCATCATAAGCAGTAGCTTTTGCTGTTCTGGCCCAATTAATATCAAGGGATATGAGACTTGTTGTCTCACAGCATCGTGTCTGAGAATGCAAGATGAGGTCTCTCTCACTGGACACAGACTCAAGTCATCCAGAGTTGGCCTTGGTATCAGTGGCAACAGTTGCCATGTTTTTGAGCCTGGCCCAAAAATCTGAAGTTTTTTCATGAAGACATCGTCATTTTTGGTACTCTCCGTCCTGCCCACAGACGAAGAAAGCATTTCATATTCTTCATTAATTTGGTTTGCCGCACCAAGAGTAAGGAACTTGTTCACCTATTTCATGTCCTGACGGATGATGCAAGCTACTTCTGCATCATTTAACGCCAAAGACCTGCGTTCCAGAAGTTCGTGGCTAGTTCTGTTCCACTTTCGTGGAACTTCATGAATTCGAGCCAATTCATGAATTGGAAATCCACACGTCCCTCAGCTCCAGGTTCCCCCTGTGGCGCCTGCTGTGAAAGGCAAGAATTATGGATTCTTTGACGGTGAAATGCCAAGATGAGCTTGTTTTTCGTCCCTCTTTTTGCTGTCAGTCAAGGTATGTAAGTTGGCTAAGTCGCATAAAAGGCCGTCGTCCATACAATCGACGAGCGTTTGGTACAGTTTGGCACTGCACGACCGCGCATTCGCCGACGCAGCTGATGAGAGTGCAGTGTGCGTAACAGTTGTGTATTGTGCATCACGTCAATGCGAATCATTTCCGTCGGTGATCCGGAAAAAAAGCCGAGTTTCCAGCATTGTAGACGTAAATCCTACACAAGTCGGGATTGAAATCATTCCCCGAGACTGAGCTGATGGAAGTTCCAAATCTACTTTTTTGCTCCTTTGTGGAATCGCGTCCTGTTTGCGTGGTTTTCTCCGTCATCATCTTTCTCCTTTCCTTAAGCGCATCAGCTCCACACAAGAGCGGAGGCTAAAAACCTTGGTGTACGAGTACGTGGAGGCCTCGCCTTCCACGGCCGCCACGCAGAAGAGTCCGAAGATGGAGAGAAAGTCATACACGAGAGAGATGTGATTGGAACCTTTCATCCGTTGAAACCGTTTTCCGGAGCTCCCTTAAGCTTGTTGATCCAAAGACGCCTTTAAGTTGTGAAATAAGTGCCAGAAAAAGAAAAGGATCCGACAAATCGACTCGAGCGATTTGTCTGAAGGAGCAAAGCCAAAAGGAATGGGAACTCAGCTATCATTGACGATGGAAGCAGTGCAAAGACAGCTGGATGTCTACAGTTGTTGGGTAACAACCACGTACAAGGGTCGTGAGTGCGTGCGTGTGTGCGCGCACGCTATAAGGTATTTATATTTTGTTCATGCTCAGGTCTAATTTAATGGAGCCCGACAGGGAAACAGGCTCAGTATCACGCTCATTTTTCATCACTTTTCCATACAAAGACGTCAATTCCTCACGTGAACGCAGCAAACGTCACTCCAGTTGAGGCATTTAGTGTAAACATGAAAGAGGAGGGGTTTGCGCTGGCAAGCAATCATGTTCCAGACCCAGATGTTGGGATATGCACCTCTCAGCACCTCTCTCTCTACCTGTGAACGTTGATCAACGTTGATGACATGTTTTCCTATTCCACGGACGCGGTTTTGTGTCCACAGTCGTCTTCTCGGTGTCGTCACAGGGGAGCCATCCCCGACGGGGGGGAGACCCCCGGGGGAAAGGAGGGGATATCGCCAATTCCCCAATACTTCGGCTCGTCTTTCTTCTTCCCTCGGCCTTGTTGCATGCGCGCGTACACGTACAAGCGTGTATGCGTATCTCTCTCTCTTTGGCTCTCCATGCCGCACTTGTTTACGCCCAAAGTGACTTCAGTGCACGATGTGGATTGGGCACACATCCCAAGACACTTTAATGGCCTCCTGTCGTGTTGGCTTGGGAAGACCAATACTAACTTTCCTATACGCTTTTCTTCCAAATGCGGAAAAAGGACTACGTCACAAGCAGCTGTTGGCAAAAAGCACGTGGAAGAGAAGACAACGCGTTGTTAAATAGTAAAATCTGTGTTTGTTCAGCTCTTGAAAAAAAAATCTGCCAAGTACAGTCAAATCTCGATATACCGGTTCTCCACACAGCTCATTTTCCCGGCTGACCGATTTATACTTCTCCATATATAACTTATGCCGATACAGCGAATCATCTCAATGTAACGCATTTTGACGCTATATTGAGATCTGTGATCGAAGAAATACGTTGCTTTGGGATTTCACGTATTTCTGAACTGTCAGTCCGTGCTCAAAGTAAAGTGGTTTCATGAGTTTGCAAAAAAATCATCTTTGCGTAGGCATCCCGCATTGCTTTTTTTTCTTCTTAAAAAAAAAGCTTCATGATGTAGCCTGTGCATCGAATTTAATGTAGACTGATCGTTGAGCCGGGCTCTGGATTGGGTGTCTTGCCCACGGCTCTCAGGACATTTATGTAGCATTACTGAGACGTGCTTATTCAAAGCTCCCTGGATGTCAGTGTGGGTGACATTTCTTCCAGAGCCCCGCAAAAGCTCTTGGATCCATACGTCTGAAAACTGACCAAGGATCAGCAGAACTTGACGGTGAATAAACGTTCTGTACTAGTGCTCTAGACGCTTACACACAACTGGAGGCTACAACGGAGGCTCTGCAGGCCTCTCTCTGTAGGGCGTAGTTGTTTTTTCCGTGATGGGGTGAATGAAAAATGGAGTGGAAACTGTTACAGGGCGATTTTTTTCGGACATAAAAAGGAAATTGGATTTTCTATTAAACTCACTTTCTGGCAAATGATGACCTTCACGTTCGGTCCTTTTGATATCTGTCAAAAAGTTTTCAAAATATTCCTAAAGTATTGCCGAAGTTGAGGCCTGTATGAACAACATATACGGCTTGCAAAATTCCTAAGAGGACGAGAGATTTGTCAGAGCATGACAAGGCTTGAAAAATGTATCGCTCAAATGGTGGCGTCGTTGAGTACTAAAAATTATAATAACATGCTTGCTGTCATATCAGCCCCGGCAAGAGAGAATCTGTTGCCTTATAAATTATTTTTACGAGGATGAATTCTTAACATTGAGAAAGAAATATCATAATTTAGTCTGTGTCATGTATCTTGGGCCCATGAAGAAAAGGACGGTATCGTAACTGACTTGGCAACTACGGTTGCAAGTGTTCATACGCCTGTAGATGGTGCTTTCCACCTGGAAAGTAGTTATGAAGCTCTGGAAAGATACCATCAACGACTTGACCATACCAGTGCCGTGCAGCTGCCTGCGCAATCAGGCCCGAGCATTCTTATCCTGTGAAATAGGGCTACAGCCCTGAAGAGAGTTGCAGTTGATCAATGGTCAAGATAGGACTGCAATAAACTGGAGGGGTTTTTTTTCATACTTCACTGTAACAAGACAGCTGTGGCAATTTTGCCAGTAAACAACAATTTACCTGTGGCAAACTGCCCTGCAAAATTGAGTGAAAGGACTATCTTCCTTTGCCCGAACTGTCCTTAAAAGAGTGGCAAATTTGATCGAGCCAGAAGAAGTGTTTGTTTGCTCGACAGATCCTTTGAGAAGCTGACAACTTGACAAGTGGGACGGTTTAGATACAACCGTCTTTCTCTCTCTCTACATTTTGTCATTCTCCTCTTCAAGTGGCTCCGGCATAATCACCTGTCTTGGCCGCCTCAGTGATCCGACAAATGCCAATCTTGCACAAGGACCACGAGCAAAGGAGGAGGAAAAGTATCAGCCATCACACTGCTTAGGTACTTGCGGGTCAAGTAGTAACAGGTTCTCCCCTTGGATCAGAAGTAATGGTACTTGCATGGACAGTACCAATAAATGCGAGCAGTTTCATGGTGTTGTCAGTAGTGTCGTGCACTTATCGAGCTTTGAGTAGAAATTGACAACGCGAGCGTATGAATGTCAGACCCACGATGAACAAATAGCATGTATACAAGCGAATGTTGAATAGATAGCATGTATGGGCCCCCGAGACTTGTTTGACACAATAATTGTCTAGAGCTTTGACCTAACTTACTTGACTTTTGGAGTTGTGAATTAAATTGTGCATTCTGCTTTTCACTTCAAAGCTACTGACTCAGTCCTGGGCAACTCATATAAGTACGCAGCGCAGATGTTTCTCATTAATGCTGTAAGATAGTACAACCCTCTTGAAAGCTCTACTTCTGAACAGGCTGTTCTTCACCGATATGATTGCAAATATTTGGCAGCAACAGCAATTTGGCATTGTTCAATTCTCCTTCTCCCAATGTCGCTGCATTTGTCACAGAGGAGTATCGGAGTAAGATGGTGATTCATAAGCATGACATGAATTCTGTCACAATTTCCCACTCTATGAGTGCCGCACGCTACTGTTCCGGCTTGCATGAAATGAACAACTGTACAGAAATGCCTTTTGTGGGAGAAGCTGCAACACACTATAGTTACAAAAGACTATTGTGTTGTCTCACTTTGGGAGACCTGACTCGTTTAGAGTAATTCTTGGTGTACAATAAACTCACCAATAACAACCACAGTTTCTATTTAATTTTGTACATTTGTGTGTGATTCCTATTGTAGGGTTATTACTCCTGGAGGGCAGTTACTGCCTCCTGAAAGTGCCCGAGAGATGTATTTACTATTCAATGGGTGCTTATTATTACAACTGGCTGTCACTAGAACTAACTTTCACAGCCCCTCGATCTCAGTGCCTCTGCTTGGTACGAAAGAATAACCGCATCCGGACTCTCGGGGTGGCCGCGACCAAACGTCATGCACGAGCGAGGCTTTTCCCTACTCTCTGCTGACAGGTCAACGAGTGAGGCTGCTTTTCACGGACGGTCACTATTTCCCAACAGTGGCCTCAGAAGTGCAGCTGCGATTCGAGACCGGTTCCTCTTCAAGGGCGGTTTTTTTGTGGCATTCAATCAATAATAAAAGTCCTTCCGCTGGCTGAGACAGGAATCAGCAACCACCACCCATACATAAAAATTTGGACGGCGGTTATACTGTAATGAAGGGTGTTAATGAGACACCCTGTGGAGACTGCAGATGTCCATGTTCACAATGGATGTCATCAAGAGCTGCGCGGAGGTAACGTCGGCGTTGCCAACACCAAGAGGCAGGACGAGATCTTGAACTGCTCTGACTTGTGACAAGGTGAACATTAATGGAGGACCTGTACGATATATATGCCTTTGTGCTTGGGAAAGGGATGGCAGTAGAAACTGTCGAAGCAACTAATAAATTGATTCGCTGTGGCAACCTTGTACTGTACAGCGTCGTACAGGGTACGAACACGTTCATGCGACCATGAATGGTATTCAACTGCGTTAGACAAGTAGGGTTAAAAGTCTCGGGGAAAGAAGAGAGCTCAGGAACGCCTAAAAATGCAAAAAAGGGTTAGTATGCGGGGGGAGAATGTGGTTAAGTATGAGTATAGGTTTTCGTTATATGGGGTAAATAGCATTAGGTAGTACCCATTGGGTAACGTGTGCCATGCCCTTGAGTTACGTGGATGTATCAGAGCAGATTAGCTTACGTGGGCCTTCTTACGTGTAAATCCTCCAACTACAGGGAGGCAGCAGTGCGTCCACTATGATGCGATACTCCAAGAGCAAGCATTGAAAGCTTCTATGGATTGTTTTGGGGGGTGGACTTAAATTTCTTTACATCCCGTAGAAATAAATGAACATTTCGTGCTCACATCCAGATCTTTGACCGAGCCTAATTATTTTTTAACATGGCAATTAAAAATGACAGTTTCGTCAATTTGTGGTCAATTTGCCGTAGGAAGCATTGGTTCGTTGCATGAACATTGGAAAAGCAAATATTCATCAAGGAAGAAATGCCTTGGCTACCTGTACTACCTTTAAGTAGGGGGAGCCTTAGCAAAAGAATGATTTTAAAAAGAATTGAACCAATGCTGAATTGAAGAATGTCAAGAACCTGAAATGCGTACTACGTGCCCAAACTATAAAGTTACGACCTTAATAAGTAGTACGTAAACGTCTTGAACAGAAGTAATGACTTGTATAAGTCCTGACAGCATCGGCTCTCTTGAGTAGTAAATCAAGTTCGCACTTTCGCCTATAAGTACAAGTCATTGACAATTACCTTGCGACGTGAGAGATGCGTTCTCTGTGTGACACCCGGTAGGTGTGCATGCACAGTATGGCCATCTGTTAGTGGGAACGTTGACAAATATGCGTGTGCATGCGGCGCAGCGGTGGCGCTGTCCATGGAGACTGACGGCATACAGGAGCTCGTTGTCCTTAATGCGTGTCTCTGCGTAGATGAGCATCTGAAGTTTTTCTTTTGCTCATACTGTCCTTTTGGAGAGCGGAACCGTGATTTAGCGTGCTAGCAGTTGGACGCAGAAAAGACTGAAAGCGTAGTTTTAGGAGGCCTCACCTGCGGTCTCGCTTTGCGGTTGTCCCTTGGCAGTTGTTCATCAAAGAAAGCCTCTCTGCACTCGAAGTGCATCCTCGACGGATGTAGTCAGTGCGGAGCGACAAAAGACTCCTTTGCTTAAAAAACTTTGGTCTCTCATGCCTACAGTTCCGAGGCTTCGTTGTGTCTCTGCCTCTCTGGAGTGGCATTGGCAAGCAGCTTCATGTAGTGCAAACGATTGAACTTTCAATCAGCTTTCATGAGCGGGCTCATTCTTCCTGCTCTGAAAGTAGCGTCAAAAAAAGCCTCTTTCCTACCAGAGCTTTTCGGTGCTGAGTTGTGAAGCGCCGGGCACTGCAAAGACTTCAAGTTGACAAGTTATAATTAATTTTTAGTCTTCCCTCTTTCATCTGCCTACAAGACTTTTTAGCAAAATACGCCCGCCGAGAGCCGCGTACACGTTAGTCGGTGCTCCTTATTGCGTTGGAGAAGAGAAATATTTGAGGAAAGTTGCGCAAATGCTGCTGAGACTGATCAAACAGTTCTGAAATAGCAAACCCAAGGAAAAAATATCCCCTCTTATCCTTCCTTCGGATCAACAACAATAAAAAAAGAAGTGAACGCTTCATAGAGTTTCAGTGGGGAAAGCACGACACATCCAAAAAATTACTCGTTCTTCGAATCACGAAACGAAACAAAGCCCAGGTCGTTTGCTATAATGGCGGCGCCGTCTTCAACACATTGCGAAAAAAGCTATCGCGTGATCCTGCAGAGTACCTAATGCAGCACAGCAGACGTATCCTGATTATTACTTGGTGACTGCCGCCCGCGTAACCTTGTAACAGAGAAAGCACGAAAAGAGTCCGGCAATATCGTGTGGTACGCGGTTCCAGTGGACTCGCCACAGTCCCTTCAGTGCCCACCCAGAGTTGGTTAATATTTTAATGCCTACTTTTTGCAGGTAAACACCGAAACCATCGTTCATCGCCGTCGACCAGAGGTAAAAGCACCCCGAAGTACGTTTCGTTGTTGCAGATGTGTGCATGCATTCGAAAAGAACGTTTCTGCAATGGGCGGCTGTTTTTCTCAGATCAGTCGATGTCACCATTTCATTACTTAACTTTGACACAGCTTAAGAAAACGATATTGACAAAATGATGATTGCTGGCGGGCACTTCAAGGACAATGGCAGTTCCCAGGCGTGTCTAATCCATGATAGTTGTACACACAATTTTTCTGGAGAGAGAGAGAGAGGTAGCAGCAGGCAACAAGCCAAAATTGACAAATGCCAGCTTATAGTAGGCCCCGAATTGATGAGCAGGACGTAAGCCATTACTCACCCGGAGGGGTATCCCTTTATTACAACGCTCTCGCTATCCCCCCGCTGTTAATTTATAGAGCAAGAGCCGCAAGAAGCGTTGACTTCTTCCTTGTCCTGCTATACGACTACATCATCTACTCCGGTGCAGTTGTTAAAATTTTTTGGCCACTCAGCCAACCTGACTCGATCACGCAGCATCTTCTTGCCTGGGCTCGACCTCGGGTGGACGAGGTTTTTTCTAGCACTGTCCTCGTTCTGGTCCTCCCTCCCCAAAGGACAGACGGCGACAGTTTCATTTCCCCTCCTGGCAGAGATGGATTCTGTGGCCAAAACGATCAACACACTCAAGAGACCAGTACACGTCACTCCAAATCTCTTTTTCCGTCCACCCACATTGGTGTTACTCTTATCCTTCTTGGTCCTCGACGACCCTTTGTTTCCTCTCTTCTCCTTTTTACCTCGGTTTTTCTTCTGCTCTTCCTGCTCCCTCTACCCGCTGATTAGGTCTGATTAAGGAGAAACCTCCTTCATGGGTTTCCGATTGAAGATGGACTGATGCTGCCTGCGGTGAAATGCAGTCACCGAACACAATCAATGCTCTGCTCAGGGAGACGTGCATGACCACGTGACTCGACGTCTTCTGCTGGTGGGTGCCACACCTGGTGGGGTGCGTGACCATGCGGACGAAGCGATGGGGAGACTGAGTGGCCAGAAATGGACCCGGTTATAGTTACAGTCATAAGTCGTCACTCTTCCCGGTCTGATTGTTCACTTCGTAAAATGGAGGCATTTTTATCGGTTGAACTCCACTTACAGTCATCCGGGTGCCTGCGGAATAGTTATTGTCACTGATGAATTTTTCAGGCACCACGCACAAAGATACCATTTTGCTGACGCCCAGATGTATTAAGTGAAAGAGCAATGCAGCCCAAAACGTTTGAGTTCCTTCCCTGAAGGTCCGTAATTAAAGTTGCATGGTAGTAAAAGCCATTTGTTTTCCACTCATTTTGGTCGAAAGAATATGTTTTGATGACTACAGCTGGGGACTACTGTGCATATATCCTAACGTGGATACCGCTCTCAAGTACTTCACCCTGTACCCACTTGACATGAACGATCACGTACACGTTAATATGCAGTTAAGACCGAAAATATTGAAACCCCTCAATGTATTTCATTTAAAAGGAAATATATCTGAAGTTTTGGCCCTGAGGCAAATGTCCTTACAGGAATGAATAGACTGATAGATAGGCTGCGCGTGCATTGGACGTGTGCATAACTACTTTTACGTTCACTTGAGCAGGAAATAAGGCACAGAAGTGAATGTAAAATGAGTAAGTATTTACTCATTCCATGGTTTTGGAAAAATTTCCCCCTAGACGAGATTCATTGAGGGATGTCCATATCCATCCACATCAGTTGTGAGCACGTGCTGTTACTATCTGTAGACTGGCAGTGAGGAGAAAGAGACTTCGTCACTGATGAAGCTCTCTGGCTCGTTGTCTCCTTCATTGAAATCAAAGAGCACATGCGAGACAGCTGCGAATATCACACTTATGGAGCCCAAGAGCTCGGCTAGGCCTGCGGCGGTTTGGCACAGTATATAAAGTGCATGAAGCTACGGCCAGACTTCCCATGATGGCGCTGCAGCATTTTTGCTTCCCTAAACGATTTTTAGACACACTTTCGTTGTCTTTCCCACTACTATCTCAGCCCGTTCTGCCCAGGGCCCAGAAACACGCACTTTGCATTTATTACCGATATCTTCTTCACTCTCTTCGGCACCGTTCTGGGGCCGAGGTTAAGACTACCCAATTGGATAATATGTTAGCATGGGAGGCCTCTTCTTAGGCCTGACGGCAGGGCATGAACATGTGTGTGTGTGTGTGTGTGTGTGTAGAAGGGGAGCTTTCATCACTTTTTTCCCGTTCTGTCTCTTCTTCACAACAAGCATATGTTAAAAGTAGAGAGTAGAAAGGAAACTCCTGTCACGCCCAGAAATGGACTCTTTCTTGGCCAGACCGAAGTCTTTTTACTCCTCTCTTTTCGTAAACATGCTTTTACCCTCCGTACGTACGAACGTATGTACGGTGTAGAAGAGTCTCTGGTCACTACCACTACCTTACGTTCGCCTGATGGGTCCTGTTTTGAGCGGGCGTCCTCAGTGTTGTAGAAATATATTACATAGTTTCGCCCTTCTTTGCTAACATTTTCCCCCACCATCCTTTTGTGTCACGTTTTTCTCTTTCCCTGGGGCCTCCAGGTCTTATTCTCGCTCTCTCAGATGTCAGCAAGAGTTCAAAAGGAGTGAAAAGATGAAGCTAAAACAAGGCTACAAGTGCGTAGTGGCGAAAGACGCTCGCACGTCTTAGTGTGTGAGGCTTATTCAAGCGCACTTTCATGAGCTGCAGGATACAAAGTCGAAGCCATACCAATTTATACACCCTGATACCAGCCTAGGTTAAGTTACGCGCGTACATTGGAGTTTACTGTACCGTACACTGCGCACAATTGGTAAGATTTGTTGGACATGAGTGTTCGTATGTAGCTACTGCAGTCAACGTCCAGGGGGCCATTTCCTCCGGGTTTTTTTTCTGTCCCTTCCACGAGCAATACTCATCTTCAGTCGAGTGATCCAGACTTGGCCTTACACTCTGTGTGCCGAGTGGCACTTGAGTGGCGCGCTCAGACCCGACCAAGTAGTGCACAGTGCGTTTCTTTTTATTTTCGGCCTAATGACAGCCTGTTGGAAGATGGAAGCAGGGGGAAAAAGTCCATGTAATTCACATAAGCTGGCACGCCGTCCTCGCAGTGGTTGAAAGAAAAAGAGGTCTCGTTCTTTGAATCGGGATCTTAAGACACCGATATAATACACTTGAATGTGCCTCATCCATTGACGCTAAGATCGCCCAAAGACAGTGGAGATTGCAGTTTATTCGTACTCTGGCACGTGAGGACGTTTGTGGAGCCCGTGAAGACGCTACATTTTGTGACATTGAGGTATATGGCTGAGAAGTGTGGCTTAATCTTGCTGCCACCGAAGAAATGCACTGCCCAGACAATGCAACCTCTGTGGGCGGAGAGAAGCATTGGGCGTCTCCTTATTTGGGTCCAAGCAGTGGCAAAAAAGACGAGTTGTTATAGGTCACACGGGATATCCCTGGGAGATTAGGTGCAGTATCAGAAAGTTTTGCCTTGGGCGGGTATTAGGGGCGCATGGAAGGGGATGAGAAGTGCGCCAGGCGGGGTGGCGTTGGCAAGTGGATAAAAGGGTGAGTCTGAAAGCCAGGAGTGGGGTTCCCTTGGCTTCTCCACGGAGGAGAGTGCAGCTAAAAGGGATATAAATATTCGTACAACACAAACATTCGATCATGTGTCTTCACTTATTGTACCGACATGGCCGACTACAGTGTACAGTACGACGCATATTCTCAGGCGTGGCACTAGACGATACCAAGGAGGGATCCGCACGTTCACACCAACTTTATGCGGGCTACGCTTGAATGCATTGATCGTTTCAATGTCAGGGGTTGGCTGGCCACTTCCTCATGTTTATTTAATGTCTGGTGACCACGTGTCTTCTTCTGCCCTCTGCAGAACGTAAAGTTGAGGTGCTCTTTGCGCGAGGACAAGTTGTTGTACCAGGAGTGCGTCAGGAGTAGTTGTACGTCAGGAGGAGGACGATCGGTTGTTGCTTTTCCTCCCTCAGACGAACGACGACATTTGCATGCATCTGCACACGTTGTCCTTAAGCAGGGTCAGAGGTCAGATTGGTGGCGCTCCGGTGAAGGACAGTCTTCGCCTGCGGTGATGAGTGGGAACGGAGAGGTAGTGTAGTGGCAAATTGAGGGATTGAATTACGAGAGAGGAGAGAAGAGATATCCCGAGGAAAGAGGCCTCGGGCCTAAAAGTCTATCTACTCTCCACATCCAATCAACTGTCAGCAGTTACAGTGACGGGGGAAAGGGCAGGTCGACGCGCAGATTTGACACGAGTCTGGAGTCCGCTCCAATTCAGCCCTGAGTGGCAAAACCAAAGGGTTTAAAGATGGAGAGACGGACTGATATTTATCTGTCACCATCAATATGGTGGGGAGCGCGTCGACGAAGACAGCCTTCTGGGTCCTGTAGCTGCCGACTGCCAGCTTCACGAAGGCGACTGCAGACATCCGTGGCATGCAGGACACGCACCGCGCACAACATTTGCTTGTGTTAAAGTTGGATATTTTCTTTCTTCCGTCTCGGCTTGTATACAAAGCAAAATTGTAGTCGAACGTATATCTTCATTTAGCCTCGTCAGCACTTTATAAGTCGCTACATGTGCAAGTTAAGAACTGTAATAAGTATAGACGTCCCAGTGGTGAAGCATACTAACCTAATCCAGTCTGCCAAAAAAATTTCTCCCTGGATTTAGCTGCCAAAAAGTCATGATGGCCGCGCCAGGCATTCCCGAAGGCAAGAACACTAGTCCAGCTTCTCCTTGCGGCACGTGGAAGAACATTTTCTGGGCTTTCGCCTTTGCGGCCTGTAGGTGGGCCTAGCCTTTTATACGACAACAACGGCTTTATTTTTCTCTTTTTTCTGCTGGAAGATGATTTATTCTTCACGGAGAGGCCGTATTTCTTACTTTTCTCTTTTCCAACCCCCTCCTTGACCACGTGGGCTACCTTAGGTGAGGGGAAATAAAGCTTCGCCCACTATTTATTGTCTGGGAGTCAGGCAAAAGCTACCTATGTATTTTTCGTCAACAATAAAAAGGCCCCGTTAGATTGGTGGAAAGGAGGGACAAAAAACAAGTCTTTTTGTAGGAAATCTTCTTTTTCTTCGTCTTCTTCTTCTTTCCGTAGTTTGTGTTGCTCCAGCCCGACGTCTTCTTCTCTTTTCTCCATGCACGGTCAGAGAGTCATTCATCTCCCCCGTTTCGATCCATGCTGAGTCCACTATGTGACGCAAAACACTCATTTATTCATACCCTTAAGAGCTCTGACTTATAGCTCGACCTGGTAAAATAAGTTTTTCTGTGCGTCGCCTTGATCTGGCCGAGTTCCCCGCGTATCTCACTATGATAGGGTTATTTCTCTGGCATTGTTGCCCTCGGCCAAGCGCACCCTAGAGCAGAAGCTAAAACCAAGTAAGTCGTTCACAAAAGGCCAGGGAAGACTTGACCCCAAATCTTTCTCTTCTTCCCGAAAGGAAGAAAACGAGACAACGGCCTTTTTCTCTCGTCCTCCTGAAGGACGCGCCTTAATTGCTTGAAAGACATACGAGGCCTGTGGCGCAGCAGGACGTGAGCCAGTGGCAGCGAGGTCAATTGACTATGGACGAGCCTGGAGATGCCTCGACGAGCATCGTACTTGGGCATCAGAATTGGACGTCTCACTGCTCTTCAATCATGTGAACTTGAACGTGTGTATGTGATAACAACTTCCTTCGTCCGTCGTGCGCATATACTTACTGAATGTGGAGGAGAGCTCTCTCCAGGACATCATATGCTATGCTGCTCCACTTCCTTAGTGCATGTGTGCTCTGAATATGCACACGCTGATGGTACGGGCGGATACGTTCGTCGGACACCTCAAATGGTGGTTAGGCCACATTGGCCGGAGGAAAAACGCACAATAAACGCTGGGCACGTTCTCCCATATTTCGGACCACGCTGCTGACCATTTCTTTCCCCATACGTAGTGCCACACATAACTTTGTACCAAGAGCATATCCTCTTCCACTCCACTGCTACCTCCACCACCACCCCAACAATGCCCTTGGCCAGTCCTCCAGCGTCCTCTAAAAGCCTTTTTTCCAATCTGAGAGCTTAGTCTCCTGTTTCTCCTCCGAGCCATGCTAGATATACGATTCTTCCTACAGTACGCTTTACGCCACGCAACTCGCATGACAGTACAGTGTAGTGGTGCCATACCACACCCTTCCATAAAAGAGGCAAAAGTAAAAACACAGTGAACAAGCCTCTTTTGGTGCACGCTCACAAATATTCGACGTGCTTTACCAAATAGAATGAAAATGAGACAGAAATATGCCAGGAGACAGTTATCTCCTCTTGTGCCAAGGGAGCTGAACTTTTTGCTCTGCAATGAAGATCCTCTCTCTTTGTCTGGCTATTACCACGTACGCTGGATAGCGCCTTCTCAAATGATGGGACGTACACAGATAGACAAGTGGGCGGTCTGGAATGACTTTGTCAACCGGGGTTTTCCTGCTAAAGTCATATGATGGAGATTCCCGTCAACAATCTAACTGTGAGTCAGGAGCACAACTTTCTTTGTAACTGGTAGACTTGTTTGCAATGATCTAATTGTGCTGTACAATTCAAAGAAGTCGCCATCTGCTTCCACCGTGGCTTCAAATTGGGAGCCGGGAGGACTGGCAGAAGTTCTGGATGTACTCCTCACTCATGTCCCACTACCTTCAGAGCACCTACGTTGCTGCGGGTGTTGTTCTCGAGGACTTGCACCATCCTCCCCCCCCCCCCCGTTCTCACTCCAAGGTCCAGGGGTGCACAATGGTGATGAGGGCGCCCAGAAGCTACAGGATGAAAGTCACCAAGTTGACCAGTGCTGTCTTCTAGGCCTTGCGAAGTCCTATTGCCACACGTACTTCCCCAATGGATATGTGGCATGAATCCAGAGTTTCATTACATTTTTCATCAATTCCAAGTACTTCTTCGTCCACATCCTGAGCCCTTCAGAAAACCAGTGCACAGGCCTTGCCATCAGACCAGATCACGCCACAAACTTGAGGCCGAGCATGTTCATGGCGGCGCTGATGATGGGCTGGGTGACACTCATCGTCTTGGGAAGGGTCACCAGGGAGTGAGAGGGATCAACAAGAATGTGGCGCCACAAGTTTGTCAAGAGGTAGTCCGTGAGCTTCCTGTTGTGACCGTATGCCTTCCTTCGTCTAGAGGGGGTTGGCGTCGTTCACCGACTTCTTGACCTTGGTTACCAGGGCTGTGAAGCCCCTGACAATGGGTGACATCTTCTTTGACTCACGCTCGCGTAGAGGAGGTCTGGAAATGCACTGGGCTTTTGCTTCTTTGACACTGAGCGAAATTAAGATTCGGGAAAACGTTTCTGACAAATGTTGAAGAGCTGTGAATGATCGATCTTTTGGGCGAGTTTCAATTTGATCGACTGAACTGCTATCGAGCAGGGTTGGCAGATCCCAGAAAATTGTTGTAGCCTTCTGAACAGCTACTTGGTAGCTCCGTAAAGAAATCTGGAAAGAAGCACGAAGTGCCGGTGCGAGGACAACAGCATAGCCCTAAGGTTCTGTAATTAACTTGAGAACCACTGATGGTACCAGGGAGCTTACCGTAGTCGCTCGTACGTGCTTGTTTGACCACATTTTCCGGTGTCAAAAGTGGTGTGCGTGAATTAAGCAGATGTAGGATCAAAAGAAAAACAAGATGGGGAAGGCACTGACCAAACTGCTGCACTTTGGTATTCGAGCAAATTGCTTCATAACAGCAGTCTCCAGCTCTCATTCCTCGGTCTCATCCCATTGCTAACAGTGATCCTAAAGTCATGGCTCCTTCCCGCAATTCCTACACTGCCAAAGAGAAGCTCGTCATCATAGCCTACGCAGAGGACCACAACAACAGGTCTGCTAGTCGAGAGTTCAGCCTGAGTGAGTCGTGCATTCGTTTATGGCACAAGTAAAAGGAAGACCTGAATGAACAGAGGAAGGCGAGATGAGCCAATTGTGGGGGAAAAGCTCAGCATCCACTTGTTGAAAGGGGGTTGCTGAAATTGGTGACTGATCGCTGGAGCAGAGGAATTGCATTGTCCACCACAGAGTTGTGCTAGGAAACCATGAAAATTGCTCTCTCACAGTCCCCCAATAAAATGTGTCATGATTTCAAGGCTTCACAGACCTGGGTCAACGGGTTTCTGCGTAGAAACAATTGGTCCATACAGCAAAGGACACAACTCTCTCAGAAGCTGCCTGAAGACTGTGAGGAGAAAGTCATCCACTTTCAGCAGTACATTATCAGAATGAGAAGAAACAACAACTATGAGCTCAGTCAGATAGGAAATGCTGACCAGACTCCCCTAACTTTTGACCTGTCCTCAACTACTACTGTTGATTATGTTGGAAGGAGGACAGTCTTCTTCACCACCACCGGAAATGAGAAAAATCACTTTACTGTGATGTTGGCAGGTCCTGCTGATGGTGGGAAATTGCCACCCTACCTTGTTTTCAAGCACAAGAGACTACCTAAAGGGGCCAAGTGCCCAAGTGATGCCGTGGTAGGAGCCCAGGAAAAGGGCTGGATGGACCAGGGTCTGGTGGGAGAATGGGTGGAGACACTTTGGCAGAGGCATCCAGGCTGTCTAACCAACAAGTCTCTCCTGGTGTTGGATGCTTTCCGGGTCCACAAATCTCCGCAAGTCTGTGAGGTCCAGCAAGATGGCAGGACTGACGGGGGTGGGGGGGTGGGGGTGAGCCAGCCGGAGCTGGAGGAAATAGTAGCTTGAACTATAAGTGCGTGGGAGGAAATTGACCCATTGATTATTGTACAGGAATTGAAGAAATGCCGTACTAGTAATAGCATATGCACTGATGATGATGTGTCTTGGAAATATTAATCACTGTGTTACCTACATTACCCTCATCTTTAAATGTTGAAATACAAAATAAATATTTTGGTAAACATTTGGTGAGCATCGTATGCTGATGAAGCATTTTCCCTCTCAATTGTGGTTTAAATTGTGGGTGCGAATAATACATGGGTGCGCACTATACTCGACTGATTACGGTAATCATTTAACTGGAGCTGAAGATAAGACAGTTCTACACAAAGTTGAAAGTGATCGTTTCGCAAATTTTCTTTAATAGAACAACAGTAAAAAGACTTCGTTTTGCCCTTTTACAAGAGAAGTCCTTAACTTTTCTAATGCTTGGATGTTTCTGAAATGTGCCTTTTGAGGTTTTTGGTGGGTGAACACCAAAAGTGACCAAAAGTTTTGGTGAGGTTTGATTCTCATCTTATTTCTATGGACGACCAATTACCATCACTAACCAGATGAAACATACTAGTCAATTTTTGTATTATAACATTAAATCGAGCCTCAGACTTTAATGGTTGCTGAATGCTATGACTGCGTGCAGCGGCTTTACCAATTCATCCATCACAGAATATATCTCAGAATTGTGTGATATTCACTTCGAACGAATGAATCATGATCCACGTGGCCGAGAAACTAGGATGAGAAATTCAAATTAACATTTGCTTTTTAAACCTACAGGTTCCACCACCAGAAATAGAGGCTGATGCGTATCTACATGATGTAGCCATGGCACAGCTATTTTGGGCCGAGAGTCCTCTGGGCAAGACAACTGGTGCTTTTCTAATTTTCTCGTTTATGGGAACAGCAATCTGGACTGTCTGTGCTCAGATTGACAATCAGTGGTAAGAGTATGATTTTTACGTTAAAATCATGCTAAATTAATGCTATAATTTAGGGGGACGTGTGACTCAAGTCACGGCCGTTTGAAAATGATCGTCACGCTGACCAATGATTTTTTCTACCTCAAGCTGTAACTTGTGTTTGTCTCCTGAAAATTTAACGTATAATTACCAGTTTGTTTCACTACCTGGTGTGATATGAGCCGATATTCGCTGCTCTTCTGCTTAGAAAAGTTGCATTTCATCTTGCCCGAAGGAGTGCTAGTTTATTACTGCGTAGACATACGTACATAGGGCCAGAGTATGAAGTTTCTGCAATTGCATCCTGGACACAGCTTAGAGAGATACCCACAAAAAATGTGTCGCACACGGAACTCCAGCAACTTCAGTCATCATGTACTATGGGGCCAAAGTTGGCCAAGTCGCCACAAAATATAGTATTACATAAACCGTTAAAGGTTGCTGGATAGTGATTTGAAACGCTGTTTCATCTGAAATGAGTTTTAACATATCATGTAGTAGCTAAGTTGTAACTTCAGTAACAGTCACAAACCATGAGCGCATATCTTTCAAAGGGTAGACAGACCTTATGCTGACTGAACTTGGTATTGAGCTGGCTTATGTTATAAAGGTGCGAAAGCTTCTTTCATATTCAGTTGACTACGAGGTCCTGATTTGAAATGGAGCAACGAGTTTCACACGTCATCGTGTAACCCCAACTTTCAACCTCGCTTATGGCACAGCTACTAATTGAATATTCGCCATAGGCGGTGAAATAAAGTCGACGTTCATGAACATTGTATCCAGCCCTTACGTTGGTCTTCTTTCATTTTTGCACTCCTGCCTCGTAATGCACATCGAGGGTCGAGGACTTGGCTACAGCTGATTTGCTCTGCCTGAGGCATCCAGGTGATGCATGTGAAATTGCGTGCCTGAACAGACGTCGGTACCAGGACTGATGCCACAATGGTCCTGAGCAAAGACATTCAAAGGCAAAAAAAGGTAGTTGGCAAACATCAGCACGAATGAGCAATCGAGCCTGTACTTAGATCAGGTCTCGCTTCGAGGTTGAAATTGGCAGGCCCAGGCAATCTCTACATTCTTCCTGTATGAGTGGAGGAGAGACAAACTTTCTGCGAGCTACATAAGCAGTTCTAATTGGTCTTTTAGGCGACAACATGCGATGATGATTGTTCCCAAAACAAACACGAACGCGAGACTTTTTGTAAAGTAAACAAGAGGATTGGCCTGGGAACTAATGATACAGTGCGTGGTGAAGCATTTTGTACTCTCTACTTACCGCAGGCAGTACGTACTAAAGTGGTATTAACAAATAGAGGCCTCTGACAGCCTCACTGCTGTCAAATGGCAGGCCTATGGGAATGCGATGTCCTGAGACACGTGCGCAGGTCGCGTGTGTCTTGGTCAGGTGCTCTCATCATGACTCGTCCAACGTATGAGCCCCTGGAAGGTGTGAGCCTCCAGAAAGTGCACTGCTGGGAGGGGGGAAGTGCTGCAGTCTCAAGTTGAGGTACAGTAAACATCACTATATCGAACGGCAAATTCATGGGTTTGTCCCTCTTTGTGGGGTCCACAGGCGAACTGGTGAGAAAACACATCCGAAAATTAGTTCAGCGGCAACGGCAAAGTTGACAGCTGCTTATGAGAGTGTGCGAGCGCACCCACGCACACGCGGCAATAATGCGTAAGAGCACCCTACCAGGGAGCACCAGATATTTACAATTTAGGTTAAGACTAGGGGGGGGGGCTTAAAGGCTTTCCACCTCATTTTCGAGTACGTGCGTGTTCGGATGCATAATTACTGTGCATGTAAATGCCCCACTCACGCACGTCTTGGTTGGCATACTTGTTTTTTTTTACAAGGGGACGATAGTGGTTTTGATCTGGGGGGACCCGGGGGGACCCTTGTTTTGAATGCAGTCATAGTGGCGTCCACCGTGCACCTCTAACTAGCTTGAGGCGAGTAAACCATGTGTACCAACTATTACCACCGTCCCTAGCCCATCTCAGACGTAAGGACAAAGAGCACCTCTTACATGCGCACATAAAACCGTTTTGTACCAGTCCCAGTGTCATTGCAGTCATGGGAGAAAAAGAAAGTTTCTTCCCTGTGACGTCCAGGGGTAACCTGATTGCTGTGGCACACACCATTTGGTAAACTGAGGCCGCACGTGTCTGAACGAGTGGTCAGTTTGTTATGCCGGTGCAGATGTTGCCAGAGTGAAGGGTGCAGTTGACGTGGCAAAAGGTTAGCTCTGTTAGTAGTCTCCTTGCTTACAGCAGACCTTGTGCGTTGAACTGTGGATTCCTTGATTTGTGTCTCGCACGTCCAACGTTGGTTAATGCTCGTCCATCAGCAGTGAAAGGAGGAGGACGAGGACGACGTGGTCGTGATGGTGTTCAACGAGCAGGTCGTACCATCACACATGTAAGGTGTCCAAATTACTGCCTGGATGTCTTGTCAAGAATATCTATGTACGTGAGACGCTAAAAGCTCCGTCGACATGTGTCTGTCTGTCTGTCCTTGTCACAAAAGTTTGCCAACAGAAGTGCTCTGCTGGACTAGAGGAAACAGCAAACTTTTTCCCTTTCCGATTATTACCCACACTCACTTTGTCAGCTGTGTTTTTCACTCTTTTTTACTCCGTGCTGTAGGCATCTACAAGCAAGTGAGGTGATGCTCCTATCCAGTATGTACAAGCCTTTTTTTCTAATAGAACCTCTTAAAAGTGGTGAAGGTGCCGTATAGGCCAATAGAAGAAGAGCTTTGACCACCACCACCACCACTACTACGTGCTGCTGCTCTACGTATAGACAAGCACGTACACAGGTAGCAGCAGCTAGTGCTTTGCCTTTTTATCATCCCTTAGGAGCAGCTTTGAAATATATGTGGCCAGGGGCCGTCTCTTTGGAGGAGATGCAATTTTCTCTTGCGTGACAACATGAAATTTTTTGCAAAGGCGTAGAGAACCAATTACGCATCTCCTTTGAGTGTGGAGTGCATACTTCATCCACAAAAGGTTGCTTCTGTCGGAGCTGGGGTGCCTGTCTGACCCAGGCCTCACCCAAACCTCAAACCTGGTAACTTTAGGTTAATTATAGGGAACCCAAAATCTGGGTGTTGGAGACAGGGATTTAAGTAATCTTAATAAGATGTTTGTTTACTTTTTCAGATTCTAAACAAATAGAAATGGAAACGGCAAGACTGTTGCATTTGAACATTTTTGGATTGAATTCGACAATTCCAATGCTACAAGAGATACAGGGTTGTGCCGATATCTTTGCACTTCTGCTTTCCTCGTGTTAGATGTGTGTAAAAACTCAGGAAAAAAAGACATTTTCGAAATTGAGCCTCTCAGAAAACTTGTAACCCAAGTTTTTAAAAATGGACACCATAGTTTGGAACTTGCAGCGTAATCCATGGGATGGTGTTGTCTTCGTATGGGTCAAATGGGTCAACTACACAGTTGCATGCAAAGCCAAGGAAGTTCATCAAGAGAGCCCAAAAACCGATTTTGGATGAGAAAAAATTAACGTAGGTCTCGTTTTGACTCTTATTGGTTGTCACGGACTTCTACCTTCTGTGACGCATTTCTCGCCCCGTTTCCTTGGGCTTGCCACAGGTCTTTGAACCTCGTCGTCCGGAACATTAGCTGCTACATCCTCTACAAGCACCTTGAGCTCCTGTAGAGTTGTGGGGAACACGTGTGGAATTGATCTCCCCAGAAGTTATGCTTCTTTGTTCACTTTATCAAAAATGATGGTCGCAGCAAATTGCATTTGCGCTTGAATATGATCAATGGAATTGCCCTAAATTTTTCAGGACACCTCAGATTTCCGCCTCTTAGCTTTCCATCCACGTAAAACGCTTAGTGTGATGGGGTCGGCAAATCACTTCCCGCGTGTGTGTGCATTTATAAGGGCAATTGTGTAACGCGGAATAAGAGATCCTACGATTCAAACTTTTTTATTGTATATTATTCAATCGTAAGTGCCCAAAATTTTGCTGATGGCATTGCGAAAGCAGGATGGAAATGCTTGATTGTGTTTTATTTTTCGACCCTAGCTCTGGTTTTGAGGCCGTCTCCTCACTGCCCGTTCGTAGGCCCGTCTGTGCAGTACCCAGATGGCAAAAGGTTGTTACCTTCTCAGAGAGAAATGAGAAGAGTATGCATATCAGTCTTGATTAATTACTCATTCGAGAAATGGTGTTGCCGGTACGTAATAGAGGTCGTCACGCAAGGTCTCGTTCCCTAAAATAAAAAAAGAGCAAGAAAGGATTATCTTAAACATCTCTCAGCAAAAGAAAAGTTGCCTCACTCGCTGTACTTGATTGCGCGCTCCGATATGTCCTTAAATTATGGCCATTGTTAAAACGCTTCCAACAGCGGCCTTTTGCATAAAAACGACTGCTAAGCAGACAGTGAAGACGAGAGCTTTTGTACTTCGTCGCAGTTTGGAAGTGAAAAATCTATCGAGCATGGGAAGCGATTTAGGAAAAAAAATTCTCTCCGGCAGCGTGTGGTTTAGGAATGGTTATGTGAAGTAAGAGCGAACAGCCACTTTAAAACAGTGGAGACCTATGGAAGTCTGGCGTAATTGCGTAATGAGCATAATTATGCTTTCAGATGTCTCTGCTTTTATTAAGTGATTGGTGCCTGGGGTGCTATGATCCGGGGTTTTTCAGTGTGACACCAACCATGAAGTGAATGAACACCTGAGAACGGAGGAGTGGCCCGGCAATGCTGAGGTAGAACGTGACAAGGCTGGCCCATCCAAAGTACAGTGGGCGCCGGATATAGCGACCCCCTCACGGGACCAAAGTCATTGGGTGGCTATAAGCGGCTATATCCGACTTCTTGACTCGGCCACCGAGGAGCATCAAAAGGGCTGCGGACTTCCACAAGAGCCTTGTCAATCTCCAGGCCGGAGTCCACTCACAATTAATTGTAAAGTTCTCTCAGGGAGGGACACAACTTCTTAGATTGGAAAGTGTCAAACATTGTTTCGACTGGGCATTATATCGTGCCCTTTGTGTGTTATAGCCCGAGTGAGGAAGCAGTTTTTATTGTATGAGTACCCGCTGCAAGTGGCTGGTCTCATTATCCTTGGACTGCTAATATCGGGTGCCCATTGTGATAACCCTTATTTTACTCATTTGTCCAGTCGAGGAACACAACATTAGGTAATGGGGGTGAAAATTGCTCATGCACTTTTGCTTGACAATTGACGTCACAGATATAATATTGCCAAGACCTTGTCAGCTAATCACCTTTTCTCTGAGGTGTGCACTTACTTTATTGTTGGTTTCCAAAAAAGAATTTCTACCTTCTCTCTTTTGACATCAGCCTGGCCACGGCCACCTCGGCGCTGCCATGACCTACACGCAACCGTCCACGTCCACTTTGTGAAGGCTCTTCCCACTTACCGTGTACACAGCACAGTGAAGTCACAGTTGTGTATGCACTACAGCAGTTCTGGTATTACTTACAGACTTCTCCAGAGCTCTGTGTCAGCTCAAGAGATGTTTTGGATGCAGTACACACACCACCAATGGCCGAGATTCCTCTCCTCTCCCTTTTTGCCCTCCTCTTCGGATGGACAACTTTTTTCTCGGAGTTGTCGAGTAATAGGAGTTTCCTATGAAGAAGCAACTGTCAACCTCTCGACCGCCAGAGTTCAGATTGCTGTAGTGGAGAAAAATGATATTTCTGCCTACCCGGGCAGAAAATCCTCTTTGGTGATGGAAGGAGAAGTATGTACGACCCAAGAGAGAGAGATGAAAGATTCTTCTGGCTTTAAAATGTCGCGACTTTGCAGTCCCAAACTCCTTTTCTCCCTTCTTTCAGTAGATTGGTCACTTGATAACACAAGCCGACGGAAAAGGAAATGTGGAAGGATCCTACTTGAAGAAGCACCAGTGGAAAAGATTTTGCGCAAAAAAGTTCCAATTGGTCTTTCCCTCGTCCTTTTTCCCCTTGGGCTATTCTTTTAGTTTCCTTTGTTCCCCTCACCTAAGAAACAGATTGCATTTGCAGAATAGAGTGAGGAAGGAACACCCCTATTGTATGGCAGACAAGAAAGGTCTGTCCGATATACCTGGGTAGACAAGGGGTCCCATTCAACAGTCAGGTCACCTCAGTCAGCCTCTGAAGACAAATTCTCCTCATCCACTCACGATACAACACTCTTTTGCACTCCCAGTAAATATGTGCCAATGCAAAGGTATATCTACGCGCAGCACTGAGATTCTCTAGGGTGCCTACATCCAGGGACCTTTGCTGCGTCGTACGTACGGGACCGACTGTACAGCACACACGAGTACATACGAGGCATCACCACAAGACGAGAAATTCTTCAGCATACCTTTATCCTCTCTCTCTCTTTTGCTCTCATAAGTGCTGACGTCTAAGGAATCACGCACCAGAGTTACTATTCGCCGTTACATATGCCGTCCTCAAACTATATTATGGGTACTTTCTTCGCTATCTACGCACCGTTCTGTGCTTAAGTACGTGCGTCCTGTTTTGATAGAGTGCTCCAGCCCTCAGAACGTCCACAAGATCAACCAATTCTCAAGACATCCCTGCCATAACATCTCTCTGCCTTTTTGTATGCTCGTGCTCGGAGGAAACTTTTTCGGGCGCTTAATATGTGTGTGCCTGTCGTATGAACAGGGAAGATAAATACGGGTATCTCAGCTTGTCGCGAATTTTCACCATTTCCCTGCATTAGTTAGCAAAGATATACGAGAAGGGGAGGGGGGAGGGGAGGAAGGGGGCTCTCCAGGCCTGGGTGTTGGAGCGCTTGTTTGAGTGCGTTTCCCTCACGCACAAGGAGGAATCGGGTGCGTCCTCCTCAAGAAAGCGCGAGAGAGACATTCTTGGTGAGTCAACTTAAGAATGAGAGAGGCCAATGCGTTGCCATCAAGGAGAGGGCTCTGAATGGGTCATTAAGTTGCTCCCTCTTGGCCTTCCAGCTCTTACTGTACTTCTCCTCTTGGGCTTTAGTAAACTCAAACCACTTACGTAGTGGGCCTCGACCCAGCCAGGGAAAAATTTAATAAAAAGACCGGCGAGGCTGTTCAAGAGAAAGACAGATCGTCTATCCTTGAAGCTTAAAACATGCGAAAAAAAAATGAGGCGTGTACTATGTAGTCGGCAGTGACACTGTCACGTGTGTGTCACCTCTGACGTGGCCTCCGCGCTGCAGGACTTGCATCAAGTGCACTTGACTCAGCACCACATGATCGGTGTCATCCCATGCATCGCTCACGTGGCCTCCGCGTGTGGGTTGCGTGCATCCCATGCCAATCCCGGAATGCAGTGGTGGGGGTGAACATTACTGTGGGAGGGAAGACGCAGGTGTGCTGAAGAGTGAGATAAAAGGGGCCGTTCCACAATGCGACAATCTCTGGCACATGCACTTTGTGACACCGTCCGAGGCTTAAGTTGTTAGCCTAAAAGAGGGAAATGAGTCAAACTTTGCCACTACCGGATCTAATAAAGTTTGGTCCTTGTTCAATTTGAACAATCCGCTTGAACTCTCTCCCGGGGCGCGCGCGGCTGTGGCAACGTTTCCTGTTTACATGCTACAACCTTGCATATCAGGCCTCGGCCTCTGTGGACTGAGTAGCAGGGCTTGAACTCCCCACAGGAACGAAGCGGCCTCCACGACACCGCTTTTCCCCTTCCGCCGACTTCAAATGGCCGGAAACCAAAGTTTAAGTTATGGGAAAACTGAGGCGCGCGGATCGGCCCCAGAGACTCAAAAGTTTTGTTGGCTTTCTCCATGCCATGCCATGCCATGCCATGCCATTTTCCTCTACGTGATTGTCGTGCGCTAAGTGAGCGTGCTCAAGCGATTTTAGGCGCACTCATTGGTGCTGGCGTAACAAAGTTTACGCACTCCTCATATGAAGAACGATAATATCACACACGGTGCGTCCGTAGCTCCCTCCATTTTTATACTGTTCGTCCGTACGGGCCCTGTTGGTCCTGGTGCACGCGCGTCCCAACCTTAAGACCGCTTCGTTGGGGCAGTCGTTAGGGGCCTTAAGAGGCTAATGCTCAAAGTTATGGTGGCAGCAATGGTCTACGTAACTGTCCGTAGTTCATGCCCTCTCTCCAAGTCATGGCTTTGTCAGAGCAAAGTAATATGTGGTTGACCGAAATTGGCAGAAACAGTGGCAGAAGGCGCCATTCCAGCAAATTCAAGGTAAAGCTCAACAGCTCGCCGCTAATATTTAGGAGCTAAGGACGATTTGCCCTGAGATATGGCCTCTCATGGCCAAGAAGAATAGGAAAAAGCTTTTCCATACTGCAGCATTGGAGAAGCCCAGGAAGAGGCCTTTGCTCTAGAGGGCGATGCCTTTAAAAGGCTGCCCGAACCGACGGGAAAAACATATTGTGGTGAGGTAGAGAGAACTGTTATGACGAGGTTAGCCCCTTTTTCCCTTTCGTTGGCTGAAATAAATAAAAAAAAAGTCAGGAGAAAAGAAAGGAAAGTGGGAAAATGGCAAGTTGCCCTTTGCATTTTTTTGTGCGGCTGCCTTTTTTCTGCTGCTCCATCGACGTCGGTCTTCCCCGCACCAGTACATACGTAGTGCAGCAGCCTTTCGTACACCCATGTGCACGCTTGTATACGCGGCTACATGCTTGAACATACCATACATACATTCGTACACCGAGCACTCTGTACAGTTTATATACGTGACTTCTGGCAGCAACATGGCCACGTACTACGCATGTTCAGACCACGGGTTGGTTCGGCAGAAGTCGTGCGTGCTGCCCACGTATGTACGTCGTTTGGCGGATTACGATTTAGAGATCCACTTCATATCAAAGCCCATTTCTACCCGACGGGATTATAGCGTTATTCTTCGCCTCAGGAATGTCTATACCCGCATAACAGGCGAACCGGTGCCCTGGGCGGGCGCAGCAACAGTAACATTGCGCTTTGCTCTCTGGTTAGCTGTGGTTTTGTGAGCCCCTTCTTTTCTGTTGGCAATGAGGAGAGAAGAAAAGGCAACAACTGCTTTTTATCCTCCATGAATTCCGGACATTCGCGCGCGCCTGCTCCAAATTCTCTGGCAAAATGGCCGACTGAGAATTGCCCAATCAACATTTTTACGCTCCTCCGAACCGTTGGGTGGGTTGGGAGGCTGCCCCAAAAGCAGTCACTGCAACACACACACACACACACACACACACACGCGCGCGCGCGCACACACGCACGCACACAGAGGGAGAGAGGACGAGAAGGAGGGCGTGTTATTAATAAAAATTCAGGCAAAAAGGCTGCAGTGGCATGCCAAATACTTTTCTTTATGTCACACTCAAGATCAAGGGGATACGACTTGTGCTATGCCTAAGTTGCCGCCCCCTTTTCATGAGGTCCGTCCTCGCCACTTCATGCGGATGCGTCCGGTGTGTCAAAGGGCTGATGGGGAAAGTCTGTGCCAGACTCGGCGACGTCGGGACGGACGAGCCCGGCTGCCACGACGTGGCCACAGACAGAAGGGACTTTATTGCACTACAACTAACACTACTCCACTCCTATAGTTACCGCTAGTGCAAATTGTACTGTCAGGCCTTGGTACTGTGCCAGGCAGTTCACAGGTGTCAGTCTGTCATCCCTTCAAAGTCGTTTCTGCTCTGGCTCTGGTGCTCGTGCCTCCACACCAAGTGCACACCTTGGCAGACGCTGAGAAAGTGCAGTTCATCTCGACGACCATAGCATTGGCCTCCCATCAGGTCCGGGAACCAGGGGAACGTTTCTTCGTTGGAACAACACTTGACACTTAGTGAAGATTCTCATGGTGGCAACCCTGGATCCCATGCATTTTCATTAGGCGGAAAAGGCATTTTTCGAATCTACTCCCTCGTATTTTTTGCTTAATTCCGGAACAAAAGATGGTCCGGTCGACACAATGCGTAGACAGTGGTAGCGCTGTTTTCGACATTGGGTCCCGTAACAGTAGAATCCCAATATAACATCAAAGTCAGTCTCGATACAACGGCGACAGTTTCTGCACACCACTATTTATGCGTACAAGAGTCTTAGCCAAGAATGAATGACACCAACAAGTATGTAGAGAAAATCACTCACGAAAGTTCATACGAATGAAGTGTTGAACGTCTTCTCCTGACTGACAATGTTTTCAATGAGTTAACAATGCATCAACTGACTGAAAAATGAACATGAAAGAGTTCGTGGATCAGCATCATATTAAGTTTTCAAAGGTGTTCAAAACTACATCCAGTACTTTGAGCGAAATTCGCCGTGTTCAAAGGTAACAACGGTCTCTACTTGCTGCCCGTGTTGTTGTTGGCCAAGTTTCGTACTTTGCCCACGCCAGTGTCGGTCACAGCAGTGTGCCTCAATACAATTCTATACATTAGTCACCCTGTAGCCACCGATGCTGATCAGATGTCCTGCAGAAGAACAAGTTTGAAAGTCGACATCCATTTCTCGACACACTGTACGTCCATCTCGGCACACTGAACTGTGGCCCGCTGTGTCTCAGGTCTCAACTCACGTACATTGATCAACGGTTGACGTGGACAAACTTAAACTCTCTAATGCAGCCTTTGTGTTCTCCTTCTCTCTTAGATCCTTAATTGAAGCCTCGCCCGAACAAATTGACGTCAGTGGTTACAGAGACCAAGAAAGAAATGGCTGAACAGCAGTCTGCGACCCCTCTGCTGCGGTGTCTTCTGCTCCTGCTCGTATTCTGCACAGGTGAGTTTTAATTTCCAAGTTCTTTGGCACTCCCTCCCCTCCCGCATGTCCCGTTAATTTAAAAAGTTTGATCCCCGAGAATGCTAATTAATGTGACCTCTGGTGAGCGAAGACGGAGGGAATAGAGAACACAAACTTATCGCTGCGGACTTTCCCTTTTTTTGCTTCTCCCACCAAAGAAAATGTTATTGGAAGTGGAACGAAACAGGGGGGGGGGGTAAAGACGATCAGAGGAAATTAATTTTGCCCCCTCCCTAACTTGAACCCCCCCCCCCTGCCTCTTCTTAAGGAGTCGATTTGTCGCTGCTTGGAGCCATCTTGACTTGCAGACAGTAGCACTTTCCAATACTATGTCTAGGGGAAAGAGACTCTCCTCCACTGGGCTTCCGTAGCACCTCCGTTAGGAAGCTATTAATGAAGCTTCTCCAGCACCGTTACAATTTCGTGCCAATGCACGGTCTTTCCTGTCCCACCTACGCCAGCAAGATCACCGAGAAGTCTCAAGTCTGGGCAGCAGCAATGACGTTGGCACATTGAGGCAGCTCTGTCTGTCTACTTGCAATGGAAATGAAATGACTGCATGGCGCAGCGCTGCTCTGTACAAGTGTAAATGGATACGGAAGTGTCAGGGACTGTTCCACACAGGCACTGTACGTGTAACGTACTCTCCCTCATGCATGCGAACGTGGACTTTGAAATCAAATATCTGGCAACTCTGGTGGCTTCCCCGGAATTTGAAAGGAGTAAACAAAACTGCTGGATCAAGGTGGGTTGATCAAAAGAGGAGTCATCAACTCATCCCCCGACAGACTTTCAACTTGAGCATCTCAAAAAGGTGACGAGCATACTTGTATTTAGTAGTTTAATTATTGGCATTGAAGCAAAAATGACGACAAGTAAATAGCCAGTAGGCAATAGCTCATAGAATAATATGCTCATGAGCCCTCTGGACATAGCTACTGCTTTGGTCTGCATCGTGATAAAGACATGGAGTCTAGGCATCCAGATTTGATCAGTTGGAGGTAAGAAGAGGTGGAGGACCTTGTGTACAAAATTGTAGATGCGCATGTTTAATGTTTCATGAGATATTTGATTTTAAAGTCGACCTTGCGTGCCTTGGGGAGGCTACGTTACTTGCTCCTGCTGTACTGACTGTACATGTGTGCGTCAAGGGCGAGGACGTAAATGCTTATACACTACATAGTCCAAGGAAACGGCTTTAAATTTTGCGTTTTGTTTTACTTTCTTGTGACTGGATGGATGGAGTTGTGTCTGAGGGAAGAATCTCAGAGCATCAAAAACGAGCTGCTGAAAAAACAAAATCCAGCAAAAGCACTTTCCTGAAGTTCTCAGGCATAAATGAGGGTAGCCAACAGGCCGCCATTTTGGCCATGCTTGCACAGCAGGCACGGCCATGGCTGCTCCAGTGGCACAATTTATGCCATCAAAAGAAAAAGAGAGTAAGTTTAGCCAAAAGTGCTTGAGTTTCTGACAGAAAAAAAAAACTTGTCCACCAGCACGGTGAATGCTGAGAATGCCTGCTGTATTGTGAGAATGCCAGAGGGTCCATTCCTGAATAATTGCTAGACCCACCAATCAAAATCTGGCCATAACAATCCAAAGAAATAGTGTTGAGAGCATGAAATAAAGTCTTAGTGCAACACAAGTGGCACAATTTTAAAATTTTTGCCGGAAAATCGTTTAGGACTGATCGGACCGTGTAGTAAGTACACTTGTACATTGCTGTGCTTGGCAGCCATTTTATTTTTACTCGGCCTTCATGGCCTCGGCAGTGGAATGCTCTTGTCCCCGTTTGCTTCCATCGAAATTGGTTTCAATGGCCTTGCCAAAAACTGAGCACGCTTCATTGCTAAAGTCAATGAAGGCACTCGCCCTCATTTCAGGCCTCCCAAAGCAATTGATGTTCCGTAAAGTTTAAGTGCGTACGCACAGTGTAACGGTTACACTTTCTCTAGTCGCTAAGAGCAATGTAGGTCAAATATGTATGTTGTCGTCCTCGTGGAGAAGCCTCTGGCCGCACCACTTTTCTTACCGCCCCGCACATTTCAACATGTTAAATAATGCAAGCTCCTCTAAGATGCAGCTTCCTGCTTTTTTGATGCCCGGACATGGGCCGAGCATTTAAGAGAGTTAGGCCTAGCAGGCCCGGCAGGCCTAGCAGGCCTACTGGAAGTGGGGCTAATGACGGCGGGAGGAAAGAAGAAACGGTATCTCTCTCGCTCACTTCCGTCCCCTTTCCCGACGCTCGTCAAATCCAGTGTATCCGACAAAAGGGATTTCATCTCGTTAAAACTTTATGTGAACTCCACAGAGAGAGAAGAGGATGGAAATGGGCGGCGAGGTTTTACAGCTACATCCCCTCTTTTTTTTTCTCTTCTGCACCACCACAAACCCGAGCGGAGTCGAAAAAATCAGGCAAATGACGGCCCGACTCAGAAAAGCCCGTTGCTGCCGCCTTCAATTTCCGGCCCGGTGATACATTTTCCTCTCAAAGAGCAATTTCCCGACACCCTCTCCTCCTTTTTCATCAAGGCTGTCGTCGCCATTGCTTCTTCTTCGAGTCCATTGACTCCAAAGTCAGCGCTGCGTAAGCAGTGGCTCCAGCACTGTACATGCAGTAGGAGTTTTGTGTGGGATCAAGAAATGCTCCCACTTTTTTTCTACGTTCAAGTGGACAATCTCCATTGTTGTGTCACCCAGTATCTGACGTTGACGTATGCCTAAGAGGCCAGCATCAGCCTTCTGCCACTTCTGGCCCAGCTTTAAAGATGTCAAAGGAGTGTCCGAACTTGTGCTCTGTGTGTACTCGTGCATAATACATGGCAGAAGAAAAAAAACTGTTCTCTCAGCGATTCCTCAATCCTAGGAATGCTTGGAGCAGTTGCGATTCAATCAATCAAGGGAGGAAGGAGGGCGAGAAGAAATCTTTTACAGGCATATTTGTTATGCCGATGCTGATGCGGTTATTCTCCCTCACGCATTATGCGGCAAAAGCCTCCGTGAACCCTCGTCAGAGAGCCTGTTAGATCCTTATTGAAAAGCAGCGCTTGCTTTTATGGAAAACCCGATAAAACCACTCTTTAAGAAAGGGAGATGGCTTTCCAAAAAACCTTGAATTTCAAGTGGCTCAGGGCCAGTGGAGACTTCTGAAGGGCGTCCCAAACCCAACTTGGGATGGAGGGCGTCAACTTTGCCATACTTGACGTTCGATGCTTACCTAGGATTGGCCTAAGGGGGAGCAAGATTCAAGAATGAGAGTAAAGCAGTGAGCAACTTTTTCCTCTTGTTGACACATCTCGTTTGGTCTTCTCCGGAGTGTGCCAGGTCATTTTGGGCTAGGCCTCACCCCGATTGCGGGCTGTAAAGTTCCCTCCCCCCCCCCCTTTTTTGCTAGTTGCTAGACAGGAAAAAAGTGGCGTTCCGAGAAATAGGAAATTTAGTGACATACAAGAGGCAATAACGAAACTTTTAGTCACCAGAAGGACCCTTTCTTGCGTCAGCTCTGGGACGCACTTTTATTTCATCCTCTTTCATTTCAGGGGACTCTTCTTCAATAAACATTGCAGATGTGTACCGATGCCGTGTAAAGCAGTCCGTAGGATGATGTTGACGGTCTGGCAAGAGCCAGCGTTATAGGGTAGAGGACATTTGCTATCTGTTTGACCGTATGGGATTGGACTGGCCGAGGCAATCGCAGCTAAAACCTCGGAAGTACTGGATGAAAGTCTATTCATATGGAAATGAATGTGCCAGTTGGCACTGTGCTTTTCTTCCTCCCTATGACCACGGCCTTTGTTCTGCACGTACTCACCCATATGGACAGACACAATTGCTCTGCCGCTATTGAGGACTCAAACAGACCCTGACTCGTGCATGGCCATGATTGGTGCATGATGTTCATTGGCCGGAAAAATCTTGGGCTCACTATGAATGATGCGAAGCGCCTTCTCCCAGGTGCTCAAGGGAAAGTTGCTGGAAAGTCAGACACAATTCTTTCACTAACCAAAGAATCGGCTGAGGTGAGTGTGGGGAAAAGAAACGGGCGACCGCTGATTGATTACGACTGAGTGCTTATCCTCCGTCGACGGTATTGACTCGGAGAAAGTTGATTCTCTTTCAAAACTTGGGGCCCAATTTCGGAAGAAAAATTTCCAGTCCTTTTCCGCCCGTCGGAAACTTGTTGATTTCCCATCCAATCTTCCAATCTGCAGCGGATGGATAGAGTGGAGATGGTGGAAAGTCCGGTCCTTCTCCACACAGAGCTTCTCAACGTTACGTTGATTTACAGGACCCAAGTCCTCGTGGACTTAAGTACCTGGCCACGGTCCTTCAGCACCTCAGTTGAATATGAATAGTCTATGACCATTGCTCACGTGACGTAAGCACATTTAGCAGCAATGTTACATATCCATGCACCACGCAGTCAGTAGCCTCATGCCTGCTATGGTGCCAGGGGCCGTGCTGCAGCGTCCACATCCTGTCTCCATACAGACGTGCTACCTGCAGTACCAGTGCGTACTTGATGGAATACTGGCGCGTTATGCACGCCAAGTACGGGCGCACACGTACAGTACATGTACATGGATGTCGGCATAAATTGTGAGGCCCGTTATGAGAGACAATGGTTCTCTCTTGCTCTGAAGGCCTCCCCCCTCTCCTCCCTCGATGCTGCATAAGTTTTTTGCATACATTAAAGCAAATCTGTCTTGCGCTTTTCATGGCAAATGAAGAGAGGCAGCATCAAGAGAATAATGGAGTTTGTGTAGGGAGGTGAAATGCAAATTGAGAAATGCCTCTTGATAATGCGGAACTCTGACGAAATCAAGCCAACTCCCTTGAAACAGGTAAGTTGTGGTGATGTCAGCCATCAGCAAGTAAACTAAACGTTTATGTATATGACTTCTGTGGGCTCCAGGCACGTTGTTGACTACATCGTCGTCTTACGAGTCCAACAGTCAACGACACGAGACAGCAGTGGCGTCCAATACCGAATGTATGAGTCATAAAGTTGTCTGATGGAGGCCGCTGAAGTGGAGTAAACAGGAAACCCCAGTGGAGGTGGTCAGGGAAAGCACCAGGGACGGTTAAGGGGGCGTTGAGAGAAAACTGAGATGGCCAAAGGAGTCGGAGGGGACATTGCAGCTTTCTTCAACTAACACACTACAGTTATTATTGACACCTCTCAGCGGCTTTCATTTGGCAGGCAATATTTCTGACATTATTATGGCCCTGAACAGTCAGAGAATACTTATTTCACATTGCGTTCTTTTCTCTACCTTACCTCCTGCAGCCGTGTCTTATCGCCCGTTCAGAAACATTGGCGCCTTTCAGCCAGGAATTGTAAGAGTGTCACTAAGTATGAGTGGCAGTTACAATATATATTTACTACAAGTAAGTAATTCACTGGCTTTACTACGCATTCAATACTAAAAAGATATTCCGGTGAGAAAAGCCTGTACTTTCCTGACAGTAGTTTTCATGGGTTTACTTTTGAAGACGTTCGTCAAAGCAGTGAAATTTCTTTTTTTCTTTCTTTTAAAGAAAGAAACCTCTAATGTAGGATGGTATATTTGGTTTCATGCTACGACTAGAAATGGTCATACTATATACCTTTGAGGACGCCATAGTTTGAAAAATACATCTGCTGCTCACAAAAGGAAAGAACAGCAGTGAGAGATTTGCGCGTCACTTTGTTAAGTACTTACTTAAGCCGCTGAAACAATACTGTGAGTGTCAGACAATCTGCCCATATTTGAGCTTCAACATACCAGGCTTTACTACGCATTCAAAAAGAAAAACTGGTCTGCAGCAAAGTTATTCCTCTAGTGATGGTTTTCTACAGTTAGGTGCCGCATTCGTAAATGCGAAACTTTAATATAACGGCAAAAAATGATGCGGCTGAGCAAAACTCGACATGTAGTGGAAGTCGATGACGTGTACTGACGTCCTGGACGATATAGGTGCTTCAGACGATGAAGCTGTCACAGAGGATGTTGACGATACAAACTTCATGGAGACAAGATACAGACGCGTATGACGCCACTGGCCGGGACAGACTTGCGCCGGGGATTGGTCAAGATTCGACAGACCCTACTTACGGAAATTATGGAAGAAGAAGAAGAAGATTGATATATCTGGAAGAATCATCAAAGAAGCTTTCACGAGGTAAGGGTGTTTCATACCCTACGAAAACCAAGTTGCACAAATGTGAGGCAGAAGGAGAAATTTGCATAAAAGCTCTCAAGTATTGGACGCTTACGCATCCTTGGTTGGTTCCTCGCATATCGAGGGTTCCGATAATCGGAGAATGCGGCGACCGCAGAGGCTGCTGCTCTTCTATTTGTGCGCTTCTTACCCAAATACGAACCGCGTCTTTCCTTCCCAAATATTTGTCCTTGTTGGCTTCGTGGCCTTTCGTTGTCCGGTAAATATGACTTTCTGGGATTTGCCCAATCTAATTGAACGTGCGCCACTCCTCGGGGACCAACTTGAGCTTCGTGGGACGGACACTGAGCCAAAATTCGGCAAATTCGCTTACATCTTTGCAGATCTCTCACGCTAGCGAAGGGAGAATTTATGGAAAAATTTCACCGCCAGAAAAAGTAGGTTATGCGACGTGGGTGCATGTTCCACTTTCTCAACTCGGCCGACATTCTCCTTTTTCGGCTTTCTGCTGAAATTGGGAGGAGAAAAGTTGATGAATGAAACAAAAGAAAAAGTTCCGACAGTCCATCGCTTAGCAAGATTCAGTGGTTCTGCGAGAGGCAGCAGTGCCTTTATACTTTTTGGCTTCTCTATGGGATTGAAGAAAACTGGCCTTGGTGGCCGAGGGGTTGGCGAGGGAGGAGTTGCCACACTGAACATGTCCCCAAGTGTCAGGTACCACTTTCAAAAGAGGCTGTGATGTCCTATTAAACATTGACTTTTCATCAGGAAGGGAGGACTCTGGGTGTGTGTGCATTTATGTGTGCGTATGCATGTGTGTCCAAGCTGCTTCTTTCCTCCACAGACCCAGGATCGATTTGGACCAAACTTGGCATGATGGAAGGGGGACCTAAGGCCATATTATAGAGGGGGGATAAGGCCTTGGGCCCCGCCCTGTTAACAACCGAAATTCGTTTATTTAGTAGAACTTGCTTAATAGCTTAAGTGGTTACTCCCGGAGGAGTTTGCCATCCCCCCCCCTCCCATCCTACTCCACCCGAGGGAAGTACTTATTCGCCCTGAGGAAGCCCGCCTCGAGTTTAGCTGCTCTTTTGGGTCCCTAAAGGTGACCCCCCCCCACTCCAAGAAGGGGTGCCAGCATAGATAGGGGGTTGACGTAGAGCGTTCGCCAAGCCAAGTCTCTGAAACGAATGGGTGAATCGTCAATGCCTCGTGTGGTAACCTGATCACACATGTCGGCTGGCAAAATTGTGTTGTGTCAGTACAAAACTTTGAGATAAAAGCTGTGGCACTCATACAAAGTCAGACAAAGCAAGAGGGAGACTTGTCTGTCTCTTGCTTTGCCTGACTTTGTACGAGTGAAGTGGTCATTCTCGGGCCTGGCAATGGGAAGCAAAAGACAAAACAGGGGAAATCTGATCAAGCAGATTCGCCACTTCCGCGGCAGATAAAAAAGTTTCATACATAAAGAGAAAATGAGATCCTCCAAACGGCAACGCAATCGCAGTTGGACAAAGCAGATCGCCAAGTTTAATGCTCCTGTGGCCCATACCAATGCGAAGAAAAGCCTGCGGAACAATTGGTTGTCGTGTGATGTGTGGCGCCTGCGTACATACGTGTATACGCACACTACAGTGAAATAAAGTGCCAAGCTTGGTACGTACATACGTACATCATGTAGACTAGTATAAAATGTCTGTAGCAGCAAAAGACTGAGAGGACGGCAGAGGAGAGGAGATGGCAAGATGATAAATGAGCTCTCTGGCATTTTCATCTTTCGTGATTTTCAGTTTTCAACAGTAGAAGGTGCGAAACCAAATACAGATAACTTTCACCAGGGATTCTTACTGCACAACTTGAAACAGTGCCAAGGGGCACCTTCCAGTCTTATGACGCATAAGTGGAAGTAACCACTGCTGGCACTCCTATATCACTCACGTCCGTGTTAAACTTCGATCACACGCTCGTGTGATAAAAAAGTTACCTTTTGGAAGTTTTGACGGGTCCGTACTGTATCGTGGGCGTCACTACCGTCTTCTTGAGAGTCTGGGCGACTGCTCAAGGTCACTTCCAGTGCACGTGAGTCTCCAGCAGACGGCTGGAGGTGTCTGTATGTCAGTCAGCCTCAGCCGTCCGCATGAATCTCCAGATGACACTCAGACAGTCAGGTAGAACAAGAACAATTATATATCATTAATTAGTCAGAAGAGGCAAACTTTCCCCTCTTTCTGGTCTTTTGCCTGGCGATCCCAGCAAGAAAGTGGTTCTGAAGAGTGGAGCAGCAGCACCATTCATTTTTGAAGTTCATCCACCGTCAAAGAAGCCCTTAGCATTTTTATCCAGGGGCTTTTTAGCAGATCCCCGTACGATGAGAGAAAGGACGAAAGAGTTGAGCAGCACACACACAACACGTATGTCAAGTCTCTTCGCCCCTGAGACTTTTGCTCCTCATTCCTCTTCTTCTAGCAGTGTGCGTGACATCAAAGAGAGAGAAAGAGCAAGGCTGGAGGAAGGCTGAGACTTTATTAGTTGCGACAGGCACTTGTCGGCGAGTCGAGAAAGAGAGGGGGGACACACGTACTACAAATGTATGTTCGTCAGCTCTACATAATGAAATGATGTCTTATTTTTGTACAGAAACTGAAGAGGGTTCTTTGAAATCTCTGTACGTACACGGGAGGTTGGTGCATGTGTACATAGGAAAGTTTCCAGGCACGACCGTGCCGGAGAATGGCAGGCGCGCACGGAGAAGGGGCTATGAAACGGTCCTTCGAGGCTCACTCTGCCGATGCAAATTGAACGAGGCTAACAATAAAGAGAACATCACAGACTTGTCTGAGGTAAGAAGGTGAAACGACATTGCCAAATGAGGACGGCAGAAACCGGGGCTCCGTTAACAGTTGACTCCACTTTAACGGCCTATTGGAGTAGGCATGAATTTCAGCCCATCACGTGACTCGGGCTGCAGCGCATGCTGGACGGGGTGCAGGAGCCAAATCGATCACTCCCCATTGAGGAAAGTCACTGGCGCATTCATTAGCGCGTCAACTAAAGGAGAAATGTTGGGAGTTGGCAAATTATGGGCCAATGCGGCCAATATTTCTATCCATGACGACCGGCCGCCAAGCGGCCTCAAGACTGCGTCAATGTCATGCTTTTGCAGACTTCGCCAGGATGCAATTGCGCGCTATTTTAGCTCTGCAATGGTTGGCGCAACTTCCATGCATGTCTTGACTGACAGTCAATGTCCTAGATCTAATACAGTTGGAGGGTGATTGCACGCCATTTTCTAATCATTAATTGCTCGTATGAGTTCCATGCCAGACATGCAATACCTGTGAGGCACAAGACCACGATGAAATGCCTCATAGAACCTAAGAGACGTTGTAGTTCTCTGTTTCTGTAACGTCGCAGTTTTTGATGCGGGCTTCTTCTCCCGCCAACATAACAGTGCCACAATGAACTCCCGGTCCTTCTTTCTGCTGTGACATTGGCGCACACTTAAACACTTCTAGGAGTTTTGGCGCACACGAGGGACTGGAAGGATGTTTACTCGCAGCTGCTTCTGCGTTATGCGCCAGAAGACCCAGCATTTCTGTGCTTACGTGTGATTTCTAAAAGTCATCGATTCGGCTCACCCACCTGTGCTTTACAGATGTAGGGATACATGCAGTACACGGCATAGTTCAAGTGTGCATATGGATTGTACCACAGTCTGTACATACAGCAAGCAAGTTTTCAAGGCTGGGACTTGAAGTACACAAATACACATTTATATGGATACGTAAATAGCATATCTATTAGCCAGGTGTACAACGTGAGGCAGAATGAATTCGGCCATAGCAGCAACCTTTCCTTGGGCCACCTTTGGTGTGCGGTCACATGTCCTTTCCGTCTCCCACGTCCCATCCAAATGCATAAGGGGTAGGGGAAGAAAAGGACCTGAATACTAAGCATGAAAATGTATCTGTAAATGGGTGCTAGGAATGCATACGAGGGAGCTGGTGATAACTTGAGGGAGATGTAGGGGGACTACGAGCAGGGGTGCGTGTGTGTGTGTGGGGGGGGGCTTGGGTGTTGGGTGTGTCGGCCCTTAAGTACAGCCAGCACATTCAATGCGTATATTGACATGGGAGCGGAATCAGAGCCCCTAAAGTCAAGTTGCTTTTTCAGACCATTGTCACGTGGTGTCGGGTCGAGACGACGACGACCGCTACTCGTTCAACAGCGCAAAGCTCTCGCGGCCTCAGTCAGCCTCGTCGTCGATATCGTCTCCGGACGGTCAGGACAAGCCTCCTGGAGAGCCCTACTTCGACCGGACTCTACCGCACAACGTCTCAGCTCTCGTGGGCAAGACTGCCTTCCTCACCTGTGTGGTCAGAAATCTGGGAAAGACCAAGTCGGTAAGTGCGTCTACAAATCGCTACCAGGAGCAGCTTTCTTTTTTCATTCATCATTTGCCGTTGTCACGGGCCCCCCCAAAAAGAGAACGAGATATGACAAGCATGAAATCATATACTTTATACGAGTCATAGTGTCTCTCTCGAGTTATCTACGTAGAAGCTGTGAGCAAGAGAGAAAAGAACATGAAAGGACATTCACTCGTTCTTATTCCCCCTCCCCCCCACTCCTTCTTTCTACCCGTTTTATGCCTCATTAATTTATATAGGCCTACTTCATCCGTCGATTCCTTCTTTGGGCGAAGAAAGAGGGAAAGTGGAAGCGAAAAGAGCACATATTGCAAAACTCGTCCACAGAAAGAGAAACTTTGTGTACAGCACTGTATGATACGTAGTCAGTCTGCACTGCTCCGTACAAAATCTTTCCTCATTGCACTAGAGAGGAGAGGAGTCGAAAGCCAGAAAGTGCCATTTCATACCCATTGTGTGTAATGGTTATGTGACGGCGTTTATTTCACTGCATGCACTGTGTCATAGGAAAAAGAGATTTCATCTCCTGGGTGCTACCCTCTCTCTCTCCGCACCCTGACTGATGCAAGTGGCCAAGGACGAGTAGCAGCACTGCCGCACAGTGCCGTAGAACATGATAAATCCTGGGGTTTGAGTGACTCAAGCACTCCAGCGCCAGCGAGCGCCAGCGAGCGCGAGCACACTAGACAGCATTGTTACTCCACATGAAAAGCTTATGCACAGGACCTGGATCTTATTATTGGGCCAGGCTGGGCAGTGTCACACGTTCAGCAATCCCTGGCCTGCTCAGTTATCCCTCTCTCCCTCCAGGACATGCCATTTCAAGCACGTAATAGGTTACCCAGGCTATCAAAGGCGGAAGAAAGAGATCAGTGCGCTGGAAGGGGGGGGGACAAAACTACTTTTGTCAATACCTATGCACTTATGTAGTCCCTGGCAGCAGAGTTGCCAGCTCGTGGCCGTATGTAGTGCCAACTTGGGTGTGACATACAATGGCAGTGGGAGGCAAGACCGCCTCGTAAATCATGTGGAAAGGCCCCCGATACATTTTATGGGTCTCTTTTCTCCCACGCAGCCATGAGAAAGAAACTACCGGAATGCTTAACAAGGTGCATGTGTGCGTGCGTGTGTGTGTGTGAGTGCGTGTGTATCACGCACTCACACACACGTGCTACTAAAATGTTTCTTTCAGGAGTTTTATTGCCGAGAGAATTTTCAAGGATTTTTCCATCTTTGCACAAGGAAAGTTTGCTCTTTCGCATGCAGGTAATAGCATACCTGGGAGGGGGATCGTTACCAAACTGGTGACTCAGCAGGACGACACAATAAAATGAAAAAAAAGGAATCCACTCTCAGTCACTATGCAATTCTAAGCACACATGCGAGATCATTTTGAAGCATATGCATTCATCAAAAATGTAGAGGCGTATTAATATGATACTTCAGGGCAAATGGGTCTCCATCTCCTTCGTTCTTGTTCTTCTGCTATTGCTACAGCTTCCTCCCCGTCTGCTCCTCCCAGTTCTGCCCCTTCAGCTTCTTCTGCTATTACTATCAGGCCTTTCTACGCAAATCCGCGTGTGAGCTGTGAGCAACAGCCGCAGCGGATTCTCATTTCTTTCACAAGTCGGTGAGAGTGGTGAAAAAATGGGCCCGGAAAAGCCCGTTGACAAGTAAAATGGGAGAGGCTAAACCACACTACTACCTGTAAAGAGTAGCAACCCCACAAAAAAGCTTCCCAACTACTGAAGACTTCAGAATTTATATGCTCTAATGGGTGCTTCTCCAGGTGACTTGGATCCGCCATCGTGATGTTCACATCCTGACGGCGGGCGAGTACACGTACACAACCGACGAGCGCTTCGTGGCCAGGCACAACCGCAAATCCGAGGAGTGGGTGCTCGTCATCAAGTACGTCCAGGAGAGGGATGCTGGCATCTACGAGTGCCAGATTCCATCTGCCCCACCGAGGTCGTTCAAGGTCAACCTCAACATTGTTGGTGAGTAACGCTTGCGACAGCTGCTACAATTCGTGAAAGCCACTTTCAACTGATTCAAGTACGCAGTCAATACAAGACGAACGAGATGCAGTAAAGGGTGAGTGGGTTGGTTTCTGCCAAGACCAATACTGGACGAGAGCAAAGGCCCCAACGTCTACGTACATGTGTCGTGTGCTGGAGGTGGAACGAGTGCGTTACCTGCACACTACACAGAACGGCTAGAAAAGAATGATTTCACAGATAAACACAATGGTGCGATGAGCCAGAGTTCAAGTTTTCCGCGATATTTTGCGCTGAAAAAAGTTGCCCAATTTTTGCCAAGAGTGTAAAAGTACGAGCGAGCTGCATAATCTCATTGTCAGCTGCCACCAAAGATGCAAAGTCCAACCTGCTGCTGAGCCCTTCCATTGGAGGACATTGCGCAGGGTCTGCGCAGGAGCCAAAGACAAGAAGCAAAGCTGTGACAGCACCCAAGTCCTCTGGAGCAATGTCCAAGCTCTCTAGGTGTTCCACCGTCAACCGACATTGAGTCTCCTCACAGCTGCCGGTTGGTGTTGCTCATTGGTTTGTTCTTTTAAGCACAACCCATTTTCTGAATCCTGACGACGTTGGTGGCGAAGATGCTGATGAGCTATGCTTGAAGCAGCACCAGGGTAGGAGTTGATCACCAGACAACGTTCAGTCGTTACCAGAGGTGGCACCAGGCGTACCTGCCGGAGTGCATACCGTAAATCCCAAGGTGAACGATCCACATTCGGTTTTACGGATCGTCAAACGGAACGGTTTCATGGAACGGGTTTACATGCTCATCCAGACAGACAAGCCGAGCGTAGCTACAAGGTAATGAATGTACTGTCGAGACCCAAACTATTGCCACACTCTGAATTTATACACATTAGTCTGAAAATATTCCCCTGATGCAGGTATCCATCCTGTTACGAGTGATCACATGACCAAAACCACACACTTATTTATTTTATACATCTACTTCTGCATCTCATTTTCTGATGAACTAGGGAGCATAACTTTAAACTTCACCTCTTCCAAATTATTGGCAACACCGGGAAAGATGGGAAATAGTATACAAAAGTTTGATAACAAGTAGTTCAAACATTTTTCCCAACTTCTAGTGATCAATTCAATGCTAGAGAAGCATTCACTGAAGACTGACCCATGTACTGAGAAAAGAGCAGAAAAATGTCCGTCGTCACCACAGCCATCAAGATGAAGACCAGAGTGCTCAGCATGGACATGAGAGACTGCACTGTCACTCAGAGGGACTGACATGCTCTTAGCATAATACTCAGCGGTGGAGCGGATGTGAAACTCTGTCAGCTCCTATATCATCTTCATGCATCATCCCCATAGTCAACCGCGGGGGTGAAAACGGGATGCATTCGTGTGTTCTGCTGCTTTTGGGACTGGCCAACTTATCTGGCCCGAAAAGCTGCCAAATATCTAAAATGTGACCGCAAACTAGCTTTGCTACCGATATGTACAGGGGTATGAATAATTTTTGGTCATCTTATGTAATTTTTTGGATTTTTTCCACTTAAATCTCAAGACTCATTGTAGTAAAGACTACAATATGTAGTCTTGTTTTTGACACGTTGCGCACGATTTCGTACCTCTGCTTATCACCTCGTGGTGTCATCTAAGTCAAAGAAATTGGCTACTCTCCATGGAGTAGACATAAACCTTGGAAATTCTGGAGAAGTTGAACACTTTCAGGCTCAACTGTGTGAGCAGGGGTGTGTTCGTGTACTTGTACTTCGTACCGGCGCAGCAGGAGAGGGAAGTACATGTCCATGTCCATGAACTCGTGTGTGTGTGTGTGTGTGTGTGTGTATGTACTTACATACGTATATCTTCACAGCGGGCTCTTGCCAGTGGATGTACTGTCGGTGCAACACCGCTGGCCTTAGATCTCGTACTTCCTCACCCTTGGTGAGAGTTCTGTACCTTTGCACAGGAGGCTTTGCCATGCCTTAAGATTCTTTGGAGAGCACCTTCAAGTGGGAGGCTCATTTTTCTCATGTCTTTGGAATAAGATTCTCCAAGAAGGATTTTGTCTTCCTGCCTTTTCCACAAAACATTACTTGCTGATGATTTTCCTTCTGAGGTGCGAAGAAAACTTTCATGAAGAAAAATTTTCATACCACCAGACCAAGTTACAAGAGTACAAGCTGCATGGAGCTCCTGTCGTTGTCAAACTAACGGACGTACAGCGTGTGGCAGAATTATTCGGACGTAGTGAAGTAACAACTTAAATTAAGCAGTTCTCTAGCTTCACATGGACATAGAAATTGCCAATGTAGCCGCACTGTTGGACCAAAATCTGTAGACGACTCCTTTCCCATTGTTGTGTTTCATGTGATGGCAGATTCTTTGAGTAGCACTCACTCAGACATTTAGTAATCAAGGGTGGTTTATTCTCATTTGTAGAGGAGCATCTACTTTAGTAACTCATTGTCAGAGTCACAACTTCTTCTGTAACTTCATATCAAGGCAGCTGATGTGAGAATGCACAAAGCAGAGACTTACGTTGTCAGGTTAAGAGGTCATCTGATGGATGAACCATAGTCAAAATTTCTACCTGTCTGAGAACCTAAAGCCATAGAAGAGTCTGCTGCTAACCCCCAATTGCAGATTCTGCTGAGATTCCAACTTGCTGCTGGGCAGCCACGGCTGTTTTATTTGCAAAATCCGTCAGCTACATATTTTGGTCCAACAATGAAGAACGTTAGATTTTGTCCCGTCACGGGCTTGGTGACTTACTGTTCTCTGACTGACCTTTTTAAAATGCGTAATTTTCCAAGACATAATGAAATAGGAACCGAGGAATTGCTGTTGCGTACTTTTCACGAAGTTCGGTTGGGCAGCGTCTGACCAAGCAGTTCTCTGCTTGGCCCGGTCAACCCGAGGTTCGGTGGAGCTGTACATAGGTGCGTCTGAAAGCGGGAGCAGCGCTGACCCACTACTCGCTCAGTGCCCTGACGGTGCAGAGTGGCTTGGATGGTCGTCCTTGGTGCAGCCGTCATCTCTCTCGTTTAATAGCAGGTCGCTTAGATTCCCATTGCCTCCTTATGCAATATCTTCCATTTGTCTCCTTCCACCAGAAATTGAGAAAAGCAGCAGATTCTCTTTATCAACGTGTTTGATGCGTGAAACGAATATCGCATTTCCCCATCACTGAATTTTGAAGCCTTCGTTGCCAAATATGATATATTCCCTGCTCTCCCTGCACAGCACTTATTTATTCTTTCGACAACTACTGTAGATACTTGGTGGGAGGCACAAAAATACGCAGGTGGGCGCGTTTGGTCTTTTGCGGCGCAGAAAAGCAATGTTCAACTTAGACGTTGAAGCCATGAATTTTAAAGCAGAAGCAGGCGATGTCTGCTTCTCCGTCAAGATACCGCCCCAACCGTAGCTCATTGGCAATGACCGCATGGATTTGCACCCCCCAGTGCAGTTAGACCGACGCCAAGAAGACTTTGCTGTTGCTGAGCTCTCCACTGACGATGGAGTTGTGCAAGTGTTGGCAGGTACGACGACGTCTCTTAATTGTGCAGCACTTCTCGTCAAGCGCGCTCAACACTCTGGCTGCCAACTGAATGGCGGAAACATTCCATTACATGCAGTTGACGTTTCGTCCTAATGTCAGCTCTTAAGGCTCTGTTACGAGTGCCGTATCAGCAGCTACAATGTGTGCTACAAGATTCACATCCTTTGATGCTCCTCCATGTGGTGGGTAAATAATTGATTGCGGTTGACTGGCTCCGGCTCCTTGTCCGACAGCTACCGCGTCTCTCACCGCTTGACGAGCCTTCAATGTTAGTACTGGACACCCTGGACCAACACTGGCATGTTTTTTTTAAACTTCTACATTTGCCGCTGCACAACGAGACGTCGTAGTTCACCTGCACGTTGTGGATTGTACCGAGTTCTAATAACAGCACGATAGACATACATTGGCCTGGCCTAAAAGATTATATTGTTGTCGTAAAATGAAGAACAAAGGTAAGGCTTGCGAGGAAACCTTATGAAAAAGTCACATGCAGATTAGATGGCGGGGAATGCAGCATTAGGCTATGCATACAGAAAAGATCGTAACCCATAAGAAGGCTCAATGGGGAAACGGAAGCCAATCTCTTTTGTCTTGAACAAGATGCCTGCGCCTGCCTGCCTTAAACAATGCAAAAAATACTGTGCACACCAAAATAGATGTCAGACACGGAGACATATCTGAATTGGCAGGTAGGACGTACGCTGTATGACATCCGGAGCACAGCGGAGCACCGCGGAGCAGCGCAGCAGGGGACAGGGGATCACATGTGTTTGGTGACTCACTCGGTGCTACAGATGCGTGTACTTCGTAAGATTGACTCGGCATTGCAAAATCGCCACAAGAAAGAATCTTTGCATTGTGCAGCATGCACGACTACACGGACGGGCAAAGGTTATAACCCTAATTCGAATTTTGAGTCGAGCCTGGGTATGCCGAATGCGCCAGCGTCAAATCTCGATACGACGGACTTGTGGTCTGCAGCAAAAGTCTTAGTGTAATATGAATAACTTTTTTCATCAGAGAAAGAACGTTAGGCCGTCATGAAAAAATCGTTACCCCTTGCAATTCCGTCAAATTAAGGCCACAGAGGACATCAACCTTGAGTGTGATAGTGTCGGATGGCCATGATAAAAAACCTATGGCCAAACTTACTATTCCGGATTTACGTCGGTCAGACCTTGTGCACACTTCTTAGACGTCTTAATTTTGCGCTGCAACGAAAGTTGAACATCTTGTAAAGAGTCCGTGAAGGCTCGAAGGACTTCGTTTGCCCGAGTTTCCGACGCCATCACCAAGATGCACCTCACCTTTTTCTCCCTGAAGAACTGACCATTCTTCTTCGTGATATCCTCAATAAGTGAACGGCGCCCACAGACGGTACAGGGCGGGGTAAACAGATTTGCCACTCATTCCTGCAGTGGAAACCAACACAGGCAAGTCTGGACGCTCGTTGTTCCTCCACTCTGTACATGCCACGGTGCGTACATCTCCTTAGGACTTTGTAGGAGGCGCAAAATCTGGGAATGGCCCAAGAGCCAATTTTTACCCTTTCTAGTGTGCGGAGCGCGCAGCAAAAGCATTTATCGTGGCACGTGGACACGCAATTTATCTGTACAATATCATCCGCAATCTGAACAACGCCGTAGAAGGCAGGCGGATGCTGGAGCAATTGCAGTTCATTTACGGACTGACCGGCATGTGCACACACATGTGCACCCGCCACAAGGACACCAACTTGCTGGCTAAGGGTTAATTTCACGTCAGACTGCTCGCAATGTACTGGCCTTTAACAGCTCTTATTAAAGGGTGTAACAGCAAAAATGTCAATGAATCGAATTACGTACAATTTCACGTAAGTTGACTAGATTTTCAGAAATGACATGATTGCTTGTAGTCTTTCCTATTGATCCGTCCTCCACCCAGGTGGTGGTGTCTGGAGCATCTTGGGGAAGGACCGCATCAGTGGCTGGCACTGCACAGCCTCTCGTCCTGGTCAACCTTTCACCAGTCCTTGGTGGTGAACATTGGAGATGGACAGATCAAGATCACCAATAAATGTCTAGGCAGTTGAGCCGAAATTCATTTACACTTTTGCTGTGACACCCTTTTTACCTGGTGCGTTATTTGCTCTTCGTTCTCTTTGCCCGCGTCCGTGCTGTACGTGCACTTGGCGTCCTCGTACGTCTTACTGCTGTATGCACGTGGTAAAACCTTCGATTTCACTCACTGAGCAGGAAGAATCTTCCCTTTTACGATCAGACTCTTCCCCCCGCCACCCACACGTTCTCTCCCTCTGGTACATACGTGTGTGTGCCGACCAATATTACCACACTGTCAGTCGTGGAGAGCCGCTTTCTATTATTTCGATATCCCGAGGAAGCCGGTACCTCCTCTTGCGCACCACTCACCTACATACCTATCCTCCCAAGACTGGAGCAATCGGTTTTCCTGTGCCAATAAAAGCAGGATTTTGCTCTTCAAGCAGTCACTTGACTTTTACAACGTTTGGACTACGCCCGAGCAGGAGATACGTGGGGGTTCTGCTGCGTCGTCGTCACTTTTGGACCAAGAGAGAAGCACATTTCCAGTGCTGGCGAAGCCAGAATTACATATGCACTCTGTTATGTTGTATATAACGATTTTCATCGTCGTCGTCGCAGAGCGAGGGGTCGATGGGATTTAAGATAATCTTTCTTTCTTTCCCGGAGAAAATGGAAGCCGCTGCAGACATGGCAAATGACTTTTGGTGTCATTCATGTTCAAACGGAGTAGTCTCACTTCCCTCTCCCCCCTTCACCCTCTTACATTCTTCAGTAAATTTATGCCATAAATGGGCTCTTCTAACTTCTTCAGTACCCACACTAAACCCATCCCTGCCACCAGTCCAAACATACTGCTTGTGCGGTGTTTTTTTTTGCTCCGAGATGGTACAAAAGTGGAACAGATGGGGGAAGAAGAAGTGTTCGATGGGGTCAATTCCCCTTTCCCTTCCCTCTTTTTTGCAGTAACTCCTCTACTTACACCCCGTTATGTGTTTTTGGCACAAAAAAGCCTTGCTGCGACATTCGCTTCTGCAGATGTCACTTTGCTTTTTTTTTTTTAATACAGCACAGTTCTGCCAGCCGGAACTACGTTTTACTATGTTTGTTGGACCGTGATAGAAACCTTTTACTTTACTTTTTTTCTCGCTCAGCAACAGGGCTACTGCAGTATAAACTGCAGTAGCCTAATATATATATATATATATATTAGGCTAGGTTGAAAAGGGGTTAACTTTGGAAATTCACTGACAGCATCTGGGGTTTGTTACATGGGCTCAAAAGATGAAGATGTAGTCAAATACTTTGGAAAAAATTGTCTTTACCTATGCCCAACTTAATTTGAAATTTATGCAATAAGCTACTGAAGTAAATTTGCTGTGAAAGTAGATTTCAGCTCTGGG
>JAAUXU010061206.1_pt1 | contig 193948 bp, 201 predicted proteins | sample 7278151 | NCBI WGS metagenome assembly JAAUXU01 (sample SAMN14350113, study PRJNA611818) | marine sediment metagenome | isolation source: surface marine sediment (1.8m) | place: French Polynesia: Moorea | collected 2018-08 | reverse complement strand
GACATACGCAGGAAGGCCTGGCGGCCTAGAGGCATAGGCATACGGGGTCCTTTCGCGGCTTGGACAGCCGCGGGGGCTGACCGGGCGTGGAACGAGGGGGGGTGATAGTAGTAGCGATAGACGTCATAATAGTCGCAAATATGTCCGCGCCCACATGTACGGCAGCGTCCAGGCCCACTTCCTGACAGCTCATTTCTGAGATTACCGGGCCACTACCGAAGGGGCCGTCTGCATGCTGCACATGCGTCTTTTTCCCCCCTGCACGTTCATGTAGATACCGTTCGTAGATGCGTGCACGAAAGAGGCGCAGAGAAAAGTGAGAAGGGACCCGTAGGAGATAGTGGTGGAGACGAGAAAAAGGAGGCCTCTTTGACTTCTCATCCATCCGTACCCGCTCGTTGTTAAGGAGGTATGCGGCATCAGCAGCTACGTCTTCAGCCAGGAAGAGAGAGACGATGGGAAGGAAAACCGCTACGGCAAACCCATATGTGCGTTAAGTGCAGCCTTTATATGGGTGGCGCGTTACAACAAGACACAACAATGGGGTTACCCTTATGAGATCTCATAACCATTTTTCTCACTATGAGTACGAAAGACTTTGGGACTGTTGGTGTGTGCAGTAAGTGCTTGGCAAGCGTCAGTGTTGCTAGGCTGAGAGAGAAATTCCCTTCACTCAGGCACTCCCCACCATTCCTCTATGGACTGCACCCAGGTAGTAAGAAGTCACTTCGCTGTCCGTGGGTCGCAAAGTGTTTACAGCCACAAAATCTCCAGGTCCCTTTTTTTGCTGTACGCCCCAGCTCAAGTAAGTCACCTATTGAATTCTCTTCTAGCAGGAAAAAGTTTCAAGGACCGATTGACTTCTGGTGTGAAAAGTCCACAGTGATAGTGTGAATTTCAAGCATCCTATGAACGGCTGCTTCCTAGTATCGGGCGACAGCTCGAGGGCGGCGAGAGTGTGGAACTATGGTTACTGCCACAGTACGCATAGCACTGGCAAAGTGGCGTAGAACGAGTATGTGCGTACGCAATCGGGCTTTCTTCTGTGATATCCAACAGTGTTTTCTTCCTATATAGTTTAAGCTCAGATTTTGAACTGGCAGGAAGATCATTGAGAGGTTTTTTTTTGGGGGGGGGGGGAGGGAATGAAATACCACAGCCAGACAAATTACTCTGCTGGGCTGAAAAAAAACAAGCTGCTGACATGCAATTATAACTCGACGTTTTGTGTCACCATACAAGAGGACATTGTAGGTGCTTCCGCGCACCCAAGGATATGGCGGGTACACAATAGCCTCCAACCATCATCAACCTTCGCCAAAGGTCTCATCGGGAGACTAGTGCTTTATATCATTTTTTTGCGGCTAACGAGACTTAATTTCTACATAGTCGGGCTGTCTGGCAATGTGTTCTGTTCCAGTGGGTCTGCACTGCTCGGGCTTCTGTTCCGTGCTGCACTGAACGGAGGCAGTAGATGGAAAGTGAGCCGTGAGTTCAAATTATGTTCGCCACCCGTACACACTTTCCGGAAATTAGATCTGATCTATCAAAGTACATGTTGCAGCCTAATCCGGGGGGGCTGTGAACACTAGGAAGCAAAACTTTTTTGATCATTTGAGAAAAAAAGGTTTTTTGCATCCTCCATGGTGCCATTTGGTCTTGGCAAGGTGTCATTTAATTTCATGGAAATTACCAGGAGGAGCGAAGACAATGACAGGCTTCATTAGCCCGGTGTGGCGTGTCAGTATGCACACATGCGCGCGCTTTGTGCAAACCGTCACGTTGGCCTGAAAGAGAAAAGCTGGAATTTTGCGAAGGCTTCGTTTTTCTTCCCAATGTGAACTTTCCTTCTTTCTCTCTCTCTCTGACAGATGATGACACCGAAAAAAATTCGGTCTAATGCAAATATCGATGAGATCGCACTTCCTCCTACGAGGAAGGAACAAGACAGCCTTGAAATGCAATCCTATGAGTCGTGAATGTCACTTCCCAAGACGGAAACATGCGCACTGTCAAACAAACACTTGCTCTCGCACGATCTTTTCATGCTCCCGGAGCAAATACGCAGAACAGTTAAACCGTGGAAATTGCGCTGGTTTTTTTTTGCCAGCTCTCTGCCATCTGACTGGGCACAGTACGCACATCCAGCCAAAGTCGTGACTTTCAAGATCTCCCACTGCACCACCAACGAGATGCCCGTATAAACAATAACATCTCGGGCATGAAGTTCTGGTGCAGAGAATAGCAGAGAATAGCTGGCGATTCTCGGCTTTGCCAGCACGAACGTGCAGATCGGTAGTAGCAAGATCGAGGCTTCATGTTGCGTAATTAATAGGTGGCACACGCGTATAACTCATGTGAAATTATTGAGCGACCCGATTTCACGATTCCGATCTCTTGCGTCACAGGCCTCGTCCGTACGCAGAAAGCGGTAGTGCGAGCTCTCTCTGCAGTCGACCCAGCCGGGCCTTCCCATGTTAACTTGTCGAGGCAGATTCATCAATCGATAAGAGCCGTTTAATTATAAGTTTCGGCCGAGTTTAGCGGCCATTTACATCCCTGCTCGATGCGGGCAGAGGCCAGGTTTTCTCATCATGTCATAATCTCAGAGGTCGCGGACTTGAAAAATGAGCGTTCTCACGTCCTTCTAGACACATTTCTCTCTTTTATCCGCTGGGGAATATGTGCAGTTTAAAAGGAGAAAAAAGAGGCAACCCTGGCGTTGGTTGATGTGCACGGATTTGTCGTCAAGGAGAGACTTATTTGCTCTGTTGCCTTCAGTCCTTCTATGGCACCAAACATGACACATTCTTGAAGCCAAATATCAAATGGCATCTAAAAGCCTGTGGCCGAGATAGACCAGGCTTGTGTCAGTGCGCACGTGCGTTCGCACGTACCTTTGTGTTCCGAGCGGCCAAAAGCCAAAATGCCAGTCTCTCCATGTTATCCATACAGCGCTTGGCGTAAGTAAAATTGCCTGCATAAGCTGAGCTTAATGGTTTTTTTTTGGAGGGGGGGAGGGTTGGAGTTTTTAACGTGATGTCGGTCTTAGAGGCATCAGATCCAATGGCATGATCGACTTTGTGACAGCCCATTTTGACGCTAGAGTGCGGCAGCCACCATAGGGCGCCACGTCGCTCAGACCGATTTTGCACTTTTTTCAGTGTTTTTTAATGAAGCAGACCAAAATTTTCTGGCGGTGCTCCCCAGGATCCCCCCTTCCACTAAAGTGCAGGGCACGCAAGCCCTCCCATTCGGGTATGACAGCCCTTGTTTGATGTGGATGCTCGCATCGCGCCAATAAAGGAAGCACAAAGACGTGAACAAAACGTAAGCATTTTGGGTTTTTTCTTCACTTTAATGCTCTATTACTCTTATTTCGTACGAAAAGGTTAGTGAGCGTGCGGGGATGAAGCTCTGTGTGCAGAACTTTTGCTACGCACTATGTGTGCAATGTACTGATGCGTACACCACACAGTAAGGTGTGTGATGCCACATGGGAGGGTTTGTACCCATAGCGTGCTGTGGGTCGGGAAGGTGAATAAGAACCCCCAAAATTTTTGCAACACCCCTCCCCAAAGAAGGTGAAAAAGCTGAGTGGCGCCCTCTAGGGATTGCCACACTCCAGGTGCTCCAGCATCAGCATGGCTGCCGTTGAGCTGATGTCACTGCTGCACCTTATGTGTCAATGATCCCTTTGAGGTGCAGATTCCGCCCAAGAAGTTGCCCCTGCTGCATGAGCAGTCCATTTTCTCGCCTCGGACAATACTTGCATGCGCGCGCTTGCTCATGAATCACGGGCAAGGTCAATGGGAATATATTATCCCGTAATAGGCTGTGCTATAAGGTTTTTGGTCTTACCTCTGACGCCACGTGCAAAGTGCTGCAACCATTAGAGTTCGCAGAAAAAAACCCTTGCAAAAACAAATGGATAAATTTCAAGCTTGCTTACATCTGGGAAGCTTGAAAGCGGCGGCGAGATGAGGGGGGATGATTATTGACACATTACGCAAAGGGGCGAGCATCCCTGGCGCTGCAGCCCGGATTAGGAAATCCCCAAAGGTCAAGTCTTACGCCTGACGTAGCCAATGTTCTTGCCTACGAAAGTGCTCAATTCAATATTTCTTGGCAGACCAGAAACCCACGGACGGTTCCGCAATGGACGCATGCTTAAGGTCCCTTAATCAATTAGTCCATGCATGTTTAGATACCGCCAATCCGAGCTGAGCCCAGCGGACAAGTTGTTCCGAGAGAGATCTGGTAACTGCCCAATCCAATAGGGGTGTCGGAGTAGCTGTGGGAGGAGTAGAGCACGCACGAAGGAGTCCGAAATCGATTGACTTCGGACAAGGGCAAAAGCACTACTTCCCTAATAGCATAGTCACTTAGCTCCCTCCCCACCTGTGGACGATTTGCATTTGCCAACACTTGTCAGTCATCCCCCCTGGTGGCGACCTGACGAACTAATTCAAAGTTCAAAGGAACCCAACCACACCGAGAAGAAAAAAAACGTCGATCTTGCAAGAATGATTGACTCCACTTGATATCTCCTCCGGGTAGGCCTAATGTCGCATTCCCACGTTGTGCAGCACGCACGCCTAGCTTAGTTTTGATTTGAACCACCAGAAGGCAACCCTGTGCGACGTTCCCGGCCCAGTCAGAGGGGCTATGAATGCAGTCGCTGTGCAATCAGTTCAAGAGCCTCCGGGAGGATGAAGACAGGAAGAAGAAGTAAAATTTGTGGCATGAAATGCGAACCTCATTAGCGGAATGAGACGACAAGGAAAGTTGAGAAAACGCACACAAAACGTGTGAGTCGACGGGTCCGAGAAGTCCCTGATGAGAGTCAGGAATGCATGCATAAGTGACTCTCTTGCCACATTCCGACGTCAACAGACAGTTCGGAAGCGTAGGCCTGGGGTTACTTTGGACATGGCGCGCGTTTTCGCGCCTAAGGAGATCCGTCTAATACCTCTTTAGTAGGGAGCTGAAATTTGATTTTCGCCGTTACTCCAACTTCTCTTTTACGTGACATCCAAGGTCGAAAAAAGGTGCTTTTCGTGAATATTCAAGGGGCTCTAATCATTGCGAAATCACTACGTGCCTCGTTGGTCTTCTTATTCTAACGGAGAAATGAATATATCATTCAATTCGCACACAGAGTTACATCTGTAGAAAAGAGGAGGGAATTGAAGGCACTATAGCGCACACGCAAGTCTTTCAACCCGGGGTACCACGACACCCCAATAGAAATTGGGTAAGGAGTGGCCAGGTTGCGCCCCCCCTAAAAAGGGGCCTTAACGAGAGGCTCTGATCTCAATTGCATTCTTCCTGTATGTACAATACCTGCGTGCAGACTTTGTACGCAGTCTCTTGGGCTGAATGTGTGTGAGTGCTTGCGTGTCGGACAGAAATAGTCATCTAAAAGATTGTCATCGAATAGCGGCCAATGGAAAACCTGTGTGTTACGTACGATCTGACATTCGTCGCCTCCATCGATTGACAATCGATAGACCAATTTTGTGATATGCAAGGTTTCGTTATCGCTCCACTTCATACTCAAAGTGGCCACTGCTATTTTGAGTATTTTGTTCAGGGCTCAGAAGTCGTGAAGTTTCGCCCCCTTCATCCACACCTGTCTGTCTATCTATGTACAAGCCAAATGAGATTTCTCAAAAAGTTGCATGAAATAGCACTTCTTTGCTGTAAAAAAGGCCATCATCTTAGACTGGCTTAAAATCAAAGTTGGCCATGTAATAATTCCAGCAATGGCCTGCCGATTGGGCCAAAGAGTGTCCGAACCTCGCCTCAAGTAAGGCTCTTCCACAGGACACTATTTGACGAGGACCCTGTAAATGAACGTTTCTTGAATCACTCATGACCATGACTAAATTGTGTACCGTTTTGATACGGAACGAAAGTAGAATAGGCGATTTCTGGGCACCCCCATTGACTTGGGGAGTGTGACTTTCTGTGTCTGACATCGGACTAGAGCCACTCAGACATGATGATAATGAAGGGATGGGTCAACAATCATATGCATGTACTTTCAGAAAATTGGAAGCTACAACCGTTTTATTTTGATATCCAGGTCCTCAAAAATCATCATTTTTTCATCAAGACAGGAGCTCAGCTTTGCAGCCAGTCTATCACTAAATGTTTGCAACTAGCGCCTAAAATTTGAGCTCCATCAGCGATAATTTTAGTACATAGCATTTTAGGGAGGATAGAGTCAATCTTAGTGTACTGCAGAGCTATAGAAGTAACTGGGTTTGGACAATTGATGCAAAAGATAGGCACCTAAAACTTGGCATTTCGAGCTGAAATTTTGGGCTGTCAGGGTAGATATAAGTTGCACTCAAAATTCCAAAGTTTGAGGGGGCCTATTTAAAAAAAAAACAAAAGAAGTCTGTGCTGCTGAGACTGCTACTGTACTTTAGAGCTACATAGAGAGCTAAGTGGCTAGGCCTAAGGCAACTGACAAATTAAGCGTTGCAATTTTGAGCTCAAATTTGCAGCGAGAATTTACGTACTTGCCCATCAAAATGGTACACAGTGTAATGCTCATACGGTGTCGCCAAAATTAAGGCTCATATTTGCAATAGTGAAGAGGATGAAGTTCAAGTGCTGTACATACAAGAGCCTCTTCTCCCTTCATCAACGAAGAGTCGAGAAATACCTGGGTAGAGAGCTGGCAACATGATTGTAAGGTATGATTCCATACTACTATGAGGGTACAACTACAGCTGGCAGGGAGCGATCTGTACACACGTAGTGTATACTTTCTCAACATTGAACGCTTATCTACGAAGGTACAGTGTGAAGCCCGCAGTTGACGGCGGTCATTCCTTATCTCAAGCTAACTGAATCAGTTGTAACTCCAACATGGCCCTGTCAGTTGAGACTGCTTCGAGCGCGACTGGATCCAACGGGCGCAGCTACATCGCCGCCTTCGGGACCATAGTCCTCTTGTGCCTGGTGTGCGACTTCCCCAGCGAATACTGGCGTTCAGGCATCGCATTAGCGTCTTGCCTCTTAGTATCCGTCATCATCACGCAGAAGAAGTTGGCACTTGCACCCCTGTCCACCTTTATCTTGGCCTTGGAGTCGGTCGTGCTCAACACCATTGGCTTTGGAGCAGTTCTCACTTTCCCGCAGTTCGTGGCCGCGTCCTCAGTGACCACGGCTGTGCAGGCCTTCCTCGCCCTGCCCATGAGGGTGCGCTCGGAAGCAATGTGAACTGTTCTTGGCTTCCAACATCGCTTTTTTGTCAACTCCAATCGACCGGACCTAGTAAACAATTTGGGGCCTCGCACTACGAACTGGTGGGAGCAGAACCTGGCAGGCCACGCAAGGAAATTTTCTAATGTAGTGCGTGCAGAACAAATAAAGGTGGGAATTACACACGCCCAAGCATGGAAATCTCTTCGTCCCATCAAGGTCAGAACATTAGTGTCTTCAATGGAGATCGTGTTCTTGCTGACCTAGCGAGTGCTTCTTAATGTTAAGGGCGAAGACAGAAAGTCGAGTAAGTCCCACAGTCATTGTTCCACCAGTCGTGTGTTTATCAACCGTTTTAAGTTCGCACGCTAGTGAAAGAGTCAATACGACCGAAGATAATGATTTCCTTCCAACCAGATTAAGACGCCTCCTAAAGTCCTGTACACTACTGTCAGTATGTGTGTGCAGTAACATTGATGTAGCAGCAAAGAGGCAGTACAAAGAAAGGCTCTTAAGGAGGCTTCTCTCGTCTTTCAGTTCCCGTCTTTGAGCAATATTTTCCGGTCGAAATGACTTCCATTCTAAGGCAAAAGCGAAGTGTTTCGTCAGAGCTGAGGATGAACGATAGCAAAGCGAGGCCCAATCTAGCTGAAAAGAGACGACGGAGAAGGACGAGATCGCTAATCTTATTGTAAACAGTTCTTTCGGTGCTCACAGGGAATTACGGTTGGGCCGCATGTGCGTCGAGTACCCGTACAGCGCGACCACTCACGTCCGGTAAAGGGAGCAGTGAGTGAAATCTCGTGCATCCATCTTCTGAGTCTTAGTGAACCCGAACACGATTACGGCGTCCCTCTGCTGGTCGAGTGATACAATCTCTTCAGCTCCCTAGCCCCTCCCAATCATTCACAAGCTTCAGGAAATTCCTTTTAGCGCATTTTCGCTTTCCCCGAGAAGGAAAAGAATGGTCTTGGTCTGTTCACCTCCTCACTGCTCATTCAAGACAATGTACTAAACTGAATTCGATTTCTCAATCACTGCGCCAGAGCTGTCGTCGAAGCCGCAAGTGTGGGTTTCCTCCTCCATCCATTCATCTCTAGTCTTTCCCTCCTCCCCCGAAATGAGAATCCTTTCCAGGCCTTAGAAACTGCACTTTTTGGAGGAAGAAACTGTAAAAAGAGAGGGGCATTTTTTTCCCGCTCTCTAGCCAACATCATCAATCTGCCAAAGGAGGAGGTCACGCCTAAACTAAAGCAAAGGTCGTCAGTGGAGATGCTTCTTAGAGAACCAACACAACGGCGAAATTAGATAGTTGTGCCTTAGGCCTAAATTAAAAAAGAAAGACTCACTCGAAAGTGCATTGAACATGTGACGAGCGGCAATAGGAAAGTACGATTAGCCCTGCCGAACGCCTCCGCGCTAGAGTCCGTGTGGACTAACGCACCCGCACAAAGGCCAGATACTTAGAAATATCCTTTCTGGGAAATTGCTATTCACCGTACTTGCGCCATATGGGTTGCGAATCCCCAAGTAATTGTGCGTGTGTCACCTGCTCAATACCGACGTACGCCTCCCGTGCTGTTTGCCCAAATATCCTGTAGTCGTCGTCAGAATGCTCAACAAAAGATTCACCTGACCGCACTAAGACTTGTACTATTTGCGCAGGGTGCACGTGGTAATTTAAGGAATTCTTCTTTCTCTTGCTTTCGCCACTGAAACTTTTGTCACCTCCCTCAGCAGTCGAACACGTTGTACTCAGGCCCAGGACATGAAGTGTTCTTGTAAACAACCATGAGATGACGCGGAGAGGTTTGAGCATTGCGACAGAGACACACACAGAGGACCACAATTCAAACACAGCTACACACACTCGTGCACGTGCACACACACAGGAGTTTTTTGGTACGAAGTGGAGAGAAAGTGTTCGCTCCCTCCCTCATTAACGAGCGCACACACTGCCGTAATAACTTCTTCTTGCGTAAAATCCTTGGTAACCGCCGACGCGCATTCATCTTCCCATCATCTGTCACCTCTCCCTCAATAATTAGCTTTGTTCGATCGCCCTGGATGGGGGTACCATAAGGCACCAAAAGCAGCAAAAAGGTCTCGACCCCCAGATGTTAAGCCCTGGGCTGCGAAGCTACATTTGCAGTGTACGTGCCAGGCTCAGACACCACAGCAGTGGGTGTAGTGACTGGCGACAACAACAGGGGGGGAAGGGGGGATCCCACTGTGATAATGGTCTGGCTGGAGCTTCCTTCGCCCAGAGCAGTGATGCAACGGATATATTGGGCGTCGCTGCATCATTTTCTGGGGCGATTGAGACTTATGTCTGCCATTATGGTCACGGTCCAGCCAATACACAGCCCATGATGCTCTCGGGGCAAGGAGGCCCCCCTGCAATTGTTCGCCGGCCATTGATGAAGCTAACAAAGGCAAAGCCGCGTATCCTTGACACTTTTTGCGCGAATGGGGATTACGTGAACACAGCGCTCATACCCGCATCCTTCGCCATTTGGTCCCCCCCCCCATCCCACGTACAAGAATGAGCAGCTACATGTCATAAAGTGAGGAATGACAAGACCGATGCAGACAATGGAGGCAAATTGTCATATCTGCTGTCACCTTCATTCTCCTTCTGAATCCATGTAATCGACGGCGTTAATTGGACCCCGTACGTATTCCTGCCTACGTGAATACTTTGCATGGCTGCTGCCTATCCACGCCCTTCCAATTGCCGCGCCTGCATCCAACTACACGATGCTTCTTTGTTACAGTTAGACGCCAGCTGAGGCAACAGCTCCAGCGCCAGCGCCAAAGAAAAAGAAAAGAGTGGCATCAACCATTCGCACAATGATAGGTTATTGCATACATACGTACGTGCGTACATGTCAGGCCTTCAAGACCATTGCAGCATGTGTGCTATGCACGTATGCACTCCATCCTGCTATACCTCTAATATGCAGTTGAGTTCGGCATCAGATTTTTTTTCTGCACATGGGACGTGTACACATCAGTTCGGTTGTATTATAATTAAGGAGATGGCAGGAGGGTCCTTATTGAGCGATTAGACCCTGCCCGTGTACCCCAGTGCAAGTACACACCCACTGTGGGCTGAGGAGTACAGAGATGCGTGCAGCAGCAGCTGCTGCAGCAACAACAGCAGCAGCAACAACAGCTGGCATGTTACGTAGCGCCGGCACTGGCACGTAAGTAATATGGAATAAAGAGAGCAGCACCGATTCTGTCGTCGGCCTTGGGGTCCAACCCATTCTGCAGCCCCCGCCCCGCAACTGAGTGCTCGTCACCTCCAGCCAATTCTGGGATGCATTCGCCAACGAGCCACTTATCGGAATCTTCTACGTCCATGCATGCATGCATGCGTAGGCATTTGAGCGAGCGACATGAGGGGTTGAGGAGAAGCTCATATTTGCACAGCTCAGAAGCTCCAGGGAGGATTTCCAAGAATGAATGGCGAGTTACAGGAAGAGACCAAATTGATCCGGGTGCCAACAACACGACTGATGTCTATACGTGTGCATTGCTGATCTCAACGCTTTTTCGTGCGGAAGCTTCACTCATTTACTACTGCACAGTTTCCTTCTCACGAGAACTGCGACAACAAGTACTGAAAGGCAGCAAAAAAGGTGCGTTTTCTTCTCAGGCTGCTTGGCCACTGTTGCTGAGAAGAAGATACTTCGGAGGAGAGAAATCTCTCCATTGAAACACATGTCGTCTCTTCCTCAGGTAGGGTATCGACAAAAAACCATCTCACTATATTTCTCTCAGCACGATATAAACTGCGGTTGTGATTGAAGCATGCATTACTAACACATGTAGGCAGGCAGGCAGGCAGGCAGGCAGACTGCGCTCTACGTTCACCGCACTACAGAGTAATGGTCGCTCGTACTCAAACACATGCTCGTATGGTACCGTTTACGCTGATGTTTTGCGTCTTTTGCCACTGTTGTTATACTCGTGGAAAAGTAGAAGGGCTGGCTGATTGCTGCTCTTTTACCGGAGATGGAGTGTTCTGCATTCCTCTCTCTTTCTTATTCCTCCTCTCCGAGATCTTAGGAGGAAAGTTGAAATGGTTGAGTGAAGCAGCATTGAGAGTCACACAATTGCTCCTATGTACTGCAGCTAGCACGCAGGCATCTCCACTTGAACATCGGACGGTTCGGTAAGCATCAACAACAGCTACGCTCTCGACTCAAACCAACAGCTTCGTCAAATTCAGCGGGGGTGAGCACACGTACGTGCAACAGCGCACTTGCTTCATTTGCCAGGCCCAAGGCAGACCGATGCACCTCACGGAGATGAACAAATCCGATTCCACGGGGACTCTGACACTGCCTTAAATGGGGCGCGTCAGTTGCTCGCAGGCAGAGAAGTCCGTCGTACGCACGGCGGCGCCGACGAGGACCGGGGAGTGGGGCGTAAACATTGTAACGTCGGGCCTGGGGTGAAACCTACTGCTCAACATACGTAGCGGTTGTGGATGGGGCTTCCCGGAGACGTTTTCTCTTTCCGTGGAATCTCTTTATGGGCAGCCTTCCTTTCCCTCTTCCAAATCCGTTATACAACTGCGCGCGTTCTAACCACCGTTGGCGTGGCTGCTACCTGAGGCTCTGTCCTGTTATGTACTAGTAGTACTGGCTGTATTAGTGCGTGCAGGCAACGCCTCTGAGTGGACCTCTTGAACAAACAAAATGTGCACCGCCAGATTTCGATCGAAATTTGGAGCTTGTTGCACGTACCCATTTTTTTGTTGTCGTTGCCAGCCATTGGCAGTTTGCAGGGGGAACCTGCTTGCTCATTGTAGCTGTACCAGCTCCCGCCAAACTTGACCTCCGTTAAAAGTGCAAGTGATTCCGTCCATGCAGTCATGTCTCTCGCTCTACTCAGCGCTTGAATTTCAGAGTCACTAAGAAGGGGACCAGACTCTTTGGAGTCATGTACAGACGTGGCGCGTGTGCAGCACAAAGAGCATGCACTACGAAGGGGATAAGCTCTTCTCCTGCACCTGCTAGCACGTATGACTGGTTCTTTCAGTCACAGGTCAACCAAGTCAGCTATGAAACTCCGGGGTCTCCATCCATCACGTGAGTTACTGGTCATGTTCTACCAAGAACATTCTGTTGGCCGTCACAGTTATATAGCACAATGCAAATTCTAAACAAAGGTGCACACTGCAAGCAGAGACTGTTTTACTTTAAAGTAATGGGCTTGAGAGAAGGACAATAGAAATAGGCATCTCAAACGATGACGATGTCATCCAAGCGGATCGCTCACCTGGAGCGACAAGGTCAAGTGGTTGACACAGACTTTTAAGACAATGCCCGATTGCTTCAGTTGATTTTGAGCGCCATCCAAAGGTCTCTTCCGACCCTGATGTATGCAGCAGATCTCCAGTGATGAAAAGAGCACTGAGAACACGGGATCTCTATCGCAAGGCTGCCTCCATTTTTTCTGCCAGTTGTGCTGATACAGCTTGCTACCAGAGGCTTGAGATGTCGGGAAGCAATAAATGTGTGCAGTCCAGACAAAGAGGACAAAGGAGAGACCCCTTTTTCCTTCTCCGTTAGGGAGGGACGCATGAGGCAGAGTCCAAGAAAAAGTAAAATACATTTCTCCCGCAAGTCTGTAAGCGACTTCCCGGAAGTCACCTTTTTTCACACTTCTCTCCGTGGATACAAGAAGGGGTGAGCATTAGCTAAGCTTGGTCATAGCTTTTTCTCTGAACATTGCCTGACATCGCTTAGATGAAATATTTAGTGCACGTAGAGGGGGCGTCGTAATACGAAAAGAAATCATCCTGACAGGTGAAAGAGACGACGGCAGAGGAATGTGTGCTCCTTTCTCTCGTACTCTCAACCGTGGTGGAGACCAGCATGCGTAGAAGATGCTGCACTTAGGGACAACCAGAGCAAGAATGGCTGTCCCGGAAAGTTCGCATGATTACACGCGTCTTCAACAGTAGCGCCAAAGTACGAGATTGGGCCCAGCGAGAAAGTGGATGCGGGGAAAAAAAGAGCCCCTATACATAGTACCAAAAAAAATCCTTCCTCCGATCAGACGGGGGCATTCGGCCGTAGCAATCTCTCAGGCACGACCGGCATTTGACGAATTGCATTTTTCGGCTCAGGAACTTTCTCATGTTGGAAGAGGTTTTCGATAGGTTACTTGTGCTGCTACCTCCGGTTACGACCTCTCTTCGGAAGTATTTTCGCTTCCAGCATTTTTGCCTAATCAGTGACGGGCTAACGTTCAACCCTTTGCCGAACTTGCTCTCGCTCACACGCTCGTGAGGCTCCTCGAACGTATGAATGTTGGCTGTCATAGGGAAATATCGCGTTGGATAGAGCTGATCTAAGAGTGCTGGAGGCACGTTTGTCAGGAATGACAGACAAGATGTAAAGCAAATGCACATAGGACTGGGGTACAATCAAGAACGGGCAGAGTTGCTTTTTTTTCTCCCTGAGGGCTTGACACACCTAGGAGAAATACCTGGCGTAGGCGCATTCAAGACCATTCATGAGAAGCAACGTTGGTGGGACCACACACCTCAAACTACTCTAAGATGGCATTTTCTAGCTTGTCAAGCATTTTTTCTTGCAATCTGCCAGAGCCTAATTTAGAGCACTTTAGAGGAATCATCTGCAATAGCACTAACTGTCCCATAACATGAAGAGTAACAAACCATGGCAGTGCCACGTGACTACTGCAAAAGGATGTGTGGGGGTAATCTTAGTGTTCTCCCCGCATTTTGCAGCAGCAACAGGCGTGACTCTTCTTGTCACTGATAAGTCCGGAGCGTTGAGAAGCCATGCCTAGGCCTGGGAGTAGGCCCATGCCCTCCCCAACAGCATGTGCACGTACTGTCATCATTTCAGTGAGAGGAAGGATCAGAGTAGGATAGGCGGTGCTGTGTTCCAATGCGTGAGGAAAAACTCACACATGCACGGCGCTCAAGACTTCAGAAGCTATTAATCTAGAGATCGCTTCCTTTCTGGGCGGAAGCCTCTTAGGAAATGAAGCAGAGTTTCTCTTCCACTTTTCCCTTTAGCCATGCACGCATAAGATTGTAGTGCATTTTCCGTTTTTATGAGCTCAACTTTTTTATAGTATTTTCTCCTTACCTTTGTGCTAAATTAGTCAGTGAGAGGGAATTGACGCGGCGAAATTACTTCGTGCACTCACAGATCTTGGGCAGACATGGAGCCCGGTTTCTTTGGCAGTGGTCTTGATGGCAACATGCTACACCAACTGAGAGAATCTTTTTCCAAAAGCAGGTGACGTCTGACGTCTTGCCAGGGGGCGAGCGAGACCGCTGCTTAGTGGATACTGTTACAAGAGCACAGAGGAACCATTGCCGGCCGGCGGCGGCAGCAGGCCTACTACGTACGTCCCGCACCTGCTGGCTACTTCTGCTGCTACAAGCAGTAGTGCTACCACAACGTTCGTGCAATGGGGAGCAAGCAAAGGAGCGCGCACGCGGGCCCCCTCACGCGTGTGCAACGTCCCAAAGAAATGCACGCACTGGGCCTCAAAGGTGGCTCTCCCACGTCGTAACACGTAGGCTAAGAAAGGAGTAGGAGGATACCCTCGCACACGAGTAGGCATCGAATGATTATTGTTCGTTGAAATCACCGTCTGGGATGTCGGCACAGTGCTTGTTGACGGCACGTCACGGGGCCTATGCGAGGTGTCTGTTGTCGAGGCCTCGCAGGCCTGCTCTCGCCCTGTGAGTGACGTCCGACTTGGTCATGTTTCATGCCGCGTGCATCAAGCTGGTAGATGAGTGTGCATGAGCGAGCATATGGATTTGGAGAGTCGTCCGTCTGGGGGGGTGCATGACATTCCGCTTGAGCTTGAACCACACGGATCCATCCGGCGCGTGCTTCAAGCTCAGCACGTGCGGCAAAGTAACGGCGACATCTAATCCAAAGTGAGATTAAGGCAAAGACCGCCTCACCCCACCAAGATGCAGACGTGATGAACGCGAGTACGAGGACGTGCGCAAGCCCACTAAATAAAGGAGAGAGTTGTCTACACATAATCTTTGTTGACAAGTTGCCTCTCATGGAGAACTGCGTCTCTATCTACAGTATCTCCGCCTCTTCGTGGGACATGATGGCATGCAAGTTAGAAATACCACGGAGATTTTCTCAGGAAATGAAACTAATAGCGGTTCCTTTGATAGCAACGTTTCTGTGGTCCCCGATGCTACAGATACGTTGGAGCCATTGGAAAGACTTGGCTGACATTGTACACAATGAACTGCCGACTTCGCCATCCCTTGCAAAACTAACTGAAGTCTTCTTCATCACGCAACTGTCACTCTGTGATTGAACCTGCGCCCTAGAGTCACAGGTAAGTTACTACGTGGATGCCCTTTTCAGTACTTGCAGCGCGCGTACGACGGGAGGATGCGCAAGGACTTGTAAGACTCAGCCGTTTTGAGGACAGCGAAATTTCATGGATGACTTGACTACTAAATTGTAAGAAGTATCGTCACCCCTGTAGAGAGAGCCAAGACGAAATTTGTAGTCGGCCACACTTTTAGTCACATGTAGCGTTTGTAGCTCGCGCACGTATGTATTTCTGTCACGCTTGAGGGCTCCAGCATGAGAAATGGAGAACAGGTCTTACTGACGCAGAGAAAAAAATTAGGACATGTCCAGAGAGGGAAATCAAGGGAAAATGGAAGTATTTGAAGATACGTCCACCCCAGCTGGCCGCACTTGACTTTTTTGCTAAGTGATCGTTGAATGATGGATGACCGCGTGTGGTAGGACTGTCATTGAATGGTGTCTCCTCCAAGCTCAGGCTTGATGGATCTTCGGCCTGCTGACGTCAAAATATCCTCCTAGGGCGTGTAAAATTGGTGTTCTTGGACGGCTGAATCAGTGGGAGGATAGAGCGATGGTGTAATGCCAGTAGTAGCAGTAGTTGGGCAGTCCCATTGATGGAATACTGTGTGATTAGTGATGCTGTCCATTCATTACCGTTTTGAACACAGATTTGTCTGACGACGACGATTCCTCTGGCAACTTTGCCCTCATCACTGCGAATGCGAATTCAGTGCTAACATGTGGTCAGAGGCTTTCGCTCCATCGCTCGTACGCGGGGCAGACCCTCCCCCCCACACACACACACACTCACATTCACATCTACGAACAAACGTGCTTGCTGCAATCTGCCCCTCTTCCCCTCCAATCGCGTGGATCGCAGTCATTGGCTTCATCAGCCAAAGCTTTTTCTCGCACGCAAGCAGATCAGAGGCGATCTACTCTGCTGTGACCCGTTGGCTCGGACCCGTCGACCACCCGCCGGCGGAAATGAGCAACATGAATTAGTAACGACGGCTTTCCCTGAGAGTCAGTATGCGACAGCGCTCAGATCTGGTGTAGCAACAGGGTGTCTCTTGCCCGTCGCATCATCCTGTGTGCTATTAACAATGCCAAATATTAAGTCTACATTTGCTTCGGTACATTAGGGACGATGCTTGTGCATGGAGTGGAGCACAATGTGTATTCAGCTGACCTTGGCAGCGAAATTGGTTAACCAATCTCGCCGCTGATGCTTGCGTATGCGGGAGCACCCAGAGAGCTACGTTTATCACCGCCAATACGTACCTTGGCAGTATAGTAGAAAGCCCGCAGCTTTTGCACCTGCATGTGTCTTCTAACAGCCCAGAGATGTTATCATCAGAAAACAGAGAGCGGTGGGAGCTTCAGTTGGTTAGTCTCTTTGTGACGGTGGCAGCATGATTGGCTTTACTATTGGCAGTCTGTTTGCTCAATGACTTTTAAAGAAGCAACCAAGTGAATGAAAGTTGCCAATATGGCTTCATCGTGTCGAGAAGAGGTGGTGTCGGCATCATGCATGTATCACGCATCAGCCACTCTCTGTGACAGGAGTTTTGAAGAGCTCTCGTCCAGCAAGGGAGAAGTGTTCAACTATGATTCCAAGAAAGAAAACACAGACTGTTGTCAAGACGAAGATCAGGAGCCGCCTGACTTGCAGGCTCTGTCCAACTGCAATCCCATCGTAGCACCAGAAGTGCCGGAATCTGAAGCCTGGCTTGACTCGACCAATCAGCAGTTTCTCAACATTAGCCCACATCACCAAAATCTCCTCATCACTCAAGAATTCCCATACGATAGCCAGCAGCCCAGTACTACGTGCACTACCACATTTGTCCTGACCCCAATCACCGAGGCAACAGCTGGGCCTTCAGAAGAAGATGGTAAGACGATCCCAAGATCCTGCTCACGCCTCTAGGCGTCACAGTTATCTTCCTCTTTTCTGCCTAGGTCCAGTGACGACATCCTCCACTAATCCTCCCAATATCATCAGTCCACAAGTCGGTATCAATAAGCGCAAAGCCAAAGGCCATTATCGTATCCCCGGCGACAGGAGCAAGAGGAAGTCTTCGTATAAGCACGTCCCACATTCGGAGAAGCCTCCCCACTTAGTGGCCAAGAGGAACGCGCGTGAACGCAGGCGGGTGCACGCAGTGAATCTTGCCTTTGTCAGGCTCAGGAAGGCCATTCCGTTCGAGAACAAGGCAAATAAGAGACTTTTTTTCCAGTCAAGTCTTAGTACCGCACACACGGTCAGCATCTGAAATTCTCTCTCTTGGACGACTGCTGCTATGTCGGACATACGTACTAGGGGTGTTCATTTAGTCGAAAAAATAGTCGTCATATGGTTAAAATCCCCTTACAGTCGACCAAAATTCGACGAAAATCTTTTAATATTGGGCAGCATAACTTTGTGAAATCTATCTGGAAATATTGCGGCTGCAAATTCGAGTCAAGTTTTCAACATTGTGCAGATTTCACCGGTATTTCTCGTGCCTGGTGCGTCATGAGTGTTGACAGATGACTAATCTGATGGAAATTCGGTTTAGCTTGGCGGATGAGCTGACAGCGAATTTGACAAGAAAGTTGCCAAATCGCAGTAAATATCTCGTCGCCTCAAGGCACATCTTCTGGTATGCTGGTCACGTTGGGGGTGCGATGACGACTGGCGTCGTCGATGGCATTAGACGATTGAAGTCGACTTTTTCTTTCTTCAGTCTGCTCAGAGTTGCCAGACGATGAGCCGACTCATAAGTCGACTAACATCCCTACTACGCACTGAGGGTCGACATGGAACTTTTGGTATAACAGTCGAGGAGGACCAATATTGAGACTGGGTCTGTGACCCTGAGGAAAAACTGATTGTTTACGTAACTTCGAGAATACTAGCAGTTATTTGCTACCGACCCACTTCGTTGGGTAGGTAGGAAAAATATAAAGCAATAGCGGACTGGACCCCCTCAACACGCGCTTCGCGCCCAACACAAAAAACGAAGCTGATCTCGTCCTCGAAGCTGATGTCGCCCCCGAAGCTGATCTTGCACTTCACACTCACTATTCACTCTGTGTTATCCATGCGATCTGAACCCGGATCAGATCCATTTTGCTTTTACTTTTGAAACTTGCTGATTTTGACACTATTCTACTTAGTGATAGCAACAGGCCATCAGTCCACGGGTCACATTTTAGCTTGCCTGATTTTCCTGGCTCAGTGTCCAACCCTTCTGACCCTCTACTCTCCCCTCTTCTTGCCATAGATAGCTACTGATACATGCAGTAAATGTTGGGCCTCGATTTCGGCCTCGAAACGGCCTCAGAACCTAAGGTGTGATGTGATGGCGACCCGGCTTATGAAATGTAGCATCTGCTGATCAAGTTTGGTGACGATCGGTGGAGTGCTTGGGGCGCCCTTGGTCGGACAGGCAGACACACAAACACACAGACTACATACGGACCCTTTGCTTTACATATATAGATGTGGAAAAGCTAACAAGTTGAGAGAGCAAAGAAAACTGTGGTGCAATCACGTCAGCGCTATCGCCATTACATGGTTATTCCGTTAACTTCTTCCCCGCAGATAAACAGTCTCTAACAGGACAATGTTGACCTTCAATGAATGTTACTGCACTTCCGCTAATCGGTGTTGATTCGTTACAGCGCGGCAAGAGAATCAGCAAGGTAAAAGTGCTGCAGAAAGCCATCGACTACATCAGGGGTCTGAGGTTCCTCATTGCCGACAATGACGGAACAGAGGAAGACTTTCTGAGCATAGAAGACGACAAGCACCTTTTCGACTTCTGAGGCGAGTACAACGGTGGTGGCGGAGGAACGCAGAACATAACGGAGGTTTCGCGAGTTTCCATTCATTCTATCGCCGGAAGACGCTCCACTAAGAAGTGTGGGGATCACGCAATGCGGACTCTCTGCCAACTTCGGCTAGTCGTAAACTAACCTGGAGACCAATGGCAATTGTACTCGAAACAACTGAAGCAAAGAAAGAATATAAATGAAATCGGGCCCTCTGCCCTGAATGTCGTGTCTGCCGTCTGGTGTCCCCAGTCGCGTGCAGTCAAATGCTGCACTACTGAGCTGATATCGCGTACGTAGACTCAGAAGTCCCATGTCGTCCTAGTAATTTGAGCTCAACAGAGGGACATTTTCCCACTTTCTGAGCTCGCCCTGAAACCGGAGCTCTTCCTCTCGTCGCTGCTGCCGCCGCCTTCGCCGCCCTTATCTGTGGGACGATAGCGCACCATGCACAACACGCTCGCTCACACGCATTAAGTGGAGCAGCTCAAGTGTAGCTGGAAACACGCAACATGTGTCTGTCTGTGTGTACGCGCGCGCCCTGCCTGAGGGGAGGGGAGCTCCGGTTGTGTTCTGGCAGCCAGGGAGTCTCCCTCCAGAACGTGCGTGTACTTCGTGGTAAAAAAGTCTGGCTAGAATGATTGTCACACACACACACACACATGTTGAATGGGGTTACTGCTTGACAGACTGTATACGGACAGGCTGATGGAGAGAAAGAAGCTGCTGTATCCTTCTGTATCCGCCCTGCGTGCACCGGGACGCCCACCTGTGCCCGCTGCTTTCATTGTTCTCCTGCCCCTAGACGGTCATGGATTGCTCCACATTTCCGTCAGGCCCTCGTAACAGACACAGAGCTCACTCGGAAAGAACGGGGGCGCTATCAACAACATCGACATCGTCGCCGCGGCGTCCGTTCATTCCCACACGCCTGCGCGCGCGGGAAGGGCAGGGAGGAAAGCGAAACCGCCGCAGTCACGACGCTCCAAGGCATGCGGCCCTGAGGGAGGGAAGAAGAGATAATGGGCCGCTCACGCACACATGGGCAAAGTAACCCCCTTCCACTTCTGGGTCCGAGACTGATAGGAATCAGAGCAGCGGTCTGACTGTCTGTGAGACGACGACCATGCAGGAAAAAGCGTCTGGCTCGTCGGTCCTCATTATCATGCGAGCGAGTCGAGCTGGGGGAGGTTTTTCATAGCCCTGACAAAAGGAGGTTTGCGGACCCATGAATACAGAAAGTGGGACTACGCCCTTGCGGTAAACATGCAAAAGAAGACCACTCTCTTGATAGAGAAGCACGTCAAGATGGTCATAGAGCACCGGGCCACACATGTTCCAGCATCGGTGAGCCAGGCCCAAAAGGAGTCGGCGACTGGATGCTCTGGACGGAGCGCAGCCAGAACTCCTTAAACAGGTTCGGCAAGTGCGGCGTGGCAACTCAGAGGTTGGATAACTAACTACGTGCTTTTGACATCAGATTGAATGGAAGCGAACTCTCATTCTCCTCGAAGCTTGTCTCAAATTTATTTTCTTTGGCTTCTAAGTAGTATTTTTTTGTTTTGATTTACTGGCGGCACTCGCTGTTGTACTTGGAAGCATCTTCAATGTATTTCTCATTTCACTTCACGTACATTCAGTTCTTCCTCTTTACCTCCGCGTTCGTTCATTAACAGTCCTTCTTGGTGTTGGTAACAAATGGTATATGCATGTCGTTGAAGAGTGAGCAAACTTAAGTTATGGCGCCCTTAGTGGCTGTACATATCACATTCTTGAGATCACAAAACTCAATATATCTCTCATTAGTGATTAGATCTTAACCCTAATAGTAATTTGTTGTAATATACGTAGTTGGGAGTTCTAGTTTTGGCCATGCCACATCACTCCTCAAGACTAGTAATGGTGGGGCTACGGAAAGAAAAACGCTGGGCAGCCTGGGGAAGAGGGTTTGGGTACGTTATGATCCCGTTCGGGTTCCTTATGGTAATAAGCTGCGAAAAATCATAGTTCTGACAACTGCGATGACACAAAATATACTTTTGACTTTTGCGTTGCTTACTTACTTGCGTTGACATCAGCCCATGTCCCTCTGTATGTACGTGTACGTAGATAGAAGCATGGGTCTGAAAAAAAGCTGTGCTGTGCAAGTTGTCGCAGAAGTACATACGAGTAAAATGAAGACATCTTGACGTTTAAATCACTATTATCAACTTTCTTGAACTCTCCTTAAGAATGCTCCACTAGTCTTCGTACATCTCTTAGAAGGTGAGGCTTCGCGTGCAAAGATGAATTATTAACAGTGCAACAACAAAATGCAGAAACATTTTCTTCTCTCTATGTAGTTCTGGTAGCTACTGGGGCAAGGGCAAATGTACTGTACATATGCACGTTAGATGTTTCTCGTAAGTATCGGTGGAATGCTTTCGTAGACTATGATAACCTTATGAGGCAAGGAGGTTTTCCTTGACTGAGGAGAGAAGACGCATACGCGCTGTCATCGCTATGCAGTCTTGCACGCACATATGCACACACTTAAATTGGTAGAAAAAGACAACATTTCTTCTTAGCGCACTGTTTTTAAAAATACTCAGTGGCCGTAACAGAAACACCATTTATAATGGGGGTCGACACCCTACAAGTGGTACACTTTTTTTTCCCTTGAGCTATGTTGGTGCCTGATGCTGGCGAGTTGTGTTGCCACTGCTGCCGTCAAGCGGCAGTGCCACGATCTCGTCCAAGTGATTTGTGCTTGGTTTGACATTGGAAGTGCTAGTAGTAGATTCAGACTGCTGGTGCTGCCGAGGCTTCTTCTTGGGAATGGCACCTGTGGACTTGCCCGGCGGCGGCTCGCTCGTCACCAGAGCCTTGGTCGTGGTGGTCTTGGCAGTGGTGGCGGAGGCGGCGGCGGCGCCAGCGGCAGTAGATGCCACTTGGGGCTCAGTCGTGGGTGGTAGCTGGTCGGAAAGGTGCTTTTCTGAAGGTGGCTTGTCTGAGCGATGGTGATGGCGTCGATGTTGTTGCAATGATGACGCTGGCGCGTCTGAAGGCGGGGGCGGCGAAGCAGATGACTGCGTTGGCTTACAAGGCGACGGCGGTGACGGCGGCGGCGGATGTTCAGCTGGTACAGGAAGCGGCTGCTGCTTGGACGACTTGCTGTTGAATGAAGCCGCCGTCGGCGGGGGCGGCGACCCTTGCTGTGGCGGATAACAGCCATTGGCAGTGGAAGAGAAAGGAGCGGCCGCCGTCGCCGAAGTCGCTTTCTTAGACGGATTGTGCTCCACGGCGTCTTTCTTGACGGCGGCGGCGGCGGCTGGTGAAGAGGACGGTTTGCTGGGCTTTTCTTCCCGTTGCTTCTGATTGTTTTTGTGCTTGGTGACAGACTGTTGCTGCTGTCGGTAGTTTTCGTTCACGATGTATTGTTCCGTGTAGGCCAAATCAGGCGCCTCGTGCGACGGTGGCGCTGATGGTGCTGGCAACCTGGTCATGGCCGTGGAGTCTGGCAGGGTGAGGTGAGTGGAAGACTCCTGAAGCATCTTATTGTAAGGCTTCTCCGGACCGCAGTTGAACATACAGAGGAAGGTCTCCACGCTGCAGGCGAGGCCTAGGATCTGGAGCACAGCAGAATATCTCAGTTAATGTAGCAGAGGTCAGTAGGAGAGGTCACATCAGAGATCAGTGGTCAGCATTCACTTACCGATGCTGCAAAGAAGAGGTTCTTGGTCCAGTTGGATGAAGGTTCAGAGTGGTCGCCATAGGACGTAGAGGGGTACGTGTGTAACAGTAAGGCTGACGTCGTCACGTACGCTATTGTCAACAACAGGTACACCGCTGTTTGCTGGAGTGGACAAAGTTTCTTACACGTGAGTAAATCGTTAGGTTATTCCATATTCTTTAATCTACTCACCATCTTTCCCATGTCGACTGGCAGGAGAACGCTCATGTGTGATATGTTGAGGAACAATATGAAAACGGTGAACAGGATTGTAAAAATGCAAAGGAACATCATCGCCCTGAGCCGCGGGAACTGCGGCAACGCGACGAGCCCAGTCTTGGCAGTGCCGGCCGTCACAACAGTGGACAAACAGGCTAGGGAGGTGACCTGAAAACGTTGTGCTCACTGAGTTTCTCGTTTTCACTGCCGAAACACATCTTTTGTAGGTGCATGAATACCGTATGGAACTTAGCAACCTCGACACATGGTACAAGTATGCAGGCAAAATACGAGAGTACCTGCACGTCCGTGCTGTACACGTGCCATACAGTGTGGGCCACCAAAATCTAGAATGAGGTTGCGTTGCCCACTCTCTGGACACTAAGAAACTAACAGATTGTAGAAGAGAGAGAAGGCCATATCGAAAAATAGCGAGTGTAGGGACTTTACTTGGCCCTGAAAAAAAGGGACAGTTTCCACTGTTCAAATAAGAATCATCGAAAATATGGAACTTTTCTAGATTTTAGTATAATACCCACAACGTGCAGTACAGTTCTTGCTGCAAGGAATATCAAGAGTTGGAAGGTGTGCCTCAAATCGTTTGTCGAGACACTGAAACATGAGATCCAGTAGCAAGATCTGCTTAGCGATGTCCCACTTTGATGCTCGAACGCCTAAAGAGTGGCAATCCCCGAGGGTGCCAAGCGGTCATGACTGATTTTGCACCTTTTTTGGTCTGTTTTTGTACGAAAATCTTCCAAAAAAAATATTGGAGGCCACGCCCACCCTCCAGGCCTCCCCTTTTGACGGGGGGGGGGGGCGACCCCTCCCCCCTGCACGCTACGCACGCAAAAGTGTCTCTTAATCTCTTCCGTACTGAGCGCACATAGAGAAGGTTTTTTTCTGGAGGGCATTCACCACGCAACCTCAAGCCTTCCCGAGCGTCACTTTTGGGCTCGTATCAGTGTTGTCATGGTGGTTCGGGGATCTCCAGGACGGGATACCGGGGAAGAGGCACGAGCCCACCCCCATCACCATCCCCGAGGAAAAAAATGGTCACTTTCATGAAACAAATTTTCGCAAAAAAGGCAAAAACTCAGCCATGACCGCGTGGCTTCCTTGAAAGATCTCCGCGGTTCGAGTGCTCTGGATCAAAATAGGCAGTTACAAAGCTGATCACAGACGTTTGTTGACGTTCGACGTGTGAACGACCAAGTTCGAGTGCAGATTCCGCGTCAGAAGCTGCAAGTCCAGCAAGCGCAGCCAATCTTTCTGGACTCAAAATCACCTACAGCAAGGACTGTGTCTTGGACAGGTCACTCACCAACAAGAGAATCCGTAGCAAGGTTCGGGGAGTCCTGAGGGTCGACGTATCACAAAAGCAGAATATTGCCTGCAAGGACCTGGCTGGGAAGAGGACCCCGATGTCACAGTCATTGTCGTTGTTCTCTCCACAGTCTCCGCCCGTTCCACAGTCACCACCTCCGCCCTCCTCCTCTTGCCCACGCAACCGTCGTCCTCCAGGCCGTCTGCGATCGGCTTCGTTGCCCCCACCGACACCTTCTCCACTCTCGTAAATGGCGTGGGAGTCCCATGAGCGCACCGAGAAGGTTGGAGACGATACGAGGCGAGATCGCCTGCGTCGTCTGCGGTCGCCGTTGACGCCCGCCTGCGAGCCATCAATGTCGAACTCCTCGGTCTCGAAAGCGGCCAACTCCAACCGGTTGAGGTCTTCCAGCAGCTCCTCTATCTCGTCGGGGCCATAGATGTCCGAGACAGAATTGACCCAATGGCGGGTGGCGGCACTGCCGCCGCTGATGTCACTGAATCTACCGATGCTCCCCTTGCCGACGCTGCCGACACGACTAAGCGAGTCCCCGCCTCCTCCGCGGTATTGGTCTGGCGGCTGCCGGTCGCCGTTGATGCCGGTATTGGCAGCGGCGACTGCTGGCGAGGCCGCCGAGGTCAAACCGGGCGGCCGAGGCATGGTGGAGCGGGCGCTTCTGCGACCGCAACGCTCAGTCCGCGGCGGGGCAGCGGACGCATCGCGGTAGCAGCATCGTCGACGTCCCCGTAATCATGCGTGCCAGTCCTTCTAGTCGTCGTCCGTTGCCAGCAGCGAGAGGAGGTTGGCAGTTGCTGCCAGCAGCCTCCATCAGTCTCCTTCTTCTTGCCAGGTGAGGCCGAGGTTTGATTAACGTATTCATAAACATTTTCTCTCAGCAAATCAGCAAATGATCTCTCTTGTGTGCCAAACGTTAGAAGTTACTCAGAACTTGTACACAGCGCACTCGTCGCTCATTCCAGCTTTAACTTATTGCACTGCACTTACACATGACTGCTTGCGCTCAATTAATGCATAGTTCGTCGTCGAGATCAACTTCGCATGTTCTTAAGCCTTTCTTCTCCACAATTACCCCTTCAGATCCCATGAAGAGTCGTTAGTGTCGATCCTCACGCTCACCACTGGTCCATAACCTCGTGGCTGCCATCTGTTGAAAGCTGGAAAGGAGAACATTGGAAAGAAGTTTAGGTTTTCTGACAATTACTTGAAAGGACAGAGATATATAAGACAAAAACGGAGCTTCTCTTCCTCATTAATTTCACATAAGCTAGATATTTTCCCTCTATTACATTGCAGCAAGGAAAGGCTCAGGAGATAGGACACACGTGTGCTCGCGTGCAACATTTTGGCCTATGCCAATCCTAAAAGGGATATTCGCAGTACGCATATGTACGTACATCCATGCCCATACAGTATGTAGTAAGAGCTGCGAAAAGTCACTTACTGTATATGATTATTTGGTCCCCCTCTCTTCTCTCTCTCTCTCTCTGACCACTGTCCTATGCTACCTACAAGGTAGAGAGCAGAGAAAGATGCTGCTGCTGTCGTTGCCCCACACAGGGAATTTCAAATTAGACAGCCACAACCACAGTCTTCTCTGGCAACCCTCGCCCGTACTCGTGGTTACAACCACCCTCGTAATACAGTAAAGTACATGGTATAGTAAAGATGTGGGGACTCAGTTGCATACTGCCACTACTTGTCATGCATGTGGCGATGAGGGCTCCAAAACAAGCACACGCGGCCGCAGGAGAGAATACGCATTCAGAGAAAAGGGGGGGGGGGGGAAGACGCCAGATTACTACGGACTGTCTGGGGAAGGGCGGAGGAAGCTCATTTATTTGGCCGGAAGGAAGTGACGGCGACGAGGAGGAGCAGACACATGATTTACGCCGACACCTCCGAGCACGCAGGCAGGCACGCGCACACAATATTCCAACTCGCTCTCTCCAGAAGAGAGAGTGCAATAGAGACAGCAATCACCTCGTTCGTTGTCGCGGCCTGGCTGGAGAATGAAAACATCGTCAGACTTTGGCGAAGGGATGTTTCTTTCACACACACACACACATACACGCACACACGCACACGCACGCACTGGCACGCACGCACGCACGCACGCACGCACAGAAACTGATGGAAAGCGACGTGTCTTCGCCGCCCTGAGAAGATCGAGCACCAGCAGAAGGTATCGACACTTTTTCTTCGGAGGAATGGGAGGAAAGCGATCCAATTGGGGATGAAATTCCGGTCCTCCGGCCACCTCACAGACACTCCCAACACCTCCTGTTGTTCTGTCCCTTCCTCCTGTCTCTCTTGGACACCACCTCCTTCCTCAACGAGCTGCTCGGTTGCTCAGTTGGTACTTGACTACGTGCAGTAGGCACTCTTGTAAGCTGTACGTACTGTGTCTATGTAGTGGTGTAGCTGGTACTACTTCTGTTCGCGCTCGCTACTGTGTAGTTCTGTAATAGGGGTAGCAGCGGCGTCGGCAGCGCCAACCACCGCCAAGGCCTCCCTTTTTCTCAGCTGGGCCGCCTCCTCCAAGTCCCTCTTTTCCTTCTTCTTCTTCCCATGACAAGCAGCAGTAGCACACAGAGAGAGACAGAGTGGCATGCAAACGTAAAGGAGGAGGCCTCCTGCTTACTACTAGCTTCCCTTCCTACCAATGGCGTGCGCACGCGCGCAGCAATCCGAGGCCCTCTGGAATCACACGTGCCTGGCCAGGGAGAAGAGGCTGCTGACAGTAGAGAGGGGCTCTCTCTTTCTCCACGGTCCCAGATCTTCCTTTCCTAACAGCATTCTAGTATGTAGTGCGGTTGTACGCAGTTTTCGCCGCTGGCGTGCGCGCCGCGCGCGCCGCGCGCGGCCGCCGACACCATCTCTCCCCTACTGTGTCAAACCATCCCAGGATGAAAGCTTCTTCGATCGATTTTTGCATGCTCTCTCTCCTTTTCGCCTTCTTCTTGTCCCGTTCGAGCAAAGACGGCGGCGACGCATACCAGTTATTCAGTCAGGGCTCTCTCGAGCTTCTCCACGGCCGGCGGAGGGGGCAGCTTCATCCCGAGGAGAAGAAAACGCCTTCCTTCGTCCGTCCGTCCGTCCGTCCGTCCGTCCGTCCGTCCGTCCGTCCACTTGAGGTTTTTCCTACTTCTTATAAACCATGATGTTGCGCGTGCGTACATTGTGGCTGCATACGCCTTCATGAGTCCTGTGTCATAGTCCTACTGGGGCCTACAGTGCAGAACAGCACGGAACATGCAGCACGAGCAGTGCGGTGCAGTACTGAAAAAGTGGAGTACAGCCAGTACCGTAGCACGGAGCACAGACTGTATGGCAGAGTACAGTCAGTACGTTTGCGTGGACGGTGGGTACATGCGTGCACTCCTGCGCTCGCGTATGTAAGAGAAGAGCTCAAGCCTTCTTCTTGTCTTTTTCTGCTACTTAGTACGGAAATGCCCCAGCGGTAGTACACACGAAGAGTCAACACGCACAAAGCACCAGTAGTACAACACTGCGCAAAAACACACGCGAACACACTTGGGCACCCATGCACACCCCCTCCAGTAGCAGTGGTAGCGTCGTTTTCTCAGCTTTTCTCTCTCTTTCTCTCTAGAAGCAAAGGACGAAGAGTTTTTGAAAGATTATGTGCTCAGCCACAGTATAGTGCTCTCTCTTTCCCTCTGTCTCTCATGCACACGTACACACGCTAGTCGGGGGTGTAGACATACGTGCCAACAACAATACGGTCCATCAGCACACACCAAAGTTGGGCCATTCATGATGCCAGGGCTCTTTCTTTCCTCTTCTCTCCCTTTCTTCTTGCGTTGTTGACTCTAAATGGTCGACTTAAAATTTTACTGCACAGTTGAGCGTATGTACACGTACGTACGTTTTGCTGTAACTGGAAACTTTAGTGCTCGTAGAATTTGAGAGTTGAGTCGTGGGCGTAGCGAGCTGGAGATCCACGGTTAGAAATACCGGTGCAGAGCAATGCTTTTGTATACTGCATGGCAAACGGACGTGCCCGAATGCGACCTGAAGACTCATCACGAAGAGCTGAAACATCCAATGCTGTCACACAGATGAGAGCATCAGCGCTAGTACGAGGCTTCATTGAGAGAGGCAAGATGACGGGAACAGCTCTAATTGACAAATGACTTAAAGGAACTTCTAATTGATGAAATGGCATGTCTTGGAGCTGGCTCGATGAGGGTTAATACTTTTGTGTACTTGGCATGCTGAGTGTGAGCCATCAAGAATGTCCGTCCATGGGGGCGAGAGGATCAGGGAAGTCGACGGGGGAGGCCCACAGGGACAGAGAGAGGGACAGAGAGTAAATAAGGTGACAGAAGAAATCTGGAAGGAGTAAGAGAGTTACAGGAAAGAGGACTGCGAACATTTTGTGACTCAAGCAGCACATGACTACTCAAACTCTGGCACTGTATTACAAATGATAGTTCCCTCAGGTATCATAAAGTCATCTCGCACAGTTCCTTGAGAAATCGTGGCCACTCTTGAAATGTGTATCTTCTGACTGTGCAAAAGTAGAGAGCTTAATTACGTTCTAACATCACGTGTTCACTTTGTCATGCTTACGATATCGCATCATTCTGCCATTGAAAGTCATTTCATCTCATTTTAATTCGTAATAAAGCAGACCCGTTTGATCCGTCACATCATTTATTCAAGGTAAGTAAAAGGTATAATAACACCAGTGTATATAATATGTTTTTTACGGATCGGAGCAATCTGATATACAAACGACGTTCAGTTAAATTGAAAGTGTCCGAATGAAAACGCGTCTTCATTACCAAGAGCCACTCTTCACCGATTCACAATATGGTATGATTTTAACTGTCTGCTATCTGCTTGAGGGAGTTTGGACCCTTTCATTGACAGCCATGACCTAGCATTACAGACTAGTTGCTAGATAAAAACAGCTATCTATTTGGTGTTTGTGTTTTGAACCCTTGTTTTGTACCAATCAAAACCTACACTTACAGATGGAAATTGCAGGATTGGGCCAGCGGCATTAAGTTCTCCATATTTGCTCAGGACTTCTTGCAGAAGAGGTAGTTGTCTCATGAGTTGTGACATCGACCTTAATAAAGATAAGCCAATCATATTCCATTCCAACTTGGAAAATGACACGGTTTGTAATTTGAGACCTTTTTCAAACCAAAGTTTTCTTCAGCCACAGTTATTAGAATGTTTTTGTAAGGCATCCCTTACCTTTTAAAAATTACGCTTATAAATTTACGGCATTGCCTTCATCCTCACAACTGTTGAGCGTTCTAGAATCTCCATTCAGCGTAAACCCACGGTTGTCCCTGTTTCGTTTGTCATTGTGAACAGTACCAGTCATGTTGCTACACAGTTTAGGGTCAAATTTGCGTTGCATCAAATTTTGCAGAATCATTGTAACCAACTATTTTCATTATTCACTAACGTCACTTGTTTTGTTCCACTCCTTTTTAAGTCTCCTTTAACTTAACAGGTTATATACATATTTTTACCTTTTTCTGTTCTCCGGGAAACAAGTGATTAATTATCATTATTAGATCGTTGTCCATGTTAGCTGTTCAAAGACAGAGGTAATACAAAGCATCAAAGTACAACAGCTGCTGCAACTGTGTGCAGTCAAGACGAGTAGAAACAGCCTGGTCGGGAAAGGGAGTGACAAACAGCCAGTGTGACCAGATGGAGAAAGTGGGAAGAGCACCAATCTTGCTTTGCTCAGCCCAAAACGTAATTACGGTCTTTAGGCGATATATTTTCTTGGTACAGTTACTTGTTTTGAACGCGAGATACTCATACAATCCACCAGAAGAGAAGATCCATTATAATCAGACGGAGAATCGATAGTTGGTAGAAGAATATGGAATTGACAGAGCAAGAATGTGAAGGACAGGTCAGTAATCAAAAAAAGGAGCATTTTCTAAAAAAAAAAAAAAAAAAAAAAAGTTCAACCCTTCTTCAAGAACAAAATCAGCTCGTGGTCGAGGTGAATTTTTGAAAAGAAACATCTCTCATTTTCGAATGAAGGATTGGCATCTTCCGATAGTTTCAAAAAGAATGAAAATATGATACAAGATTAGCGAAATGAGATAAATGGCTTAACATACAGGTCAGGTAGTAGTAGGTTTAACGCTTGCAAAAAGAAAATTAGGTATGGAGGTTGGACAGGAAAGGTAATGTCAACATATCGAGAAGCCTAAAATCTAATTCCGGTACGTGTTGTGCAGCTCATATAGCGTCAATAACATGCACGATTTATTCCCTCAAAACATGTTTGTGGTGCTTATTCTCCTAATTCAACTACTTGCCTCTCTCTTAAGGGTCATTTCCAGCTGGGTAAAAGAAAAATTCTTCTCTGCTACGTAGAATTTGGAAAGACTGAGCAGATGAAGAAAATTTATACTTTTTGCCACACCGGTCAAATTAAGCAAGTAGAAAGCGGCCCTTAAGAGAGCTAATTTTGTGCTACATTGACAGAACCAAGCAACAGTGTCAACATGAGGATAAATGAAATGCTGCCTCTGATAAAAAGCGTAGCTGTGAGGCCAAACATTCTTTTTGCAACCAACTATGACAGAAATGAACTTCGAAGCCTGTGCTGCGTAGCATTCGTTCCACATACATATGCATGAGAATATGAATATTTAGATCCTGTCTTGGTTGGGGTGAAAATGTGAGTTTGGATATCTAACAGATCATACATGTGCCCAACTGGCTGTCCCGCTACACTTGTTTGAATAGTACGCTTTTTAATGCACATACAATCTGTCCTTCAACCATTCGATACCTGTTCTAACTGCCCAGGTGGGCATGACTACCTTTCTGCACGCATGCACTGTACAGGTAGGCATACCAGGCCCAATCTCTTTTGGGCAGCCATTTTGTCTCCCTCTTTCACTGCGTCACTTTCTCACCCAAATCTGTGTGGTCGATAGCTCGATCACATCTTTGCCACCAAGTAATACAGTAACCTCCGGTTATAGCCATCACCTCGGAACTCAAGGTTTTGATGACTGGGACCGATACATTCTTACAACTGATATGAGTTGAATCAAATGGCTTCTGAAACCGTAAAATTTTAATGACCTACGTTCAGAGCAAAAACTCATATATTTCTGGCTGCATTCCTCTGGAGTTTAATGATTTTAACTGATGTCACCATTTCCACAATAGAAAGAAAATAAGCCGAATTCTTTGTTACAGGTAGGCGGCCGCGACGTGCTGCAGATCGCGGTGGGACTTGGACGGGGGGATGCAGGAGGGGCCGGAGAATGTTTTTAGCGTGCTCCGACCTCCGTTCGAGGTCGCCGGGCCTCAAAAGTCGGCATTTTCGGCCTCGGCCAAGATGGGCCGAAGATGTCACGGGCTGGCAAGCTAAAAATGCAGCTTGACCCGTGAGAGATTGGCCCGTCACTGTCACACTTTTGGAGGGGCAGGAAGGGAAGACAACAGAAGAGGGGAGGTTGCTTCCCTCCGGCATAGACTTCTTATATGCTGCACAATCTTCAGCTTCGAAATAAAAAAATTGCCCCTTAAATTACCTTGCACTCATACTGGAATGTTCAGGTTGCTTTCTCTTTAAGGCACCGTGTGATCATCTACATTGACATGGTGCCCGAAGGGCACCATCTAGCTGGACGGCTGCCCGAGGGGCACTTCGTCCAGCTAGTCATGAATAAAAAAAATCAGGACTGGAAAGATTACGAGAGACAGCCGTACTACAGTAAAGTTGCACCACTACCTTCAGGGTGATCCATCTTTCGAGGTCCAAACAGGACAAAAGAGGACAGGAGAGAAAAAATGCCCTCGAACGGGGGAGGCCACAACGAGCCCAATCAGGGCTCGGAGGATCAGGAGGTGGAAGAGTCTCCAGATTCACACACCAACAGCGCCTCCCCTACTGACCAATGGGCTGACCGAAGCTGTGATGCCTTCTCGGGATGAAATCTTTCACGCTGAGGATTATCTACATCTTGTGGGAGGGTTCCAGGATTGCCTACATTGACATCTGTTTATGGGTCCCTCCAGCTTGATCAGTCAATGTCCTCGAGGAGAATGTCGAGATTCAGCCCTGAGGAGGAATGACCCTATTCAAAGAAAAGTCGTTCCCTTATCCTGCAGCGGACTTCGTCTTTGTCCATGTCAATAAGGTTTCCACCTCGGTGCAACTCGCAACCTTTCAGAGAAGCTCACAAATGCAAAAAAAATGGGCAGGTTATGGTCGAAAGGAAGCACCTGGTCTTGGTGAGGTGAACTGTGAGGCGCTTGCCTTCGAACCCGGTCACAGACCATTGCGAGGTGCTGTAACTTCTTGGGCTTTTTGTTATTCACCTGATGCTACTTTTTGTGTCACAGTCCTTGGAAACGGCAAATACTGCACACTCTCAGATGGTGACTCCTCTACTTACTAGCAAGGAGAAAGTTGGTGCCCAAATGCACTATTCCTCAATAGAGTCCCTCCTCATTGTCGTAATCGCAATGTTGGCAATGCAACGAGCACCCTTAAGCAGACAAGTTCATGTGCCAATATTTTTACAGGTGTATGCCACACTAGGGACAGTTTCGGCAGATGTGGACCACTTGTCAGGACATCCCAGGAAAGTTTGACATGCTGTTAAAAGAAAAGGACATCATTGAAAGTTGGTGGATCCTGCATTTATGATTCTCTTTCTATGGGACATAAACAGAAAATGAGTGTTTGAACTCTCCGGACTAATGCCGGCAATGAGGGAGTGCCTGTGTGCTAATAGTTGATAAAACTGACAGAATAAAGATGGCAAAGGATTAATACTAAGACACCCAATAGATGCGATTACATTATCTAGTGCACAAACATATGATTTTTTAACAGCACTACTTAGCAACGAGATTAACTTTTCTTTCAGAAATCATAAAGACAAATAGCAAACGTTGACCAAGACATCTGGTACCTGACGGTGAAGCCCTCTGAGTAGCAATCGTACATGAATCAATTTAAAGAAGTTCTAATCTATAGCAGTGCTTGAGGTTTGGGATAGCGCGCAACTTTCTGTAAGCAGTTTCAAAAGTCTATTTTGATGTTCAGTTTTGTCCTGTGAAAACTGTTGCTACAACCAGAGTGTCATCATGCTTAATGCACGCTATAAACAATGTCTGTGGTGCTCCTGTCTGCAGCTCTATATCATTTCGCGTGGTGCGTGGACCATAACGATCTGCAAATCGCGATATCTTACCTGTGCGTAATCCAATCATTCTGGAAATTGACAGCTTTGGCAGTCAAGCAGGCTTGGGTACAACGAAACTAAAGTAACTGGTGGCGACACTGGACTGTACTCGAGCATTTACTAACCGGGCAGTTCCGTGTTTAAAAGGCTTGGTCCCAAAATCCTGAAAAATATTGTCTAAAAATTATATTATATTATTCATATGTACACAAAGTCATAACTTTTATAAGCAGGCTTGTGTGCAGACACATCTGTAGTCACCTTCAAGGCCCTTTTACTGCTGCGACGCTCCGCTGTATACTAGAGCATATTTGTGAACTACTCTCTTGCTACCCAAATCACCGATTCGAGGTCAAAACCCAGTCCTGTGGCGAAGCAGAACGTCAGCTGCCTAAGATCTGTAAGTGTATTGTTCTGTTTCACATAGGGCTGGTCTTCATAATCTATCACTTGAGAATACATGTTCTTGGCGCATAGCGCAAAGGTACTCTAGATTAGAAACAAATATTGAGTACTTCTTCGAGACAAAACAGCTGCAATTACTGAAATACTAAAAACAGAACTAATTCTAAATAAATGACTGCAGTTACTTCACTGCACGAGTATGTCAGTTCTTCTCATATTATGCACTGCTATTAGTGCTGGAACAGAATTACTTCTAAGTCAGCAGGAGTAAAAAGAGTTTAATTTAGCACTGCTCACCCTTTGCCACATGAAGGATACGAATCTTACTACAACTCTGCATGATGACTTCGACAGTTCACAGTTCTTCAACAGCAGACACAGCTGTAACGTCGCCCGTCACATTCCAACCCTCATCAAGCCAGCCAGACGTGCTGGTTGCATGTGCACTCGAGTTCCCGGTGAGGTAGATCACGGACCTCTCACGTACATGCGTATGTACCTTTCAAGGTCGAGAGTGATTAGTTGATGAAACTAGAGTTGCCAAGTCATGTTGATCTGAAAATGATATACCCCGTGTAGCTTGGCAAATGGCTTCCAAATCTGTTAGACAGGAAACCATTTGAGAACTTTTTCAGACCGCAAGTCAGAGGTCTGTGGATAGAGCCACTAAAATAGACAGAATGCTGACTCTGTGAGGAGACCCCGGGCGGACCCAGCCCGGGAACCACTGCCAAGAGACCGTCATGGGAGCAGGAGAAAGAAGTCCGGGGCTTGAAGCAGGGCGAAACTCGACTTTTGTAAAACTCGACTCGACCCGTATGTTCAATAGCTTGGCTCCACCTGACCAGACTGCAGCTCAAAAAAGGGATTATTTGCAATAAAAATTAATAAAAAAATGAAGTCGACTCAGCATGGAAGGTGTCACAAAAGTTGCACCTTGGAAAGCTGTGTCAACCACACCTAACTAAGGTATGTGCAAAGTTGAGAACAAGGAGATCACTTAAGCGAGAGAAATGTATAATGCGATATCACCATGATGGCAATTTGCCAAGAAAAGCAACACATTAGAATATAAAGTTTTTTCTTGTTTTTCTTTAAGGAAAAAAAGTTAGACGCTTTCCCTTGGTGCAAAAAAACATGAATTCGGTTTCAAACTTCAAGCTTAAAAAAAAGTGCTGGGCCCGGAAGAGCTCGAATGGACGGTTTAAAATCTCGAATGGCCGACCCGAAACTCCAACCCGGTTCCAGCTACTGCTCAAAAGCCCCGACGAATACAGTCCTTACCATAAGTAATTTCCGTGGGGACAACTTCGCTGCACGCACTGTGTATGTACCTCACCTCACTGTGCATGGATCTGTGATGTGGACTGTGTAAATCAGATAAGTCAGGCACAAAGTTGAGCATAGAAGTTCAACGTTTTGACTGCCCATTCCAGCCGATCTCGGGTGTGCCTCAAGCTCCAGCTTGCTGTGATTTGAGCACTGCAGGATCAAAATGGGCTGTCAACTGCTGAACTTCTGGATTCAGTCTTGTGTCCCACACTCTCAACAAGCAATCTGAAACGTCCTTTCTGCTCTAGAAGCTGTTGCGGCTGTGGATGTGGATGATTTTTCGCCGCGGAAATTGCTTACGACAAGGACTGTATAACAGGGCTACACGAAGGACATAAGGAGAACCTGACGCTGATATATTATGCTTGGTACTCTTGCTAAGGAAAAACTGGTGAAACAGGCGGCCCGATGGTATAAAAGACTCGGCCTTGAAAGCTTGATTTGGTTTTGTTCTCGCAACGTCTGACGATTTACAAGTGCCTTGGTAGCATAACTGGTGCTGACGTAAGCGAATCTTCTGTAAATAACATACATAAGGTTTATTGTGTGAAATGGATGTTGCCCTGCGGTTTCCGACTTATACTGCTACTTGAGCTTTGAGATGCTCGCATCCAAAGCAAGCTGTATGCATTTAAACACTTTGTTATAAATCACGTCGGGACTAAACACCTTCATTCATACAGGCAGCAGTTTCGTATTGGAGAAGAAGTAATAATCTCATGCGTGCAAATGGCTGATGGATGTGTCCGTGATTCATCCATGCAAGCAGTGGGAGCTGTAAAAGAATTTTTCTGTTGACAAATATTCTCACTGGGTGCAGTTAACGGCGTCAAGCATATACATACAGTGAAGTAATCAATATTGATGCAATACACTCAAAGCATACACTGACAGGAAAAAGTGAAGGTCCGGGTGGTAAAATTCGATTTTAACAGACATCGGAATTTGGCGCACTTGACACATCTACGTATAGTCTGCACCAAAGGTAGCGCATAGTGAACACGCACTTCTGTACGTGACTACGACAATGCAGTGGGTGTTCCACAGTTTTAGAATATTACCATTGGAGAAAGGAGATGCCACTAGTGAACTGTTGGCAAAAGCGTCAACTTTTCCAGAAAAGAAACCTTTTGCCCACTAAATCCTCCATTACAATGAGCTCAACATTCCTTTTTTCTTTGAGGCACTGTTCTAAGTAATCTTCTTGTCTCACTATATGCATTCTCGGTGGCATAGGGACCCTCCTGTTGCCGCCCGCAGCTGTTGCCTGCCCAGCTGACAGGGATCGGCTGTTTTGGCACTACCTCCTCCTCTGTTTACCTTGGGTAGACGGTGGAGTGCCGACGACGTCATTGCCAGAGCAAGGGTGTAAACATCCTCTATCACGCACAAGACGAAGGGGAAGGCAAGGAGCAAGTAAGGAATTCATGATCTCGATCTCCATGCTGGGGCCTCGACCCTGGTACCTCGGCAACGGCAGCTGGAGTTCAACCTCGTCGGCGGTGATTGCGACGATGTGCTGATAAAGAAGGTGACCAACGAACATGCCGTCTCGACTGAAACGTCTCACTCGAAGTTGCTGCTCCTGCTGGCGCAGCAGAGACTCTGGCAGCTCCGACAGCAACGACTCCGAGGAAGAAGGCAGTGCCGACCGACGCAGTCGCCGCCGACGGAGAAGCCAGAATGAAGAAGTGCTTAACGAATGGATCGGCGGTGACGACCACGGCGTGGAGATCGTGCTTCCGATCCCTCCGGGGGCCTCGAGGGAGGCCAATGCAAAGCACCGACGACGGCGCGATGCTATTGACGAGCTCGTCCTACAGATGCTCGTCATCATAAGAACACTCGCCGACAAGTATGAGAATCAGTAAATGAGTGCTTTTTGCACAAGTTATTATTGTATTGTCATTACCTCCTGCTCCAGGGATTCCCCGACAGCTGTGCCTGAACAAGGGCTGTCACTTGGGGAATCACTGACAGTTGCAGTTAAACAAGGACAATGACTAAGAGAATCCCTGACGGCTTGGCTGCCCGCTGCTTTTTCTCATCTCATAAGGCGTCCCCATGCGACTCCACCTGCGCCAGAGACGGCGGCAGTCATAGCCGTGGAGTCATTGTCCCCCGAGGGCGATTAGAATGTCCTCGTGAACTAATTGTAAAACGCAAGACTGGCAGATGTCACCTCTGTATCAACAGTGTAGCATGCATACATATTCATGTTCGGTGTTGTTTCAGCGATCAAGAGCCGCCCCCGTCGATGCTTCGGCTACACGCAATAGCAGAGACCGAGAACGGTTGGTTGGCTGTCGTCGTCTCCATGGTCGAAGTCATTCCCATGGAAGATCCCCTCGGGCCGGCGAACATCACGTTGCTGCTGGACGACTGCCCGCTGCCGTCGAAGGCGCGTAACATGAATGTCGGCACTCGAGCAAGGGCACCTGACTCGATGATTATTTTCAGGAGACTGTTGAACAGTTAATCGATGTGCTTCAGCTGAGTGCAGGGTCTTCTGTGGAGGGTCGCTCCAAGCCCAATCGACACCGTAACATCGCCATAGTGCTTGGCTGTCTTGCAGAGAAGTTGGCCGGACCGAGGAGCATGAGGTTATTCTCACGTAGGACGCTGGATTACCTCGTCGCAAACCTGGTGAGATGTGACAGTGCGTAGTAAGGTTTGCAGGGACCATGTCAACCACTCATTCCAGTCTCCATCCGTCCATCCTGCTGTGATACTGTTTTCCCTGGTCGCCCTAGAGAAGTTTGCGCAGACGAGCGAGAATAAGGTTTGACATTAACTTACCTGCTGTAAAAATACAACAGTTAAAAACAGAGCCTTTCAAACACATTAAAGGTTACCATCCAGGAGAGATTCTCCGAGATCCCCAGCCACCCCCTGTTAAATTTAGAGAAGGAGAAACTGCTTAACTCTAGGAACTGCTTGGAGAGACAAGTGGGTTTCTGCGCTCAGTGGTGCCTCGATAATCTCTGTACGTTGTTGCTGCTGCTGCTGCTTCACTTCCATCTCCTACTTACTGCGTCTCTTTGTAATTATTCCAGTTTATGTGGACGATAGGCCCTACTCATACTTGGAAGAAAACGTCCAGGACCTTCGGGTCATGCTGAACAGCAACGATGTGAGCGAGTACCTGAAGATTGGACCCAACGGCTTAGAAGTGAGCTGTGTTGACATTACGTGACGTAATCTTCGGTAAGATGACCTCGTGCGAATTCCAGGCAAGATGTGACGCCGTTTCTTTCGAGAGCGTCCGCTGTACATTCGAAGTGTCCAGCGGAGCTTGGTACTATGAAGTGGAAATGATCACTGCCGGCATAATGCAGATTGGATGGGCAACTAAAGATAGCAAATTTCTCAATCATGTGAGTGAAAGCAAAATATCACGAAGAGTCTCCCAGTCTCATTCTTCCTCCTCCATGTTCTCATACAGGAGGGTCACGGCATCGGTGACGATAAGACCTCAGTAGCCTTTGACGGCTGTCGACAGCTGCTTTGGTACGGCGCGTCCAGCTCTTCACTGGCAGCAGAGATCCCGCGCTGGCGCCCAGGCGACATCGTCGGCGCGCTGCTCGACTTTGGTCGGTCCGAGGTCGTTTTCTCGCTGAACGGACAAGCCATCAAGCCGTTCAAGGAGATCTTTCGAGCACGGTCGCGAAGAGTCGCGGAAGGGAGCAACTCGCGGCCTCCAGGGGGATTCTTTGCGGCCGCCAGCTTCATGTCTTTTCAGCAATGCAGGTAAATTCGCATTATGCAAGCATAACCAACAGTTCGTAGGTGCGTGCACGAAGGACAGTCCAATATTATATGGACAGTACACGCATGAGCAGGTATTGTGCACTCCAATCTTGTTCATGATGTGGCATTTCCTAAAGATCTGCATACTTTCCACTTTTAGATTCAATTTTGGTTCTCGTCCTTTCAAATACCCTCCTCCATCCAGCAGAGGACCGTTCCAGGCGTTTAATGCTCATGGAAAGCTTACTGCAGAAGAGAAAAAAATTCTACCCAGGTACAAATCGTAAGCAAGTCCGCACGGATTGATGACTATTGGAGGAATAGTCCCGCTTTCCTATGGGGTGATAGTTATTTAGCTTTACTCCGGTTATGGGCTACACATTAGTGAAGCAGGCCCTGAATCCACATTTTTATGTTACACACTGAAGGGTTGATCTTCCCGAACAGCATCAAAACAGAAAAGATCAACTTGCCATGCTTATCATCAATTTCCTCAAAGACGTCAAATAATTCGCAGGCGCCCCAATGGGGAAGCGCTTCTCTGACGACCATGTTGTAGGCTTGGTGAAGACCGAAGAAGAGCTGCCACCGACAATGCCAGACTGTTTTGCCCCTGCTCACCATATTGATTTCGGGGCAGTTGGTCTGGGTCTAGATGGGTTTTTATCGCTTGTGATGGAATGAAGCTAATTTAGATGCAACTGCATGCAAGGAAGAGAGCGTCCTTCCTTTGCACGTGTGATCCAGGTTGTGTCAGCATTTTGACAATGACCGATGAGCGATGTCTCTTTGTGGGCAGACGTTTCCCATTACGAAGTGTCAAGTATGTACGTAACTCGATGCTTTGAGTCATAGGTAGACATCGGAAGGTTATGTAATTTTACTCAACGCACATAGCTAATGAAATTCTAGTTTTATGTCACACGAGCGTCAAGAATGAGGCCTCTTATGTGCACAGTGGAACCTCGCACTGTTGCAGTATTTTTAAAGGGAAATTACTCAAAAGCTTTATGGTTGAAAAAGCAATGTGTGACAGTGGTTTTGGAGAGATTCTCCTTTGTGAGTGTATGCCAGTGGTCCGTTAGAATGCACTGATGCATGCTGAAGGTCCTCTTCATGTTGGCACTGGTGATTGCGGCAATGTATTTGCAACATGTGACATCACAAGGCTACCAGGCAGACCAGCTCCTCTCCTGTGCACCAGCTCCCCTGCCTCTTTCAAGAGGTGGAGACCAGAGTTCATGTGAAGGACAGACTTCGGCTTGACCCTGATCTTAACAGCCTCAGGAATCACGTGCACCTCGTGCTCCAGATGGTTTTAAGTGGCTGAGTGATGTTTTATAGAGGCAAAAGCACTATTAAATGTCGTTTTCCCCGTCTTGGATTTATGTAATTTTGGGCCCTAATCCCGTTTTTGCGGAAAAAAGTTGTACTTCAATGCACTTACATAACTTTCCTATGTCTAATCATGTACGGTCAATGCCTGGAAAAGTGACATGGGGCCTATCGTACACAATGTATATCCTGCAGCTGAGCATGTTTTAGCTACCTTAGCTAAGCTGCTTCTAAGGTACGGGTCAATATGTCGCTGAGAACTGCTCCTTATGTATTTTGCCATGTAGCTTTGCTTGCAAACTTGTCAGTCCAGTTAACTAATGATACACTTGTATCGCTTTTTTCTTGCTCAAATGATTTTCCTAAGTTAACAGCAACGAGTGAGTGAAGCTGAGAACATGTTTTCAACTTGGCATGCGCTTCATTCTATGAGTGGTGATGTGATCGTCTACTGCGTCAGCAGATTTCTTTTTCTTTTTTTTTTTAAAAAAAAAACCATGACATACCCTTATAAGGTGTCCGTCACGTGGCCAGCTGCTGTGAGGCGGAGTGACTGTCCCTCGATCAGAGGCACTCAGTACTCGCGAGTCAATTAATAATCCAAAGGCCAATCCTGAAGACGCACAATATGGATCGGACCTATGGCGTTTTCCATTCAAGAATGGCTACAATTTGGGAAGCTTCCGTCTACGGCATGTGACGAGAGCTTCCAAAAACTGTTCATTTTTGTCTTTAGAAAGCCAGGGATAGGACTAGTGGCTGCGTGAACCACAGGAAGTTAACCAAAAACCCCATTGCTCCTTCAGTTTTTTCAGCAATCTGCACAAATTGAGGGTAGGTCATAGCTGATCACCCCTCCTATTTGCGTAAACCATGCGTACCCTTTGCTTGCTTTGCGTGCCTCGTGAACTGTGGGATGATCACGATTACTGACCCTGCAACTCGTGGCACGTGAACCGATGTAACAGTACTGGTCCCACAGTAGCTCTGCTCCGGACTGAACGACTTTTTTGTGTTCGTACTATGACTAGGGAGTCGTTTTTCAATGTCAAGGAAAGATGGGCGTGGATAGAAAGTACACTTTATAGTAACGTTGCAGCACGGCCACTTCAGTTGTGCATACACTGACGTCACTTTTTTCGTTCAGTGACAGTTATGTGTTGAGAAGCCCTTTGCGACAGAAAACGTGCATACAGCACAATAATCGGCCGTAAAAGTTTATTCTCTATCCATATCCATCTAGCCCTGTGTATAGGTGTGACCGGTTCGGGTCCAGCTACATCTGGGTTACCGTAAGTGCTGCAGTCCCTTCCTCTTCAATAGCCCCTCCTGTCTAATTATCCCCCGCTCCCCACAGGAGGGGGTAAAAGAATAATCCCCCATGGGAAATCCATATAGAATTTACAAACTTCTTGAAATTTATATTGCTCCCGAAAACTGTTTCTGTTAATGTCTTGGCGGGTCTTAAGGAAGACTTGAAAAAAAAAAACGTCATGACAGACTTCAAATAAGAAAGACTTTCATCATCACGTAGAAATGGCTGGATTCGAAAGGGCCAAGAGTAAAAGGATAACGTGACGCGATAACCGCAAACGTCCATTTGGACTGGTACCTCTATTGGATTTTGAAGCTCTCCGGCCATGACGACCCTCGCCCCCTCCGCCTTCGGGTCGTCGTGGCCCGAAAGCTTCAAATTCCAAGATCGGGCAGACAGTGCAACTTACCCAGACGGAGATGGATAACTAGTACAGCATTGTTTGGAGAATACGCAGAATCTATAGTGTTACTGCAGTTTCGAGAAAGAAGCATCGATGTCAGCGATTTCGGAGACTTCTTTCTTTTCCTCGAGTGTCATGAAGATTTAAAAGAGTGGATTTGTTACAGACAAGTCAAGCTGGAGATGCTGAAGCGCGACAGCGTGAAGGATGACTCCTGCACACTCTGCTTCGACAGAAGAGCCTGCGTGTCGCTGAGACCCTGCAATCACAGAGGCTTCTGCTGGTCCTGCGCTAAGCAACTTGGCCAATGTCCAATGTGTCGAGCCCAAATTTGCACCATAGACGATGACAAAGGAGAAGAAGGAGGCGAGATTGAGTAGTAACTAATCAAAAGAACAGTTCAGTCATTGCTTCTAGTGGTAAACTTTGTGATAAATGCATATTTTGACCAAGTACTTCACGTACCATAGGAGATAAGCGCCTTATAAAAATTAACAAGTCATCATCACCAGTGCCATAATAGTTCTGCATACTCTTTACCTATTGAGAAATAAGCACTTGTGGTCAATTACTGTCATAAATCTGTTAGAGTCTGAGTTGCGAAAATATGAACGTGAGACTTTGGTGCATAAATCTGAATCCGACAGCGACTTTCGTAATCTCGAGACATTCAGGAACGGTGACATCAGTGACGGCGCTGTCGCCGAGCACCTTGCCCGCCTCCAAAGCCATCGTACAAGGACACCTGCTGAAGCTTCCCTCTTGCCAACAGGAACTGCCTGAAAGAGTGCCTGAACAACCTGAATGAGTTGGCAAGGTGGAAAGCATGCAAAAGCATGGGCGTTCGCGCGTGGCAACGCAGCAGCACTCAACCTCTCCTGGGACGTGTGTGAGAAAGTCTCCGGCATCGAGACGTACGCGTGCACGCAGAGAGAAATCTCGTATTGATTTGACCGTATCCTCGAGGCAGCCGACGCTCCCGCTATTTCTCTCTTCTCCCTGCTTGAGACTGCCAGGCATGCTGCCTCAGCTGTTCAAGTCTGGGGATCCTAATGGGCGATATCGGCGACCCTGGACGACGCTGTCGAAGCTCGCAGAAAGATCTTCATACATGTGGGATTATGCATACTGACAGCAAAATCTTGAAGTTGCGTGGGCAGTCCGGAACATTTCTCCACGGCACCAGTCTGGTTCCACAACGATGTGTCTGCGTACTACAGGAGTGTGCAGTGGCCGGGACGTCAGCGAAAGCGCTCCAGTCGCGCCACGGGGCGGTCGCGCGCCGGAAAAGCTCAAGTTTCTCACTAAAAGTGTGGTCATTTATGGGCCGAGCAAGTGCGTGAGTTGTCAAACAAGATTTCGGACAGGATGACCTCTCCCACAGTCCGGGTGTGTTTCCGGTTTGAACCGGAAAAATGGCTTTCCAACGGAAAAAGCTCCTGCTGCTCCAAATGCGAAAGGTCATAGTAAAAAGAACAGTTTTTCGAAAGAGAGCAGGTGGCAGGGTCGTAGTGTACGAGTGGCCGTCTCCACCATAGAGGAATGGGTGAGTGAATTCAGCAAGAATTGTTGTTTCTTAAGGCTCGGTTTTCGATCGAATGCACTTAACAATGAGTGAGCACATATTTCTAGTTCACCATGTACTTAGAGGGGGAGCTTTAGCTTCATTTGTGGGCATTCCAAGGCCTGTCCTGTCCCACCCAGTCATGACCCTTGACTTATTGTTCCGGGCTATCACTCCATGCCCGAGTGCGACCGTGCGCGAAAAATGACCATTGTGCGACGTCGGGAGACCACGACGATCTACGATGGTCACTCGAGCACGGGGCGATCTAGTGCAGACACGAGTTTAAACAGTACATCCACGTTCACGTAGTACACGACGCTCATAGTACAGTGACCGCTTAAAGAAACTGCGTCATCGGAGTTTTGCACGATCAAGCATTGGTGCAGCGTGTGCTGTCCAATACAGATGACAGGCTGAATTACAGCCGCTGAAGTGAAAGTGTTGCTGCACCCGCAGAAAGAAGACTGCTTTCGGCCAATCATGGAGACAGTCCAATGAGAAGCGAGTCTTCCCAACTAAGCAGATTTCGGCCTCAAAGAAAACCTGTTACAACGCATGAGTTAATTTGCGTACGGACATTGTACTGCGCACGCACAGCAACTCAGCCTCGAGCGTGTTGAGGACCGGCTGCTTGTTTGACCTCTGATAAGAAAGGGCTCTTTCTTCCCCTCAACCTCCCCATCCTCAAACACAACGTGTGCTCAGCAGTAGAGAGAGAATCGTCATTGCTGAGGAGAAAAACAGTAGACTGAAGAACTGGTCTCTCTGAGCAGTACGTTGTTGGCAAGCAAGCAAGCAGCCCGGAAGGGGGGATACGAGGAAGAGCGCGGGGGGGTTGATATTTTTTGAGTGGGTCCTCCGACCTTCTTTTCCAGTCCTTGTCGTCAATCTGTGGAAGAAACATCATCACATCATCGTGCTGCAACGATGGATTGAGAGTTGATCGCAGAGTCATCATCAGGTACATGTCAAGGGATATCCTAGCTACACCTTTGTGCCTCACTGGTCGGTGGGTTTCCTTGCACCTTCAGTGCACGTTCACCACTCATTGTGAGACAGTCACGACCACGACGTCAACGTCTTGGTGTCGATTTCTCGTTGAATAACTGTCGGACTTCACGCCGAGCACGTTAATGGCTGCTGATCTTCCAGAACAAACTCGACTCAGTAGTCCTAAATGAGCAGTTTCATAACGAAGAGCAAACGACCGTCCAGCTTCGTGCATGCCAAAACCACCAAGCAGATATCTTGTTGCATATAGCGTACCCATTAGCGTAGCTTCGTTCACATACAGTACGTGTTTGTATTGCAACGTGAAAAGGGCAGATCACGAACGTACAACACTCATCAGCTAACACGCCCAAAAGGTACCTCCTGCACCGCAGCACGTGCTTTGGCAGCGTTTTCGCCGCATGTGTGTGAGCGACACGAGGCCAGCCTCGTTGCTGGTTGAAAACAGCATCTTGCTAAAAGTGTCTTTGTTGACACGCACGAAGAAGTCTGGAAGTGGGGATTCGTAGGCAATGGAATCCTTGTCGAGCATCACGGTCGAATCGATATGCACTCTGTTCCTTGGCATCCCAGTTGTTTTCATCGAGACAGTGGATTCTAGTGGATGCGCATTCTTGATTCCCGGGTACTTTGAACTTGTTGCCATTAGAGAGGGCAAAAATATGGATATACTTGGAAAAGACTGATTATACGCAATGCGCATGAATCCGCACCAAAGATATGCACTTAGAGTAGAATTACGCGTTATGAATTTGCAACTATAGTTAGATCCTGACGCAATCTTTTTAGCTGCCAATAGAGAATTCGTATCTACCGCACGTGCACGACTATAAGCACTTGGCGCTCAGTCCACTGCTTGCTTTGGTCACGCACGAGTATAAATAAAGTAAGTAATCATAACTCGGATTACTTTCGGAGCATTACAGTTTTATACCTTCAGTATTCCATTCAGGATATTTCAGTCCTGTTCGATTGACTAAGCTTTTAACTTTTGAATACACTGGGATCTTAATGTTCTTGCTAATAAGTTGCTAAGTGATATTTCGTTGGGTTCAGCTTGAGTAAGCATAAGAACCCGTCCCGCGCTTTCAGAAGCTGAACTCGGACCGATTCAATCTTATTGAAGCTCGGAGACGCTTATATGTGGCTCAAGCAAAAACTCATTCGGTTCAAAAAAATTTGCCATTGAAGTTGCAAATGGAAAAGCTTATTTCGCATAAAAGTAGAGAGGAAGACAATCACTTATGCAAGAAGAAAGAAGCATAATACATTATTAATTAAACCACCGCGGCAGCATTGGCATGTAAATCTGCACATTAGCATGTAAGTTTTCACTTGCTTACTTTTTAAGGGGAGAATATCAGCTGCTTTGGTGGTAAAGATTTTGGGGAGAAATTCAAAATCATTGTCAAATATTTTCGAAGCCTGGCCCAACTTGCACCCAGCTGCATTTTCAGACTGTCCCCATTCATTGCTCCCTAATTGTAGCCGCTGTAAAAAATCTTTCTCTGGTTCAATAACTTTTCACTGACAATCAGGGAATAAGTGGGGACTAAACTGAGAAGTGGTATAAGAGACACGGGCAGATTTTGGACACAGAAGACTTCAGTTTAAAAGCACGGTCGCTCTAAAGTCTAGAAAGCACTAAATAGAGAGAGAGATACGCAATAGTTGTACGACAAAGTTTAATATTTGACTAACACACGAGGTATACTTAGTTTAGATCATATGAAATAACCACGCACAATTTCCACGTTTCAGCGTCGGCGTCGTGCATCTTTCTTGGCGGTGACGGTCACCCCTGCCACAAAAATCTGAAGACCAAGTGTGGAAGCGCCGGATCAGTACCACCAACCATGACTGAGAGGGCAACAAGTGCGCGTCAGTTCGCCAAGAACCCCGAGAAGCGGGGAGACTTCAAGAATGTCAAGGGTTGCATTGGCAACGTCAAGAAAGTCATCGTCATAGGTAAGCGTCAACTTTCATCTACATTTAGGATATATCTGTACACATGCACAGAACCAGTACTTTCTATGTCAACATGACTATCCCTAGGCAACGGCCCGTCGTCAATATCTCTCTCGTATATGCTCAGCGGAAACGCTCCCTACTACGTGGGAGGTGTGTCGGACGAGTTCCTGGATAAGAGGCTTTCCATAGAACCGAAGCAGACCTTGTTGCTGCAGAACATCGAACAATTGGCTTCAGTGAGTTATCACTCTGTAGTGCTAGTGGTGCTCTCCCTGCACAATGCAAATTGACGTATATTGTATCAAATGTACCTAAGTCATCAGACTTGTTTGCACATGTGCCGTAGTGTGCATGGGAAGGTAAACAGATATCTAAGGTCTACCTATGCTTACTTTCCTCAAAATAGCATAGAACCTTAGCTCAGCTCGCTGACTTGTTCCTGAGTCCGACAAGGACTTGCATATGCACATAATGTTGGGCACGGCGCAGCTAGTGTGGAACTGCGACATTGTGCTCTTGCTGCCATGATAAGTACTTAAAACTTTTATTGGAAAGAGACCATTCTGCTTGTACATTTATCTGTAAGAACATAAACATAGGTTAACTCAAAAACTTCCGCAGGGCTGTGAAGGTCGATCGAGCAACCCGGTGTCTGTGTTCTTTGACCAGCTGAATCACCCTGACGCTGACACTGGCCGGGAACGTCCATCGCTGTTAGAGTGGCGCAAACGGCCTGATTTAAAGGTATGTTCGAGAATTATGCAGCCGGCATGCAGGACGAGTGAGAAAGAACACCATGTACTTTCTACAATTGTTGTCGTCGCCAGAAAACCTTCGATTGTAGTTATGTGTTCACTGAGGTGCTGCTTGTATTAGGTGGATCATCTGATTATCGGCAGAGGACGAGCTGGCGGCTGTTGGGATTCCTTGGACGGAAACGTGCAAACGGTGAGCTTGGGAAGCTGGATGGAGATGCCCAATCTCAAAATCTCTGACCTGTCATCATCACAAGATGACGAGTCGAGCAGGGTGCAAGTTTCACGTGTCGCTGCCTACTATCGCGAGTACATCACCACTATGAACCTGGCAGAGAACTTCCTCAACCACTCCGTCGTCACCGTCGTACGCGAGGTCAAAGATATGGTATGCGAGACACAGACTGAATTTGCCGAGCTACTGCTAAAAGAGAAAGACGCATTGATGGACGAGGAGAATGCTATGTTCAAGAATGAAACTCTCTACGATGAGGACATGTTAGCAACGATAAGTGGCGTGCCGATCCCCAAGGTCACCCAGAGCAGTGTTTGTTGCTGCGGTGACTCCGTGGAATCGGCCTCTCTCTCGGCAACATCAGCTTCGGCATCAAATACAGCATCGACGGCTTCATCCCCTTCTTCATCGTCCTCCTCGAGTGACATCAGCCAGCTGGAGGGTCTTGCACCACTCCCCAAAACAAGTCTGCTTCACCAGAGGAGCATTGCCAACTACTATAGCACCATCTGCATCGATGCCGATGAGTGCAGCGGCAGAGACGGCAGGATGGAGGATTTGGCCGCGAGTTGCTGTTCACTGACGGAGCCTTTTGTTAACCCTGAGCTATTTGGATCGTTGGCCAGTAGTCGGTGCGGCTCTCTCGTGATACCGCAGGGAACTCCTTCTACGCGTGCCCGCACCTCTTCACTTTCCGGGGTAATTACTCCTCAACAGCGTCGTTGTGCTGTGTCCGATTGCTTTGAGGACACAGACAAGCTCTTTGAAGTCAAGGGATACACACAGTGTGAGAAGAGTGGGGCCAGGAAAGAGTTTTCCTATTTGACCAAAAGAGTGGTGCTAGCCACTGGCAGTCAAGACTTGCCCAACAGGGTTCATCTCCCTGGAGAGGACCGCCTGCCGTTTGTCCTCCACTCCCTTCACCAACTGGAAGAAAAGATAGCTGCTTCTAAGGGAGCTTTGAACCGCGATTCACCACCAGTATTGGTTCTTGGCGCAGGACTCTCCGCTGGCGACGCCATCATCACTGCACTCAAGGAAGGCATACCTGTGGCACATGCATTTCGGCGATCGGCAGAAGATCCTGCACTGATATTTAAAATGTTGCCGCCGGCGATTTACCCAGAGTATCATGAGGTGTACGCGCTGATGAGAGGCAAGGCCAAGGATGACCTTTACACCCCGCTGCCCCAGCAAGAGTTGATCGAAATCCTAGAAGACGAAAGGGTCACCCTTCGCTCGTCCCTCACGGGCGAGTCGCGGATGATTGAGGTCTCTGCACTGGTGATTCTCATAGGATCGTCTCCCGACCTGTCATTTCTGGAGTCAAAGATTCGGTCTGAGCTGGCCGTGAACCGAAGTGAACCGATTGGACGAGGCAATCCAGTAGACATCGACGTCTTCACCAACGAGGCCGTGGATGCCAGGGGCGTGTATGCAATGGGTCCACTAGCTGGAGATAACTTCGTCCGCTTCCTCCAAGGGGGGGCGCTGGCTATTGCTAGTGATATCATCAAGAAAGAGGGGCCAAGAGGTGCCTAAAATCTAGGAGCAACAGTATTTATATCACGTTTCTAAGATGAATGACATAAGGCGTTTTAGTCCTTAATAGTGATAAATTGATGTAACTAAAAAACGGTCTTCTACCCAAACCGTGGTCATCTTGCAATACTGAGTGCCACAGCTTATTGCACCTGCACATAACAATATGTACAGTACAAAGTCAACGGCGGAGCAACAAGGATAATATATTGCCTTCTATGAAATATCAGACATCTGATGATATACGTTCACATTAATAACATACCGCTTGCGGAGTATATTCAAATGTACTTGTAGGTACTGTATTACACGCACTTGTTTTATGGACTTCAAATTAATGCAAAACGCTACCTCACGGGACCAGTTCGCTCAGACTGCTTGGACGAGGAAGGCTGTAGACCGGCTGTATTCTGAAAATGAAGAGGTAACCTTATACATCCAGTTTGACGGATAGAATGCTTCTCTGAATGATAGCGTACCAAAATGCTTGCTCGTCTCTCCAATATTCCAAAGGCGAAATGGTTCAAAAACATGTCTTTCGGCAAAGCCACGCCCTGTAGCCGAAACAGCTTCTGATCTCCCTGAGTAATCGGATGGGCCTAGCAGCAATGAAGAAATGAGAAGGATCTCAAAGTATGCAGTAAGACCCAAGTCCTTACAGCAGCAATTGTGCAGCGTCTTCCTAAGAAGTTGGTATTGGCCACCATCGGCCCTCGGCTGATATCGACGTGATCTCCCACCTTGTAGAGTGTCACTGTTTTGCCTGCAAATGGTAGGTAGTAGCAGAGTATAAAGTCAACAGGAGTCGACCTGGTCATGTTACCCGTCCTTGATTGAGCCGCAATGTTAGGAATCTGCTTGACTTTGTATTTGTTGTCCTTGAATATATCCATTGCTACGGCCTCGTCCACCTCCAGCCTCTCGAAGGGCAGCTCTTTCTCGGCTAATCGATGCATCGCTGCGCTCAAAACCATCAGTTCCTCTTTGGAAGGCTCCCAATGATCCAACTTCAAGTCCACGTCGTGAACGAAGCTGCCACTGGCCACTAAGACAATGTTTAAGCTTATGTAGGGTACTCCTGTTTAGATTTTTAGTCAACTTTTTCTACCATTAGGAGCAGGAAAACTGTGGAGCTCGACAAAGACATCCTCCTTGAATACTGTCTCCAGCACCGCGCCGAGCATGAAGGAGCAGCTTCGCCAGAAGGCCCTATTAGCATGGAACGGATCGTTATCGTGGAAGTGGAGTAGCTCCACGGTGCAATTCTCTTCTAGAGGACGATGGAGATCCCACAGGTGACCATTCACCAAGGCTAGTGCCGAGCGCTTTATCAGCATATCAGACAGGTCTAAAAATGAAAGTTGATCCATTATGTTTGGGGATGACTTTGGGAATGACACTTTGAACACCACAATGAGAAATCTGAACGACCGAATTTGACCATCACAGTGTTTCCTTGCACTCACGTTGGGCCACATTAAAAGACGTCGAGATGCCCTTGTTTAGAATAAGCGTTGCGTCCTCGGGCACCCCAGTGTACTTCACCTCGATCTTCTCCAGCCGAGGGATCAAAGAAAATTGGCGCTTGCTCTCTTCCTCGAACAACCGAGCTCGCCGCTCTCGAACCGTGGTGTTGGTCGTGCGCAAACTCGCATCGGGTCGGGGGGGTTCGCGATTCGGGGTGACGAAGTCAGCACGGTTAGGCGGAAAAGAGTGATTTACGTCGACCGGCAAGGAATTCGCTGGAGATGGAGGAAGAGAGTTGATATAGATAGACCTCGGATTCCAGCTATCGTTTCACTCACCCAAGCGAATCACCTTGAAGGACGTCACCGTCCTTGCCGCGAGCAGGCGACACCGGATCGCAGAGGACAACATGGGCAAAGGTGTGGGAACGAGACCAACTCAGGACTTCAGTTCTCAGTCACTCCAACTACCCAAATATTATTTGAGGTTTGTTTTGTTTGTTGTCTTTTCTTTCCGTGCCTGCAGTTCGGGGTTGCCACAAAGAATCCGTTGTTTCGTCAGCTGTTTCGTCAGTCTTCCTGCCAGGGTCTAGGGGAGAGTTGCGACAAGGTAGTTCAATATTTCCAGCAATTTGATTGGTTGGAAATCATGGACAGAGCATAGATGGGTCGAATTTAACAAAATGGGGTTTGTGAGAATACCAAACAACCTGGAGTTTTGCCTCTAGGAGGCAAATTTGTGTCATAAAATAACCATGCGCTGCAACTCGGACTTGTATTTTAGCAATGCATGGAAAATTCCATTTGCCCATTGTCCATTCCTCCAGAAAATCATTATCCTCACCTCTTGCTTCCTCGTTTGTCCTGACGGGGGCAGAAAAATGTAGAAGAAACACTCAAGGCACTGGAGGTTGCAATTCTAGTATTGACTAAAGTAGAAAAATAGAGGAGGGTCTTGGGGGTGACCACTTCCAATGTTACCGCTGAGACGGCTTTGAGAATGGCCCTCAAGAAGTTTGAGCCCTATGAGTCCTCCCCATTAGAAGCTATGGGCACTTTATCCTGACAAGACTGACTAGGGCCAGAAAGCCTTCTATTGTGGTCGATTGAATTGACATGGAGAAATTAGACCCATATAGAAGTGCCATTGAGCTAGAGCCGAGCTGAGGGTAGTGAATGTCGAAACTCTCAGCTCCGACTGACTTCGAAGACGAAATAAAAGAAAGCATAAAATGTGACGTTGTGAAAAAAGCAATATTAGTGATTGCAATGATCATGACTAAGGTAAGGAAAATATTTCTTTACTAAAAATCAATATAGACCATTGTGGTTAGGTCATGGGTTGATTTTTTCCCCTTTCAGATGTTGATTCTCGTTGAAACGACGAGCAACATGTAGAAAATATGATGTTGCAAAAATATAGTATTTGCTGTATTCATAGTTTCCAGTTTCATTTACGAATTTTTGAATACTTTCGCGCCGTGCTTCGAGCCAGCTCCAGTCAAGCTAAACTTCATGATGCTTGAGCTTGTACAAAAAAGCTCGCCTCTGCGTAAACAGCTCGAATAACAGATCCCGGACTTCTTTAATTCAGACTGCTGACGGCCTTGTCGTAACTTCCACAGAGTCACATCGACTCAGCCCACCGGTATATAAGAGACTGCGTGCTGTCGTCAGTTGACTGCTGAATATTGGCAACCCTGGCTTTACTTCCCAATCAGCTCATGTAGCAGCTGCAGCAGCGTCTGCGTCATTCTCATTGGTTTGGACTTCGGCATCCGACTTTCCTAAGCCGCCGCCATGGCCTTCACTTTCGCCGCCTTCTCGTACATCGTGGCGTTGATCTTAGACGCCTTCCTCATCTTCTTCGCCATATTTCACATCATTGCTTTCGATGAACTCAAGACGGATTACAAGAACCCCATCGACCAATGCAACAGCCTGAATCCGCTAGTGCTGCCCGAGTACTTTCTTCATCTGCTCTTCAACGTGCTCTTCCTCTTAGCTGGGGAGTTCTTCTCACTCTGTGTAAACCTGCCATTATTGGCTTATCATGTGCACAGGTACGTAAGTCAACACTTGGATTTGTGAACCAAGATGTGCCGCCATTGCTATCTGACTTCAGGTACATGCACCGTCCCGTGATGAGCAGCGCCGGCTTGTACGATCCCACGAGCATCATGAACGCGGACACTCTGAACAAGTGCCAGAGAGAAGGGTGGGTCAAACTTGCCTTCTATCTCCTGGGCTTCTTCTACTACCTGTACGGGATGATCTACTCCCTCATCTCGACTTAGTCATTCAGCGTAATCCAAAGTGGTCGTCGCCTACTCCCTCCACGATGAGCTGTTCTACCCTACGTCGATCTGAGCGAGAACAGCCAATGATTAAGGATACTAAGTCAAGGAAGTGTATAATTCTCGAGAGCGTTCGTATGAGCTGCGTGCGTCCATTGTGTATGTGTGTATATGTATGGCAATGACATGGATGCTGACAATTGAACTTGGGATCAAGAAATGAAATGTTTTCATGGGAGCGATGACTAAGTTTCTTGTCTCTTCACGAGACCGTTGAATGTGGTGAGATACAACAGCAACCTCTACGCTACACCAAGTACCTGACTGCAAGACCTTCAGAGAGGCCGTCATCGCAGCCGAGCTACTTGCTGCAGCCGTGAGGTCGCCGCCCTAATATTTCTTCTTCTTCCTCGGGGTCGTGATCGAGCAATGCACTGACCAAGTGATGACTTAACCTTCCGTTCCGGAGAAACCAAACAGATTATTTTTGTCGAAAATCTTAACAGAGAGCGCCATTAGACCACCCTTCTGGCTCGCCGGGGCGTTACCTCCACCCCGACCGGCAGAAAGGCTGCTGCCGTTCGAGGCTTCCCCGGTGTCCTCCGGCGGCCAGAACAGTTAGGCGTCCGCCGGGCGGGATCGGGGATCCGGTCGCAGAGGAAGGGGTCCTTCTTGGTCTCGTGAGGGAAGTGGGCCACGATGTAGTAGCAGGTAACTGTGCGATGACTGGCCGGAGTACAGGGTAGGGTACGGTAGAATAGTAAGTGTAAAAAGAAATTCTGTTGCCGGGCGGCATCTTCGGCCACGACAGCGGCCGGCCGAGCCAAGGGGAAGAGGCGGCGGCGGGACTGTAGGCTCGCGTCTGCGGGGCGGACGCGGCGAGGCCGAGGAGACAAAGGGCAGGGAAGGGAGACGACGGCGACGGGTTTGGGCTGAGCGGGGCCACGCTGGGCTGCTTCTGCGAGGAGTAGAAGAGACTCAGTCGTCTCGAGCAGGGAGTGCAGCGGGGGCTGAAACTGAGAACGAGGATGAGATGGGCTAGGCTGGGATGGGCGGATCCGTTAAGAGACCCCGAGGAAAGCGCGCCCGCAGTCGGGACGGACGGTCTCGACTGGACAGTGGCCGGCCGAGCAGGCGAGCGAGCAAGCGAGGGAGCGGCTGTGGCAGCCGGATTGCGAGGGCAAGGAGAGCCAGCGCCGCACGCCAGTCAGGCTGGGGGGAGAGCTATGGCTGAGAGGTTGCTGAGAGAGGGAATCAGAAAGTTCCGTCCGCAGACAAGGAAAAAAAAACAAAACGCCCCTTTGCCTCAGTCCCATCTCTACTTGGCTCGACCAACTTCACTAGAATCAAGCAGTAGTGTCGAGCTCGAGAGGAGAGGGAGAAGTCGTCACTCGCACCCGATCCCTCGAAACGTCCTCAGCTTGGTCGGCTCTCATGAGCTCCAAGTCGTCGTCTCGCTCGCATGCGTCGACGGCCGACGGCAGCGGACCCTTCGGAACCCGCTGACCTGGAGCTGACGACGGTACCGTTGCTCGGGTCTTCCGAGGACGGAGGGGACTCTGAGTCCCGCGAGGACGACCCCGACGCACCCTACGTGGAGAAGCTCCCATCCGAGAGGAGGGGACGGCGGAGACGACAGCAAGACCGAGATCGAAGGTGAGCCAACTCTAGTCGAATGGGAACGAGGGCCAATAGACCAAGAGTCGAACCAAGAGTCTTGGCCATTTGCATTAACCCGGCGTTGAGAAGCTACTGGCTCCAAACTCATACGGATCTGGGTCACTTACAACTGTCGACGCTGCCATGTCTCATTTTCATCATCCACCTTTCTATCCAAGTTGTACCGAAAGTAGGGAGCGAAACAGCTGATCGAGTCTTCGATGGGCAACCGAGACTGCATCCTACACTGGGTCCAGGAAGACGAGCGTTCTTACAGTCTGTCGGCATACAGTACTTGTCTACCGCTTTTGACGTTGCCGCCCAATCTGTGAGAGGCTCTCGAACCCGCGCTAGCGGCGCTGCATGAACGCGTTTCTTATCTCGTTCCTCACACTTGTAGCTGCTGCTGTTGAACCGTGGATTCGAGGTGGAGGCGGTTTGAGCTGAAGGGACCTCGGTGACTCATTCGCGCAGACACGCAACTCACAGCTTCTTCCGCGCGGTTCTCTCTCCTCTGCCTCCTTTCCCTGCTTTCCGAAAACCCACGCAAGACAGGCTGGCGACAGCGGCCTACCAGTACGAGGACAACATTCTCGTCATAGCTGTGGAGGAACGCTTGAAACAAGAGCCACGAGCACCTGTGTGTTTGACTTTTTCTTCGTTACTCGCAATTCTTGCGCTGGCCCGCACTGCATGGCTGCCACCGCGCCCTCGTCTGTTAGCGGCCACAAGGCTCAGGCATCCTCGTCAGCCGCGGCTGCAGCCGCGGCCGCTGCTGGAGATCTCCCCCGAGTCATGTATCGCGCTGTAGCTGGTAGTGTGAAGGCTGGAAGGAGGAACGATCAGGATCGTATTCCTCTCCATCCTTTGGGAGACGACGAGACCATTATGGACGGGATAGACCTGAACGAGGAGGAGGAAGAGGCCAAGAGGAAGAAGAATGACGCCAGAAGCGAGAAGAGGAGACTTCTCGCGCGTGCCGACCAGCCTTCGTAATCTCGTTTGTGTCGTTTTTGTAGCATGAACCTAATTTTTGTCCTACTTTCCAGGGTGAGCATGTGGCGTCGTTGCTGTTGCCGCCGGCGCGAGTTCACCCCTCGCACGGTATGGATAGGGCGCGAAGGAGCTCAGAAGTTCCCGGCCAATGTGATCAGGAACCAGAAGTACAGCGTCATCTCCTTCATTCCGGTGGTAAGAAAGAGGCCAACAGTCGTACAGCATACGTCTTTAAATAGTTCACAAGCGTGACATGCACACTTGTACAGGTTTAATGCCTGTAAGTGTCTTGTAATGCAGTTGTAATCTCCTTGTTGGAAAAATGTCACCATATGAACACCAGTAGGGTACATGTGTCAAAGTCGTATTTTTGAATGTGTTTGTAAGTGACAGATGTTTATAGCTGCAAAGAAGTAAGAATAATCCTTTCCTTCCAGGTCTTGTACAATCAGTTCAAATTCTTCTTGAATCTGTTCTTCCTGGTGATGGCGTTGAGCCAGTTCATCCCACAGCTCCGCATTGGCTACCTGTACACGTACTGGGGCCCGCTGTGCTTCGTGCTGTCTGTCACTATGGTAAGAGAGGCCACTGACGACTTCAGACGATTTCAGCGGGACAGAGAGGTCAACGGATCTAAATACATCAAGCTCACACCACGGGGGAGGGTCTGGTCCACGAGCGCCCAGCTTAAGGTACCCGGTCAAATTGTGTATTAACTATGTTTCGCCTCAAATTCTCTAAGGAGCGCTGCATACTCGTATGTTTTGCATGCAATAACGTTTGTTCTGTGCACATAAGGTACAGCATAATTTCGAAAGTAGCTAAGTGTCACATTTCCTCCTTTGGGCGAGTGATATCTGAGCCACTCAAAAGTTTAAACAAAATTTCTTATTTTCCGTGCCGTCTTGTTCTTCCTCTGTAGCGCGTGACAAGGACTAGGGGTTATTTTCAGTACACCACAAACATGTAACGGTGCATATCCAGTACCTTTGCTCGCACCTTTCATGTGAGAACAGGTGTTTGTCATCCACAGATCCCAAAATGAAATGTTTCTTCCTTATGAATTCTTGTAATGTATTTACACAGTGCCACCTCTTAACAGGTTGGCGACGTAGTTTACGTGGATAAAGGCAGCCGAGTGCCGGCGGACATGGTTTTGCTGCGTACGACCGAGCACAGCGGCTCCTGCTTTGTGCGCACCGACCAATTGGACGGAGAAACCGACTGGAAGTTGAAACTGGCCGTACCCATGACGCAGAAGTTGGATTCTGATGAGGAACTTCTCTCGTTGGACGTGTCAGTCTACGCCGAGAGGCCACAGAAGGACATTCACAGGTAATAGCGCATGTGTGGTTTGTGCAGAACGTGAGTGACTAATTTAGGTTTTCTCAGCTTTATCGGGAAAGTCTCCAACTACAGTGGTGGCCTGGACCCCCAAGACCCCCCTACAGAAGAGTCTCTTAGCATCGAGAACACGTTGTGGGCTAATACTGTAGTGGCGAGCGGAACAGCTCTCGGCATCGTCATCTACTCCGGCCCCGAGTGTAGGGCGACCATGAATAATTCGGCTCCTAGGTCCAAAGTGGGGCTCATCGACCTAGAGCTCAATCAGTTGACCAAGGTATACGCAGATAGTCTAAACCCTACATCTACCGTATTGTCATAGTACTTATCTATAGCTACTCTTCGTTGCTACGATTGTCCTTTCGGCGCTGCTAGTGTGCCTAAAAGGATTCGACGGGCCCTGGTACCTTTACTTCTTCAGGTTTGTCCTGCTCTTCTCGTATCTCATCCCCATCAGTCTGCGGGTCAACCTTGACATGGGAAAGATATTTTACTCGTGGAGTATACAGAAGGACAAGGAAATACCAGGCACTGTGGCCAGGTACTGAACCTTATGACAGCATGGCGAAAAGGATTCAAACAGAGTGTTCCGCTTAAGGTCCACGACAATACCTGAAGAGCTGGGGCGTGTGACGTATCTGCTTTCGGATAAGACTGGCACACTCACCCAGAACATCATGGTCTTCAAGAAACTCCACTTAGGCACAGCTGCATATTCATCGGATACCTTTGATGAGGTACAGTAAGTCTCATTCTTAGGTACAACAGTAATATCAGCAATGAAACTTTGTTACTTTTAGATCGTTACCAATCTCCGTCACTACTTTTCCACCGACCACCAGAAGCAGCAACCTGCCACCAGCGCCGGCAAGTCGCGCGTTCGTCGCTCTGCCCCGCCAGAGTGACTGAGGCTGTCAAAGCGTTGGCACTGTGCCATAACGTCACGCCTGTGGTTGAGGACGACGACAATCACAGTGGTGAGGGCAGCGGCGGCAGAACTGAGACGGCCAATAACGACTTGAGTGAGGCAGACCGCTGCAACCGCGCGGCGGCGACCGGCGGCCGAGTGACATATCAAGCATCCAGTCCAGATGAGGTGGCTCTGGTGCAGTGGTCCGAGGACGTGGGACTGACGCTAGTCGACAGAGACTTGGCCTCCATGAAACTTAGAGCGCCTGGAGGCAACATACTGTCGTACACGATTCTTCAGATATTCCCCTTTACGTCGGAGACTAAAAGGATGGGCGTCATCTTGCAAGTAAGCTTCTCAATTACAAATACAGAAGATATTTACGTATACGCGTATTCATGTACATATTGGATAGTTATAGGGGGATGGGTATATAATATTTACATAAGCGTATTTATTTTTCACACATACCTGCGTTTTTCTTGTAGGACGACCTCAGTGGCGAGTATGTGTTCTACCTGAAAGGTGCGGACACGGTCATGTCTCCAATAGTCCAGTACAATGACTGGCTTGAGGAGGAAGTAGACAACATGGCCAGGGAAGGGCTGAGGACACTCGTTGTTGCCAAGAAGACCCTTTCTCAGGAGCAGTATCAGGACTTCGAGGTAAACTTCTGCTACGATCCAATAACATAGTATCATAGGGCATATGCATGAATGTATTTATGCAAAGTACCAATGATCTCGTTTTAACGTGTGTTTATAGCAACGTTATAATGCTGCCAAGCTGTCCGTGGTGAACCGTTCGGCTCAGGTGTCCGCCGTCCTCGCCTCTCTCGAACGTGATATGGAACTTCTATGCGTCACTGGTGTCGAGGACAAATTACAGGTGACTGCAACGTGCCCGTAATTGCACATAGAATCACAAGATACAGCAGTATGACATGTTACATAAGCTGGTATCAGTTGCTTATCTGATGGGTTACTAATTGCAGGACAACGTTCGTAATACGCTGGAGACCCTGCGCAACGCTGGAGTGCGCGTGTGGATGCTCACCGGCGATAAACTGGAGACAGCGACTTGCATCGCCAAGAGCTCTCAGCTGGTAGCGCGCACTCAGGCTGTTCACATCTTTAAGTCTGTAACCAGCAGATCCGACGCGCATCAGGAACTCAATGCCTTTAGGAGGAAGCAGGACGCCGCACTTGTTATTAAGGGAGACGCCATGGAGGTAGATCTCTTTCAAACTGAGGTTTCTGAAGCAGCTTGTCCAGAGGTGTCAAAACTTTTAGGTGTGCCTTGAGTTCTATGAGCACGAGTTCATGGAGCTTGCTACCGCGTGTCCAGCTGTCGTCTGCTGTAGATGCTCTCCGGAGCAAAAGGCTCAGGTCATCAGACTCATTCAGCACCACACGGGGAAGAGAACTGCGGCCATAGGTAAATTCAGGGTTGCCTTAGGCCTGTTGTAGACTTATCCAGTGCGAATCTGCGAACTATTTTTAGGAGATGGCGGCAACGACGTGTCGATGATTCAGGCCGCAAGCGCTGGGATCGGGATCGTAGGCAAGGAAGGCATGCAAGCCTCGTTGGCAGCGGATTTCTCGCTGACGCAGTTCTCCCATGTGGCGAGGCTGCTGTTGGTGCATGGAAGGAACTCCTACAAGAGGTCTGCCTCACTTAGCCAGTTTGTCATGCATAGAGGGCTCATTATCACTACCATGCAGGTAAGCAGGGGTGATACATTGGCTGCATAAAGAGACGTTATTTCTACACGTGCCCTCTCCATAGGCCATCTTCTCAGCAGTGTTCTACTTTTCGTCAGTGTCGCTGTATCAGGGTTTCCTGATGGTGGGCTACGCCACCATCTACACCATGCTGCCAGTTTTCTCCTTGGTCTTGGACAAGGACGTCAATGGCAAAATCGCCCTTACATATCCAGAGTTATATAAGGAGCTAACCAAAGGGAGGTCACTGACCTACAAGACTTTCTTCGTGTGGTGTCTTATCAGCATATATCAGGGTAAGAGTAGTTTAGTTGCCCCATACGTAAAGTCAGACTCAAAAGTATTGATGATATTGAGATTTGTACATTTTCTCCATTAACTTCTGAACTATTGCGTGCACATTTTGAAAGAAGTTGTAGTCATGACGAATACTGTGCTTTTAGTATTCTACTCCCTTTGTCGGAGTGGAACTGTCCACTTTCGGCAAAGCCCTTGCCTGAGAATAGCTGTCCACTTTGGTGCATTTGTTACTTTTATTTCATTCTAACCTTGGCCAGTGCATAACTGGAACTATTGCAAGCAACATTTCCCACTGGCGAGACATTGCTGTCCTCCCCTTCAAGTTAATGATACAGTCCTTGTTGAGACGTCAAAGCTCTTGACCACTTCAGTCGGGGCTACATGCAACAGTTTTGCATCTTGGGATTTGGAGAGCAGCTCATCATATACGGCCATGGTCATTTGACAGATTGTCATCGGCATTATCTCCACTTTCTGCCACATTCGTGATGGAGAAAAACAACTCATCCTTTTTTTTTCTCAGCTGTCCTTTGTTACACATATATGTAGGTGACCGCCATTGTGGACAATGTAGTCTGGTACTTATCCCCATGACCTTACTTAGCTGTGATTGCTCCGGCCAATCCATGATCCATGGGGAAATGGGCGGTATTTTGCCAAAAGTGGGCAATTATGCTCGGATGGAGGGAGTATTATGAAGAGTACTGAAAATTTGTGTGCGTGGTTTTTGCACTACGTTGTGCACAGTGCGTAAGAGGCAAAAAGAGGGCCTCAAAAGTATTGGTAAAGTGCTGCATCAATGCTTTATTATGTAGGCTTTTTGACTGATTACATTAATGAATATGGATGACTTTTTGAGACCCCCTTCTTGCCGCGTACATGAACGCAGTATTTGTTTGTACCTCGTATACTAATGTCAAGTATACATAGAAAAGAATGCTGGGAGCATTACAAGTGTGCTTACGAGAACTTCTTCTAAAAGTGTGTACGTGTATGTTTGGTTCAGCAATTTATGCTGAAAATGAGCAAGTCTCCAGGAGTCATGAATACTTTTGAGTCTGACTGTAAGTACATTTATTATCCTGGAGCATGAAGTACTGAGCAGATTCTGTACCTTCAGGTGGGGTGATCATGTTTGGCGCGTTGCTGCTGTTCGAGGACGAGTTCATCCACGTGGTGTCCATCTCATTTACGGCCCTCATCCTTACCGAGCTGATTATGGTGGCCCTCACAATCAGAACCTGGCACTGGCTGATGGCCTTGGCCGAATTCATCTCGTTCCTTATCTATGTCTTGTCCCTAGTCGTGCTGAAGGACTATTTCGGTAAGAAGATGGATGACAGTTTAGTATTCGTGCGCATCGTCATGGTCTTCTGAACTTTTCATCGTTCCAGATTCGGAGTTCATACAGACAAGCGACTTCATCTGGAAGACTATGGTAATCACGGTCATCTCGTGTCTCCCGCTCTACATTATCAAATTCTTGCGGAAGCGCTTCTCACCGCCGTCCTACCAGAAACTCTCGTGAAGACAATGTCAAAAAATTCTGTAGTCTCAATCAGCCACAAAGGTTCCTGTGATATTCTGCAGTAGATCGATATTAAGAGAGTCACGGAGAACGTCAATAGGTGACAAGATCGTATACACATATATTCATTATGCCACATGTTGTAAAATCTTGGAATAAACGGATCTTTCTGCGGAAAATACGATGATCTGCGCCCATTTTTTTTTCATTCTCTCGTTCTTTGCACACGCGCACATCTCTCCCTCTTATCGTTGCCTTCAGGGTAGGACTTTGTCAGTGGCAGCAGCAGAAGCAAGCACATTTATTACGGACTTTGGTGCCTTCACTTAAACTTGGTAGTGGAAGGCAAGAAAACGTGGGGAAGCCATTTTGTTATCGTGCTATTCATATCAGTGGCAGTAAATGTATGAGAGCTTGCCACTTGCGTACGTTGCAAACAGCGCTGAAGTTTATCCTTGATTTAACTAGAGCCACTTAATCCTTGTGTGGAATCTAACCTTGTATTCACCTGCATTGGTGGTGAAGGTGTTTAAGTTTAGCATCATCTCGGAGGAAGCGGTAGCAGATGAAAGCAAGTTAAAAGGAGTTTCTACTGTGTTGCTCCAGAGCAGTTCGTCGGTTGGTCTCTACTCTGCTGCCATTTCTATGCTAATAGTGGGGGAATCCTCATCATGTGGAGCATTTCGGCGGAGGGAGGAGGCAGCGATCATAATGTAACTGAATTATGGTCTCAAAGGGAGGGGAAAGAGAGATAGCAAAAGTTCTTTGAAGAGGGAGAGAGGAAGGCAAGAACAATTAATCCAGCGATTATCATCTCTTTGTTGCAAGACGGCGGATGGAAGGGGGAAGATTATGCTACTGGCACATGTTTCTAAGATAACTTTCAGGTACAAGTGTGCGTGGAAGACTCGTATGCACTTAGGTACGTTTGATGCTCTGACAGTGCTGCTTAGAAGACCTCATGCTGGAGGATTTGCATGTGGAGTGACCCAGTCGGCGCTCAGAGGTCAGTGTGAGCGCTCCAGCCTCAGAAGTGAAACTGACTTCTTGGCTCGGCTCGGAACCTCACGCACGATGTTGCGGTACTGGACCACTCGGCGTATCCATCAAATGCTCCGGTATGATCACATGTGTGTAGCACATACCCCACATATGCATTGGCCCGGTGTGCGTATGCCTTCGTCAGGTTAGCTCGTAGGAGAGAAACTGTTTCGTCGGCAATAATCCGGTGTTTGTTTTGTTCCCCCTCCATGTTCTTGGCGATTTTTACTCGTGATTATTAGCTGGGGCCGCCATCGATCACCAGAACAGCTGGTTGGAGATGAGGAAAGAAGAGAAAATAAGTAAACGACACACACGCCCAGCTCGTTCGACGTCAGTGATGCTTACTCAATCACATACCAAAGTGAATTCCAACTGCGACGTTGAAGAATGCGACGGTACAGGAGTGATGGGTGCAGAAAAAAAACAACAAAACTTCTTAATCTTCGGCAACCAGTAATAACAGCATAAGAAATGCGCACTTTTTTCTCTCTTTCTTGTGTTTACCACGATGATCTTACCTGGGCAATTTTTTTTCGCGACCACCTGTTGGGCAGGGGGGTGTCTTTCAGCGTTACACGTCTGTCCACATTAGCTCGCGCAGGAATCTGTAGTATGTATAGGAGAGGAGGAGGAGATGGATGCCCATTTCCTCGCTCGACTCATTTGGCATCTGTTGCCCCGGCATTCCAAGATGAAATAAAGCAATTTGTTCTCCTCCTCTTCTTAAAGCCAATTCCCTCTGCCTAGATTTATCATTGTCCGTTTTTCCGGCAGCAGCGGGACCAACAGATATATGGAGAGCCACGCACTGTATATAAGAACCTCCCGCCCGATTTTCCCGATGTCTTTAGTCGACACCGACGCCGATTCCTCTAGGAATTTTCTCTGCTCCCCTCTTTCTTTTCTCTCTTTTGGGACATCAGAGATCTTTTGGCCGTGGAATTATAGCAGTAGGTAGAGAAAAGAAGAAGGAACGTTAGGATATTAAGAGAGCGAGGAGGAAAAGAGAGACGAGGAATGACATATTATGCCCTCGAGCAAGTTAGTGCTGCTGCTCGTTACTACATTCAGCGTAAAGCTCTTCTGTGCGATGAAGGGCGGAGGATGAATAATTCCTATATTCCAGGTTAAAAAATCTGACTCAAAAATAATACAGTGTGTCTGGAGCCGGATCCTCGCCCTCCCCCCAGGACTGCCTACAACTTGCATTGTTGGCAATTTCTTCGCTATTGGGAGACATTATAGGTATTTGCACGGCAAACTTTGGTCATAAAGTCGACTCAAGTTTCTTCTCGTCCGCGCACACATCTCCGACTGCCACGAGTACGCTGGAGACTCATGGTGACTGAGAAAGCATCTCGTGCATATGACAGCATATGCACGAGACTTCATTGTCCATGATCTGCTCTCCTCGCTGCTGGGTGTGAAAAAGCCACAAAGGATCGTCGCATTTACATTGCAAATTGGCTTCTCGCTGGCGCGCGACCAGTCGAAATTTCCCGTTGGTTCTTTCTTCCCTCACCCAATGATGATTTCGATTGCGCCTGACAAGGAGAAGAGAAATTCCCCAGGGGCCTTTGTCACTTCAGCCTGCCTGTCTCGAACTGTTTGCCATTCGGATAATGATTCGTGCGGGAGTCCCGAGGCCATTTTCGGAAGCCTTTGGCACACAGCGCGCGCGCTGATGGACTGCGGTGACCACAGGATGGAGAGAGGCTGCGCACACGCATGCGTGGGGTTACGAATTGCTGTGGATGAGGGCGGGGATGGTGGAAACGAATTCGTGAGCAGAGGTGATGGTTTTCCAATCGTTCAGTTGTGTAGGTGTGTCTGGCACCCAAGAGGCGGTGACACCATGCTTGTGTCGGGCCCCTGACATGAGCGATCCTCCGGCATCGTCGTTTCTCTCTCTCTCTGTCTCTCTTGGTCCCGGAGGCGATCGTTTTATCGTCCATAGACGTCGTAGGCAAATGAGGTGAAGCCTCCTCTTACACACACACACGCACGCGCGCGCGCGCGGGCACGCGTGCTTGCGGCTGCTTCGATTTCCCCTCGCCTCGCTCGAACTTTTCTTGCTTTGTCATTGGACGCCAATGAAATCGCTGCAGCCAGAAGCAGTCTGTAGTAGTGGCTCTCCTAAACAATGCGCCGGGAATCTCATTGCCGCTGTATTTAGGCTCTGCGGCGTAAAATCCGGCGTTTTCACTTTGGCCTTTTAATTTATGGGGCAGCATGCAGAGCAAGGCAAGCCAGTAGAAATTGCGGAGAGAGGAGGGGGCAGGGTGCAATTACCCTCCTAAGCACGTGGCGGCTGCTAGCGCTGTTAGCGCATGCAAGCATCTTATCTACAACTAAGCATGCTCCTCCTCGTCTCCATATTTCATTGTTGTGGGGCGAAATTACATCGGCAAGTGAATTTTAGCGGGAGCCGAGAAGGGCAGCTCTAAAGAAAAGTTGGGGAATCTTTTATCTCCATGTTAGGCCGCAACCTGCGCTTCCAAAGTATTTCCTACCGTTTTTCTTTTCCAGAGAAAGATAGGCCAGCGGAGAATGGCGCAGATTCTCCTGCAGTGAGGAATGCAGGCATATTATTATGACTACTTTAAGGCGAGTTTGTTTTTAAAGTCGGCGGGCCGTTGGTTCTGAGGCGCGCACAGGCCTATTACCCCGTAAGTGTGGTTTTGGCCGTAGGCTGACAATAGTTTGTTATAAATGGTTTGCTTCTTTCCATTTCAATTTGCCTCAGGCCATCTATGAGGGAGGGGGAAAAGAAGAGGAGCGAGGAAAGACAGCAGAAGATATCCCCTCGTGCCGTGCCAGAAAAAAAAGATTAATTCTTTTACACACACGCCGCTTTCCTCGAAATTGTCGCATTTTCCTATTCAGACGGAGCCAAGACGAGCTCTGCCTCCATCCAGCACAGTCCAGGGGCTGCACAGGGCTACTCTTTGGCTGCCTCGCAGCTCCTGCCAGTTAAAAGAGCACCTACACAAATAATGGAACAAAATATATGCTCCTCATTTAGAGCGGAAAAAGAGAAAGGAGAATATTCAGGTAGAGGGGAGGCTCTCCCCACCCCGCCTTCTTGATAATTGTGCCCATTTGTTTTTACTTGTGCAGGAGCCCCGGAGGAGAAAAATAGAATTCAAACAACGTAACAGGGGAAGGAAGGCTTCTTTACAAAAGTACGTTCCTTCACATGGCGGCCCCGTTTTTTTAATAAGATGGGGGCTAATTTGGCTGCTGCATAAGTGCCGGGTTTTGCTTGTGCGTGTCTTTTAAGAGAGAGGCGAGGTGTGCATCGCATTAGGGAGACCCTTTTGGCTGAGACATTTTCTCCGGGGTTTTTCTTCTTCTTCTTCTTCTTCCGCACTTGGACTGTAGCGCACCGGTCCACCCCACCCCGATGGGATCTCACTTCACCCCCATCTTTCACCGCTCCGACTCCGGGGTGTCGTGGGTCGTCAGGAGGTTAACGCGACCTGCGATTTCAGCTTTTGCGGTGGAACTAATGGGCTTTGCGTATCCCCTCCCGTCAGAGCAGCCAAACAGAAATTATGCTGCCAATCATTGTGGGGCAGCGGCCATTATTGGATGGGCAGGTAATGAGTCTCAACGCAGTCTCAACCATGGCACCGAATGCAATCTACGGCTTCAGTGAATATTCCTAATCTGATACAACGTTTCTCGCTTCCTGTCGTTGACTTCAGCGGCTTGATTAAGTTTATTAACGACCCCGATTTGTCTCAGGCGAACTCTCTTCTATGTATACCCACGTACAATGGTACTGGTTGTATTGCGAGAGCGACCCCAGAGCCACCGAAGAACGCAATCAACGCTCTGGAGTCATTCCACCAAGAGATTTTTTACTCTCTCTCTCTCGTATATCGCCTGTGTGTGAGAGATTAATGAATTGGAGGAGAGCGCAGTGTAGCGGCAGCATCTCAGGATTACATACTTACATGGCACCAATGCGAGTGAGCACAATGGTGTGAACGTGCGTTAAACCGCTTATATCCTTAAAGGAACTCAGTCAAGTAAATATTGAGGAATCAGGCAATGAGGCCTGTGCACGCAACACGGGGCCTGGGATCGCTACGTGGTGGGTAAACTCCCTATTCCCCACCCCTGGTCGTTTCCACGGAGGGGCAACGAACTACTCAATGATATGACAACGCAGAGTCCTCTCTGAGAAATGAATCCTCCGTGACCCCTCCGAACCAACGGGCAGACCCTTTTCTACTTCTTCGAGCTCTCAAGAGATAATAAATCGATGAAAGCCTATGCAGCTTGGACGTCCGTTTTTTTTCTTTCTTTTTCTCCTTCCTATGTACATACTGCGTGCAGTCTTCGTATGTGGTTGCTGCTACACGTTCGTCAGGACGTAGAGCAACAACCACATAATTCATCGTTTGAACAATTCCTCTCACCAAGAGTCCGCGCAGCTGCCTCACAGGACAAGAATTCGCGAGGCCTCCAGGTACAGTGCGCTAAGTCTCCGATGATATCGAAGGAGAAACGGTGCATTACGTGACATACACGATTCACGTACGTAGACAACTTAGACACAGAGAAGAAAGAAAGAAACCTATTGAAGGCTTGGTCCTCGTACTTGAACACGCAGAGATCAAAGAGAACACACATTGGTTCCTGCTGCTGCCGCCAGCACCATCAATCGAACTTTTTGGGTAAGGTTTTCGGATCGATTTTGTACGCACCTGGGTAGTCTCAAAGGATTTTTCGAAGCGAATCAAAATACTCCTGCTTCCTCCTGATGTCCTCTGTCCGGCTGGCGCACAATAGGAAGGAATTTCCATCATCAAAACTCTTTTTTTCCTCTCACCATGTATGAGGGGAAAATGGAAAAAAAAGAGGGAAGCCACACTATTGATGAATCACGCTTGAAGTTTTGGGCTACCTCTGTCTCTCTCCTCAGAGGCAAACGTGCTGTGCAATTATGACTAATGGCCGTAAAAGTAATGATATTCCGAGCAGATTTGCAAAAGCTCTGCCCAGGTCAGCCCACTTTTCAAAAAAAAAAACCAGAGAGAGAGGGGAAAAAAGTTCTGCAAAGCCCCTATTGAGAGACTCGGTATTATTCCCACAGAGAATTGCACCTCCAGCGCGCCACCTTGCCACGTACGTGTCGTATGAAGTGGAAAAAGTGTACTCAAAATGGTTCAACGTCAACCTCTACAATGGATCTGCTCTTATCAGGGGTCAACGGCTATTGATGGCAATACAGATACTATTTGCGCGATTCGAAGGACTCTTTGTGTGTCATATTTTAGAGACGTACCTACCTATGTTCTGCCCGCGGGGTTGGAAAAAACGCTCCTCCGTCCGGGCCGCCGGGGCCTCAGTTTTTTTTTCATCTGGAATTGCGGGAGAGCGCAGAAAAGAATGACCATCAATTCATCAGAGGGAAGGAGCCTTCTTTGGCTTGGCTTGGCTTGCTGACTGGTGCTGCTGCTGCAATTGGCCAAATTAAGGTCATCACTCGACTCAGGCGAGCAAAAAATATTTCGCAGTCTGAGCGGTTTTTGCAGAATTCGTCGTCGTAGCTTTGGGGCTAATGGCGACTCTCTTGGACTGTGATTTCGCACACAAACAAAAAGTGCCAGACAGCTTGAGCGTCTGAGATATTAGAGACTTGTCCGTTGTTAGACAATGAGTACATACGCATACGCCGAAACCAGGTGTTGGCGGCCAGTCCAGGGGTGCAGGTGCTTTACCCGAACATGGCCCCGACCTGTTGCGTCTGAGTGTCTTTGAAGCCCCCTCACCAGAAGATAGACTACAGATGAGCGGAGAGGGATAACGCCTCAGCTCCCCCTCTGTGTGGATCCATGGCCAGACTCAAGAAAAGAGGTACCTTATCCCCTTTTGCTTGGACCTCCAGAAGTCATTAGCGCCGTAGCAGGCAGCAATGATATTCCGGACTGACTCTTGGCCTTGAAGCAGCAGCAGAGTCGTTTGCAAAGAGAGACCCTGTAATCTGTCTCCCATTTGGGGAAAGAATCAGTTGAGCTGCTTCTCCCAGAAAGAGAATTGCTTTTCAGGCTGGCTTTCGGCTATTATGACGACCAAGTCGACGGCATTTACACGTAGCTCTTTCTTTCTGCTGCTGCCTCATTAGGAATTCCTTCTGAAATGCTCCGAGAGTTATTACCTGTTTTCATTTTCTGGTCAATTCTAATTTCTACCGGCAGCAACGTTTACAGAGCTGTACAACCTTGAGGGATTGTTGTGCTGGACAACCAGAAAAGGACTGCGTGGATCCTGTAACATATGCACGGTTGACTTCTCGGCGTGCACCAGGAGCAGCCAAATTAGCGGGGTCCGCCAAGAAGAGAGAGAAAAGAGTCATAGGTCATCCATGAGTGACGAGCAGACAGGCAGGACACGCGACCCAGAAAAAACGCAGATTTTTCTCCGAGCAAAAGAAAAAAAAAAGCTGCCGGACATCAGGGAGAGGTGTTTACCGTCAGATTTTGTCGTCCCCGTGCTGGCCGTGGCCGGCGTGATGAGTGATGATGATGGAGGAAGGATCTCTTTTTATCCCTCTCCTCACGTTGGTGTCGGCGTGAGTTTTTTCCACTGTCTCAAGCATGCATCTCTTCCTACACTTTTTTTTTACCTCCCCCCACTTTTATTGATGTGTCACTTTTGATGCTGCCGCCCTGGCCAAGCAAATAGCCGCTATTCATACGCCTCCTCCAACAAGTTTCACCAAACAGTCCCAATGTGGCTGGCAAAGCAAGAGGTGCTCACAGCTATGATTTAATACCTAATTTGTGAGGAGAGGCACACCGAGTGCTAAGTTTAGTGTGAGAGCAATTGCCTTCTGAAAAGATGTGTGCTGTACTTAACTAAACTAAATGGGCACTCGCCTCCACCAAATCTGCTGCTACGTTCATCCACCCCAAGGGGCTCCTCCGTCTCTCTCAAAAGATATTATGTAAGCAGTTCTTTTCTTCCCCCCCCCCATCCTTCGCTACCGCCAGCCTACAAATATACAGTGGTCATTTCAGGCAATAAAGCGAGGCAATTAAGAGTCTTGCCACTGTTGTTTGACCTGGTCTCCATCTCCAGGATGGAGATGGACGCCCGAGTGTGCGTGCGTGAAAAAAGAGCGGAGGCAACAATGACCATCATAATCATGGCTGAAAAATGACCACAATTTCGGAAGAGAAATTGCGGCGGCGGGCAAATTCCGCATTTTTCGACAAACGCTTATTTCGTTTGCATTTTACGAGGCAATGATATTGCCGCCTCGCCTCAGCAGTAGCAGCTCCGTCGACGATGACGGCGGCGACGACGACGGCTGCGACGGCGATGACGACGGCGACGACGGGCAAGGAGGAGTCGTAAAGGCCGCGCCAGGCGCACGGGGGCGAAGCGAGGCAAAAAATGAAATGCTGAGAATTAACACGTAATGGTTCGTCCTTTGGCTGCTGCTGGCTTCTTCCAAATTGCCATCGTGGCATTTTTCATGTCAGAGAAATAATGACCTCTGGCCGGGTCTGCCCGGGTAAAAACACCCCGACCGAGAAAGGAGATTAATTGCCCCTCCGGTCGCGAACAATGCACAGAAGACAGCCAACTCTTCTTATTTACCACTATGCTTTCGTCCGGTAAGACTAGAGGATTGAAATATTTCCGCTACCGTGTGGCTCAGAGGAAGCAATCTCCGCCAACTTACGAGTAGTTTCCACGCACAATGCCAATAATAGTGGTGTTGAAGGAAGTTTCTTCCCCGTGAATAGCCCATTTATTCACCTAAGGAGACTCATCGAGGAGCTAGAAATTCACCTTCGTCACCAGGAGTTGTTGCCCTGGTCAAGAAGGCGCCAACTTGGAGGCTCTGCGTACACGTCGCGGACGATCAGTGGCTGCAGCCAGATCTCCACGGCGTCAAGTGCGTCGTCATTCAGAACCACAAGTGTGCTAGAGACAGTGAAAAGGAGTCGCACCTCGCGCTCTCAGGGTTGACATTTTCCGGATTCCACCGAGTTGACGCGGACGTCATCGCCGGTCCGTCGGAGAAAACGCTGTGGCGGCCACACCTCTGGTGGAACCGTTGTTCCAGAAGCTCGGCCTCTTATATACAGTGGGATGGATTATTTATCGAGTTGTTCTCCAGGCAGCTCATGTTAACTGAAAGAGAGAAGAAAGATTCAAAGCCTGAAAGGTAGAATTCCAAGGCAATAACAGTAAATTATCGCATGGATTCGATGCTGCTGCCAACGCATTTTGACAGTTGCGGCTCCGAGAGCAAATCAGAATCTTTTGACGAGAGCAAACCAAAGCTCTATGGCTCCATAAAACGCCCCAAATACCCCGTAATTAGTTCCAATTGCAGGGTGCTTCCCCGGCCTCCATCCACTTCTGGCAGGCAGCGACATAAAAAAGAGGCTGCAGCAGTGAAAACCATTTCCCTCGTCCTCCCCCTTGCACCAAGGAATCTTTCAATGGCCCCTCGGTCTCTGTCCAAAGTGGGTGATTGAATTAGCATCCGCCGTGATGGCGTTTGACTGGTTCCCCCCTCAAAAAAGTTGGACTCGTTGTCCTGATGATAGCCCCTGGTCATGGAGATGGCGGCGGCGGCCATTCTCACGAGGACGATATCGCACGACGGCCGCCATAAATTCGGAGATCAAGGCCGTTTTTGTCTTATTTGAATTCTACGAGCTGGCCGCAATTTGGGGTGTCTTCTCGGTTTTAACGTCGATTAATGCACGAACAGAGGGGGAGCTCGGGTATTATTAGGAGGAACAGCGGATTTTATGTGGCGAAATATACCATCCAGGCTCTTCCACATCTTGCTGACGTGTCTGGCCACGGTGAGATGACCTTATCGAGCTCGGGGAGGGGGCGGTTTGCAGTGCTGGACGTGCGCAACGGCCGATCGTAGTGACATCTGCCTGTAGTGAGTGGCTCAGAAATCTTTGCAGCAGCCAGCGAAGGCAACTCTGCAACTTGGTAGAGTGATCGCTGTGCAACCTCAATCGTCTGAGGGGAAACTCTGTGGAAAGCTGAAGAAACCACGTCGCTTACTTTTCTCCTTCATGCATTTTTCTGGGCGACGCTTTGAAACAACAGAGGATAAAGAGTTTGTGGACAGAGAAACTTTTGGCATCAGAAAGGGTGTGCTGCTTATCCACCTAGAGGGCAAACTGCCAGAGGCTGTTTCTAGCAAAGGAGAAGAGAAAGATGAACGCACAGTATCAGCTCAGTTGAGAGCGAGAGTCAACTTATAAACGTATGTACGGACGTGTGTGAGCACAGTATATTGCATATGTATTGCAGCACAATAGTGTGGGCTGAAGCATCCCTAGTCGTATAAGCATTTACCTCTCGCCACAGATCCTCGTATGTTATGGCAATAGAGAAGAGAGAGAGAGAGAGAGAGAGAGAGAGAGGAGAGCTCCCGAGGGCGCATCGCCCCAGGAGGAGGTGCTGTCGACGTCGCCGCCACCGTCGTCGCCGTCTCCGTCCTCTGGCATGCGCTTCAACTCCTTGGACGTCTCTCCCTCTTTCACACCGACGCCGATGGATGAGCGAGAGCGTGTGTATTTGCGCTCGCGGCGGAAAAGAAAGCGAAGAAGAAGAGTCTGGCCGGCGGCTTTCTTGGAGGCTATGTGCTCAGCAGCAGCAGCAACGGCGGAGGCGGCGGTGACGGCGACGAGAGCATGCAGCCTCCGAGGCTGCTGCCTCTTTTGCCTACAACATAGCTCTGTGCTAGCACTCCCTTGGTGTTGGATGTGCAGCAGTGGTGTCCACTCATCTGTGTGGAGGCATCCGAAGAGGCTGCTTGTGAGGAGGGGTTTGTAAAGACCCCCGGGAGATCCTGCAGGCGCTCACAAGGACGTGGCAACAGTCCTGAGGAATTGCTCATCTGGAAAATAGGATAGGAAAGAAACATAACCACACTCTTCAAGTCTCGCCACGAAGACAACGCACTCGGCAGAGAGGGAATTGATCAGGCCGGCGATGGAAGCCATGTGGGCTTTCGGAAACCGGTACCACCACCAGGTAAGAGCGAGGCCAACCTCTGCGCTCCGGCGGGGGACTTTGGCTGGGTCCGGGGTCCGGGCTGAGCGGGTGAATCGGCAGTGAACCGAGGTCTCTGTCCAAGCCAAGTGCGTATTTGAGAGCACGCAGGATTCGTAATAACAGTGACAACGGCGGCGGTTGCAGCATCCGCGGCGGCGGCAGCGTTTTCTCCCCTCAGGCGATTGGCCGGTTTCGCTCCGTTCAGGGAGAGGGAGAAGGGGGCGGGATTCATCGCCGGCGGCGGCGACGCCCGGGACGCAGAAAGAGAAAGAAAGAAAGAAAGAAAGAAAGAGAGAGAGAGAGAGAGAAAGAAAGCTTTCCGCCACATTGATTTCTGCGAGTACAGCGGCAGCCGCAGCGGCAGCAACGGGTTGCGCCGCCCACTCGTACGCGGGGACAGAACTGTTCATTGGCCGACGATGACCAAGAAAAAGGGTTGAGACTCTTGGAATGACACAATAGAGGAGCAAAATCATTAGCCGCGGGTCGTTAGACAGGAATTTGTCTCCTCATCGTTGCGTGCAGCTTGGATTATGCACCTGCCCTTATTTGAATAGGTTCCCCCGGCCTCACGCGATGCCTCCAGCATCTCTGGCCCCCGAGCAAGAGAGCTCTTTTTTTGCGATTGACATTTCTTCTCTTGATAGACAATCATCGCGCCTTCTTTCCGTCGTTGGCGGCCCGGGTGGCGGCCGCGGACGCCGCACCTCTCGTGAAAATCGCTCTCCTTTCCGTCCTCGCTGTTCTGCAGCATCTCTCGCCGTTCGATCTCGTCCACGGTGGGCGCGCCGGCGGTGGCGGCGAGGGAGACCCAGAGAGAGAAAGAACTGTTATACACTAGCATCCATGCTTTGGCTTTGCGCTCCCTCCACCTCAGCTGCTGGCTTTTCTGCTGCTGCTGCTCAAGCAAGCGTTGAGCATGGAGGAGTAGTCAGCTCATTTTGTCGCCTGGAGAAACAGCCCACGAATTATTGGGGCCGCTTTTTTTGCCCCCCCTCACTGAGGATTTTGCGCGCGTGCATTTTATTGGGGGGGCCTTGGTCATGCCTCAGCCGCGGTCTCGTGGCAGGCTCTGAGTTCACGTCAGAAAAAAGTGCTTCGAGATAGAGAGAGAGAAGAACTTCCGCACGCAAATGCAGTTGACCGATCACAGAATGACCGCACTTATGGAGGTGAAGGAGACAACAGACAAGAGGATCACTGTGCCAACGCAGTCGTCTTTGGGCAGCCAAAATTTACTTGTCTTATTTTTTGCCGCCAGGACCGCCATGGATTCGGCGGCGCCCGCACTCCAGTGTCAGCGGACCTGGGGCCTCCGCCGCCCCACCACTACTTCCCGCCGCCCTTCGCCGCCGCCGCGGCGCAACACCACCAGGCCGCGCAGGAGGTCTTCGCCGCCGCTCAAGCGCCGCATCTGGCCGCCGCTGCCGCCGCACACGACCCCTACACCAATTCGCTCCACAACTTTCCATCCTCTCAGGTAAGCAATGAAGTGACGACTTGAACACGAATCACTGCATGGTGATGACGTCTCAGCTCGAGTGATCCTTGGACGCGACGCACAAGTTAATATTCTATGAGACAAACATTCCTTCTTCGCTCCTTTTCGCATTATTAGTTCTTGAGAGTGTCTCCCTAGGCCGCATTCACGAGCTCTTCTATTGAGAAAAGCGATAAGAAAAGGTCGCTCTTTTAAATCGCAGTGGTGGCGGCTCCCTGAGGCCATGTCCTCCATCACTTACGAGGGCGTGTGTGTGTGTGTGTGTGCGTGTATGCGTGTGCTCGCGTGCGCAAGTTTAAGATTCCTACTGCCCGAGGTTATTATGACGGCGGTCAATAAAAGAGCGTAAAAAAGCGCACGAGAGGCCAAAAGGTGGCGGCAGTGGCTATTTGGCTTGTGCGGCTCTGGCGCTTTCTGTACAGCATGTCGATGAGGTTGGGCAGGAGGAAACAGAGCAGCAGGTCTAGATTCGCCAGGCATCCCCGACGACGCTAAATGACAATCGAGGCCCAGCGCAACTGCCAGAACCAGTGCGAATATTTGCTCATTGCCAAAATGTATTTATCCGGGTGAAAAGTACCCTTCTTCAAGCAGTATATTCACCGTGTCACCATTATGGGTGCCGGAGATTCAATTTCCTGTCGAAGGCAATTACCCATCGAAACATGCTTCTTCTTCTTCTCTCTTCGATATCGAGCCCTTATGGTATGTGGAAAAAACCGAGATTTATGGGCGCCCATATCAGCGTGCGGGTGCCTCTTATCAGCCTTTCTGTAGTACTTCTTTAAAGGGAGCAAAGCAGCTTTCTTTGGAAAAACAGGATAGACGAGAAAAGCGGGCAGCAAGGATTCCTCCTTGATGTTCTCATTTTTATCCTTCAAAGGGTTTTGGGAAAGAATACCCCATCCCTGAGGGGAAAAATCCTCTTTGCCTCTTTCTGATCTGCTCCTCCACTTTCCAGGGTTTTGTTGTTGCTGCTGCTTCTGAGACCGTTTTGACGCCGAGAACCGCGGTCGAGAACCGCGGTCAGATGCGGGATAGCGAGGCCGTGCAAGTCGTTCCCCAAAAAGAGAAAAAAGTAGGAAGAATTTAAAAAAAAAATGCGCAGTTCGGTTGTTATTTAAAAACTGTGCGAAACGAACGAGAGCCAAGCATTGCTTGCTCGAGACTCTCCTGCTCAGTCTCTCACACGCACACACGTGCCGCACGTCGTCCCCCAGAGAAAGAAAGATGATGACATATGACTTCTGCGGCTGCGGCCGCGGCCGCGGCTGCGGCCTCGCCGGGCCTGGCCTGCCTTAAATAGCCAAAACGAAATCGAGCAGAGGAGAAAACTCCTCCGACTTTTTTCCCACGCGCCAACTGAAGTCTTCTGGCGGTCGTCGGAACACACAATACGTGTAATGACCGTCATGCCTCACCAGGCCTCATGCCTTAGCTCGTTCGTTTGAAAGAGAGAGATCTATTGTTTTAGACCTAAATGCATTGCCCTCCTCGCGCTATCACAATTGCAGAGACCAGCTTTTTAGCCTCCGGCGCGCACTTAGAGGAGTTGCGGTCAAGATTTCCCTTTCTTCTTCCTCGCAGGGTAATGTGCACGGAGGCTTTTCCTACGAGACCATGCGCAGGGCCGAGGCTGCCTACAACAGGCACCACCACCATCACAATCTGTCCCAAGCAGCAGCCGCAGTGGCCGCGTCCTCCGCGGATGCGGCCGCCGCCGCGGCCACAGATCCTCTTCTGCTGCAACACACCGCTCTGGCCGCGGCCGGCTCCATTGAACACCAGGTACTGAAACAAGTGTCACCATGCCCTGTCTATGTATATATGTACACGTCTATTTATTAAGATACTGCATTAAGTACCAGCTGCCCATCTCAGTCAGACACTACTGGTTCGTAGTGCGCAGTCCAACAGTTGAATGAACCAAAATTTTTTTTCATCATTTGCTCTGCCTCTTCTCAGAAAGAAGCAAGCAGCATTTGGGAGACCTGTTTTAAACAGTCTCTCTTTTAGTTTAGTTTAGCTGACTGCAGCATGGAGGAGATGAGGGGGGGGCAGAGAACATATGGGGAAATTAAATTCAGGGAGGAGAGGATTAAGATGATGCGTGGGCGGACGGACAGAGGGCCAGAAAGATTGGCAAGCAGTGAGAAGAGGACGACGATGACCTCGTTTTCCATGATTGAATTTCCGGAAGCTATTAAATCCGAAACAACGTCTTTTTCCTGGTCTCTCGGGGTCTTTTTTCTTCTTTCGTCGCCGGGATCGTTTGACCCGTCGCAGCTCTCACTCACTGATGTCATTTCTCTCCCTCTTCCTCGTCGTCCTGGACAGTACGGTGCATAAGAGTGGCACGGCTCCCCAGATGGTCATCTGACCCTGCCTGCCTTCCAAACATCTCCCACGAGAGAGGGAGGAGGAGTAAAAAGGAAATATATTGGGTCTTCTCTCTTCTCTTGACAGGGTGGAGGAGGAGAGGCCGGATTTCCCGCCGGTGGCGACATGCCATTTCCAATTAAGAAGGAATTCGGTGAGACGAAGAGAAAAAGCTGAAAAAAAAGGCGGCGTTGACGCTGTTGCTCTTGCTTGCAGCAGCTCTCCGTGCCAGCCGAGTGGGAGGTGAGCACGGCGCACCTCAGGGCCAACACCATCATCACCACCATCAGAACCAGCATCATCACCAACTATCCAAGGAGGCCCAGATGCAGATGGGCATGATCCCGGGCGACGTCTTCTGCTCGGTGCCGGGCAGGCTCTCGCTGCTCAGCTCCACCTCCAAGTACAAGGTGACCATAGCTGAGGTGCAGCGACGACTGGCGCCCCCCGAATGCCTCAATGCATCGCTGCTCGGTGGAGTTCTGCGAAGGTTAGTCACTATTAAATTGAGACGACCAGTTGCACTTTTCTCATTACCCAAGGCTAAACAACAACACTGCATGCATCTGAAGTGCATGCTTAGATCGTGCAGCTGGGCCGGAATGGGTTGAGCTTCCGTCACTTCGGAATGCACATTTGTCTCATTTGCTGAGAGCCAACGTTTGTAACGGAGAGATTTTCGTCTAGACGCGCCACTTGCGCCGCTACTTGCGCACATGTGCGAGTACGCGCCACACATGTACACATCGGCCAAACAAGGCGGTTTAATCGGATACCGACTGCCTCCTCGCAGCTTGGGCGTCTCCTTCGTATTATTACGCGCGATATCTCGTTCCCACCCGTCACTCACTTAGCACTCTGGCGTCTGCGTATGTTCCATATGCATACTAAGAATGAATATAGTTCGTCCGTAGTAGGTACTTACTTATACGTCCGTGGCAAAGTGAAAACGTCCCGTCAAGCTGGGAGGGCGGGGGGGGGGGGAGAGGGGGAGGGGACTGGATAGCAATTTGTTTTGCCCGGGGGAGACCACCACAATTGCCAGTACAGTATTACCACCTTCTCGCCATGTGTTTTCGCAATTGTTGTACACTTCGTTTTTCGCCATTTGGTCATGTTTGCTCTGCACGCGCATTATTAGGCCGGCAAACATGTCTCCTTTTCATCCTCCGTACAGAAAGATGTTCTGGGGAGGGAGAGGAAATGAAAATCAAATCAGGCTCAGAGAGAGAGGGAGGGATTAAGATCCAACGGACAAATAGAGAGAGAGATGAAGCGGATTGCCAACATCAGCTTCCGCCTTAGCCTTGCCTTTGCTTGCTTTTCTGGCCGTGATAAGCGGCAGAGAGAGAGAGAGCACTTTAATAATATGTGAGCTCCGGACATTAATCCTCGCGCTGCATTCATATCCATCCTTTCTCTATCTGCGCGCGTGTAGCAAAGCGACATAATATAGACTCCCCCTCCCTATTTTTCATCTTTCCCCGGCAGCCAGCAGCTGTGGCAAAAAATGGCCGGGAAATAGCTCTGCTGAGCTTTCTTTGATGTTGCTGTTTGCTCATTGATTCGCCATACACACTGAGTTTTATCGGACGGGAAAGAGGAGGAAGAAAGAAAGAAAGAAAGAAAGAAGGATGATCGAAGGGGAGGAAAGAAAGGGATGAGAAAGAGAGATTGTGGATCTCAGCTTCAAACTGTCAGCTGGGAAGGTGAGCTTGAAAATTTCTTCCCATAATCTCCTGTGTGTGTGTGTGTGTGCAGACTTTGTCGGTTCCTCAGACTTTGCTACTTCTTGGAAGACAGTGCATTATTTAGAACGCACACGCAGGAGACGCTCTCTCAATGTCATCAAGCCATCATCAGTCAGAAAAGTATGTTAGTAATGATGAGGGACAAAAACTTGGTCTTTTCGTGCATTGACAAATGCCTTGTCTCCTCACGTTTGTGAAGAGAGAGGGAGAGAAAAAGTCTCAGAGAGATTATTTTCAGAATACAGCACTACGATTGGCTGGCACGCACGAATTCTTCATTACGATGATGTTTGTATCATAGTTTTCATCAACAAATAAGCTGTGGAGATCCTTTTTTTCTTCTTCTTCTTGACGAATGATCACCTGCCTACACAGTGAGTTCAGTGTCTCTCCTACGCACACTTTGAGTACATCAGCAAAGAATACACGCAGCTTCCATGTGCTGATAATTATTTCTTATACAATAAAGCCAGTTCAGTGCAACGGAAGAGGACGACTTAATTACTTTTGACTGCTCCCACTTTCCCCTCGGTTATTAATTGTCCCGGTGCTTGTGTGCTGAATTTATTACCGGATAAAGTAAGAGCTCTTTCTTTCTCCGAGTCTACTTTTAAACCCTCCCGTCAAAAGGGTTGTTCAAACCATGATGGGTTCAGACCCACTTCTGGAGCTTTCGAGATCTTCGCTCTCACGTTAGTCACCATCTATCACGTCGGGGCAGATCTCACCCTTCTTCTCCTCCTCTGCTTGTATGTTTGGGAGTGCGTGTGTGAGCTCAGCGCGTTGCCCCCCCCCCTTGTGTGTGGGTTTGGTCACCCCTTACCCCTACTCCCCAATGCTGCTCTGTACGTACTCGTTACAAATCGTGTTCTCACTGAGAGCGAGATAAGAGACGTGTCTCCCCTCATTACGCGGACGTCGTTCACTCCTTCGTCGTGCGTGTGGGAGAGAGCGAGACCGGCGATGATGACAAGAAGTGATAAGACACTGGACACGCGTGCTGAATTGACTACAAAACGATTCTTCTTCTCTCTCGCCGCGTACCAATGTAGAGTCTGCGCGTGTAGAAGTGGTGGCTCCAGCCAGAAGGAGAGCGAGACCACCGACGAGTGAAACAAGTGAGAGAGGACTTCTTTTTTTAAAAAAAGGAGGGGAGAGAAGAGAGCTGAGCAAGCAAACATCATCAGCAAAAAGCTTTCACGAACAATGAAACCGCCAGAAGCAGACGAAATTGCAGGCTGCAGCAAAGTTTCGCCATCGATCGGTCCGGGGTAAGATGAAAAAAAAAAGAGAGCACGTACACTGAGTACGTAGGCAAATGTTCATAACAGCAGAAAACAACCGTTGCTACTACATTGGCTGAGGAAGGAGGAGGACGCGTTTTTGCTCCCATCTGTTTCACGCTCCATTGTCGCCATTGATATGTCCGTGACCCCCGACGCCGCCGAGCATCATCTCCCAGAGTGAGTGACAGCACGAGAGAGAGAGAAATTAGTCGTGCGATTGGTGTGAAAATTGGCCGTCACCCGACACCTCGACCAGCGTGAAGTCTGTTTGGCGACAACGATTTTCGCCCGATTTTTTTTTCCTCTCTCGCTAGATTGACTTGCTGGAATGACAATTGGGCAACGACGACGACGACCGAGCTGTTCCTCAATCAATTAGGCTGCATGGGGGCTTTTTGTGCTGTTGGCCCTCGACGCTGTGCTGTTGTGACACGCCATTGATGGATGGAGCTGCGAGCGCGCAGCCTCATTAGGGTCATTTGAATAGTCGTGCAAAGGCGTGGTTTGTGTTTGCAGGCTTCAAGGCGGGCGGGCACGGCCAGCCTGTTGCTGTCGATGCGCAGACATTCAAAAATCATGCAAATGCTCTCATCTCCATAATGATGGCTGATTGAGGCGTGGAGGCTGCGCGATATAATGATGCTTGATCATCTCAAGAGAAGGACGAAGAAAACTTTTTGATGATTCTTCTGCTGGCCGACTAATAATCCCCTAAGATCTTTCTTCCCCCCCCCCCCTCCCTTCGATAGGATTTTTCATTATGCCTTCAGTCGTATCTCGGGAGCAATTGTGGCGAGATTTCCATGCAGGGACCATTATCACTTTTTGCCACTGCTCGCCCGCCTGCCAACAGCTTGCCAGCCACCTACCACCGAAGTACGCTATTCGATAGACAGTAGAGAGGAATAAAAAAGGTTGCTGGGTGCATGCCTCCCTCTCTCTATCCAAACAGACTAACTCGGGACTGACAGTAATTATACATCAGGAGGCCGCCTAACGAGCCAGACCCTATGGAGGCCTTTGACTCCGTTTTCAAATCGCATCGTCTTTATATCGGCGGAGGCAGTAAATACCACTTGCAGCCCACATCTCAAAGGGATATATTGACTCTGTGCGTCAGAGTACAGACGGACCTGTGAACAGGCGTGGCCGGCGCTAGGAAGTCGACGGGGTCGCGCTCGAGCCTCTTTTCTCCCGGTCACGCAGGGACCGACTTGACGGCGCACTCCTCCGTGGCCATCTAACTGTCTGTCCTTGATGGGCCAGACGTTCCACTTCTCGAACCTGGAGCATTGAGTGTCTTTTGTCAGCTATTTCAGCAACTGCGTGGCCAAGTCCGCCATAAACTCCATTCACCATTCCTGTCAACTCTTGGGGATTGGTCTTTTTTGTGGAATGACATCTCCTTTATGTCGGCGGGACTTCTGTCCCAAGCCCATTGGAATATCTGCTTGTGCGTCTACGGGACGCTTCTGACCTTGTCTATCAGCTGTTTGGAGCACTTCAAACTGTGGGGAGATCGCCTTGGTGGCCACTCCAGGCATGAAAAAGAAAAAAAAAACCGGACACGCTCTGGCTTTTGGCCTCGGTGATGATTAGAGTTCATCAAATTTTGATTGTTAGTAAACAAAAGTCGGTGGTGGGATGACCAGCAGTCATCGGTCGAACCGAGGGATTTTAAATGAAATTTAAATGAAAGTGCCAGAGGCAGGCAACACAGACATGTCATCGTACGCTGAGTGTAACTCATACATTGTAGTCTCTGCTCCAGCTTGAGTGCATCATATTCATGACTGATGAATCATTTTGGCAGCGGCTTTTATCCGCCATCGCTCTCTCTCTCTCTCTCTCTCTCTCTCTCTCTCTCTCTCTCTCTCGCCCGCGCTCCTATTCATACACTACAGATATGCAGTGTACGACATCTCTCAGTGCTCTTAAAAAACTGCCAGCAAAGCAAGCAGCAGCTTTCCCTCCTCAGCATCTTCATTTAAGATTCACCCCTATCGAATCTCCAGGGAGATGACGTGTCATGGCGCCTCCGGGGCCACCGCCGAGCCTTATTGTTTGCCCACCACGCACGCGGGGAGGGACGTGGTGGAAGTTCGAGAGAGAGAGAGAAATAGCCAGTTGATGACCAACAAAGAGAACAGCGATGTTGTAAGAAGCCATCGAGTGATGGACAGATTCATTAACTCCATCGAGTCAAAGCATAATTGAAAGAAAAATCAGCTCGCTTCCTTTACTCCCAATAATTATCGCAGCCACGCCCGACCTGCCGGAATGTTAGAGTCGAGCCGCAGTCGATCGACCTCGCTGTTTCTCGCACATTATATTCATTTTCTGGCATAAATTTTCTTTTTTTTTTCTTCCTCGCAGGGCCAAGTCCAAGAACGGTGGTCGCATGCTCAGGGAGAAGTTAGACAAGATTGGAATGACGCTTCCGGCGGGAAGGAGGAAGGCGGCGAACGTGACACTGCTCACCTCACTGGTCGAAGGTGCGTCTTGACATTTGGGTCCCCCTTTTTAAAGAAAAAAAGCTCCACGCATGTATGCATGTGACTGACTTGGTGTGGAAGGTGACTGCGGCCCCATTCTTGGAAAGTTTCTTAACCTATCCCTTATCATTATACTTGTTCCTCGACCTCTACCTGTACTTGTCAAGTTCATAAAAGTCATAAATAAGAAGCATGATAAGGAAAAGGACAGCTTCAGGCATCCCTTCTTATGTGCCGTAATGGGACATAGAAGGCAATGAATGTATGCAGCAAAAGGTAGGACATTTTAAGAAATCTGGAGGGAAAACGACGTCAGATCCCAGCTCCGGAGACCTGGTGGAGAAGTACGCGATTGAAAAAGACCACCACAGATTGACGTCGGAGTGGGGCCAGCTCAAAGCACTCTGTTAAGGATCGAGTGTTCATACACGCATCAGACGAGGAAGGAGAGGCAACAAAAAAGTGTCCAGACGTATGAACTACATGTTCATTTCCCTCCGGAGCCTCTGCTGGCTCATGCACGCGCATTCGCGTGCACCCGCGCGTGCGCACGCGGGCAGACACGCCGCTTTCCCGGACATAAATTTCTTTTTGACTCGTGCGCAGAGCACGAAACTGCTATAAATGCATTACGAAACGCGCACTGAATGCCACAGACCACAAACGACCGGAGAAGCGGAGTAAAACCACTTATTGCGAACCGCACTGGCACTAAGTAGTGTCTGCTACTCACACCACGTATGTGCCGTACGTCTACTGCACGAAGACGGAGGAGAGCTATATCGTGGCCGCTGCCAAGGGCCACGAAGGACTGCAACGTAATGTAGTGGCGGGGGCTTTTTCCCTCATTCTCATGGCTGGCCCGGCGTCATTTTGGCCCGGGAAGCGGAAACGGTGGGGTGGGAATCTGGGGGAGAGAAACAATAATGTGAGAAAATTGCTACAGTGCTTGGCACGAGGCAGACCTGTCACAACTAAGCAGGGGCTGCTGGAAAGAAAATGATCACACGAGAGAGATTTTCTTCTTTCCGGTGACGCTGGTGTGTGTGAGAGAGAGCGCGTGTGTGTACTTTGTAAAGGCGGCAACGTGCACACACACGCGCATACACACGCACACACACACACACACACACACACACACACGCCGAGAGAGAGTAGAAGTACAGGTAATTGCTTGGCTAAATTAGACTCGGCAGCGGCCTCGGCGGCGGTGAAGTAGACGGAAAAGAAGAGGGGGGATAAGAAACCTAAGACGAATGTACGGTAGGTGCGTACACGCGGTCAGAAATTGCCTCTTATCAGATTGATCTTCTTCTTTCGTGACTCGGCGATTTGTTTCGTCTCACGGGGGCCCCCGTGCGCTGCCGCGAAATCATCGTCAACGGGTGTTCGCGCGTCGAGTGACCGTTCGCTCACACACACACGCACGTGAAAAGTCATCGGAGCGTGACCAAGCAACTAGCGAGAAGAGGAACACGAAGGAGAAGCTCTCGTGTTGCTGCATACTTGCATGCAAAGTTTCCCTCCCTCCAGAGCCAAGCAAGACCTTCCCAGTCATCATCTGCTGTCCCCTGTCACGAGGGGTTATGAAAAATTTTGATCGCAGAAATGGCTGCACCGGACTCGTTTTAAGCGCAGCAAATGATTTTAATTCCTGCCTCTTTGAGTCTTCAGCGTAATAATTCATGATGGAGCTGCCTTCCCCCACCCCCCTCCTCCCTAGAAATTTCTTTTTCCCCCAGCGGGATCCAGATCAAAGCCACTCACCGTGACGAACCAAATTGCTCTCCCTCCCTTAACCATCCCTTAATAAATGGCCGCTCGCGCGCTGCTCGTCGAGACACACACACACACACACACACACAAGAGGAGGCCAAAACACTGGAGAGATAGGGACCAATCATTTACAAATTAGTCGGAGATAAAAGGGGACAAGAACAAATGGGCACCGAGACTTTAGAGTTCATGGGAAAGGCCGTTGCCGCTAACGAGATAATGATGAAATGCCCCTAACTAACAGCTTTTACTAGGTAGAAGAAGGCCCTGCTTGATGATATAAATTTATTGCCGCGTCTGAACAGATCATCTGTTAGACTCACTTGCTCTGATTCAAAGATTTGTCTGCATCAAGCAACGCAGACAAAGTACATCTGTCCGTCATCTCCGCACAGTGCGGGAGATGCTCTTAATAGACAAAAGTGCAGCGGTGCACTGATCCTGCGCGTAGACACTCCCTATATAGCTTGGGGCCTCTGTCGGTAGTACAGTGCCCGTGGCTGTGTACCCAACAGCAGTCATGACCCCGGCGGGTTCCCCAGGGCGGGGAATCCCAGTTTTCCCCTGGCTACGTCTCCTCCGAAAAGCCCGCGCACACTCCCCAAACAGGTCCGTCGTCGTCGTCGTCGTCGCCGTCGTTTTGTGCTCTGGGGCTAGCGAAGCGAAGAAACGTCGCCCCGGGAGAACCCCCCGGTCGTCGTCGCTTCCGCCCATGGAGAGAGGCGAGAGAATCGGCCTTGATACGCAAAAGGTGTGTGTGTGTGTGCGTGCTTGCACGCGTGCCTTACTGACTGAGAGAACCCCCCCAAAGAAAGAGCTGGAGGGAAATTCTCCCTCTGATATGCGTAGGCCCCTGCAGCCAAGTATGACTCTTTCCTCGTCTTCCTCATGCAGAATTGAGTCTGCTGCTCACTTTGCCCTGGGGATTCAGTCTCGTCTGTTGCCGGTGGTTCCATCTGAGAGAAAGACACAGAAACAGATATAACTTCTTGCTTCCTTCCTCCTCTGACCGGAGGCGACGAACGAGCAACATCCCCTTTCACTACTTTTCTTCCTTTTTTTTTTCTCAACGCACCAATTACAAGACTTTTCGTACACAGGCGAGGCGATCCACCTGGCCAGAGACTTCGGCTACGTGTGCGAGACCGAGTTCCCCGCCAGACAAGTGGGGGAATACTTGTGCAGGCAACAGCAACAGAACGGAGGCAACAACGGCAATAACACGGACTCCGCTGCCGAGCTCTACAGGCGCAAGGAACTGGTCATGGCGGCAAGGTGAGAGATGACCCATCGATATGAATATACATACCCTGATCTAGTAGTGGAGTCCAAGTGACACATGTTCATTGAGCTGGAGTGGCACGGGAGGGAGGGCCCGAAGATCGAGAGTCTTCTTCTACTGAGAGGCTCGCCTCACAGTCGTCGTCAGACTGATCCTCTCAAGGTGACGTAGTAGGAATTCTATCGACTGCGCCGACAAACGACTACCGTCGTTGCTCAGTCGAAATCTTGGCATTCCAAAAATCTCGGCAGGAGCCGCGCACGTTTCCTCCGAAAACTTTTCCCATCTGTATGAGCGAGCGAGAGCCTCGACCAGGACCCCCTCGCCGTCTCGTAGGTGTGAGCCGCCCCGCAGAGGACCCTCGCTGCGTTACAATTTCATGTTGGAAATGACATGACATTTAGAATGGCCACGGTTACACGCGCGTACCTGTGCACATACGCCGGGGAAGAGAAAGAGATGCTGGTATCGACGACATAAAGAAGTGACCAAAGGGTTGCTTGTTCGTTCTCCGCCATGACGAGGCGAATTTTTCTTATCCCTGCTTGTCACTGAACGCGTCCGATGTCCGACGCGTGGATGTTACTTCGTAAAAGTCATCCCAGGAGTCGGCTAACTGATGTGGGAAGGGTTAAAAAAGAACATACCTTCGTAATTAGCCCAGGCAACGGGGGATTTTAAGCCTCCTTCATGCAGTGCGCGTCTTTTGACTTCAGCGCCGCTGAGAAGAAACGATCGCTCTGAAGAGAATGAGATCGAGAGAGAGAGAGAGAGCGAAGTTCTCGTGGTTTCTTTGGCGTGATGAAACAAAGTTAATAGATTGTTTCGCTGCTCCTATCTTTATTGGGATCTTGAGGAGGTTCGTCCGGGCCAAGGCGAGTCCGGGGCAAGCGTGGACGTACGCGCAAAACAAATACTATACGATCTCTCTGTTAGTGTAATGTCTCTCTCTGAGGCTGGCTAACAAGCACACGCGCACGCACCCCTTTAATGTCGGGCACTTGATCTCTCTCTTTCTCTTAGCTCTAACTACGAATTCCTAAGTCAGCAGCGACCGGAAAAAGTTGAGTCTTCGCACGCAATGGGGGAAATTTAATTAGCTGGCGGATGCCGCGTGTATATATATGTGATATATACATATATATATATATATATAGTTGTGCTCTTAGTGTGTTCTCATGTGTGAGGACAGCATGGCCAAGCCTCAAGAACGAGCGCACAAAGAGAATGTTTCTCAAGAACGGGTGGTAGTCAAAGTGAGGGAGGGAGGGAGGGAGGTGAGTTTCCTTCACAACTTAAACTCTTTCTCACCTCTGGCGCACCCGCTCTGTTGAGTGAGGACGTCATCGTGGGGAATTATTGCTGGGCCACATTTTATCCTCCTGCAATGTTGCTGCCCTCCTTTATCTTCTCTCCTGTGGCCTCATAATTACCCGTCCTCCGCGGGGGGCTCCTATGGGCTCCTTTTCAGTTTCCGGTGACGGCGTTCGGAGCTTGAATCACGGCTATTTGGAAAGACAGAGCACTTTAGACAAGAGGCAATCTTGGAACGGCATCCGTCCCCGCCCGGGCTCCACCGCTCAGACGGTGCACCGGACCGGGGCAGCGCAGCTCGGGTCGCAAACATCGGCATTTACGAGCATTAATTCTCTTCTAATCCAATCTGTCAAATGGGAGAAGAGGTTGTTGTTGTTGTTGTTGGAGGCTGCTGAGCCCATGTTCGCTTTTCCCAAGGCTGACACAGGTCTATATGCGGGCAGAGAGAGCTAATAGAGACAGAATGAAAGAAGCAGCATATCACGATAAGATCTTTGTGCTCACTTCTTTGCCTTTCTCTGTCTCTCAGCAGCCAGTCAGACTGTTGACTAAGATAGCTTCATTGATAAGCATCGATTGAGAGTAATATTTTCACCTGGGGGTCACATGCGTTCCTCCTTCTCAGTGGAGAGATCCCTCCCGGAGATGACGACGAAGGAGAAGGGGGAGGAGGCGCAATTATCGGTACGAGAGGCGCCCATTTCCAAGCCAGCTACTGCCTACACCTCGACCAATACGAGAAACCAAGTAGTAGCTAATGACACCTAAGAATGCGCCGAACTTTGAGAAGCCCCGAATAGTGTGCGTGGGTTTTGCCGGAGGGAAAGAAATTCCTTCGGCCACAATGACCACGAATAAAGGAGGAGGAGAAGGTTCTTTCTCCATCGTCTCAATCGTTTGACAAGGGGAGCTTTTGGCCTTGCTGACTCAGCCCAGAAAAGACACTTTCGTTATATGAGCTGTAATGGCCATGGTTATAACTTCACCTCATAATTGCCTCGTGCGAGCTCAGGTATCTTTTTCTCTCAGAGCCTTAATGAGTTTGCCCACGTCTGGCAGCTCCGGCGTGACATTCCTTAAGACACAATGACCACATTAGAAGTTTGCCACGCGTGATGCCACAAGGATGCTCATGTGTCTCTCCTGACTTTCTGTTTTTTTTTCTTCCCTCTCCTCCATGAAAGGCTCATCACCAAAGAACTGATGGACCTCCTGAACCAAGACCGCTCGCCACTCTGCAACACGCGGCCGCAGCAGATCCTGGACACATCGATCCAGCGGCACCTCACGCACTTCTCCCTCATCACGCATGGCTTTGGGTCGCCCGCCATTGTGGCCGCCCTCACAGCAATACAGGTGCAGACAGCATTGGCGAGACTGGTAGCAAATGGCTAACGAAAATTCTCTTCTAGAATTTCCTTAACGAGAGTCTGAAATACATCGACAAGGTTTGTCCCAGCAACGGCCACTTGGGCGTCACCTCTTCCGTGGACACAAAGCCCATCCACCTCGACGGCAAGAACCTCCTGCAGCATCACGGCCACAAGAAGCTTGGAGGGGATTCGTCATAGAAAAAGATTTCAAATCAATTGTTCTCGAAATTCGTTCTTAACAGAGCAGAGCTTCGATTATGCACTTCTCATAAATTATCTTTTATCATTCTGTGTGTGTGAGAGAGAGAGAGGGATACTTGCAGACGAGAAGACACAAGTAAATAAATGATACTCAAGTACTGAGACACCTCGAGGTTGATGAACTTATACGCAGAGCTAGGGGAAAATCTTTCTCATTTCTCCCTGTCCCTCTACCGATTCTGGTCTACTCTACTGAAAATGCTGTCGAAGTAAGCAGCAGCTCCAGTCAGTCACACACACACACAAGCATCAGTCTCTCTCTTCCCCAACCCTAGATATTGCCCGGGGCTTGTTTTCCGACGGTAGGCAGCTCAGCGCGCAGTGTGCCATCATCCATCCTTCGGCAACGACCATACGTAGTCAAACGTGCACACAAGGGAGAGGAAAGAGAGGGGGGTGCGAGGAAAATCGGGGTTCTTTTTTTAAAGTGAGTCAGAAAATGATCGTCACCTGCAGCATCCATGATTAGCTTTCAGTCTGCTTTACCCCTGAGAGCCGAGTTGGTGCTGGAAGAAAGGTTTTCTAATGAACCCCCCTCGCCGGACGGCAAGAAGTCCACGTTACTGCGCTTTCCTCTCACAGTGCATGACTGATGCTCTCATTCTTCTCCTTCTCTCTCGTCTCAATAAGCATACTACTACCACTGCTTCTCCTCTCCCTCCACCGCTGAGCTCTCTGTCTCCCTGTACAACGTACACGGGAGCAACCACCTCGCCCGGCTGCAGTGGTGGCTTTCTTCCATCTTGAATTTCCAGCGCAATTTACTCAATTTTCATAATTGTGGCTTCTTGGAGAGTCGCCTAATGGCCCTTTTTTCTGCCCCCGAGCGGGAAGACCCCGGCCGATAAACGTTTGACCGAGGGAATCGACGGGAGAAATGGAGAGTCCATCGCTCATCATTGTATGTAAATGTGTCTCCCGCCTTCTGCTCTGCTATCAACCAAGGTAGAGAGACCAATGAATTATTGCTGCGCTGTGGCCGCTGCTACCGCCAAGGAATCAATTTAACGGGGCTTCGACAAACAGAGAGCCAAATTCATTTGTTGCGTGCTGCATCTCTGAATGGCTAACAAGGGAGCGGCGGCGGCGACGGCGGTGACGGCGGCGACGGCGGCGACGGCGAGCCTCAGCCTCGGTAGCCCGAGCGCGTAATTCGCGCCTTACAAAGACTGAATGATGCACCCATCCATTCTGTACAATGCGATCGAGAAACATGAAAAGAGTGGTTTGTAAAAAAAAATGCAAAGAAAAACACTCCTACGGTGAGGGAGATCTTAAGTATACAGGGACTGCCTGTCAATTCCCACTGTTTCTCCTTTATTGCTGACCCCTTGCTCGCCGTAAGCTTGTAAAATGCAGCAGCGGCTGCAGAATCCTGCCTAGGCTTGTAATTTAATCGGCAGTTTTCGTCGTTTGACGCCTGAGAGGCCGGCAATTTATTGCAAGTAAACACGGGTGATGAGAATGAAGTCCCCGGCGTGGCTGCTCCCGACAACAACTAGCAATGAGGTGAGGAATCTGGGTAATCACACGTCCTCTTCTCAATTACACGGCTGCCGCGGAGCTGGCGAGGATTGGCGAGGCAGCCGCCGGTGCCGGTGTCCGGGTCGAGGCTGGGCTGCAGCTTTTCGCAGAAGGAGAAGTGTATCTTTTTTTTTTCCTCCGCTCTCTCTCTCTTTGCAGCTCACTTCATCATTCCTTTTTGTCCCTTTAATTGCACTTTGGCGGCGCGAGCTTGCACGACTGCGTGCGTGTGTGTGCGCGTGCGTGCGTGCGTGCCTGGGTGTTGTGCACAAAGGTAATAGTCCAAACTGGGCTGCGGCCAGCATAAAAAGCATATCTTGCAGGTTGTGTGGCTGCTGCTTCGACGACGCCACAGGTCATAATATGCCCACACACGCACACTTGAGAAGTGGGCCCTAAAAAAAAAGAGCAGCTTTTTATCTTTGGACCAGCAGATATGGCATTAAGGCAACCTTGATGATTGCTGATCTGTCGATCGCATGTGCTCTCTTCTCTCCTTCTCACACACGCACTCATCCATTATGAATTTTTTCTTACCCCTCCCTCGCGTGGTAAAAATCGTAAAGGGCCAGAGATTTACAGTAATGGCGAAATGAAATCTCTGACGGTTTCCCCCTCCCTGCGCCCAAGTATGAGAGGGATCTCGACCAGCTCGGCTGCTGTCCTGCTGCTACGCACACACTTCATGTTGCTAAGTAGTTGTGGAATGCCGTAATAAGTCAGTTTTGGGACGAAGGAAAGAAAATGATGATGAAAAAGCTGGCTTGTTATAAATTCTTCGCCAGGGCTCAGGCTTTCCTCAGCTGGGCTTCAAGTGCACTACAAGATACTCGCACATACCTACATCTTACAAGGGGAGGAGAGGCAGATCGATAAATTTCTAGTCTGGCACGCGATCCCCCTCTCTCTCTCTCTCTCTTTCTCTCTGAGAGGAGCATCAGTGGAGCTAGGGTTACCACATTTCTCCGTACGCCTCATTGACCTGGGCACGCGTGTACATGTGTGCGGGACATGCACCTTGCGGACACCAAGCTCAACACCTTGCGCGCCGAGGGCATGCTGTGTGCGCGCAGATTGATTCTCGTCAAGAAGTGCCAGGAAGATTGGGATCAAACTTGGCATGGCGGTGCAACCCAACCCCCTCCTCCGGGCTCGTCTGCCTCCCGTCAACAATGGGATGGGACCCCCAGATGGGTTCATTTAGCAACATTTCTGTTCTGGGACTTGTTGGGTTAACCGAGGTGGGATTTACCGTATTTGCCGTGTCCAATCCGCCAGAACAAACATGAGTCCGATTCTCTTGTTTCCGTACGCTTGGGCACAGGTGGGAAATCTGCTCATTTTAGGGCACCCCAAGAGGGCTGCTCAATCTTGAGCGATATCAAACGAGGCCGCCGCCGAAGAATGCAATAGAATACGCCAACTTTAAGAGTGGTGGAGAATATTATTACTTACTTTCTGTTGGTGAGTGAGTGAGTAAGAGCTGACATTGACCATAAAAGAGAGAAATGGCTTGCAACGAGTCTGTAAAATCAGATACGCATTGATTTCTTATCTCCCTCTCTCCTCATCCCAAAAGGGATGAAGAAATGGGGCGTGTGCGCGTCAAAATATCACGCACACAACTTTTCCTGCCAGTCTGAGAGATGCAATTTATTCGCACCCAAGAAGTGCAGCTTCCACACCAGGAAAGAAACTTCAGAGGTCATGCAGCACGTGTGACCTCCCCGAGGTGGCGCCTTTTTTTGGCCCCTTGTTTATCAAGCCTTTTAAGTGAAGAGGCGGTTGGGGCCTTCTACTACATGCTGTTGGCGTCCAAGAATGAGGAGGAGAAGATGATATTGATTGCCTGCACTTGATTAATTACCTTGGAGAAAAGTGAACGCGCGAGGATTCATAATAGCAATTAGTTCGAGCCCATCCAAAGCCAGAAGAAGACGCTTAAGCGCAGCTATTGAGCGGAAGTATCCGAGGCAACATTGGCCATCTGTCGGTACTTTTGCGAAAAGAAGAGATTTATCGCTGCAGCGCACAGTGTACAACAGTGTGCGCACGCAGTAGTAAACTCTGCAGTCGTGTGTAACGAAAAGTTTGTCTTCTTCGCTCAGTCGGTCCGAGGAGCTAATTTAGAAATTACACAACTGTTGCTCCAGATACTGGACCCGCGTGATCCTGCCACGAACGAACATTTGTACCAGGTACTCAATATATGATAAAGCTTAAGGTAGAGAGAGGGCTGCGTTGATGAAGCGATAGCAGCGGAGAAGAAGCGAGATGTTATCTCGGAGAACGTAAGAGACTCATTCAGAGAGATGATCGACAGCTTAATGGAAAACAAAGATGCACTGAAATATGGCGATTAAGAGAGCTTTTGATCGCGGACAAATGGGGTCACGAATTGTGTCTGGTTGAGACGTCATCATGCATTGAAACGTTTTGTGTGTTGCCAAATGCCGGAGAACAAAGGGGGCAGGAGTGAGTCCGTTACCTGCGCCCACTGCTTTCTCCTCCGGAGTACACGCACCACGTGCACTGCATATACAGCACTGCTAGAACCATGTGAACCGTTCACAGGTGAAGTGACATCATGTCCTTCCACTTTTTGCTGGCTCCACAAAAGAAACCATTCAGCCCAAGTTGTCTCGGATTATCAAAATCGCGCCCTTTTCATGGCGCGGAAATCCTTCATTTTCTCCGCCCTTCCTGTGATCAGGGAAGACATGGCCAAAAAGCTGATGTAAGTGGGAACTTGGAGAACTCGACTCAAAAGTCTTTCTTCTTCTTCTTCCTCAACTTTTTTGGAGTGTCCGCCAAACACCCCAGGTGAGACATTGAGATCAATTATACAGCCGATCTTAAGTACTTATTAACCAGCAAAATGGCTTAAAAACTTGCCCCCCTTTTGGGCGCATCGCGAAGCACTTCCTACTGCTGCAGGCTTTGAAAAGGTGTGCACAAAAGATTTAGCTTACTTACTGCCCCCCCCCCCCTCTTCCTATGTATTATGAAGACCACCATCATCACGTAGGAGAAGAAGACCTTTGAACTCTGCTTGTGCTGGCAGCAGCCTAAACGGTCGCGCATTCCTCCTCCTCCACCACCACCACCTATAAGTCAGCCTGTGTGACGGGAAAAACATGCCAGACCCACGTAGAGAGTTTCGTTTTCCTATAACACGCGGGCATCTTAAAAGCAGCGTGAACTTTCTTCAAAGGCTCTTCTTATCCTGACCCAACTCGAAGAATAGCGTCCAACGCACAAGTTGGGGCCTCTTTTTGCTGGCTCTTACGGCAGGTTGGAGAAGAAAAAGTGCCTGCTTGCTTGCGAACAACAGGCAAACCCCTCCCTCCTTTCCTCACTACTCAACGGGTCCATCTACAATTATGTCATAATGCTCAAAGAACTCAATTTATCCCACTCATGAGTGCGAGACCCTGGGTGGGCGGTAAAAATGTGAGCAGAGAAAGACTTTGCAAAACGTTCACAACATATTGCAATGGGCTATGAAGAGAGAAAAATGGGTAGCAGTCTTAACATGGGTCGACATAAATTCCAAGTACGCGTGTAATTACTCTTTCTTCTCTCATAAGCACGCTTAATAGTGAGATTTGGCACTGGACGAGCACTCGTGGAGTAGCTGGAGATCGTTCAGCTCTGCGTTGCTGGTATGCAGCATTGACGGGCTAACAGTCAGCAACAAGGAAAGGATGGAGGAGAGAGAGCAATTTAATTGTCGGTTTGTGTCTGTCTGTCCATTCGTCTGTCCGTCCATCTGACCTGTGCACCCCTAGCTTGGTTGTCACTCAATTTGACGTCCAGCAGGTTTGTGCCCCCCTCCCCCCTCACAAAAACAGGGGAGAAAAGTGGAAAAAATCGAGGAAAACAACCAAAATTTGCGGCATCAACAAATTGTATTCACTGTGTCGAGAAGCGCGCAAAAGCCAGCTCGATCCACCTCAGGTCTCCGACGTGTTGGTCACAGCTCTTCTTCACGCTGTCGAGCGTGCGAGTCACGGGGGAGGAGGCAAGCAAAGGATGGAGGAAGGAGGGAGACACACTCTGATTGGCATTCCCAGGAAAACCGTTCTGCATCGATAAATCCGGCGGACCAGGGCCAAGCAGCAGATCTCGCTGCCCTCGACTCAACCCTGCTCGCTAATTCCTGGTCGTCGCTACGCAGTGGGAGATAGATCAACATGTGACGGCGGGCGTCTCCGCCCCCTTTACTGCCATTTTTTTGTCGCTTCTCACACTACTTTCCCGCGTCCTCCCCCCCAAAACTCGCGTGGCGGCCAGACTCAGACGGGCTCGAGTGGCGGGCCTGGTGCTGGAGTCGGGCTCCGGAGACGAGTCGAGCCGACTTTCCCCTGATCCCTAAGGTTAACCTCCTTTTCTTTTCTGCTCCCTTCCTGAAAGCAATCAACAACACAACCCTCAGCAGCCACTTGTTTGAGCGCCTTTGCGGTCAGCGGGGTGGCTCGCGTTTGTCGGGGGGGAAAAAAAGGGGGTTGATGGTTGGGAGGAGGATAAGTTACCCCCATGAAGCATTGTGTTGTCTGGCATCCGTCCAAGCTGAAACAGGCAGACAACTTTTGTCAGTAACACCTGACAAATTTTTTTTTTTAGTTTTACCGTGCCTGGAAACAGTGTGAGGGGCATAATAAAGAAGCTGAGGAAAAGATCCATTATTTGTGCTGCTGTTGCAGTTCACAATCACTCTCTTGGCCAGTGTTCGAGCAATTCCAGTAACGTTTAACCTACTTCAGTGTTGATATGTAGTACAGACGTACGTATGCAACTTCAGCTGAAGCTAGCGACAGAGTGAGTGAAGGAACTGTCAGAAAATGTCCCAAGACCAGCGAATCTCCTCTGAAGTTTCCCCCTTTTTTGTGGCTGACGGACGGACGGACAGACAGACACTTGACTACTAAAACGAGGAGGCTAATAAATGTCTTCACACTGAAATAAGTCGTCATCGACCCCCGCTGTCCCCGCCAACAGATCAACAAAAGGATTGCTTGGTTGTTGGAAGGAAGCCTCACAATGGGGCAAACGACGACTACCGAAAAGAAGAATTGGGGAAAAAGAAACTAACAGCCTTCTTCCTGCAGACAGTTACGTCCCGAACACAATGGACAGCGACGACGACGACAACGACGACGACGATGTTTGGGTTCTGGGCCGGACAAAGGATCAGGTGGTGGCTTGCCGACAAACATGGACGGGAGAAGAGGCTTCTCGAAAACATGCCAATCAAATTCATGAAGTCTCTCGGCATTCTCATTATTGGCGGGCAGGACAAACAGGGTGCAGAGAGAGCTACATACCTGGCCTCCTGCGCCCCTCTCGAGTAGATTGACGGCGGACGCCCCCAAAAAATCCATCAAAGTGGGCCCCCGCCCAATGTCAAAGAGCGGCCATTAACATTTGATGTGTTTCTACTCTGATTAGGCCGAGCGATTCCCCCCTCATCGGAAGGCTTGGCCAGATTGGTCGGCCGTTGGGCCACGACCAATCGACCGTCAGGCCAAAGTGAGGCTTTTTTGCGCAACTTTTCCCCAATGAAGAGGGAGGAATAATAGTAAAATCCCCCCCCCTCCTCCTCCTAACCCCCAACAACAACGCTTTTGGCATTGGCAGCCATTAACTCTGCCTCCATTTCTGCGATTGACCATGATGAGTTGGTGCCAGCTTAGCTGGCGGCGAGGGAGTGCGAGTTCATTAACGTGAGCCCCGCGATTTGGGGATAGAAGTGGCGGTGGCAAAATCATGAAGAATTGACGGCCGATTCGCATATAAGGAAGCGAGATGATGAGAGAGAAACGCAACAGAGAATCTTTTTCTTCTTCCAGGCTTGCCAAAACCCAAGTCTGGCACAAAAAATGCCAGCGCTGCCAATTTGGGAAGCCAGGAGGAGGGATCCACGAATCACAAGTAGCAGCAGACGGACGGTTGAGATTGAGAGAGTGTCTTACCATTGCTCAGAAGAATGTTTGCACACGCCAGATGGGCGGTTACTGTGGAATTAGCATTTGGGGCCGCAATTCTCTCCCTGCTCCACCACCAAACAAGCAGCGGCAACAATGGGAAGAGAGAAAAGATCGTTGCTGCTAGTTGATTCTTCTCCCTCGTCCATTGGCTTTGGAGCTGAGGCGACTTTCTTTGGAAGTCTCTTCTCATGTTAATGAAGAGCCGCCGGCCATTCACACACATCCAAGCGCTGGATGGCAGACAGCAGAGTTGCTCTAAAAAGCTGCTTCAAGGCTCGCTGGCACATGTGCTCTAAATAATCAACCTTTACACTGACTCACGAGCTGCTGACGCCCTTCCTGTCGAGTCCTGGCCAGACACCCCGCGCCAGGGACGTGGACAGCGAGTACACGGGGACGAGTGCGGAGCTCCGCATGAGGGCTAAGGATAATTACACACTCATAGGGCACCTGCATGCGCGCAGAAGAGCCAGTTTCCCAGACCGATAAGGAGTACATTGATGATGCCAAATGAGTATAAAGGTGGTCAGTGAATTAAAGAGGAGCAAAGGCCGTCGAGAACTTTATGGATTGCTTCACTCGTGGGGTCGTGTCGGCTCTCTTTTCTCAAGTTTCCACCGTATGACTCGCAAACAACTGGGGACGCGTTCTGCTCTTTTTCCTCTTGCTCGCTGAAGAAGAAGGACAGGCCGCAGTTGGTGGCCAACGCGCTTCAAGTCAGCTCGTGGCCCACGCAGCACAGCGTGCACTAGATGTTGTCGGCACACACTGTATGTATGTGGCCGCGTTGTGATTAGGACAATCTGAATGGGCGCCCATTATGCAGCCCAACCCAGGTGAGGAGGTCAAGACGAGGAGGAGAGGAGCTCTTTCTCCTTCCCGTCCGTCCTCTCCACGTACGCATGGAGATCTGGGATTTCTCACAACAATAAATCTCTAGTCTAACCACAGATATCTGGGTCTTTCTCTACCCCTCTTATAGTCGGAAATTGGTATCGCCGCCACTGCAGCTTCGCCCGAATAAAATAACCTACCGCTGCCTATTCGTGATTGCACACATTTGGTTGAATCTTTCTTTCCCTTTTTTCCTCTATACTCTTTTCAGTGGAGGTCTTCTCAAGGCACACACAGGGAATAATAGTATCTTGGATTAGAAATCGCCGCTCACAAGATGGAAAAATTCTGATCGTCGTACTGGAAGCTTTGCTTCAGATCGCTGCCTCAGCCTGCAAATGGTTTCCCCAGGTTCTTTCGGCGGACTCTTGCGAAAAAGTAGGAAAATTATAAGTGGAAGAAAAGTCGAAAATGGCCATCATTAATGCAGTGGTGCCCAGGCAGGCACACATGCACGCACGCGCTCAGTCAGACAAATGGAGCCCTTTGGGAGCGCAGTGGGCAGCTCGGGGACCACCGCGCAGCAGCACAGCAGCACACACACACGCGCGCGCACACACACACACACACACACACACACACACACACACACACACACACGTACTGCACATTCTTCGCTCCAGTGGAAAAAAGACGGTCTGATGGTCTGGGACTACTAATACCTGAGGGAAGTATAGAAAATTCCGAGTACGTACATACGTACTTGCGTAGAGCAGTAATAGATTTGACGCATGCAACGTGCACAGGCTGCGTGCCCAACAAGATAACTTTCTACCCCACTCGCAGGCACTACAATACCAACCTCTTAGCGGTCAGGCCTCCCCCCAAATGCATTGAAGTCCTCGCGTGCACGTGCGTGCCATTGCCGCTTTTTTCTCTCTCCTCCACACGTACGACGACCCGTTGTATATGGCGGCCAAGTGCCTGGGCACGTTTCTGTTCGTGCCTCCACTCCAATTTCGTCTCCCAGCCGTCAGGCAATTGTGTCTTCGACAGTTAAATATCGAGGAAATGAAAAATCAACCGCCACCTCAATTTGTTTGCACGCGCAGCAGCCTGCACTGTCCAGGTAGAAGAAGTACATAATCCAACCACGATTTGTCTGCTAAATGTACCGTAGTCGAATGCGCATGCCTCAACTCAGACAGACGGGAGTCAGAAGCTTCTTTCACTTTCGTGATGGTGTCTCTGTTTTTCTTTTCTGGCTTTTCTCCCATCCCCTCCAAAGTGTCTTTCGGGAACTATTGGTTTGGCCCAAGGGTCTTCCCATGGCCAAGTCGGAGCTGGAGCATGCAGGCAGCAGCCACCGACTACTGCTCTGGTGTGTGCAACGACTCCGACGTGCGTGCCAGCAGCTCTCGGAAGCAAGAAAACGTTATATTATCAGTCATACGTCATTACAATAATTTTCTTTGGTTTCGGACCTGCCTGTGGTCTTCTTTCGTCGGCAATTTTCGGCGTCGCGAGACGAATTCGGAGCATGCGCAGAGAGCAGAGGGAGGGGCTTCCCAAGACGTACACCAGCGCGGTCGTGTCCACGAACACACGTGCACCGAGTAAAAAGAGGGCTCTGAGTTTGCGGAATCTGATGAAATCGACCTTCTTGCTCTCCGCCGCGTGCTACGTGTGGGTGTGCGCGGTAATGTTATTGATTTCTTGCACGGACAAGAACCTGATGAGTGGGGTGGGGATGAGATCACCACCCCAGCTATTATCGCTGCTGCTCTCCTGGCCAGCAGGAGATGGCGCTCAAGTTCGGGTACTCAAGTGTGCTCGCAATAATCTTTCATGCTCTCTCCTTTCCCGAAGAATAAAAAAAAGAAGCATGCAATATTGGAGATTCGCAAAGTCGTGCGGCGGAGAATATTATCAATCACTCAAATTGCTACATGATATCCTCTTTTTTTGCCGTCAGCACACACGTGTACAGGACCAAGTACCACTTCACCGTGCGCAAGAGAAGCACGCGTGAAAATATGATCGCTTTGCTGCCCAGACATTTGTATCGCGGAACCGATATCGCATTGTGCACGCACACCCAACGACATTTTTCTTCGACCGAAACTACATTTCCTGCTCTTTTTTTTCCGTCTGGTTGTCGGAGTTTACTGCGTTATGAGGAATCAATGCCCTTTTCATTTCCTTCCTGTGCGTCTTGTCCACGTGCCTCCTCCACCTTCTCACGGACAGAGACCACTTGTTACCAATATCCCGGAGGGGGCCCAGCCGCGCCTGAGCCCGCCCGCCCGCCTGTCCGCCTGCCTGCCTGCGCCGGATTTTTGCCCCCGGGGGAATATGTGGGAAGAAAAAACGGGGCTAATTCGCCAAAGATAGAAAGTGGCCACCACCATCATCATTGCGCCAGTGCAGTGCAAGGGGGTGCGCGCGTGCACGCAGATTGTTTTTTGCTTCATTCTGCTTTGCAAAAAGAAGAAAATAAATTGTGTCAAAAATGGTGGAAGGAGGAGAAAAGTTTGCACTCGCAAAATATACTGAGCATTTTTTGTGCTCCTCATGCACGGTAACAATGACGTCGTCGTCCTGTCACTACCTTGTACACGGTCCACGTAGTCACGATCGACATTGATGTCATTGACCCATTCCTGGGACTTGGTGAACAACTTGGGCGCGGTGAAGTCGGTCACGATCTGGACTGCAGAGTGTCCTGCCACCCCTGACGCGTAGCACACATGTGCATGTGTGTACGTACACAGGAGATTCCCCATCAACGACCTGACACTGGAGAAAATCGACCTGTTACTGACGAGAGGAAATGGGAACTGTTCGCAGGAGGCGGAATTCCAAATATTGAAGTGGAGATCACGCCCCTTTAAAGGAGACAGACAGAGAAGCTTTGACCCCTCCCGTGGGATCAGATGCTGTTACGTACACACACATTTGTAGTGAGAAAAAAAAGGGAGGAAAATCACCCCAGGCTTTGAGCTAAGTCTGTCAGCGCGCTGCTCGTTCATTTCTCCCTTAGTGAGTGATGGCGTGTGCACTTAAAATGGCTGTTTTCTCATGCCCATAAAGCATCTCTGTTCAAGGCTGCGCATGCCTCTGAGAGCTGGGGCGCGCACGCACTGCTACAAATCAGATGCGTCTTCTCGCCCAAAGATTAGTGGACTCCAACTCCGAGTGGGTCTTCTTCGCCTCCGCCATTTCTCTCTCTCACTCGTGACACTTTTACTACGCCAAGATGGAGCTGGCGGAGCTGGCGGAGCCGACGGAGCCGACGGAGGAGAAGGGGGTAGCTCTGATTAGGTTCCTTCATAAAGTGCTGCACAAATACGACGGCTTCGGCTGCCACAGCACGCACGCGCACGCAGGCCAGACTTGGTCTTGAAGGAGTCGGGAAAATTTGCTCCAGTCCCTGTAATTAATTGCCCGCCTTTTTCACACAGACAATCAGCTTTTATTACTCCGGTTTCCTCCCCTAATTAATAAAGGAGCAACGTCTTGAGGAAAAGCGGAAAAAGAGGAAGCTGCCTAAAGCAGGATCCAGATTGCACTTCCGGGAGAGCACGGGGACGAGGGGCGAGACGAGCTTCATCCTGATAACATCGCAAACCCGATGTTTCATTTTGGGCAGAAGGGACAATGTGCAACAGCCAAAGTACTGGCAAAACAATGGATATTAATTAGTAATAATGGATCGGAGAAGTAATGAGGAATTTGGCCGGCAAAAAAACCTTTCGCGGTTGCACAAAAGGCACAATGAGCAGCAGAGAAAGATCTGGCAATGATGCAGATTGGAAGAAAAAAAAAAGCTGCCCCGCGCGTAACAAATTGGGCAGTGTTTGGCCGTGCGGGCATCAGCGGCAAAAAAAATCGAACCTGTTTCATTAGAAGACGCAGGAGATAAACAAAACTGCAATGCCAGAGTTCTTACAACAGTAATCACGGAATAAAATGTTTGCTTAGGAGCAGACATAAATTCTGTTCGTCCGGAGAAGAACTACGAGGTGAGCAACCCCGGCCAGGAAGGCCAGAGCAACTCCGGCCAGAACGGCCAGAACAACTCCGGCCGGAAAGGCCAGAGCGACTCCGGTTAGAAAGGCCAGAGTAACTATGGCCAGAAAGGCCAGACCCACGTTCGCGTCTGGCGACGCTGTCGCGCGCCTGGTCAGAGTCTCTCGACCACAGCACGTAGGACTCGGCCGTGTGCAACGACGGCAGCCAGAGATGCTCAGAGGAGGACATCCCAGTACGCGCAGTACGTAGAGGAATCTAAGCACGATCTAAGAGATCGTTTACTGGAGACAACAGTTGAGCCGCGCTTTGCGTGTTTTCATGTCGCTCCCTCGATGGCTGCTTGATGGCCGCAACTCATCATTATCGGAGGAGAAGTAGTCGCAGTCCAAGGCAAAGGAGGTCGAGATGGCCTCTCTGTCCACGTTATTAAACTGCTGCCTTCATCGACGCTGCCACGATTTATCATGGGAAAAGACAGCGGTGAGAAGGAAACACCTTCGGTCGGTGGCGAAGAAGCTATCAAAATTGGACTTGTTTTTCTTCTCCATGACGACGATCTCGTTACCGGCGAAATGAGCTGCCTGCCCTGATTGCTGCCATCTGCCGCAGCAAGAAGAAGTCTCACGCGCGCGTTGCCTCCATGTTGCGGAACTCCGATGTCATCATCATGCCGACGGACTCGAAGAACTTTTGCTTTCCCATTTGTCTGCTCCAGCCTTCAGGGGATAGGCCCATAGGCCCAAAGCATCATTGTCATATGGACTGGAAGAGTGAGACTGCCCAAAGAGTGTGAAAAAAGGCCCTCCCTCCTTACCCGCATGTGAATGATCACCTAATTGCTCGGAGCGCCAGAGAGCGGCGACCCCCCGTTGCACCAGTAGTGGTCGTACTCCTCCCATTTTATTGCGGCGTGTGCAATATCAATTTCATGAGGCCGGCGGACTTGCTCGCGGCCACAGCGGCTGATCGCGCCGCCACTGACCGTTTGAAGGGGGGTGGGGTGGGGTGGGGTGGGGGGGGGGGGGGGGGGGGAGGTGGGGGGCAGTTGCGGAGGTGGCGACAGCGACTTTCTCGAGCGCGCGTGCGAGGAAGCAAAGGCAAACGGCATTTCGCGCCGCCGAAGCCCGTTGACCGCCCGCCGCCGCTGTCGCGGCGCCGCTGTCGCCGCCGTCGCCGCCGTCGCCGCCCGCCGCCGCTGATGACTAAGCTTTCGTTGGGGGGAGTTGCTACTCCAATCCAGTCGAGTTGTCTCGCAAGAAGAAGGAAGCAGACTCCTCGGAGGAGGGGGAGTAGAGAGAGAAGAACAAAAACACCGAGAGATCTGATCGTGATCAAAAGAAAAGCAGCTGACCAAGCTGAGCAAGTCACAAGAGCTGTGCCAATTCCAGACGGTGGTGGAAATTTGTCCCATCTCCAACTAAGATTGGTGGATTAGAGACACGAATGGTTGTTCAAGCTTGTCATTGATGCATTTGCTCTCCGACCTCAGGATGTCGACGGCGATGGAAGTAAGTGCTGAGACCACTGTTAAAGTAGTACATCAGAGTGCCAGAGGTCGCTCGCCGACCGCTGTTTCCGGTATTGGCGGAAATGTTCCAACCTTTGCCGCCCTTGTTTGATCGGTCGCGTACGCGCGCACGCACCCAGGCCGTCATTTTCTTACTTTTGGCGGAGAATGCGAGCTATTCCCAAAATGTCCAGACTCTGGGTAAATCAACGCGGCTATAATTCAAAATTTTCTCATGGAACCGAGCCAATAAATTTTGTTTTCTGTCCAAAAACCAAGAAGTGTTTACACGCATCAGTTCCTCCTCCCCCTTGCGGCACGCGACACCGCTTATATCCAGAGAGCGGAACAAACGGTTGCCGCCAACGCATTTTCCGGTGGGTGGGAAAAAGTGCGCAGATTTGGGAAAGAGACGGACGATCTCGTGTCCCGCGACCCCGAGACCGCGCTGCACCTGCTCGCCGTGTTCAGGCAGCAGCTGGAGGAGCAGCGGCCGCTCACATGCTCGGGGAGCAGGAACACTTCACATTTTTTTTCACCCCATTTTTCCCCCTTTTTCTCCAGGAGAGACTGAGTCATGGGATCAGCTCTGGCGGCTTCCCCGGTGCTCCCGGCCGCGCCACCGCCGCCGACTTCCAGCACCCGTACTTCCCGCCGCCGTTCGCGCCGCCGCCAGCCGCGGCACAGCAGACGGCACAGGAGGTGTTCGCGCAGGCTCCGCACCTCGATCCCTACAATGTCACCAACTCTCTGCACAGCTTTCAAGCATCACAGGTGAGCACTATTGTTGTTAGATTTTTTAGCAAAGTGATGATTTTTGTTTGGTCAATAAAATGAGCCTGGACTTCTGGTATAAAAAACTTAGCAAAAGTCGACGCAATTTCTCAATCATCACTCACTTCGTGGCGAGAACGATGCGACAGAATTTCCTGTGAACACAGAACAACTCTTTGATACCTGGTGACTCACGTGCGCCATTCCAACAAATGACGACGGACTTGACCATGATGGACTTCTTGTTCCAGGCCAACATGCACGCCGCCTTCCAGTATGATCGCCGCGTGGCAGATCCGTACACGCGGTTGCCGCTCGACGCGCACGAGTCCATCGCGGCCGCCGCCGCCGCCGGAGGTGGTGTGAACAACAACGAGCAGGTGAGTGGAGAACCCCGTAATATTTTGAATGGATGCGTGCAATTAAGGCTGGGTCAAGAAAGTGGTAGAGAACGAAAGCGGTTGCATGAGAGCGAGCGAGTCAGCGTGCACGCCCTCTCTGACTGACGTCACGACAGACACGGGGCAATCCACTTTTTTTGCTCGATCCTCTTATTTTTTTACCCCTTCTTGTTCTCCATTTTCTCGCATGTTCACCTGTGGCAGCTAGAGATAAAAAAAGAAGCAGCCATTGTAGCTGAGAGAGAGCATAGAAAAATCTCTCCGGGTCGACCTCCCTTTGGAAACGCGTGATGACAGTTTGACTACCAAAAAGAAGCCCGGAGCCCCGAAATTTTGGTGCGCGCGTGCTCTTCCCACATTAGCGAGGCAGAGGGAAAAAGTGGGCAGGGGCAAATACGTTTTTGAGCACCGTCGTCCTCCCAGCAGAGGTGGGAGGGGTGAAGCAGACATGCACGTTAGGTACTTTCAGCCCGCTGAAGCTTCTTTTGGCCTTTTTTTTCTCTTTCTTTCTTTCCTTTTCGGAAGCCTCGCCTTTAATCTTGAAAAAGGGAAGACCGATGTCCATCAAGGTGAGAGACAGCAGCATCGTGCACACGGACGTGTGGGTGCGAACGTAAATAAACTGTTGAGGAAGTAAAGCTTAATACTGCAGGGTGACAGAGACGACTGGAGGGAGGAGGAAGCAGGGGGTGAACGAGCATATTATTAGTATTAAGAGACTGCGAAGAAAGAGTCTTCTACGACTCCTCGTCGGTGATGCAATAAATGAGTCTTGGCTTCTTTTTGTTGTGCCACCACTCTTGACCGCTGCGAGAAGCCCTCCTTTGTGCGGCCGGCCAGGGGAGACGACATCCATCTTGTCAGGGGTCTCAAATGGGAGCCTTGATGATGCTACTTGTTCTGAAAGCCGCCGAGATTATCACACGTGATATAGCAAGGGCTGGATCATTCACGTATCAACGGCAGAGGGACAAAAATTGAAAATCGCGAGCCTTTCATTCCCACCAAGTAAAAATCTCTCGAGATGAAGCGGATAAAAACGCTGCCAGAGTGGGACTTTGTCGTGGAGAATCTCTTTTTTTTCTGGCCTTTGTCGGCCTGCCCAATTTCTTGACGGCGAAGGGTTTTTCCTCTCCGGTGAGAGAGAATCGTATGTTTGGCACCGTTTGGCACCGTTTGGCACGCATTGACTGAACGTCGTTTTATCTTCCAGGGCGTCGGTGAAGGCGACGCGGCAAACTTCATCACGGGTGATTCAACAACTAGCTTCCAAATCAAGCGGGAAAACGGTGAGTCCACGCGCACGCACGTGTGCGCACTCAATCTATGCTATGAGGGGATGTGTGTGTGTGTGTGTGTGTGTGTGTCGCACACGAGTTTTCAGATTCCAGACGAATTCTCGCGTGCTCATGATGCATTAGTAGCAAGATAACGTTATTTTGTAAGCTGCCCGGGGAAAAAAATGCATCCAGTCAGTCTCTTCCTGCCTGGGTTCGCTCCGGGCTAATTAGGAATCCATGGCTTTGGGGCTTACTTTGCGTATAGTACACACACAGTTTCACGCAGGCGGCTGCACCCATCCCGTTTTCTTCCCCGGGCATCGTACGTCACAGGGGGGGGAATAAGTGGGGGAAAAGAATTGGGTACAAAAAGGAGATGTTGTTGATTGCGGCACTAGATAGTGTCTGTTCAGCGGGGCGGTAAACTTGCTTAATGGCAATGAGGGAAAAAGAAGTCTCAATTCTTTATGCATGAGTTATGTTGCCTTCAAATTGAATGTTCGCAATCCCTCATACTTCGCCGTCGTCCCCGACGCGTTCCTATCGAGACCCTCTGTGATCCCCTTGGGCTATGTGGAGAAGAACACGATATTGACTACCGAGAATCCTCCTCTTGACTACATCGATTTCCTCTCCTCATCTAATACTCACCACTCCTCCCCCCTCCCCCCTCATACCACTCTTTGCTCCCCTCCCCAATTTTTATTGCCATTACGGCAGCCCCAAAATGCAATCAGCGGCGAAACTATTTCGAGTGTGTATGATGAGTCAATGCTTCCCCCCTCTGGCAGGGATACGAACCCGAGATCCCAACGTGATCGGCAAGGACGGGATCCTCATGGCCACGCCGGCCGACGTCTTCTGCTCGGTGCCGGGCAGACTCTCTCTGCTCAGCTCCACGTCCAAATACAAGGTGACCGTGGCTGAGGTGCAAAGGAGATTGGCACCTCCGGAGTGCCTCAATGCCTCACTGCTTGGCGGGGTATTGCGAAGGTGAGTTTGGCAATGTCAGGTGCGGTTCCTTCAGAAAGTAACTTTCTTTTCTTTTCTTTTTTTTTCCTCGTGCAGAGCCAAGTCCAAAGATGGCGGGAAGAACCTGAGGGACAAGCTGGACAAGATCGGTTTGGCTTTGCCCGCCGGGCGGCGGAAGGCGGCAAACGTGACCCTGCTTACGTCGCTGGTGGAAGGTGATAAACATTTGTTTCAATGCTCTTGTGAAAGCCGTTCGCCCACCCTCTTTTTTTTTGGTTGGCCATCTGTCAGAGCAGAGGGGGAAAAAACATGCACCACAAATTTCCACCACATTAAGAAGAGCGGTGCATTTTTCGCTCCCCAAGGTATCCCCAGCAGCAACAGTCACTCGTAGCCACGTATATAAAGTCCAGCAATTGGAGGAAAAAAAGGAGGAGAGACCATTTCCCCTCAGTCCCCTTCGAAAAATCGTGGGAACTCCTTACAGAAGGCCTCTAATGCATAGGTTGTATCGCAATAAAGAGAAAAGAATCGGGCACGTGTGACCGGAAAAAGTAGCGGCAAACCGCACGTTGTCGTGGGCCTCGCCGGCCAAGGTGGAGTCAGGGAGGGAGGGACGGAGGGAGGCTTTTGCTTGTCACCGCAAGCATAAAGCCCGGGCAATTGGTGGAGCACGCGCCGGTAACGGCCTGCTGCACTCAGCGACAGAGCTGGATGAACGAGATGGTGGAAAAATCGTCCCCGACCAAGAGTTTGGGTTTTTGCTCTTTGTTTTTGCGCCAAAATATAAGCAAGCGCAGAGTCCATTTTCTTTGGACCGGCGCTGCTGCCCTGGCTCAATCTATTGATTGACCCCCCGCTCAGCGGGAAGTCCTCTTTTGTCGGCGTGGTTAGCGTTGCTGCTGACTTCTCACAAAGCTTTTCAATCCTTCGTCTGGCTGCAGCCAGCACAACAAACCCTGATCACTTCTCTGTCTTAACATTGTAGCTGAGGCCGTTCGTCATGACCACTGAACAGTTGATGCCAGTGACGTCTAATGTTGTTGTGTGTCTTCTTAGGCGAGGCCATTCACCTGGCCCGAGACTTCGGATACGTCTGCGAAACCGAGTTCCCAGCGCGTCAAGTGTCGGAGTTCTTGTGCAGGCAGCACGGAGACGCGGCGGACATGTACCGGAGAAAGGAGCTCGTGCTAGCGACAAAGTGAGTAAACTGGTCGGCGCGACTTCAATCAGTCAACGCGCGCACAGCGATCTCATATCGTGCGTCAAAGTCAACCACATGACGTCCCCTTGGAATGAGAATGACCAACGATTTTGACATTCACGCAACCTAGAACGAACGCGGGGAAAGGTAACTACCTCCCTACGTCCGCCCGTCCGTCCTTATGTACGGACGTCGCGCAGCCCATCATTTATGCCCCAAATCTTTGGAGCTGCCCATCTTTTTTTCTCCTGCTTTTTCTCCGGGGAGGTGGGCCCTCCGCCGGCTTCATTACAGCCCCCGACTTTTGCAGCTCTGCTTGCTATGCACGCATTATGATGATTATTCTCCTTTTTCTCCGTCTCATCCATCCCCATCAAATGTCGATTGACCAAGTAGGCTGACCCAAGCAAAGCAGCATCAATCAGAGAAAAGAGAGACTGTGCATTAAAGCCCAAACATGTCATTCCGGCGACGGGATTCCGATGGGGATTGATCGCTCAGAGTAATGGCATGAATTTGGATTAAGAGCTGCTCCATTTTTTTCTCCTTGTGCCAACTACGCCACACCAAAAGAAGAATGCAGAAATGTCTTTCAATACTGGCCCTGCCAACACTGATTTTTTTTTTTCGAGTTTTTTTTCCTTTGAAGGGCCAGGCAATAAACCGCTACTTGGAGAGATAGGACGATGACTAATTATGTCCGCTGCTAAGTAGCACTGATGTGTGTATTCGCAGAGACCCCCTGAAAAGTTCTCTCGCTTAATGACACGAGTGCCTGCCCGCCCGCCTGCCTGCCTGCCTGCCACACCCAGAGGGAGGCCCCCAGGGGAAACGACCAGTAGTAAAAGCAAAAGAGATGACATCGGCAGAAATCGCCGTTAATGACTCACGCCTCTTAGCTGACAGTACGAGGGGAAAAGAAAGGGTTCTATTTCTCGCATTTCTTCAATTCTCTCTCTCACATTCTAATTTTACAGGGTCATTACCAAGGAGCTGATGGACCTGCTGAACCAGGACCGCTCCCCACTTTGCAACACCCGCCCACAACAGATCCTCGATCCCTCCATCCAGCGTCACCTCACACACTTCTCGCTCATCACCCACGGCTTCGGGTCGCCCGCAATAGTGGCAGCCCTGACTGCCATCCAAGTGAGTACATCCGCGTGTTCTTGTTGGCATCACCCACGTAGAGCATGGGTGCTCCGGCGCACAATAAGTTGGGGTGCGTGCGAACCCGCCGAGCACTCGGGTCCTCGCGCCGGGCTGTACAATTGCCTGGAAGTGACGCAATGGGCAAACGTGTGCGCACTCACGCACCCTGTCCACGTGCAGTAGACTTGACCATCGTCGTCAAGACACTGGCAGAGAAGGCCTTGTAAGCAATTAGAAAGTTGGCGACAAAAAACAATGCTCGTCCTGATTGCGGGCGCCCATTGTTTTCAAAGGAAACTTGGCTGAATGCATCATTGCAAAATGGTGAGTTAATGAAACGAAAAATGAATCTACTCATTTTTTTATCCTTGTCTCTCCACCCATTTTCCGGACGTGTGTGTGTGTGTGTGTGTGGGTGCGCGCGTGTGTGTGTGTACTTGATGGCCAAGCGAACACAACAGGTAGCACCGTTAAAACCCACCCATTAGAAGAAGAAGAAGAAGAAGAAAAAAAAGACACTAGTGAAAAAGAGGCTGCAGCAGCAATTTTCTGTTGTTCTCTGCTGCTCCTACCGCAAAATGTGATTTGTGACCGCGATGGCGGTGAAATTGCGGCCGGATTCATAAATCTTGGCGGCGCACACAGGTCTAGAAATGTTCTAATATGTTTCGAGACGGAGAGAGGCGTCATCTCCGCTCATTGGTCACGCCGGCGTAAATCATTTTCTCACCACCCCAACCTCTCCTTTCGCCTCTTGCAGAACTACCTGAACGAGAGCCTGAAGTACCTGGACAAGGCCTACCCCAGCACATCACTCTCTTCGCCCTCCTCCAACCACAGCGGCGGCTTGTTGGCCGCCGCGGGTACTCCGGGAGGGGGCGGGCCGCCGCAGCAGGTGCCGCCCACTGCCGCCTCCTCGTCAGCGTCCTTGTCCATGCCGGCGGCGCCCGTGGACACCAAGCCCATCTACATTGACACCAAGGCCCTCCTAGGACAGCAAATGCAGCAGCAACACCATCAGCAGGAGAAAAAGTAGCAAGGCCTCCAATGTAAAATATAGTCAATTTCTTCTTGGGTGGTTAAGAAAAGCGTGAGCAGCATGGCAGAAAGTAAGGAAGTTTTTCAGTATTTACCCTCGATTCAAAGATTATAACGTTTTATATGCTTACAGTATGTATCATTATTATTCGATTCATTGTATCGGCGTAAAGATTAAAACATGCTCTCTCCCTCCCTCCCTATCCTTTCCTACAGCATATATTGTGCCAAGAATGTCGAGGCACGGGCTTGATGTTTGTTTACTTTGATTTCTCTCGAGTAAAGTCTTCCCTTCAGTTCTATACGCTAGTAGTATAGTGCAATAATGTTTAAGCCCACTTGGATGACCGCCTTATCGAACCACCTCTTCATCCAACTTTAGTGTTTTACGTTCTCAAATTTTTGTTTCCCAAGTCGCGTGAAATATAGGAATATCACAACCATCAGTCGAGTCTTAGCCTACCCAGATGTGTCACTGACGTGCACAGTTGTCGGACAATTAAGTCTTGAATCGTGTCTGCATTTTACGGCAATTTCGTCTCAAGTTGGCGCCATCTCCGATCAAAGAGACAAAAAAAGCCCAAGCTGTAAGTTCACATGAGTATACACATGATGCACATGGCGAGGATCCAGCTGCGATGCCTTCCAGGACTGCCTGAAGGGTGTCATTGCCGCCAAAACACTGAATGAAGTCGAGCGGCTCCTACGTGGAGTGACTCTGAAGGAGACGATTCCATTATTCACGTGGTGAACGGCGAACCCGGTCCTCACCGTGTACTCGTTCTCCGCAGGAAACGCAGTAAAGATCTTGGCCATTACTATAAACTGACCATCGATGGAGACTCCACAGGAGCCTATTCTTGGCCCTGGTCATAATTAAAGCGCGCTTCTTTCTTTTCCAGAGCGCTGCTTCTTCTGACAGAGACAAACTCCTTCCCTCCTCCCTCGGAAAATGAATCCGCTTTTTACTGCACTACAATTACCTTGTAACCAGATATGGAAGAGGAGGCAAAACCAAGTAATGAGAGCTGCTTTTGCGATCAATTTTGCTCCAACGGACTCCGGCGATGCATATCTCGGATCTCAATCCCCCGTCCTCCCGCTCTCCCGTGTACACGCACGCGACCGAGCGGGGACCGAGAGGGGACCGAGCGGGCGGGCCAGGAATTTTATCATCCACATGGGGGAAAAGGATAAGAAGAACACATGCAAAATTGCTTTCTTTCCCGCCCTTTTTTTGTAGCACACACGACCGTGATTTGTGGTTGCCACACGTCTTTGAACTGAGGTCCGTCCTTGTCTTTTATTGCATTCTCTATCAATGGGGGTGGTCCCCTCCTCCTCCCCCCCTCCCTCCTTCCTGCCCAACTTGGTGGAACTTTCAGACACGCCATTTTCCTCGCCGGGAAGATGATGATTGTGCAACCGTTGCCGACGACGTTGAATTCCCATTTGGCCACGGCATCAATTTCCTGTCCTGCTAGCAAAGATGAAGAAATCTCTCTCTTAGGCACTAATTGAGCGGCCATCGTCATGGGCTCCTGTGCTGTTGTTGCTTCAATGGCGGCAACAGCTACAACAACAACAACAACTACAGTACCTATTGCGTACGGTATCAGGGAGGGATGCTGCTTTATTGCCATCATTTCGCAATTGCTGTGCAACAGGGCTTCCCTTGAGTGCAAAAGTCTGCTTCCCACGCACGAATGACGCGCATGCCTGCAGCTCATTGCAACGTAATTATGGGGTTCATAACTCATTAGCACACACACACACCTGTAATTGCCAAAAGCGGCTGATTCGGCTTCCGAGGAGTGGAACCTCTGTCCGTGCATGAGGTCCACGCATTGGACCCTCTTTCTGTTCAGCGTCCACGGATCTCTCACGGATTTTTACTCGCCTGTTGGAGGGAGGGCATATCTAAAAGGCCCCTGCAACTCCAGCAACGACAGCAACGCCGACTCCGAATCTGGGAATCAGTGCGCGCACTCAAGCAGGAAGAGATTAATCTTGGGTGGCAATTTCTGGAGCGAGCAGCAAGGAGAGAGGTTGAAAAAAAAAAGACAAGTGTAGCGTGGCCATGGGAACAATCATTTATAGACTTCAAAAGTTCGCACGGTTTTTTTCCGCGCGTCGGAGAGCAGGGGAAAAATTCCCTTTTCTTGCAGAGCCCTCAAAAACGTGTATTATTCTTTCCGCCTCCTTTCTCAGGCTGGATTTTGTGGTCGCGATCGTCGCCGTCGTCGTCGTCGTCGCAGTTGTTGCGTGAGGATTGTTAAAATTTCTCCTCTCTTCAAAGAGAATTATTGCGGAAGGAAGGGTAAAAAGAGTTGGGATGACATATGCACAATAAGAGAGACATCACCCACGTGCGGGTCCCGCTCGTCTCCACCATGGCCCTCTTTTGATTGGAAGACACGTGCGTCTCTTTGACTGCGCGAATGAAACTCCCCTTGTTTGAGCAATCGAGCGAGCAGCGATGGAGGAGGATTTGCGGACGCAGAAACAACACAGCCGTAATGGAGATCTACTTTAATCCCACTTCCCCCTCTTTTACTCAAGAAGAAACATAACTGGGCGAGTGAGTCAGATTTAATGCTATGGGGTGGCCACAAGTGTAATGCTCACTTTTTTTTGTTCGGCCCATTGAACACCTGATTGTGGAGAGACTCCTTGAACAGCTCCTGACCAGGAGGAGAGCATCCGAGTCAGTTCCATTGTGGACACCCTGTAGCAGGGAGGGGAGGCGACAAATGTACAGCGTGGTGGGAAAGTGCGGGACAGGAAAATTGTCGTCTGCTCTGTTTGTCTTTTCTTTCCGTGAGAGGAGAGCAGAAGAAGAAATCACTACTTCTTCCATTCTTCTTGGACGCGCGATGTTTTTTTTTTCTCTCCACTCCAGCAGCAGTGGTCGTCACGCTTGGAAAGGCGGAACATTTCTCATCGCCTCCCCCAAGTTCGGATGACGGAAATTCTTCTCAGAAAATAAAATTTGGATCACCAGAGAACAAAAGCCGAGCTAAGACAAGCTGGTGTTTAACTTGGCTCTGGTGGTCTTGATGAAGACACATCACTCCTTGGCTGGAGACTTTCACCCCACGGTTGGAGGACTTCTGCCCCTGTCCTGCCTGCCTTCCTTCGAGCCTGTCTGTCTGTCTGTCTGTCTGTCTGTCTGTCTGTCTGTTTGTCTCTCTGTCTGTCTGTCTGTGTCCTCTCTGCCCGCAGAAGGTGGGGATTTCCCTGGTTTTTCCACCAATTTTTATCAGCTCTCTTTCCCCTCAGGTTGGCTGAACTTGACCCTAGTTGGCCTCTACCCTCTCTCACCTACTCATTTCTCCCAGCAATGACGACAAAACCGGGGGAAAAAGGAGGAGGATTCGCCTACGGGACTGAGCCAGAGGCACTTGGTACTATGACTACTACGAAAAAGGCCCAGGGTAAAATGGGGAAGACCTGCCTAGGGGTTTGGCCGGCGGCTGCTGCGGCGGCTGCTGCGGCTGCTGCTGCAGTTGTTGCCGCCGCCTCTGGCATGGGGAAACATGATCAAAGGTACGACATGCAGGAATTGTTGCTACGTCACGAGGGAAAAGAGAAATGATGAGCCAATGCGTGTCTGGTTATGCAGGCAGAGGACTGGAGCGGTGCAGAATCGCTCTCTCTGCACTAATACCTCCAAGAGCCGTCGTCCTCCGCTGTTGCGGCTGTGCTGCGTCGCGTTGTACGACGCAGTCGAGAGCCTGAGATTAAAGACAAACAAAGGTAAGACAGAAGAGGCTTTTGGCCGGAAGCAAAGTCGAGAGAAAAATTGGTCCGACTCAGTCTGGGGCTGCTGGTCACGTGCCACTGACTCTTCACATCTCGTCCACGTCCCCAAAGCTGGCTACGTGGTGCGTGTTCCGAGACGTGCAGACGCTAGGAATCAATAGAATTTCACCCCATCAGTTCTAGACATAGAACACTGCCAGAGCACTCCTGTGCTCTGGACGGGACACCCCCAGCACGATCTTTGAGCTGTGCAACCGTCGAGCATTGTGCAGTGCGCGCGTACGTGCAGCAGTTGCACTGTCACGTTAGTAAAGCTAAGTAAGATACGTTTGCGCCCAACAAAAACATCACATGCTGGTGGTGCATGACTCTCTCGTAGATCCTAATTGAGGCAGACGAGAGGGAGGATGATGTCCTGTGGAGAGGAATGTTTGGAATCCCCTACCGATCAATTCATATTTTTTGACGCCGGCCCAATTGATGAAGCTGCTGGCGCCGCCGCCGTTGGTGCTGCAGTCATGGCCCCTACGAAGACGTGCCTCAACACATCATCTCCCCCGCCGCGATCGTGGCTCTTGCCCCGAAACATGGGAAAGGAGATTTGATTTCGGATGGAATTTCCACCGAAGCTGACTTTTATTATCACGCAAGCCGTACCTGACACCGCTGCTACCGAATGCTGGCTTCGAGGCCGAGTCAGTCCATTGGTGCTGACTGCACTGCAGCCTGACTCAGGGCCAGCATTCGTAATTAAAGCCAAGGCTTTTATCTGCGCGCCAATCAATGAAGGAGGAGAGATCTATGGCCTTCTTCTTCTTCTTCTTTTTCAGTTGCTCATTCATCGCTCCGCGTTTGTGAAAATGAGCCACCGCCACGAGGCGGGCGGAAATTACTGGTGGCCTCGCTCCTCTTCTTGAAAAGCGCTCTGTATGCAGATTTTCGTGCACTCAAGAACAGCTTCCAATTACAAAACCCCACAGTCTCTCCTTATGCTGCTGGCCTGGACAGTCGTAGACAGACTCCAATTAAATTTCAGGCGAGTTGGTGAGGGGGGAGAAGGAGAGGAGTCCAACTATATGCAGGGGGATCGTTTCGTGGGTCTCGGTGGCCGCGGCCGAGGCGGTGGCGGCGGCGGCGGCGAGATAATTGTTTTGTTTGCGAGCAGTCCTACCACAGTCCTACTACAGTCCCCACTACAGTCACAGCGCTGCTGCTCAAGCGAAGAATATGTAAAATGCGAGGAGAGTTCAATTAGAAAAAAGCGAGGATGGAAGGGGAGAGACAGAGAATATGGCAATTCTGACCTCGCCTCTCCTCCTCCCGCTCGCTGCAATTATTAACATTAAAAAAATGGACTAGTCTATTGCGAGGAAGAGTTTTCACGAGAAACACTTAGGCCAGAAAATTGGGTCGAAATTCGCGAGTGAGAGAGAGATAAAGGCAAAATGGATTTGCCCGACCATTTTTTTCGCAACTTTTTTTCCATGCAGAAACAAGAATGAGAGGAAAAAGTGCCTCAATCAGTTTCTTCTCGTCCGTGCGTGCCTGACCACCAACTACGTAGGATTAGTCACAAGGTCTCCGTCCCATCCTTCCTAATACAACTAATTCCATTTTGCTGGCTCGTCCGGAGAAAAGTAATGACAGACTGTGTGTGTTTCTTTTTCCAAGTGGCATGCAAGAAGAAGAAAGGGGCATCAGACGTGGAGAGAGGGGGGAAAAAATTTAAATTCCCCCTTCAGAAGAAAACAATCCTTTTTGGTGCCCTTTTTCCCCCCTCCTTGTGCGATCATACAGAGGAGGTGGAGGCCCATGTGTCATGGAGATGATGAAGCATGAAATGAAGACAGACAGACACTATCCTCTCTCTTACCCCTGGCCTTATTTTCCAGGAGGAATCTGTGTATAACTTCCATGGAGAAGAAGCCCGAATGATGCACGGTAGTCGCAGCATCCCCATCATCATCCCCATCGACGCGGTAATAATCTCCTTTTTTGGTACGGTTATTGAGGACCACGAAAATATCTGTCTGCGTTAACAAAACTGGAAGCCCCTGCTTCATTTGTTACGCGTTGTCTGGGGCGTCGTTGAATGATGTTGCAACATATTTACAAAGGCCTCTCGCTGTGATATCGCGCCGGGAGATGGCAGAAGCTATTAGGCCACGGAACAGAGGCAGGCGGGCGCCTTCTTCAAAAACAAGGAGAATAAAAGTGTTGCAGCTGCGTTAAAGAATAGAAAAAACGGGGCAAAGACACAGTGGAAGTTGGATTTCCAGAGTCCTGCAGCCCTGTGATGAGCGGCGTCAATTCAGGCTTCGACAGCATCATATTGGAGTATGCATGTATATACGTCCGTCCGTCCGCCCGTCCGCCCGCCGTCCCTACGTACATACCGTGTACCTGCTCGTGCAGGAGCACGAGGAGCTCCCTGCCAGGAGCTGCTACTCCCGCCGGCGATGTTGCGGGCAATGGGCAATTTGCGTGTGTAAAACTTCTTTTCTCCTCTATTGGGCCGCGAAAGCCCTCGTAGCTTTGCGTAGAATGTCATCCCTGGCATTTCCTTGCGGCGGATATCAAGGAATGATAATTGCTCACAAATTAGCCCATCCCCCTGCATCCGTTGAAGCCTCCCTTAATGTTGAGGCACACTCGGCTCTTCTACTGAGTTAAGGCAGCCCTGAACGATGATGGACAGAAAAGCATTCTTGCTCGCCTGGCTTGACGTTACAGCAAAGTCGGACCGAGGCTGCTGTCTCCACTGGACATCTCTTTAGACTCAAAGCTTGTGAACGTTGGCTCCAACTTGTGGGGAGAAACATGTGTCTGATGGAGCAGCATCTGTCACTCTGCCGCTACGGCCTGGGGCAGAAGGTGTAAGCATGTCTCACGCACATATGCATTTTTTTTCCAGTTTAATGCACATGATGAAGAGCAGCAGCTAGTTTTGCAGAATGCAGCCCAAGGTTTTGATGGCGCATTCCTCAAGTTTGCAAGACAGAGGCCCAGTTGAAAAAGCGTCAACTGGGCCGAAGTTTGACTTGTTTGATGCCCCCATCTTGATAACGTATCTATTGGCGTCATCGGAGGCGTTTGTGCATACGCATGTACGTACATGGGTCTCAAGATAATCTGGCAAGATGAAAAACTTCTCCGTCTTCTTCTCTTACACCATTTAGTTCTAGTTCTAGCCCGCCAGCGAGCTCGAGTTCCTCAGCCAGCAGTTGGCGGCTTTTCCGCCCTTACCCAGGGTTTGATTTAAGCCGCTCCGCTCAGCTCTCTCTCAAAGAAGCGAAGTCCATTTTTAAATCGCCGTCAAGCCCGCCAAAATGTGATTCATAGGTTTGCATTATTGAGCGCGCGGCAGAGAGCTAGAAACGATACCATCAGATAAGAGATCCCTTCGTTATCGCTACTTACATGTACGAGCCCGGGGTACACGTAGAGGAGGAGGAGGAAGAAGCGACCTGCGTGCATGGACGAGCCAAGAATGGAGGAGGAGGAGGTGCTGGAACCGAATACATCATCGTAATCACCCTTTTTCTACTCGCGAAACCTGTTCTTCAGACTATTGTTGACCCACGGTACGCACGGAGGCGAGCCCAGATTGGATTGTCTCTGCACACTTGCTTGAGCACTCGGCTACGTACTTACTCTCAGCCGAGGTCATTAATCACCGAGACCCACGAATTGTAGTGACCAGGGCCAACAGGGCCAACAGGGCCAGCGCGGCCAGGCAGTGGGGCAGGGCGAAGAGGAGGCAAAACGAAGCAGCAAAGCTACCAGTTTAAAGACAATTACGCCTCGGTCTCAGGGAGGAACCGAGAGCGAAAATCGAGTGCGCTTTGGAGGGACGCGGACAACACATGAGAGAAAAAAAAAGACACACGCAAAAAAGCGACACCAGAACCAGAAAAAAAAAGCTCAGAACGAAAATCGTGTTAGGTGTGCTCACAGTGTTCAGGGTGCGCGTGCTGCCCGGCGCCAGGAGGAACGTTATCAAGAGCAAACACGGGGAGCGCAGTTGCTTCTATATTGAATGTGGGTGTCGATGCTGATGATGTCAAACCACATAAAGTATTCCCGACTTTGGGCGCCCTGTAAACATGTGTCGTTATGTGTAGTGGAAGACCGAGATGTTTGGCCCCACTTGGGCCTACCATCTCTGTCACACACCGAAGCGGCAGCAGCATCAGCTCAGGCCTAATTGTTTGTCTTGCCAGGTAGGCATTGGCAAGGTTTGTGCCTCTCTGAGGAACTTGGCATTCGCAGTGACATTTCTCCTTTGCACACAATGGCATTATTACTCATGTAGAATATGGAATTGCTTCACTTGCATGCGCGCTCCTTTTCCTCTTGGCCCTCGTCGTCTCTTGTACGTGTAATTTGCGCATAATGATACCTCGGGCGGGGCGACGGCGGCGACCGCGGCGGCGGCGGAGGCGGCGGAGGCAGCGACGGCGACGGCCTCGGCTGCTGCCTCGGCGCCGGGTCCATCCATCTAATTCTTTAGAACGAAACCACAATTCAAGGCCAGCAGCAGCAGCAGCAGCAGTATCTTACCTGCCGTGGTCGCGATAATTCGATCCGCTCACCTGTTTTTGCCCTGTTCTGTGTCTACGTACGTGGGTTTGGCATCAGCGCGCGAAATGCCTTGTTTGGGAATGCTTGTGAGGCCACACGAGAGAAATAATTTATTGGATTGCATCGACGGCGTCGACGTTGTTACGCATATGGGGCTGCCGAGGGCGTCATTTGCAAGGTGCTTAAGCGTGAGCAAAGCGCGCACATTACGCGTCTTAAAGAGCTTTTGTCTCTGAAGTCAACCAACTGCTCCACCGTCTGTTCGTGGCCGGGCGCCCCGTTCCTGGGACGACCGCTGGACAGACCCGTCGGCGTCACACTTGGCATGGAGCCTGCCGTTTGGGGCTGGAAGTGCCAACAAATATTTGGAAGCTGCACCCGCTTAAGGAATGAAGCGTTGGGCGACTTCAGCTTCGGCGTCGGCCGCCCAAAAGTGCACTATTTAAAGCGTAGCAGCCGCCGGCCGCATGTGGGAGGCCAGCGCTGAAAAGAAAAAGGTGCAGAAGCGCTCTGCGTGTCCGATTGAAATGAAATGTAGGAAGGACAAGTGCGTACGGACGTAGCACGGTCAGCACACGACGTTCGTGCTGCCGGAGGCCACGCCACATTCGAACATGCGTAAGTACAGCATGGCCAAGCAATCGCTAGTATTTTATGCGTGAAAGAAATGGAGAGAGAAAGAAAGATCTACCCTTTCTTAAGAAGTCCAGGCCGAGGCTGCACGAGTAAGAAAAAAAAGGGCTCGTTTAGTTACTAAAGCTGCTGCTTCTCATTAACGTTCTCATGCCGATTTCTTTGTCGAGTCATTGTCGTTTCCACGGAAAAATGAACCACTCTTCTTTTCTTCCTCTCTTATCGAGTTAGCCATGGTTGCGTTCTCCACATTTTAACACGCGATGCACTCATTTTCAACCTGACTCGGGTCAGTCAGCCGTCAGCTCTCTTCTACTGTTAAGAAAAGGCGTGCGTGCCTGCTCAAAAATGTGAATTATACTGCTTTTTGCGGCTCAATTTGCAAGTTTATGCATCGACGAGCATACCTGACCTCTTTTTCTGGAGGGCTTGATCGCTGTGTTTATCCAACGCCCGTCGGGGCTGCAGCGATTTTCGTTGCTGTGATTGTTTTCCTTGATTGACTTGTTTGGGCTGAGGATCGAGACTCCCGGTTTCACTTCTCGGTATCGTCATGAGGCGTCTTTCATTTCCCAGATATCGCATGCTTGGAGGGAGGAAGACGGGGAAAAATTGCAAGTCTAGGCGGCTGTGGAGGCGTGGCTGCTGCCGCCATCGTAAGTAGTAGAACAAAGAGACATAAAAAAAACCGAAATGACGTGTGCAAAAGTTGGAGAATGAACCGCGTATGCGTGCGCTGTCGCCAAAAGTACAATAAAAAGCCAATGCCAAATACGTATCCTCAAGGGAACAGGACTCTTGTGCGCCTTAAACTTTGCATTGTTGGCTCTGCGTCAGATTGCTTGCTTGCTTAGGGAGGACGTCCAAGTCTACACGATTCCATCCAGGCCGGCCACGCTGGCTGCACCTCCGAGAGACCAGGCAGGCTTGCTTGGGATTATCTAACAAAAATCTAGATTGTTTCACTTTCCTCATAAAAAGACGGATCCTCCAATCTCCCGGCCTGCCTGGGATCCCCCAATTGTTTCTTCTATTACACTTTTACCCCCGAATTTGTTGCTTGCCCTTCCCGCGGTGGTGCAGGGGGTATAACCCCATCCTCCGCGCTAATGGCTTCGGAGCTCCTGCGTTACTCCACCGGCACACGACTTCCAAGGGGGCAAACGAGGCCAAGGGTCAAAGCGAGCCCTGACCAGGGAAAAAGAGGAGACGCCGGCTCGCTACCTGATAAATGCATGCGGGGAGCTTGGAGAGAAAATGAGGTTAAATGTGTCTGAGGAGCTACGGGAGTGGTAATATTGTACACGCTCTCCCCTCATGGGAGGCTGACACCGACGGAGAAAGTAGCATGTGGACGGAGACGACAGTTTGGGGCCGAGCATTGAATCGCTTTGCTTCACCGATCAATGACCACAAAAATCCGACTTCAATGTCAGCCGACCCCCATTGCACAGTCACCCGAGAAGACAATGGTACGAGCTGTCTAACGCGTGCAGAATGAGTCAAAAAGAAACGAGTTCTGTGTCTAATAGCCTTTTCATCATGTGACCCACGTGACAGAGTTGCAAAATAGCACAGATAACACACATGTGCCGGCCGACCAAAGGGTTGCATTCCTTTACACCGCGCATACAGGTTGCTTTGTACGTACTACACGTTGCACTTTCAGACCCAGACTCTAGACGTCCCGGGGATGTTACTTTCACGTTGAATTATGACTGTTTGCTTGTTTAGGACCCAACGTCACTTCCTACCCGCCTGCCATCAGTCTGCTCGTATACGCTCGCTATCTCTACTTCTCGATCAATACCCCCAACCAAGTTGCATTGGTGCAGTGACATCCGAATCCAAAAGTGATTGCTACTGCAAAGCCGCGAAGGAGGGAGGATCTTTGAGGCTCCTAAATTGGCCTGGCCTTGTTTTACTGCTCTGCAGCTACCGCGTGCGCGCGCGTGCGTGCGTGCGTGCGCGCTCAATTGTCTTGCCCACAAAAAAACCCTGCTTTGCCGATACTTGGTCATTCTTTCTCCTCCCCTGCTCATTTTCAGGGAGAACCATGCAGTATTGAGCGACTCATTGTTACTGTCACGAAAGCGAAGATCTGGCCAGATAGATGGACAGATAGATAGATGCATGCCCAGAAAATTTCGTGTAAGCAAAGCAAAAAAAAAAAAAGGGAGCAGCAGGTGCGTGTGCGTGCATGTTCATCGGCGTGCGCGCCTTTGTTCCTCCTCCTCTTTTTTTTGGCCTTTTTTTTGCTACGTCCAGTCTTTGCAGATCGAAAATTTTCCGGCTTTATTGCCTTCGAGGCTCAGGCGTTCGCTAGCTCATTCCACGCATACGTTATAGCCCTTCCGAATTGAGACACGGGGGCGAATCGTGAGACAAAAGAGTAATATTCGGGGCACTTAGAGGAGGGCGACTACACAATGGCCCCCAAAAATGGGTCTGCCAGCCAGCCGGCCCCATCAGCCCAGACAGCCACTTCAATAGTGGCGAAAAAAAGTTGTAAGCTGGAAAAGTTGCCCCCCCCCCCCAAAAAAAAGAATAAGATCGTGCAAATGGGCAGGCGACAAACGGACAGAATTAGCCATGCAGCAATATACCATTCCTGAAGCTTTTACCGGCCGTAGCTACACGTGACAGAGCAATTTAGAAGACCATAGCTGACTGGTCCAGTGTAATTAGTTTTGGGCATGCTCAAGTCCAGCGTTAAAGTAGGACGACAACAAGTTACTTGTCATTTGATGTCTTTTTTCTTCGCTCTTTCCCGCCCCTCCTGGGTGCAGTGTCAGACGGAGGAATTTCACTTTTTCAGCTGCCTGCCTGCAAAGGCAGACTCAGTATTTACCATCTGATTATTAGAGCTCCCCACAACCACCGACACCTTCTGCTTCCTGTGAATGAGTCTGTTTTATAAAAAGTTCATTTCTTACTGTAGTCACATTCCTGGGAGGAGGGGGGGGGATCAATGCACGATTGGTGAGCCTGAGGAAGTTGCTGGTATTTGAGGGGTGGAAAAAGTACAAGGGGGACTTGACTACGTATTGTACAAATAGTGTATGACGGCCATTTTCTGGGTGGCGTCGGATTCATTGCTGTGACGATGACTTTAAGACTTCCTGGCTTCAGCAAGTGATGGGTGCACCCTCGACGCATCTGAAAAGCAATGAGTAACGAACGCTGAAAGTGTGTTAAAATGAAACAAGGGATTCGTGCTCTTTTGGATTTATTTTCAACGGTTGCGCTATTGCACTGTCAGAACGAAGATTTTCAGGACACTAGGAGAAAACATGCAGTATTCACATTTGTAGATGAGAAAACGAATGAGCATTTGGCAACAACGAATTCGCAACGCAGGCACATTCAACAAGTTGGTGTGCCTTTTGTCTAACGTGGGGTGTTCTTATGCTACATAAAGGACAGGAAAAAGAGATATTTGCACACGAGGCCTACACGTTTGATAAGTCGTCACTTTGATTTTTCTTCCACGACCATATAAAAATAGAACAACATACACTCGTTTGATTACATTGTTGAATGACATCTCCGGTGTGATGTCAGCTGTGATTAGTCAAAACCCATAAAATTCATTGCTATTCATCAACTACTTGAGCACGCACTTAACGGTCATTTGAAAAGTGGCAATTACTAATACGCGTACGATGTGACATACATTAAGACACAGTACAAAGAAATAGATTGCTAATAAACCATACTACGAGCATATTTTCTTCTTCTCTGATAGTTTGATTCACTTCTTCGTGTCTTGCAGGCCGCCCGTGGGCGTGAGCGTCAGCAGCTTGGTGTCCAAGTGGATGGGTTTGGTGTCCACCAGCTCCAGGTGAGGCTGAGGTGCCACCACCGGAGGTGGAGGCGGCGGAGGAGCTGGCGGGTAACTCTTCTCCAAGATTTTGAGACTCTCGTTCAGGTAGTTCTGAATTGCTGTGAGCGCGGCGACGATGCCCGGCGACCCGAAGCCGTGCGTGACCAGAGAAAAGTGCGTGAGGTGTCGCTGGATCGAGGGGTCAAGGATCTGCTGTGGTCGAGTGTTGCACAGAGGAGAACGATCCTGGTTCAAGAGATCCATCAGCTCCTTTGTGATTAACCTGGAAGAGGCCAAGGATGCTGTTATTGTCCGACATTTTAGCAGCACAGTTCGCATTTGTTCTCTCTCAATTGTCTACGACACAACGAGATTCTCACAGATAAGAAACTGAGGTGATCACAATTTAGTACCGCAAAATGCAGTTGAGGAAACCCATTAACGCAATAGCGGTAGTCGTTGGACTCCCCCTTTTTTACCTTCCCCTTTTCTACCAATCCCACTTGATTGCAGGCTGAGATATCTCGTGCAAAAATCTGCATAGCACCCAAGCTTTTTTATCCCCTCTTCCCGCTTAACAATTTACCCTGCTGCTGCTCCCATCCCCCTAACAATTTCTCGCATGCACCCCCACTTCCTCGAGGTAAGAAAGACACGCTCATCCTGCAAACGAATCGACAGCGCAGAAAATTCCAAGATCCGAGGGAGATTTCTTTTGGAAGACTGGTTTTTGCGTTAAGGGTCAGTCCGGCCCATCACTCACGCGGTTTTCACCCGCATTTGCTGCCTTTTTGGTGGTGGCGGCGGTGGTGGTGGTGGCGGCGGTGGCCAAGAGCGGGAGGGTCAGCAGGGGCAGGAGCTCCCCCCCCTCTCCTTTGATCCACTTCGTCGCCAATTTATGGCAAAGCTGACGACGACGCATCAATCGAGGTTTTTACGGGCCAGGAGTGAAGCAAAAAGAAATTGAGGCAAATGGAGGGAGAGAAATCGCGATCTTATCTCGGCGTGCGCCGTTAAGGATGTTGCTGTTAATTTTTGAGGCGCGCGTGTGCATTAAGAGAGCTCACGAAGCCAGTGACTTTGCCCTTACTCATATTTTTGGTCTAAGCTCCAGTACCTCTCCTGTGTCTTGCTCTCTTGTGCAATGAATTCGAGATAGATGTAATGGTCAGTTCCGAATATTACTACTTGCTACACACCGTGAAAATCACAGCCTAATGGCATATCAGACAATTTTCTCTGCTGGCCCAACGCAGCAGGGGGGTGGGGGGGTAGAGGGGGGGTTGCAGCCAAGGCTTTCTGCTTCAGCGTACCTAAAAGATACCACGTATGGGACGACTTTTTTTGCATTCCGGAAGGGCTGTTAAAAAATTCATCTCGCTCGCCCCTCAACCCGATCGTGCAGACTCAATTCGCGGTTCCCGAAATTATGACTCAGCTATCTGCGGACGCCATCTCAATCTACTGGTGGTATCTATGCAGTAGTTGTAGCATTAGTACGCACTCCTCTACACATGAGGGAGAGAAAAGCCTTTGGAGGCACGCGCGTTGCGTACGTATGCGTGCAACTTGCATAAGTAACAGCGGCGATAGCCAACATTTTCAGCATGGGCCATCAGTACTCGTGTAGGAACCGCGTAGGTACATACGTACGTGCCTACTACACATGCACGGCACGCTCAGGTAGGTAGTTAGAGAGGTTGGTAGGTAGGGTGGGTAGGTAGGTAGGTAGTAGGTAGGTTACTTACTTGGTTGCCATGACAAGCTCTTTCCGCCTGTACTGGTCCTCATTACTCGGGTGCTGTCTGCACAGGTACTCGGCCACCTGTTTCGACGGAAACTCGGTTTCACAGACGTAGCCAAAGTCCCTGGCCAAGTGGATGGCCTCTCCTGAAAAAGAAATGATACATACGTCCTTAACGTTAGATGCCGATTGTCCTCGATGGAGGTGCGTCATCAAGACATGTCAAGAATTCGTAGGCACGTGGAACCAATGACAACCCGCATCCCCCCTGGGTAGAGTACGAACATTTCGCTCAATTTAATTTCCTGTACGTGGCTGCAGCCTCGCCGAGGGAGCTCGTGCACGTCCGCCGCCTGAGGGAGAAGCCCGTAGGGGCGTCCCTCCTCGTGATCGCTGCCGCCGCCGCCGCCACCCTGGGGCAAGGCTTCCCCAGATGACCCAAGGCAACTGTGTCTTAGATGTTGTTGCCGCGGAAAGGCATCTCTCTCTCCTTCTGGCTCTCCTTGTTCCCACGCAAGTTGTGGGTTACGTAAGAATCCTCTGAAGGCAAGTGGGTGGATGACTTTTCGAAGGAGGAGTCGGGATGTCATAAAAGATGGGTACCCCATTATCTACGTATGTGGGTTCCTCAGCTGGGCTGTGACGCAGCAGAAAAATGTTAAAACGTCGGCTTTTTTCGTGAAGAAAATAACCCCGCACATTTCCGCAAGCTTGAGCCAGACGAAAATTCTTGTTTACTCCGCTGATGACGACGACTGCGATATAGTGCATAAAAAGATGATTGCCCAACTCATTTTTCTCGGGCGGCGATACAATTCCATCATCGTGTGTGTGCGCGCGGGAGGGGATAATTTGCATGCACGCCGGGTCTCCCTCTTTTTTTGGGGCGAAGGGTCGGGTACATGGGCGCGCCATGCTGTCTGTGGGGGTCTTTTTGCTGCCACGCCGAGCCCCAAATCCGTCCTAATTTGCAGTTGCAAGCTGGCGGCATTTTTCATCGTAACAACTGTTGTTGGGTACTGCGTAGGAGAGGTCGATCCAGGGCAGTCGACTTCTCTCTGTCTCACGCGCGCTCACAGAACACTCATTTGTTCATACTACTATTTTTGCGCCCGATCGATGATGGGCGTCTCTCTCCTCTCATTCTTCATCTTTTGTGGTTTTGCTCTTGCTCCTCGGAGGTATTTCCGTCGCAGTTGAAGCTCGCATCCTGTGTAATATAGCAGCAGCAACAAGCTCTTGTATGTACTAATGCGTGCAGTACGTACGAGTGAGCGCCTGAGTTCAAAGAGCATTTCACATGAACCGAATTCAAGGTCTTCTCCTTCTTATTCGGCGGCGGCAAAGAAACAATGACTTATTGTCAGCCTCATTCGCACATTGCACGTACGCGGCGCGCGCGCGCACGCAATCGCGCACGCACGCACGCAATCGCGCACGCACGCACGCACCTGCTGCCATGACAAAAATTGCTGCTCGCGCGCACGCAATTTCCAGTTCGCACATAAGCAGCGCTCACATGCAATCACGCGAGGAGGAAGAAGTCAAATCTGCTGCGTATCTGCAGCACCGTAAAGAGCAAAAAAATGACCGCTGCACGCAATGACATTTTTCAGCTTTGTAAACTAGGTATGAAAGCACCACTGTGATATGACTGTGATTACGTACAAAGTGGCTTCGCTTCCGTCGTCTCATCCCAAGAATCAAGCATCGCGAATCTGACGTTGTCGACAAGTCTTCTCTCACTTCCTCACACATGTGTACACAATGGACTACATACGCAGCCTACACCAGGGCCAACTTACCTTCCACCAGAGAAGTGAGCAGGGTGACGTTAGCGGCCTTCCGCCTACCCGCCGGCAGCGCCAGACCGATCCGGTCCAACTTGTCTCGGAGAAACTTGCCGCCATTCTTAGATTTTGCCCTAGAATTGGAAAGAGAAATGCACAAAAATCAGGACGGACGTGTCATAGTTTACAAAGCGAAATTTATAGTCGTGAGAGCGAGATTTCCGCGTAAGAAGCGGCCGCCGACTTGTGGATTTTAAGTTTGTCTGCTCGATGCCTTTTTTTTGCGTGTTTATGGCTCTTCTAACGGGTGCTGACCAGATCTGCGTCGAGTGTGTGCACGTGTGAGCCGCTGCTGGAACGCGTAATGCAAAAAAAAGCCACCGTCTTAAATCAAGCGATCTGCGGGGTGCTGTGCACGGCTGCAGCATGGTGTGTCAAACAAAATCGCGTAAGGCTTCAGCCACTCCCAGCGGCCCGAGTCCGACGAGTCTATCCTCGGGCCGACCTCGTCCCACCGGGGGTTGAGTGGCCAAGAGAGCTTAGTTCGGTGCGGCTTCATGTTGAGTCACACTGTAGACAGCAGGGCGGAGCATTTGTGGCTGAGAGCAATAAGACAGAAAAGGTGCTCGAGAAAGAGAGAGAGTTTTCTGGAAGGTGTAATTAAGCCGCATGAAGCAGAGTTTACGCACTCACATATCTTTCAAGGGCCTGAGAATGTATTGCTCAGTCCGCTCTCGCCTCCCTTTTTTTTGCAGAAGGCCAAGCTATCGAGGTACACACGTCGGACGACAAAAGGCGGAAATGAGAATCGGTGAAACTTAATCTTGGTCGTTTTTGCTGTTGTTTGTTTGCCCGGAGACAAAAGAATCCAATCATGGCACAAAGCTTTTGAGCAGTGAAAAGCACGTGATAGCCAAATGCAAACCGTCGGTTGGTGACCATTGAACGCGTGATAGGACAGCGCATCAGAGGCAGCGCTGATAAGGAGGTCATTCATGTACACGCATGAAATGAGCGTGTCACTCTGGGTTGTGGAGAGAATGAGAGCTCGAGACAAGTGGTAAAAACAAAGGAGCTTCGGTGACATCTCAGGAGATAGGGGAGTATTATTGCCATTTGGCGACCCAGACGCAGACGCCCAATCTGTGGCGCGAGTTCTGGTGGAAAGACACGCGCCCTCCAGAGCAGCAACAGCAGCCGCAGCCGCAGCCGCAGCAACAGCAGCAGCAACAACAACAACAACAACAGCGCACCAGCAGAGAGAGACTAAGCAAATGAGTAGGTTTGGTAAGCAAAAATGGCCCTAATGAATCCGTGCGCGCTCATGAAAATGACGAATTGACTTAGTGGCTTCTTTCCTCTTGTTTTTGCGCCTCGCTACACACGTAAGTACCGGCCCTTCTTCCCACGCTTTGTGCGCACGCACGCAGAATTATGTGCATGCGTGTGCTGTTGTCGTTGTTGTTGCTGCTGCTGTTGTTGGCATGATTGGCTGTTGCCAGCAAACACGCTTCTTCTCACGGTACGAGAATGCAGCACTGCTTATTCTTTACCGCTCCAAATGCGATATCAAGTCGGATCACACAATCGACACGCTTCGTCGGTCGTCAAGAAACGAAATTAGGCCTGGGAAAAGGAAAAATCTGGAAAGGAGCCACAGCAGCAACAGCAACAGCAGCAGCAGCAGCAGCAACAACACTTAATAGGTGGGCTTTGGACTGTCCAATGTCTTGTAACTCGAGCGGAAACGGCAAATGACGTCGACAAACCAGCTATACCAAATGCACTACTTGTGTTTTATGAAGCAGCGCGGCAAATTTTTGTGAACTTAAGCTCACTCACATTGCTGCCTCTACAAGGAGTGGTTTAATTTGCCTCCACCCGCTGAAATCTGGTCAAATGAGTGCTAATCTCCCACTCCCTCCTCCCACGGGGAGTACCACAAAAGCCGCAAAAAAACCGAGGAAAAGGGAGTTGCTCTCTCCACACACACAGAGGGTTTTTTTCTTCACGCATTCCACCAACTCCTCCTCCTGTAGCCGCATCACTTCGGTGTGCAATTTTCCTCGGTGAGGTTCGGCCTGGACGCCCACAAAGTCCCCGTCTGATCTCGAGCAGATGGCAGCATCGAGGAGCGACATCACGGCTCAGAAATTATTGCCATGTTGGTAGAGAGGCAGGCACGACCACCCACGGCACTGATCGACACACAGGTGCACGCACGCACGCACGCAGGCGCGCACGCACGCACTAGCGGTCGCGGCAGTCGCATGTGTGAAGGCGCGACCAAGAAATTAAAAGTTTCGACGACGACAGCTGGTCAGTCGATGCTCAAAAATCATCCATCAATTTCTCTCCTGCAAGTGCTTGCTGAAGCAAGAAATTGAGGCGCGTAGACCGTCAATTTAGGTGTGAACGAAATTGGTCGACTTGCGGTGTTTGCGCCGGTTAATTGTAAGTTTCCAGTAATCTTTCATAGCTTTCCTGGGTGAAAAGATCTCTTTATAAGGCTGTGATTTTGTGGTGCACTCGTGTGTGTATCTATCATACGTCGATGACATGAAATGTCTGAGATCTTGAGTCTCACTTGTTATTGCTAGATATGACTCTCTCTCTCTCTCTCCCTCTCGAGCTCATCTTACTTCTTCCTTGTGAGCATCATCAAAGTTATCTTGCCTCAATCTTAATGCATCTATCTACCTCCTTCTCCTTTCCTCGTGTTTATATTCCGTCTGAGCGATCATCTCTAACTCAATCTCGTACAGAGAGTGTGTATTACCTTAGCTCTCCCGACCCCTTTTCAGGTCGTGTTAACGTGGTGCAGGTCCGCTGACATGTACAGCGGGGAGGAGGAAGCGACGTGGAGGATCTGCATAGGTGAGCACACCTTCAGCCACGCACGTCACAGGAAAGTCGAGAGGGAGGCTGATTGCAAGCTGCTTTTGTCATGCTATTATTGTCTCGGAGATTCTTTCCTGCGCTAACAGAGCTCGAGTGTGTCATATTCCTTTATTTTGGAGAGATGGATGAAGATTGGTTTACCGGGGCCGCGAGGTGCCTTTGAGCTGTGTGTACCTGCGTGTGTGCTCTCATAAGCAATGAGGCATTCAGACACAAGGGCTTTATTGCCTGGCAGAGGCGAGTTAGCTTCTCTCGCTGCCTAATTAAGAGGCACACAGGAGGATGAGTTGGGCCCACTTAACGTGTGTACATAATGCATTGATGCAGGGCGGCCTACCTGTATGGTACCATTAAGATACAGGCCCATCCGACACTACTAACACACGATGAAATTGGGCAGTAAAAAAATCCTCGCAAATTAACGGCTGGAAACCGGGAGGAAATGAGAGAGAGAGGGAGAAAAACGTGACTTGGGCCTCCCAATCTTGACCAAGTCAGAGTGAGAAAAAAAAGTACATGAACGTTACAAGGTAATCATGGCACTGACGACTGAAAGGAAAGGAATTTTCTACTGGAAAAGTGTCACTTGTCTCCGAGTTGCAAGGGAGAGAGCGAACCAACTTATCCCCATTTTTCACCCAGACGCCCTGTTATCTGGCGCTGCCTTAACAAGAGGTTAGTTTTGGACTTTGGCAGGCTCAGAAGCTGAGGACGATAATAACGTATATCGGGAGGAGGAGAGGTCAGACCTGTGATTACCCTGGCGAAGGAGACCCCTAGCGAACACACGCGAACTCTTCCATATTGCTGCTAACAAGTTTACGTGTAGTAAGTTATAGTACTTAGAGACTTCGAACTGGCTCGTTACACATGAGATGCATGCCTAACCTGTGAACGCAAAACAAAACAAAAAGTCGATGAAGTTTTTTTGTCTGATACATGTTGAAGATATTACAGCTGAAACCAGTGCAAAGCGTTAAAGCCAGCATCTTGTGGCCTTTTTCTGCCAGTGCAACAATACGCACAAAGTGCACACCCCAATGGCGTTGTGCAAAATGTCGACGTCGCCAATGTCACACACATCCGCCCATGCCGGAGCGTGTGGATCGATTAAGTGTGGTCTGAGGAGGTTTCTTTCATGTGAATGGGGTCACATTGTGTGTGTGAGGGAGTGACCGCATGTGAGTGCACCTATTCTCACTAAAGCTAACGTTCGTACTGTACTATTATGTAGACTGAAACCTAACCAGGACTGATGCCAACAGGACCGTGCAAATGCCAAGTGACCGAAATGCAAAAAGTGTCACCGAGAAAGAGAGAGCGAGAGGAAAGTGAGCTCGCTCTCTCGTGTGATCAAGATATCAGCAGAGAGAGGCCAACTCTTGGCCGTCAAGGCTTCGGATTTCTCTCCTCTTTTCTTTCCATGGAGCACATCATCCACCTTCCTTTCTATTATCTTGATCTTCTTGATCTGACTCTCCCGACATTCCCCAAAGTTGTCTAATCCCTCTCTCTGCGAATGGAAAACCAATGTTCGTATCTCTCTCTCCAGTCGTATCGAATGAGTCTCTTTCTTTCTCGTCCACTTTAGTATACGCCAATAAGCAGAAGACGACAGACGCAGGAGGACGGTCAGTTGGGACGTGCCTCGCCTGAGAATTATATTTTCGGGACCAACTTCTCTTCCTTTTTGGTGGCGGACTCTACTATTCGATCATCTGATACAACCAGGCTTATCGCAACTGCCATCCGTCTGAAAGAGCTATCTTGCCAGCTGGTTATGCCGTTATGGCTCTGACATCGACCAGGACAAGGCGTATCACGGGAGGACATCTATGTGAGAAAGTACCTGGGAACTTACTCTTCCTGGACATTTGGGACTCCTTTTTTTTCTTTCCAACTAATACCTCTATCGACTCTCGTCGCCTCTCTCCGTCCGTCTCGTTCTCCTTCCTTCTCTTGCTGGAGGCTATCAACATCAAGGAGTGGATGAGACTCCGGACAGACACAGACCTGAGGCGTGGTTTTGCGTACGCTTATCTGGAAAGGTGCATGCGTACGGACGAGAACAACGAAGAAGCTGCTCAGCGAGGTCTCCGTCTCCACGGTTCGTGGAGCTGATTCACGCAAAGTACGAGTATTCACAGTTCTCATGGCATCCAACCATTGCGTGAGAGCGCACGGTATTTTTTGACGACCCAGACGTCGACGGGGCTAAGACAACAGCGGTTTTGGGGCACATTTCGCTATGCTCCTCGCCCAAGTGTCTGCCTCTATGCAAGCAACAGAGCCTTATGGCAGGCAGGCAGGCAGGCAGGCAGGCAGGCAGGCAGGCAGGCAGGCAGAGCAGCCCAGACTAGGGCAGCGCAGACTAGGGCAGACCAGGGCAGGGCTATCTGACAGTCAAATTAAAATCTCCGATGATTCCCATCTCTCCCTCCTCCTTCTTCCTCCGACGTTTAATTCCAATCTGTAGCCGTGCTGGCCCCGACACTGGCACGGCCATGACAGGCACCGCCGTCAGTCCCATTCAGCCCCTCCCCCGCGACTCAAGAGCAAAAAAGATGGTGCCCTTCTTCGCCGTGATGCCTCAGAAACATACAGACAAAAATCTCAACGGACAAAAAAAATGAGGGCGCATCGAGAAGGCACCCATGTGTAGGTCAATCCTCTGAAAAAAAAAATCTCCCCCCCCCTTTTTTTGAGCATCCTCGTAGATTTCTTATGAGGCATTTTTTTTGGCTCTCGATGCATCGGGGAATCGAGCTTGACCATTATCGTCTCTGTAGAAGAGAGAGAACCAGCGTTGGTCGGCGGCAACTTGTTTTTTCTTCCTCATCTCTCTCTGGAGCAAAACAAGACAATTTCATTCTCTCCAACTTTCTCTCTCTTGTTTATCCCCAGGAGAAAGAGGCTCATGGAGGATAATCTCAAGCTGAAGAAGGTTGAGAGAGACCAACTAACACCAGAGAGAGGAAAAATTGTTGCTGCTGCTCGGATCAGGTGCGTGTGAGCGAGCGAGTGGTGCCAAAGTGCGACAAGATAGCAAGTCTTTTACGAGGGCAGCGAACGATTGGAAGAACGAGATCTCTTTAAAGATGTTGCTGGAAGACCCGGGAGCTCCAAGAACCAGACTCACGTGCACTAAAAGCCAATCACAGAGCGGCGTGCGTAAATAAGCGGGGAGGGCATAAAAGATAGATTCTCTTTCCTCTTCTATGATACACAGTGCGTTTATGCATGTCAAGCACAAGTTGGCTTCACATCTCGGGGCTGACGTCGGGCAAAGACCAGTCGGACTTGCGCAGATCAGAGCTGCGGGAAAACAGCTTAAACGGCCAAATCAGGGCCTGCTGGGGAGAAAGAGAGGAGAATACCTGACTGGATATTTCGACGGTTTTCGTGATCGAAGACTCCTTCAAACGATTCCGTTTGTGACACAAAAGAATCTTTCCGGCCCAAGGCCCAGATGAATTACTGGGGCCTGGCCTGTCAGAGGGGGTTTTCCGCGATCGCTCGTTGCAAGTTCACGACGGAATGCTGCTCTACGAATGGTCCTTTATGTCACAGGATCCTTCATCATCTCGCTTCTCGGAGGTAGGACAGCAACAGCGTATTGTGTATGGTACGTGCTTGTGTAGTCCGCAGTACATGTCCATGCATTGTGGAGAGGCATTAAGGAGGGGGGGGGGGAGGGGAAATGTTTACGTATAACTCACCTTCGCAAGACTCCGCCCAACAGAGAGGCGTTGAGGCACTCTGGCGGGGCCAGCCTCCGTTGCACCTCGGCCACCGTCACCTTATACTTGGACGTGGAGCTGAGCAGCGACAACCTGCCCGGCACTGAGCAAAAGATGTCTGTGGGCGCGGCCGCCACCAGCGGCAAGCCGTCGGCCGCTTTGCCCGCGTTCTGGTCTCGCGGCCGAATGGCGGCCGTGATGTAGTCTGAGTCGTCATCCATCTGGAACGAAGTTTAAGACTTCATTAGGTAAGTTTAGCCCCAACTGTCCCAAGAGACGACAATCGCCCATTGAACTGGCCACCCACTCAAAAGTTGCTGCTCTCTTTTCCTTTCCAAAATACTGCAAGTTGCCTTGGGGCGGGCGGCTCTCTTTCATTTCCCCCTCCCCCACTTTACTCCATTTCCCCCCGGCAAATCTGTCAGGGTAATTCGAGATGATTCACAAAGAACCGACGACGGTGTTTAAATAAGTCACCCCTGCCATGATTATTTTTACTGACTCATTTTTCCGCGGGGAAACTCCGTGCATTGGAGTGCTTCCCTCATAGCCAAATATCCTCCCGTCCCCTCGTTATTCTTAATATTACACCACCATGAAGAGAGAAGGGGGGAAAATGGAAGAAAAGAAATTGAAGCCATCCGCATTCATTTCACGAGGGCACCATCCTAGCAGCGCCTCCTTAAGGCCTCGTGCACGGTTTCGCTCGTAAAAATATTGAAATAGCGGCAATTTGGAAGCCTCCCCTTTATCATGTCGGCGGCCGTAGCGGCCGCGGCGGCGAAAATGAAGTGGCCATGCATCTCTTTCTCCCAACCGACGGCTGCCAGCCGCCGCCAGCCGCGGCCGCCGCCGTAAACAAATTAATGTAATCAGCACAGGGGGGCTCATTCTCCATTGCCCCAATTTTTCACCCGAGTTTTATTGTTCCCCCCGCTGAGCTCACTCACCAGAGCTCGGGTCAGTTTAAAACTCCTCCTCGCATGCTGCTCGCTAGCTCAGAACGAGAACAAAGTGGCATAGTCGAACTGAGTGAGGAAGGAAGAGAAAAAAAAACTGGATGGGTGATGTCCACTAATTATAGGGGTGCTGGCGACCATGAAGACGACGACGCATGCTTTTGCGCAAGAAACGCTACTACCACCATTGCCACATACTACGTACGTGCAGCCTTCAGAAAGATCTTCGAAGTACGCAAATCCCTTGGCAAGCAAGCTCGCAGAAGACTCCTTTTCAGCCTCTTATCATCGTCGGACAAGATTAGCAGCGAGAAATTTGCTGATCTCCCCGGCTTTGTGGCGACTCTTAGACGACGCAACGTGTCCAAGCGCAGCGGGGAGATCGACTGACCCTTCGTGTTCCCGATCACCAAGCGCAGCTCCGAGCACTGCTGCCAAGAAGACATCACGTACTCACACACGTGCGGGGAGGGGGGGGACGTACGAGGACTGCAAAATGCTGAATAAAAAGGGCCCTAAAAAAGCCTCTCCTCCCCACTACGCTCGTTCGTCACACTGTGCACGTCCATGCATGGAGACGTCTGGCGTGATCACGGACCGTTTCCTCCCTCGTGTTTAGCATGGTCATCTTAAATTTGGGGAGAGGCGATTGACTCGACCAATGTGTCAATGTGCCAGGGAAGAAACGGTGGATGAGTAATTTTCTTTTTTGGGGGGGAGGGGTGCTAATTATTATCCCACTCCTCAGTAAACTGACCCCTACCCCCGAAGCGGCAGCAGCTTGTAACGAAATAGTGAGAAGAACGAAGAAGTCGAGAGGTCATAAAGCAAGGGAGAATAAGGTCTCCTCAGCCATCTTAACGCACTAGGAAAGAAAAGTCTTCTTAAGTCAGCAACGCTGATGAAAGACAAGTGGGTGGAGTAGGCATCATCGTGCGTGTGGGTAGTTGGGTCGTCGCTCTCGACGTTTTCTCTGCTTTCTTGTGGAGACTTCTGCTGGTGACCGCAATCTCACCAGTTCTGCCAGCAAGTGACGCAAAGTGTAAATAACTATGCTGCTCTGGATGCATGGGGTGTGGACGTACTGAACTGGGTAAAAGTTTTCTATTTTCCCCCTACGAAAAGATCAAACTTCTCACCTGTTCGCTAGGATCGTCTGGTGACATAGGGTCAGTGAGCATGAGACCGGCCGCCGCTGCCAACGTGGCTTGAGCCGAGTCAGCCGCTGAGACGACCGCGGCGGCCGCGGCGGCCGCGGCGGCTGCAGCTGCCGATGAGGTGACCGATGTCACGCCGCCGCCGCCTCCCGAGACGAGCTCTCCGTTAGGCGGTGACGTGCGCAAGAAGCCGTCGCGAGTACGGGCTAAGGCGTCCGTTGTGGCGGCGTAGTGGAGCCCGCCGGAGGTCACGGGGGAGGCGCCAGACACCACGGTTAACGAGGGAGGTGGCGTAGCAACGCCCGTCACGCTACTGCTGGTAGTGCTGCTGTTGTTCATGAGGTTTGCCTTGAGAGACGTATTCGAGAAGCATGAGGGTTACTGCGCACTGGCTAATCCGTCCAGAGGTACACATGCATGCCTCTGAATCTATATCCAGAATGACAAGCCGTGGCTTCAGCTCTACTTACCACGATGGAATTATCGACGTGGAGTCGTCGCACTTGGGAATTGGGTAAAGACGTGAAGGCGGTGGTCGGACTGGTGCTGCTTGTGATGCTGCTCGTGACATGGTAGAGATCTGCAGCAGTCAGGCCGCCGCTTGCCGCTGCAGTAGTGGGTTGAGGCTGGAAGACATCTTGTGGAGCCGCAGCTTGGAAGTGAGGAGGTGGCGGCGGCGGTGAAAAGTAATGAAAGTCAGCCGCGGCCGCCGCGGCCGCGGCTGCTGCGGCCGCAGTCGACGGCGGCCTCGGGCTGAGCGAAGTTCCGACTGGGAACGGACTGGACGCCGTCACGGGCCCCAAGCGGTCCTAGAGGGTTGCCAAGAAACAATCATTTTGAGAATGATGACTCTTTAAGCGATCTAGCGAGGCTAAATCTGTGCTGCTGTCCCTCGGGTTAGTAACAGCAGCGGCGACAACAATAGTTGTAGCCGTGGCGGTCGCTTCGACGCAGTAATGATGGATTCCAATCTCTCGTTGACTGTAATTACAGGCGGCCGTAGTGAGGAGAGAGAGGGGGGTGGAGAGCCGATCTACGTGTAAGCGAGGGACCACAACAACAAGTTGGGTTCCTTGTAGTCCTCCTTCGCCCAAATTGCACGGCCGGAGCAGCAAATGGCAACAACAACTTGAGAGATAAAAATGTACCCATAATTGGCCATTTTCAGAAAGCCTCACCAAGTCAAGAGTTGCGTGTGCTGCAGCAAGCGGGCTAGTAAAGAAAACCTGTCCTGGGTTATACATTGCATGTAATATTCGCCTTCTTGAATGGACCCAACGATGCTGACTGTATGGAAAATTCCTTGCGCTAGAGCAACGTCCAAAAGACCCTTGAGGCAAAGGCTGTGCAGAGCCATTTCAAGTCGCCGAGCTGATGCACTGCTCTTGACAGCTTCCCTAGTGGGCTACACAAACATATGCGTGAATGGAAGGAGATTCCTCTCCTGAGTCCTTTTAAAGGCAAAACTGGAATTGCACGATAGGTTGGAGCAGAAGCAAAAAGCCAGAACGGCGAAAGCAACAGGTGCAGGCCTACCTCCATGATGGTGGTCATGCTGATGAGATCTGATGGGTAGAGGAGAGCAGCTAACCAGAAGTTCTCGAACTTCTCTTCTTCATTCCCAACACCGATTAATCACCGCAGTGGAAGGGGGGAAAAAGTGTTCTAGAACACGCATGCGCTCACGCAGAAAAAGTCACACTTCTCTCGGACAATCGTCTTTTGATCAATCGCTGCTGCTCTCTCAGCGCCGCCAAGGCCTTCGACGTCTTCGCCTCCTCCCCCGTTGTCTTCCTCCGCATGAGGCTTTGGGCAATCAACTACCTGTTGAAGTGTCTCTCTCTCTCTCGATTGCGTGTGTGCGTGCGTGCTTGGGTGCGCGCGCATGTTCCTTTACGTTGCAATACATACGCGCTTGCTGCTGGTGCCGCTGGTGCCGCTGGTGCCGCTGGTGCCGCTGGTGCTGCTACAGCTTCAATCACGCAAAGCGAAGAATGAGCGCGCGCGCTCCGATGGTTCCGAACGGACCATCGGCGAGTGAAACGCGGGCAGCCGCGTCTGCATCGGCAGCAGCAAGGCGGACGGCTGGAGGGACCCCGAGCTGCTGCTGCTACTACGTACGTACGTCCCTACGTACGTCCCTACGTACGTGTATTTACTACTACGGCTATTGTAACGTAGCTACGCTACGATTATAGGCGGCGTCACCGCTCCCAAAAACCATTCTTCTGGGCAATAATAGCGTCCGCGGTGATTTCAACGCAGGAAAACAACGAAATGTCAAGTCTTTTAGGGGAAAGGAGAATTAGGAGGTGGGGGACTGGGGAGGGAGATTCGTGTTATGTACCGTACTGAAGCCCTCGAAGCTGTACTTGTTATTAGTACGGTCTGAAAAGGAAGAACTCACGACACGCAATGTTTCCCTCTTCAGAACACGATCACCTCGCTGTTCGCTGTGCACGATGAAGTGCGTACGTACAGTTAGTGCACAGCACAGTACAGTGCAGCGCCTTCGCTTCAGGGAGACCTCATGTCTATTCAAGACTTCCCCACGTCTAGACATCCCTCATGCTGCAATTTTTTCCCCCTGTGTTTCTCTAGTCTTCCTATTCGCTTGTCTTTCCCACACACTCACACTCATACTACAGACAAGCATGCTCACCCGCGCTCAGACACCGCTGACTCTCCCACCGCAGACCAAGCCAAGAAGAAGTGTAACCTCTGCAACCACGATATCCTGTGTGAGAGACCTGCGATTATTTTTCCAGGGAGAGAGAAAGAAGATTGATCCAACGTTCTTTTTCTCCTTCTCCTTCTCCTTCCCGCAAAGTGGTAGTGGTGGTGGTGGTGGGGCGGCGGCGGCGGCGGTGGCGGCCGCGGCCGCGGCGGCACATTTTTTGTTGTGCGTGTGCGGCAATCAGCCACTTACCGCCTTCTACCCTCTCCAAAAAGAGAAAAATGGATCCCCATGTAATAAAAAGAGGGGGACTTCCTTGCAACCCCCGCCTTCCCCCCTTGTCTGACGTACGTGTACTACTACACATGTGCGTAGTAGAAGTCTACACACTGGTGGCTGCTACGTATGGGAAGGCATTTTCAACCTGCCACACAGGATATTGATTGGCATGCGTGCATGAAATGCCCTTGATGTGGCAGACAGGCACTCTCTGCTCTCTTACAGCCGTCATTACTACCGCTGCTACAGTTTGGATGTATGTGCCAGTTTTGAGAAAACACATTGCGCTGCGTAGTGCACGTGCTCGTATGTGTCACGCTGCTTCCACTCGTACGTGCGTGCATACTCATATGTGTATGCTCATGTACACGAATGCCTGCTACGGAGAAGCTACTCGTTCAAGCACGTATGGCTGCCGTGTTGCACGCACACTAATTCAACAGCATTGAGCGGTGCATGTGCCCATAGACACGTCTACTACCCATTGTTCGCATGAGCAACCACGTATGAACAGTGGAGATAAAAGAAGAAGAAAAGGCCTCCTCTCCAAACTAACAAATGGACGTCGAAAGGCAAAAACTAATTGAAAAATGCACGAAGCCTCACGCGCCGCACAGATTTGAGAGGGGCAGCAAGCAGACAATAATTGATTCGGCTTTGCGCTCTCTCTCTCTCTCTCTCTCTGACCAATTATTATCTTGGCCCGACAGACAGACTGACCCTCCCTTACTCCTCTGGTACACGACCTTAATGGGCGTCGCATGGGCTGAGCTCAAAGGGAAGGACACCCATTTTACGTGGAATCGATTAAGGGTTCCTGCGGCTGAGGAGGGATAAAATTGTGTCTTTACGCTAGCTCAGAGAAGCCTTGTCACGGTTAACGTCTAACAATGTGGTGCACGCACGCAGACACGCATTTCTCCTTGGCTGGATCCTCTCGCCCAATGATTGAAAACTGGCCGCTTAAAAGGTAAATCGAGCGTATGAAGAGAGGGCATGTCCATTTAGGTACTGCTATCATGCAGCCCTTTTCCTTCATCTTTCCTTGTCCAATTCGACGTCTGGACTTAGGCCCTGAAATGCCAATGGGTAAACTAAGTATATCGAGCAAAACCAAACAATGGCGAGTGCCTCCAAAGTCGGAGTCACGATGCAGAGGATTGACTTGCCGGTTGTCTTCGTAGTTTTCTGCGACGTCGTCATGGCAGTCACAAGAAGAAAAAAAATGAGAAAGACCAGTTTGTCACTCATTATCTTCCATCCATCCAGAGGAGCTCGTACATTGGACTCGTATGAGACAGACAAACGTCCGTGGAACTGACGTTTGATTCCAGAGAGGCTGCAGAAGCATTCACGCACTCACTGGCTGTCGGGACGAACATGAGAACTAAGTAGCCTGAATGCAGCTCTCTTAACTACGATAATAATGACACCACTTAAGAGCAGAGAGGGGTGGCGTGAGTCACAAGCTGGTGCTACGAGTTACGACGACCACTGCAAGGCAGAGTAATTTCGAGCGGCAGTTTTTCCGCTTAATTACCTCTCTTGTCTCGCCTGGCGCAAAGATTTCTGCAAGTCCTTTTTTTTTCGCCTGCCTCCTAAAACTCTCTACGAACGCAAGAGCAGCGCTTAATCTTAACGTCTCTAAAGTCGATTTCTTTCGCAGTCGCAGAGCGACAGACCACTTTTTCCATCATTCTGGAGATATTTATTTTCACGGGGTGTCGTCGTGCACAAGCTCTCTCGCTCTCTCTCACACACCCGCGCGCGCGCGCACGCACGCACGCACGCACGCGCAGACCAATGCAGTGCACGAGGAGTAACAGCATCGAAACGATGAATGGTCATTTGAGCTGCTACCGTGCTAACGAGCTACAAGATTAGCCTGTCTGCCTTCTTACTGCAGTGCTGCAAGAAGGAGAGGAGCGTCGTCGTCGTCGTCAGCGCGAGCATGACCTAGATCTCCTACTGCCCAGTTTCTGGTTACGCACACGCTCACGTACGATGTCTTCTGGCTGCTACACACTGACCAACTCACACTCACTCACACACATTCAAGTTTGGCCGAAAAGGCTGAATAACCGTGTAAGGAAGAAAGAAGGGGGTAGGTTAAGCAGAAGGAAATACTGGTTGGCTTCGTTTGTCCCATCTTTACGACTTGGTGAATTGACGCGAGCACAAAAAGCTTCCAAAGGTGGAGTGAAACTATGAAGTTATCACGTAGATAAAGGCTTCAAAGTACAAGTAGAAGTTAAAGGGGCAAATCCTGGCACATTCTTTCGAGAAGGTGCATGACGCAGTACTGTGAGGTATTTTCTCCTTTCAATCAGACAATTAACGCAGCTCACCCTCTTCTTTCTATAGTGCGCTGCTTAAGGTTCGTTAAAGAAGAGCGTATTATCAAAAGATTACTATATTGTGCCCAAAGATTGCCAGATCACCCTGAAAAAGCTCCACACCACCGGCTACTCTTTTCGTGGCCTTTACAGTACTATCTTTGACGCATCACTCGCCGTGCTTTGGTTGTACCCGTTGGAAATCTCTGAACGGATCTACCGCACAAGTGACCGAAGCTGGTGAGCATCTTGGCAGAAAGCATTTTTTCATGTTCAAGGCTGCAAACCTTGGCTAAACGCATCGAGTCCTTCTCACTTTTCTGTGGCCAGAAATGTGGAAAAATGATGCAAACTGGTTTGCACGACAAACAAAGATGCACCTCACGTGGCTGAAGTTCGTGTCCTGAGTCTAGAGACTAGTTCATGCTAAAGAATATCCACGCAGCAATGACAGGTGGCAATGGGGTTCATTGGACTATAGGACAGCATTAAGTTGTGCGGAGTCTATGGAGAGTGATGGTGCAATCTAAGTGTGCAATATGGTAATTCACTTGGTGTGCCACACGTTCAGGATGCACTTTGTAAAAAATGACCATAGCTAACAGCATTCACCTCCCCCTGCAATCACGTCGTCAGAAGGATCCAGAGAGTTGCATGCACTACGTAGGCGCCGTGCGTGCGTGTGTGGAATGTAGCCATACGTATACAACTCGGCCAATACTTCCATGCGTTGCATATCTTTAGGTTACCGAACTTTTTGGCCACTCGGCATCGGCCATCTCCTGTGCTCTTAATATATTGGCTGTAAGCCATTGCAAAGCATCAATGCATTCTATCCGTCTATTGAGACATCCATTATTGACAACTCACGGACCATAACTAGTAAATCAATAATGCCTTCAAGATTCCTTTCAGCCTCACGTACGGACGGACGTTCAAAGTACGTACGGAGAAAGAGAATCCTCCAAGGGCAGCAATGAGGTTTGAGTTCCCCCCCAGGACGTTGTAGGACGAGAGCTCAGTGGTGCCCACGCTGTACTCAACGAATTCTCCGTTCCCTCCCTTGCTGCTAGAGGCTAACTGGGATATACCTCTCCTCCTTCCTTTGTCAGCAACAGCTTTGTGGGAGTAAAAGGAGAAGAATGTACCTGCTACTCCAGCCGCGCCGGCGGCTGCGCCAGCGGCAGCGGCTGCAGCCAGACGCACAAGATGGGTTTGTTGGGTGTCCGTCGGAGCAAACGCCGGCGCCTCAAGCCAACTAGGATCCCTCCACTGGAGGCGAATAGAGATGACGAAGGAAGTTGCTCTTGCTGGCCCGCTTTCCATTAACGACCACCTTGCCTAGTCGAGCTCGTCTCGAGCCATAAATATGAGCTACTCATCCTTAGACAGCAGACGATAACAATTGAAGAAACGACAAAAAGAGGACGACTGCAAATACAGATGTGGAACTTTTTGGGTAGTGGGTTTCTGCTGTACCTTACGGCCATAAGGGTGGGTGTGGATGGGGACTGTTACATTTCGGTACCTTCATCGTACACGTCCTCTCTCTAAGCACAGAGTTATGGGTTTATGGCAACAGTTCTCTGGAACGCATGTAGAGGAGGCTCGTGCTGGTGCTTGGTTATCATTTTGCAATCATGGCGTGATAAGTAAAAATTGCGAATGAGGGATGGCGAAGGGAATCGCGGCGTTCATTAGGAGTTGTGATCTGAACGATATTCCATGATCGATGTATTCAGTGGCTGCACTGACCGCACGCTTCGTCGGGGTGGCTGACGCAAAATATAGTAGCTCGACTGCGTAAGGTTCAGTTGTTTGTGTTTACCCCAGGTGAGGTACCCGGCACACCGGCCACAGGTGGAGCAGGGCCGACGGGCCTCGGCCTCTTAACATTAAGGTTAATGAAAATGATATTCGGTCTCACCTCTTCCTTGCTGGTGGTGTCTCTGTTCTCCATTTGCATCTGCTGCTGCTGCAGCTTGGCCTGCTGCACCATGGCGGCGGCCATGGATGTCACAACCTCGATAGGAGTCACACAACCGTTTTCACCCACCAGTTGCAACTGCAGCAAGGCCTGTGGCGGCTGCGGCTGTTGCTTCGCGGCCGCAGCGACAGCCGCGGCGTGCCTGGCAGCCGCAGCCGCTGCGGTTACAGCCGCCAGGGCACGTTGTTGTTGCTGCGGCGGGGTTCCCGATACCACCACGTCGACATAGTCCGAGTCCGGCGTGGTCGTGCGTTGATTGGTGTTGCTATTGGAGGGCGAGCTAGCCGCAGAGTTGAGTGGACTGCTTTCAGACATGGTGTTCAGTGTGTATCACCATCTGAAATGGACCGTGCAAACAGTACGAATGCGCATTTTCTTCCCAAGAATCACTCACAGTAATATATATCCTACACTTCGTTGAGATCTCCACTAGGCTGGTCAGCTGCCTCCGAGCCCCAGAACGTCCAAAATGTGGTGACTGCGTCGGCTCATTCTTTCCAGTAGAGGTGGCTGCTGGAGCAGGAGAAGAAGACGGGTTGTGGAGAGCAACAGGAGACGACGACGAGGAGGAGGAGAGCCAGTTTTTGGTCGGCGCGTCTCGCCTCCTGCGTTTCTGTCGCCGCGGGGGCTTGGGACGCGTGGGCAGAGAACCACTTGACTCTCCTCAGACCTGTGCTGCTGCTCCAATGCAAAAGGTTCCTCTCTCCCACTGCCCGGAGTGCCCACTAGCTCGTTCTGTAGGGCCACTGAGAGGGGCAGCGAGAGAACGAGAGGGAAGAGATAGACTGACCGGTGCCCAAAGTTCACGTGCTTTTCTTTCCCCTTACGTACATGTGTGCTTGTGACCGTTCTCGGGGTGGACAGGTAGATAATTGGAATTCTGAGTGAGTGCGCGCGCTCTCCTGGAAGAAGGGCGAGGGCAGTCGGAGGATAAGCGAAGTAACGACGGGGATGACGGGTTTATAAGAAATAAGTTGGGCAGACATCAGCAGATCGAGGCCTTTTTTATACGCACACCAGCAGATGCTAACGTTGCTTGGCCGGCAGGAGCGAGGGAGAAAGGGCGAACGTGGTACGTACCAAACAGGAATTTTGCGTAGGCAGCCAGCCGTATTACGAAGTACAGTGCAGTAAGCCCTAGAAATGAGGCACAGTAGAAATTCGATTTATTGGCTTCAGAAGGATGTACGTAGGTATGTACATGAGTGGAGGAATCTTCAGTGTCAGAACTTACGAGAGTTGTACATACTGTACTTCATAATGTGTAGCAATGTCAGAGTCACCCACCCTGCAACTATCTAACACGTAGTTCAAGAAAACGCACGAGTCCATGCAAGTAGGCATTATCGCTAACTCTATCAGTCGTTGCTCAGAGGCAGACAGACTGCGGATGCAGCAGTTGTTTTCGGGGGCCAGGAGACTTTGGAACAAAGCAATTTCTCACTTTGCTTTATGCCACTGATCCACCGCATCCATTGATCACCAGTTCTGGAAGTGCATGTAACAATCGACTTTTCTGCCCAACTACGTGTAATTCTATTGCATAAGAACAACATACTACATTGGAGCATTGGGAGTGCCAATGCGACAAGTGGCTGAGCATCTAGCTAACAAGAGTAGTATATGAGGGCTTAAGGAGAGTAGTTCAGCCCCTACTATGCGTATGGAAGTCTAACTGTATGTACAGGATGTGCTCATCAACTGACGTGTTCTTTGTACATACCTGTATGTGCGTACTCGAAGATGTTTGGATGTATCAGCAAAGACGGAAAATTCCGAGCGTCAATGCATGTCTACAACACTTCTTTGTAATATATGCATATTGCAGAACGTATTATACCGTATGGAGAGTGGAAGGATGAAGGACAACAATTAGAACATTGTTGTCGTCAACCCCTTCCTCCTCATTCTTGGCTGTCGTAATTTTATTAGAACTGTATCCAATTGGGGTTGGCCTGCTTCGCCGGCGGGGCGGCCAATCGCGGCCGGTGCACTTGTATCCCGGCGGCTGCCACCGCATCGGTCATAGCTGACGGAGGGGGCAAGACGGTGCCAGTAGCTGGTGAGCGGCTTCTTTCGCGGCTGCCGCTTTTTCTCGGGATGTTGATGCTGACCTTGATGGTTTCTCCTTCCTTGAGTGCCAGGTCCAACTTTTCACCTGTTCCCTCCGTTTCTTCTCGCTGGATCTGTTCCTCCACCTTGAGCGACTTGAAGTGGTCCTGGAGAGCCACGTTGAGGTCAAAGCTGTCAGAGCGGTCGGCGAAACCAAGCCCCAGGTGTGCTGTGCGTCCTCCATCGTCCCGAACTCTGATCACAAAGTACCTGTATGGAGGAAATGTTGTACAGTACGTGCGTAGAGGACCTAATGAATATTTTGAGCTCATTGAATTGTCACTGTGACAAGATATGAAAGTGCGCCTTCATCGATGTCAGACCAATACGTAAGCAGCAGTTACTTTGATGAACTCAATCACTATTCTTTCCACACAGGAACAGGAATTTTGATGAGTTTTTCTACCCCAGTGGCCACTTGACTGAATGAAATTTTTACCTTGAACTGTCACTGACAGTCTCCACGGCAGACCCCGGGTACGCATCGACGGGACACTGTGCGTACAACTTGTTGCCGACCCCCTTTTCTTCCAGCCGGATGATGCACTCCTTGCCGCCGGTGCCACTGGACACGAGCCTTAGTCTGCCACACCACTCAGGCTTGTCCAACTGCCAGGAATTGGCCTTCCAGCCGCTGGTGCCCGTTTGTCCGGCCGGGATTTTAAACACGAACGACTCCTGCTTCACCAGAAGCGTCTTCTCCATGACGACTTCGGACATGTTTCTTTGTACAGCTAGTGTTGCTGTTGCCCTCTCTTTCACGTGACCTCCTTCTTCCCTTTGCATCGATTCACTGTTGGTCGTGGTTGGCAGGGCGACTTTCTCATAAGTGCCAAACCATTCACGGAAGTAACAGACGCATTTTAGAGGAGGTTCTCGAAACATTCTCTCGCGGAATCACGTAACCTACCTATGCTGCTTCCGTCGAATACTGCTTCTGTGCATAAGGATGGGTGTGTGTGCGTGTGTCCGGTTGACTGCGTACATGTATGTGCGTTATTCCTTTTTAAAAACTATGCATAATGATGTAAAAATACATTATAATGTCATGATTGATCGATTGAATGATGTATCGGGCGCTGAAATGGCATGCTCGGCAGGTTTGTTTCGGCAGAAAATAGCTGTTTCGGTAAGTAGCATGTACACCCATGCAGCCAATAGTGTCCGAATCGACTGAAGGAGACTGCTGGTGAACAGAGACCGAAAAGGGTCGGCCGGGCTGCAGCAAATTCACCCGGAGAGTCGACCCAGTCAGAGTGGTAATGCATGCAACGAACCAAAGGTTACATTCTGCATATCCATATCTATTGTAGCTACTGTACAGTCATTGCTCATTATGAAGAATTTACGGGGTCACGGACGCTCCACTCACCGGGATTTGACCGGAGCAAACGCTGGAACCTTCTTCCTTTTACATGCTAAATCATTCTAACTTTCACAGCGATAGTCGTACGTGCTACAAAGGTGACACAATGTCACATAATCGTTCGCCACACGGAGGCATAGAAAAAAGTCAGACAGTGTATGCGCGCACATTTCGTATGTGGATTCACCTGCTATAATTTCCTCTTGCATGCGCGTTTGATGAACAGTGAAGGGCCAAAGGTCCAGCTTGCTACAGGCTCATGTGCACGGACATAACGCACGCTCGCACGCACACGTAAAAGTACCTACTGCGTGGACGCTAAAGCTGCGTCAGTGTACTATATCTTTGGTGACTACCAACCTGCAGGACGATAACTAGACTGAATAAATCTCGCATGCGTAACGACGACGACACTCGAAGCGGAAGAAAGAAGCGTGACAGTCAAATTTTCTCCGTCGACTGGCCAACATTGTGAATTAAGTCTAAGTTGCGTTGCGATGATGAAACAAAGTGCTGAAGTGACATAATGGTACTTTCAAGCAAGTGACAATCGGTGAGAGATCGACCCCTCTAGCTACTCATATGAGAGACGTGGGCGATGGTAGAATTTAGGGCAAACTGGACCTGAAGAGAATCATCAATCAGCAAAGACAGAGGCTATGACCCTCTGCTACCATGTCAAGTGTGTTGGATCGTCACATTATCTTCGAGGATCCCCACGGTGGTGATAATAACCATGGCAGCGGACTCATCGACGATGGCAGTGACGGTGACGACGACGACGACGACGCTCGTGTGTCGAGGCTCTTTTACCTCCAGCTCTACTCAAGTGTGCTGAAGGCAGAAAGAGAGGCTGAAAGGCTGAGGAGAGAGCAGAGGAAGAAGAACAAGCGCAAGAAGATTGCGCCGGCGTCACTGCCGAAGCTGGTGAAGAGTTTATCCTGGGTAGACGTCACCAGATTGATGGGGGGCGACAGCAATAAGAAGAGGAGGAGGGACGGAGTCTCGATGACTTCGGCCACAGACATGGACGTGGAGCAGCAGCTCACACAGACCTTGCCAGTTCAAGGCGGAGGCAAAAAAGTGAGCAGAATACAGGTGAGTTTACTCAGTGTTCGTCGTCGCGTTATGCACTCAGATGTACCGTACGCTTGCACGTGTGCACTACGAAGAAAATTGGACGAATTTCGCTCATGGTTTGCACATTTCGTCTGGGAAAGGTACAATTTTGTCATCATTTGTCACGAGCAGAATGATATGTTACTGCACTCATAACTTTGAAGTATACAAACCGCTCCTGAAATTGTCTCTTTCTTTCGTAGGTTCGACGGATCGAGCCGGTGCTGAACACACGCATGAAGACGCTGTCCTCCACGTCCAACGGCATCAACAGCGCCTCCAATTTTTCTCTCCACTACCGCCACCCCTCCGACCAAGTCATCGTTCACAAGTCTCGGTCGTGCAGTCCCCGACTGCTGCTACGAAGCAACGTGTGTCTTGGGGTCACGGTCGTCTCAATCGCTCTCATTTTCTTCATGATTTTTAACTGGCCATCTACTGAGGATTCGTTTTATGAAGTAGCCCGACTGGCTGTCGACCCTTCTCCAGGGGATCGGCCGCGGATCGCCCTCTGCCTGGCCGTGCCCTTCTCTGCAGCTAAGTTGCGGGAGTTCAGCGTCAGTCCCAGGTTGGCCTCGTTTCTCCTTTACTCGCTTTCACCGTTCCATCCGAAGAGAGACATCCTCGACGACCAAGACTTGCTGGAAAAGTTGACGGAGGAGTATCGAGACCTCCTCGCTCGTTTCGCCGCCAGCCGCCGGATACGTAAGTCAGGTCCCGTTGGCAGGGGTGGATTCGCTGGCGTTCGCCGCCTTTTACGAGCACTCTCGCCGCGCTGCTCAGACATTGTATCAGCGTGCCGCGTAGGAGATGCCGGCTTCGCGCGCGTCAGCGGCCGCTATGGTGGCTTACTGCGCGGCGACGCTTGCTGTCGCGCCATCTTTTCCCGTGTAGAGCTTGGTCTCCGAGGTTTGTGCTTGGTCGCTCCGGACGTGTCGAGGCTGACGACAGCGCCCGGCGAGTTTCCAGTGACAGATCCGGGGTCCTCTGCGCACCTGACCGTGTTACTGAATGCAAGTGCCGCTTCTGAAGTTAACGTGGACTCCAGGGTGGCACCTTGGGCAGCGGAGAGTGGCGTCACTGTGGCATTGGCCAACCAAGAGGACGGTTTCGCATACAGGGTAGGTAAAAATGAGCAACCCTTAGTGCAATCTGATAAGGAAAAAAAGTCTGGGCGGTTTATAAGGTTCAAGATAGATACGTGTTTTCGAGCTTTGGTACTCGTACGACCACGATACACTAAGGATGGTAGGTATATGTTACTAATTATGACCAGTAGAGGTTATTGACTCCAGCTGTCTCAGCATCATTCCTGGCAAAGTTTGAGCTACGGGACGTTACCGTAGGTGGTAGAAGACGGTGGGGGTGGGTGAGTTGTGGCAGCTGCCAACCACGCTGTTGTGGGTTCTTTAGAGCCGCAGCAGAGCTCCTTGCTTCTTATCGCACGTATGATAAAAGTGCAATTACGTGTTGATAACCTCTATGCAAATTATTTAGGACCTTGACAGGGACATCCCGATCCCTGCAGGCCAAACGGTGTCGCTGTCTGTGCGAAAGCGCGTCCTCGATGCCTCCCTACCATGGTCGAGACTACTAAGCAGCGGATGCGCCTCAGCAGCAGCCACAAAGTCTGCGGCTTCAGCGCAATGTCGGGGGGCCGCTTTGCAAGCCATCGCAGAGAAGTCTGTCAATTGCTCGCTGCCTTTGCCTCGCTCTGACCGGTCGTTGCGTGCCTGTGGGCCGTTGGAGGCGCTGGCGCTGGCCTACGTGTTGCGAGAGCAAGGATCCCTCGTCTCCACAGACCCAAAGCTCATGGACGCGTTCGAGGAGAGCCTGAACGAACGGTGCCCACCGGAAGATGACTGCCGGAAAACTGAATTCGTATCAGATACTGTCAGGTACAAGACGTATGCAAGATAGATGCCGTCGCTGTAGGCATCGCTGATGTCTTTGCTTTGTCGTCAGGTTCTTCAATGGCATCTCCAATAGCGTGACGTTCGGCGTGAGTGATCCGTCGACGGTGTCCGTCCTGGACATTAGTTACCGTGCACCACAGGGGCGAGACCTGGTCGAGGTTGCGAGATACCGTTCCGGAGTGATAGCAATGCTCTACAGACTAGGCAGTCTCTGTGGAATAGGGATGGTGCTCCTGTGCGCGTGCGTAGCTGCCAAGAGGGCCTGCGCGAGGAGGAAAGGGCTCCTCTTCAGGAGGAGGCTGGACTACAGCGACAGAGTGAGCAACCTCAGTATGAACTGAATGAGCGCACCATCTCGGAGAGATACGAGAAAATACTCAGTTGCCTACTAGTGTGTTGAGTACCCTTTGTGCATCGAACAATGCACTCGAACAATGTACACTTGTATAGTATCATGTGTTTTACATTGGTCACTGTGCACGCGCTTCATTCCTGTAGTTATGTAAAGAGTCAGAATTACAACAATATCTTAGGTACCTTGTTTACTTAGATGAGTATTGAGAATTTATGACAATTCCCGATGATATGATAATACACCCGACAAACATTACACACGACAAACATTACACACGACAAGCGTAGAATTTCTTTACTCCATGAAATTAATAGTTATGCTCAAACTCGGAGATAACGAAGCGCAAACGCATTTTTAGAGCACGTTCCGTGAAGTCGAACGCAGTTCCTTGATCTTTATTTTTGGTTGGCTTTATCATGGAATGGTGGTCGTTTTGTCTTCTGGCCATGGGGGTGTCTGGTGCAATTGTAGGCACCAGCATTGTGGTCCTATTCCCCGTCACGTTCGATGCAGTATTCAACAGCGTGAGCATTGCTAAAGCTTTTAACTCGTTTACTCTTCTTATACGGACTAATGTGTCAGTTGATGCACGTGTATCCTGGATCACTGAGCTACCTCATCTGGAAGGATCTCCCAATACCGATGTACATGCGCATCTATTACTGGAATGTGACGAACTATCAGGATATCCTTGATAGAAAGCCGGGTGTCAAGCCCAAGGTGGAGGAGATAGGTCCATACGTATTTGAGGAGCATCACGTGAAGGTACTCGCGTAAATAGGACTGCGTGATTGGTACTTGGTTGGAACCTGCAATGCAACGCTACAGGTGAATGAGACATGGGACAACGAGACTGTGACGTTTTACCAGGTGAAGACTTGGAAGTTTCTGGAAGAAGAGTCTGTAGGGTCACTTGAAGATGAAATCATCAACGTAAATATTATTGCTCTAGTAAGTGCACGTGACGATATCACATATGCTGGCTCCGTTTCAAAATAAGTGAGCCGTTTGGAACTAAAGCTTTGATTATTGGCAGATTATAATAATTCTACAAGCTGTTTCGCTGAAAGGATTTCTGGTGTCGACTTTATGATCTGGTGGTTGAGCAGCATCAGAAATGCTCGAGGTCATGAAGTTAAGAGCCGACAAAGTTGTTTATTTTAAGGTGAGATCAAAATCACACCTGCTGTGACTACAGCACTTCAGTTTTTGAGCTGCAGTTGAAGGATGTCGGTCAAGGAATATAACAAAGCCCAACCTATCTAACCAAATGTCTTTTGAGACCTTGCAAGTCCTGCTGGAGAGAGACCAGATGGTCAATCAATACGGTTCTATGACCATGATCAGTACTCCAGAGTAGACCATCTTAGCCAGTCAGGGTCCTGATATGGGACTGATTTTCTACTACATTTGTCCAACTACATTCCTAAAGATACTCAAAACATTCTTGTACCTCAATCAGCCAAACAGATGCATTCTCCTCAAATGGCTCACTTAGTTTGGAAAAACTGAAATGGGGTCATGGCTCACTTATTTTGAAACGGAGGGAGTACATTAAGAATATTTTTTGTTCGTGTGGAGTTCTTGACCTGAGGATAATCTTTCTTTGTACAACTATTCTAGGCTGCTTCTGAATATGCCCGCTACCGAGATCAGTTCTATACGGAGACTTTGAACAACCTGCTGGTGGACAACGGAGCCAAATTGTTCTTGCGCGCAACCGTACGAGAACTCACATTCGAAGGGGTCGAGGACGAAATCTTGGCCGTCGTAGATGAGTTCCCGCCAAATATCAACCTACCCATCCCTTACGACAAGTTCGGATGGTTCTATACGGTAAAGTAAATCAAGGGAAATTTAACTTTCCTAGGTGTCTGGTAACCCCATCAGGGTTGACAATGTAGCCTAAAATAGTAGGAATAAACTTACTGCTATGAGAGATGCTGCAAAAATGAAGAGTTACAAACTACAGAAACTTTTACGTCGTATGTTGACTTCTTGTCAAGCTATAACAGTTAACTTCACGTGTACTGCACACTGGTACGAGCAGAATGGTGAAAGCACTTGATCTTTTCAACTTAGCGCAATGACTCCGCTTATTACGACGGTGAGTTCACAATGTATACTGGGGTCGACGACATCATGGACGTGGGCCAGATCTACAAGTGGCGCGGGGAGGAGCGCATCCCCGACAGGATCTACACCGGATATTGCGCCGAACTCAACGGATCAGCAGGAGAATTCTTCCCTCCTAAGAGGGACAAGACCTACGTAGACTTTTTCACACCTGATTTATGCAGGTCCACCTGATGAGTTCTTAATCATTGATCAGCACCCATTGCTCACGTCCGCCTTCCAATCTCAGGTCCATCCGCTTCAGCTACGCGTCCGAGAAGTCGGTAAGCGGAGTGCCTGGCTTCAACTACCAACTAGATGATGTCTTCTTGTCCAACGCTTCCCTGATGGCCGACAACGCCTGCTTCAACCCGTTCCCCGCTTTTGACTTTTGGCTGCCCAACGGCCTGCTCAACGTGTCAGCGTGCAAATTTGACGCTCCGGCCTACATCTCCTTCCCACACTTTTACCGCGCCGACCCGGCGCTCCGGGAGGCCTTTGAGGAAGGCTCTTTTATGCCAGACGATGCAAAGTAGGTTGCACACTGCAGGGCGTACAACATATACAGCGTGAGTCATAAATATGTCTGATTGGAGAAACATGGAGAAGAAGGTTAGAAGGGCCAAGGCACGGTCTAAGTGGAGGCAGCCGTGGAGGACACGAGGGGAGGCGTGCGAAGCATGGATGTCAGAAGAAGAATGAGGTCTTGTAGGAAAGACAGCATCAGACTTTCTTTGCCTCGCGCTGTTGATGATGACCCAATCCTGCACTTAGAAAGCATGAAATTCGTTTTGTGTGTGAAACACAGCTAACTGATTGACAGGCACAGCAACGGGATCAGTCTGGAACCTGGCACAGGCGTCCCCCTAGAGGTGAAGGTCAGGATGCAGATCAACACACTGCTCAGACCGCTGGAAGTCATGGCTGAAGATGACATCAGCGTCGTCAAAATAGAGTAAGAACGAGGAGGCCATGAACGTCCAAGCAGAATAATTGTTCATATGATACTTCCCAGCATGTTCGAGGGATTCGCCCCTACCGTGTACCCTCTGATCTGGTTCGAGACTTCCACTGAGCTCGATGACGAATTGGCCAAGTACATGAGACTGGTGGTTAGGCTGGACGCCGGGGTGTCAGGCGCTGGCTGGACTCTGATGGCTCTAGGATTAGTCCTCGTGGCCCTTGGGATCTTTTTCGCCGTGAGGTATTGCAAGAGGAAGAAAATGGAAAAGTTGAGAGCCTCGTCTCAAGATGAGAAGAGCTCCTTAGTCGTGGAAGAAACGTGACGCTGAATCCTAAGCAGATAGATGTCATTTCTGTTTTCAATGCTACTTGAGATAAAGAGTAACAGGCGAGTAACCTTCCTTCATCCTGCGAGAGATCATGGTGCCCATGTGGGGAGGATGTCAGAAATGCATATGTTTTGTTACGCGAGCTGTAGACACCACAGGGAGTCACATTATTTACAGTTACACAGGACCGTAATTTCGAATCTTCTCACAGCATCTGCTTAAATAATAGCGTCGAGTACAATCCACAAATATCCCAAGAGACATGTTTAGTACAGACTTTCTGCGGTTTTCTCAGGCCTTGGAATCCGGGTGCTCCTCCGGGAGGAACCAGTTCTTCCATGGCTTGTTCTTATAGCGAGTCTTGCGATTTTGAGTTTTCCTCGTGAACTTTCTTAGCACGAAGCTGCACGTCAAGCACTTTAAGGTCTTTTGACCTTCAAAGCGCAAATGAAGAATGCTCCAGCCTAGAGCAGGGTGTTCACACAGGGTGTATGCGACACAATTTAGTCAGCCTTCGATATAGTCTGTTTTTCCGTTCGCTGTTACGAGGGTAAGGCCAAACTGGCCCAACAAACTGTAGTAATTTAATAGTTAGTGAAAAGCCATAATACCATTTCTTAAAGAAATGCGTAATGTCAAGACAAAAATAGATTTCTGTCAACAAAAAAATCCTGCTCATCTGGCAACAACCGTGGTTTCGGTCAGAAGACGTGTTCACAATCATTTAAAAGAAAAAAGTTAGTGAACTCCTCAATATTATTTGACTCAAGTGGAGGCTTCTGTTTGTGATCTGCACTGGATGAAGGGTATATTAGCAGTGAATCTTCCTACGAAGCCTGGAAAATTTGCCCATGTCAGAGTTGACTACATCGGAGGTCGGCTGTGCTTTGTAGCACTGCGTCTTCTGCTCCAAAATCGACTGTAATTTAGAGCACATTTTAATTCGTCCATACAGTACACTTACAACAGACCAGTGTACAATACATAAAGATTTTTACGGATTAGTGTACGCAATGCCCATGCACATGAGTGTATGTGTCGCCTGAACGAAGCCCTGTCACCCTTTGAAGTTCTAAGGTACGTGCACGCTGTACATGTACGTGCAGTAAAAAGGGTAAGAGACTCGCACTCAATAGCAGAAGATCAGGAAAGAAAAATGCGACCCCACATCGCAAGTTGCTCGCAAAGCTCGGTGCTCCTTCTCTCGGGTGTCTGAGTGACTAAACAGCAAAATCTAATCTGTCCACACTGACATAAGGGTGGCAATATTGTCAAGCAGGATCACTTAAGTGTTCACATTCACGTGCGGTTAGGCTATGAGGGCGATATTTCTTTAAAAAGACACTCGTTGACCGTGTGTCCGTTAGCGGCCCAAACATGCACGCGCATTACAATACAAGGTTTTCGTGTATACGCACGTGCATGCACACATAACACTGCTACACACGTACAAGCGTGGTGACTACCCCATGCAGGGGAAAATTTAGCCATCCCCCACCACCGAAGTGCTTCACCTCCTGCCTCGCACACACCCCCAAGCACGAGCACAGGCGAACCGAGAGAAATAGCAAGAAATATCTCAATCTTCTGCTACGCCAGCAGAGGTAGAGCAGAGTGACACCCACATCAGGGGAAACGAAGCTCAGAACTCGCTGTTGGACCCATGGCGAAACAAAAAAGCTAAGAGAAAAGAAAGGAATCCAGACATGAATGACCTCATGAATCGTGGTGTCTGCACCGGTACCACTGCTCGTAACAGCACGACTCATATGCACACACTAAACGTCCGCAGTTGCACCACGTGTCTTGCCATGCACAGCACTGCCAGTCCAGTTCCCCAGGACCAACGCAACGCGTCCCTCCTCCTCAAGTCGTCCGAGCTCTGAACGCCAGCATGAGTGTAACAATGCATAAAGAGCGCGCATCTATCTGGGATTAAGCCGCAGCAGGTGTAACATGAGGAAGTCTGTCTCTCTCCGACATCTAACATCCTCCTTCCGAGAGTTGTTCTGGGCTCGCTGCCAAGAAAGTGGGGGTGAGGAGGGAGGAGGGTGGGGCGCGCTTCGAACGGGACCAATCACATCTGCGTCCGGCATCTTATTGGCCCACGCTGAGGAAAAAAAAAAGAAATGCCGTGAAGACGACTTCGCAGACGTTGGGAGGACGGAGAAAGCAAGAGATAGAGAGAAGATATCACTTGGTCCAGCGATACACAATTTCAGGTAAATTACTTCTACGCTTACTTATCAGCCTTTGAACGATATGAGCTTGTAACTGTGTTCAAACGCTCTCTGTTGACATGGGGCAGGGATGTACAGAAACATAGATTTCTATCCATTCCATCTTAACTGTACAACTTGAGTGAAGTGAGATAGCCAATTCACTCATCTCCAACCTGAACTTCAGTCCGTGTGACCTGACATAACCACACCGGAGTGGAGTGAAGCCAAGTAGGATGGTTGCCCTGAAACGCATCAACTAACGTGTGTCATGATTGAGACGTCTCCTTGCTCACACCTACGTACACGATGTCGTGACTGCGCTCGTACCATACACGCGCAGTTAGGCTGGGTCTCTACACTACCATTATGATGGCTATCAGGTCTGAAGGCGCTCCGGACCAGCTGCTCCGCTTAGATTTACTGCAGAGAAATGAGACACTAGGTTTTTTTTTTTTAGAGTCAGAACTTCGAATGCGTGCAGGCTATTTCTATGGCACGGATGCAGCATCAGCGCCGACTGAGCCAGAAAAGCATCAGATGACCTGCCCGATTTCAGTACAGCATTATCTATCTCACAAAGTTCTCCCCTATCAGTTTGACCTATCTGAGAATGTTTCGCTGCACGTAGGTAAACGTGAAATAAAAGCTTTTGCTCCCCATCTATCAGGGATTCCTGGCTGTCGGCGCGAGGCATGCATAATTGCTTTTTTCGCAGTGTGTTTTACACACGTCCACCATTAAAGAAAGAGGAGAAACATGGGTGAAAGCAGGGGTTGTGGTCAGGCTGAGGGTAACACTTTTTTTTTGGGTGTGTGTGTATCAAGGGGGACACAGGGCCTCATGCGTACACTGAGCTCGGTGCTCAGGGCCGCACATGCGCTCTTCACTGCCATGCACGTAATGTTAATACTCGGCCCCTCCGGGGAACCCTGCTTTCATCTTTGATAAGATATGGGGAGCTGCTAAGCCAGAAAGTTTGAGCAAGATACTGAACAGGACAAGGGAGACATTTGACCTCTTGCCAGAATTTGCACTTCTGACCGGCAAAAGTAGAAAGAAAGACATCTGCCTGGGAGGGGAAAAAAGAAAAGGCATTAGCAGGAATTCCATTTGCTCCCTTTCTTTTACACCGACCGACATCCATCGCGTCTTATCGTGTGCAAACAAGAAGTGGGATAAAAAAATGGAGAAACAACAAGGGTCAGCGCTCGATCACTACCAAATGAGTGCTCTCGTACATGTATATTATGCTTAGTCTTTAAATAATCCGTCTGGATCAAGCCATGGATTATTCCAGCAGTGAGGGAGGTTATTTGCTTAAGCGGGAAAAGGCAACATGCCAGGGTTAACGGCTAGCCCATGATTAAAGTTTTTTTCATTGTTGCAAACAAATCTTTCCTTACGTCATTATGAACGCAGCTTCATGTACCTTTGATATCTCTTAGGTCACCAATTTACCATGCTGCATCAACTATGCTTGGTGAATCCTCAAGGCAGAGACCAAAGAAGCACCAATTTTCTTCAACACCAACCTCGAGAGGTTCCATGTGAGACTTCTTCCATTGGGAATCAGCCGAGTATGGAGATTTCCAGACTATTCGCACTGACTGGATTGGAAACAGGCCTGCGAAGAAACCAGCAGGTTGACATAACCTCGTCGACCTCTACAGTTCCCTATGAAAGCAGTGAAGTTGACAATCATAGACTCGTGAAGAAGGTAACGCCTTCGGAGAAAGAACTGTGGTTAGGACCTCAAGATAGTAGTGATGTCAGAGCTCAGGTCAAGAGCAAGAATGCCAATAATGGAGCTAAGGGCAAGAAATACAGGTGCAGTATACGTACGGGGTTGGCCTTTATGATGGAGCAGGAGACGGTGCTCGTACCTCCACGGTGTGGTCCAGGCCGAGGGCGGCAGAACCACGCAGCTTTCTGAGGAAAAACCTTCACTTGGGGGATACATTTGAAATTTTGTAGGGAAACCTTTCAAACAGCTGGAGTCGTCATGCGCCAAAAAAATCTTGTAATCGATTATGAAAGCCAGCCCAGTACATATGCTTATTCACGATAATGCAGCGAAGACATAAAATGTTTCTGTTAGTACGAGATACCCATTACCCGAGAAGCCGCGACAGAAGAGAGCGGTGATTCAGGACATGGTGAGGCCCTTGAAGAGCTGGCTGCTGAGGCACAGGCACAACCCATACCCGACCAAGGCGGAGAAGATTGAGCTGGCGCTAGGGTCTAATATGACTCTGGTCCAGGTAAGGTTCTTAAAGAGGAAGCTGCTCGCTTAGTTACAGTGGTCGTTCAATCCTCATGTGAATGTGCGCACTTACAAAAAAAGAAGGCATTTAAGGGAGAACAGGATTGGAGCACTGTGATTCCGGATGGTCATAACAGGCCTATGAGTACGACCTTTTTCCCTCAGGTTTCCAATTGGTTCGCCAACGCTCGCAGGCGATTGAAGAATGTGGTCCAGGACCCCAAGTGCAGCTGGTCCAAGCGGCTCAGGATGTACAACCAGTTCGTCCAGGGCAACGCAGAGTTGCTCTCCATCGCTTCGGACGACTCCATATGGAACTCTGATTCAGAGACGGAGGATAACGATGAAAAAAAGGAACCGGAGGGATCAGCATCGGAAAGGAGAGAAACAAGAAGTGAAAGTGCGTCATTTCCCTATATTCACAACATTCCTTACATCTGAAGACATTGTAAGACGTTGATTATTCCCTTCCAGAAGCATTTGACGTTGCTGGAGAAACTTCCGACCATTTGGCCAAAGCCTCTTCCGAACTGAACAAGTATAAGCGATCGATGTTGCAGCGGTACCTCTCGGACAGTCTCAAGTGCAACAACCGGAAGCGGAAGAAGACTGAAGAGCAGAGCAAAACAGAGGATGCGGAAGGAGAGCCCAATTCAGCTAAGCGAAGTCGCGTCATTCATCACCCACGGCCCATTCTGCCTGCACCACCCACTGCTCCCCAACTGCTCTTGGCGCCTTCTTTACCTCCTCCAATGTTGAACTGCTGTCCACCGATGGCTTTCCCGCCAATCCCCGCAGCAATGGCAGCCGCTGTGTTGCTGCAGCAACAACATTCCTGGAGACAACAGCAAGTCATTCAGCCCTTGCCATCAACATTGACTACGACGGATCTTCCTCCTCACAGGAATGGTAAGTACTGCTGAAGCTGAAGACCGCCTGAGATCTGTAGGTCGAATGGCTAGGAATGAGTACAAAGAGAACAGAAGATACAGTCAGTTTAAAAATACAGTCAGTTTAACCCACACTCCCGACTTGAGCAGACCTCCCTCGCCCTGTCCAGTGCGTTCTGCGAATATAAGCCAATCTTGGGGCAGAGAAGTTGCTGTCAGCAGCTCGCAGTCGTCCGCACATGCGAATGTGTATTCGAGCTACGTAATAGGCAGGAATATTGTTGGAGGATTCAATATTCGCGAAATTTCTGCCATGCATCTGCTAAACAACTGAAATTCAGAAAGATGCAGTTTTAAGGATGGTGACACAAGGCACGTTGATAACACCGCTTGATGAGCGAACTTGATGGTGAAACAACGCGACTATGAAGCTTCATTGCTGACACAGAAGTATATCCAGGAATAGTTCATGCCCAGAAGTTCTGTATACATGTGATCCTACATGGGACTTTGAGTGGAAGCCAAATATACGTACTTAAACCGACGTTGGTCAGCGTCCGTACATTGTACGTGCATAATACGTGTATTGTGCACTTTACTTACTGTTTGACGTACGTTTCATGAAATGATCACAAAATTACTTTTTGGCTTGTTGCAGGTTTCATCCCCAAATCTGCATTTCACGTCTACAAGGAGAAGTTGAACGAGCTCTCCGCAGCTGTCGCACTTTCCAATATGTCAGGAGGAACTCACTGAAACGTACCCGTGATTGCTAACTTTACGCAATCTCTGCTGCGATCTTGCGACGGTCAGTCAAGGAACGAACCACGAGACGAGCAATACCAAAGTACATACATTTCTTTATTCATTCGTGGAAAATGCTGCAAACATGTAAAAGTACTTAAGAACAGACGCAGGACATTGTAAGTTCATCTTCAGACATAGTATGCGCTCTCTTGACAATAACTGCTCGACAATAGGTAGTAGACCGTGAGACTCGTTCAAAATCGTAGCGTCAATGATGCAAGTTATCATATCACAGGAAAGGGAAAGCAAAGATCAACAAATCATAGTATGTGGGTTTTGTCTCTCGCTTCGTTTCTCGCACGACTCATTTTTGTGATTATTTGCTTTCAGTAATCATATCTTCCACATGACTTAATCAAGGATTAAGAGAATAGATTGGATGTCACTTTCTCCTTCGTGACTAGGAAGTAACCTTTTATTCTCCAGAGCAAAGAGGAGAGGGAAATTCGTCGTTTGCAAGGTCCATCATCACCTCACCGCCGCTCCTTCGACGGTCAAGTGATGATCTTTCTTCTTGAAGATGCCCCAGGCATGTTTCCTGCCGGTGCCGGCCCCGCCGCTGCCGCTAGTCACGCTCGAGGCCGGCGACGAGCTGGACTCGTCGTAGTAGAGGCTGCGGACCTTGCCACTTCCGCTACTGCTCCGCTGTCGATGATGCGTCGGGCGATGGTTTTTATTGTTCATGATGCCTCCGCTCTTGGACGAGTCCGTCATCGTGGTCGCGGTCCCCAGGCCGGAAGATGAGGAAAAGGAACGGGAGGAGTTGGTAGACGAGGCGGGCGTTGTCGAGGACACGCCTATTCCGCAGCCGCGAGAAGTCGAAGATTGCTGCAACAACAAGGTAATTGTGTACCCCGTGCATTTTCTTTCATCTACCGCGTGTACAACAAACGTGCCTACATGTAAAAAATGCAAAAATGCATGTGCATACAAAGCTTGCAGTAAAGCGTGTAAATCAGAACGTAGTAGCATAGGAACGCGTAAAAAAAGTGATTGAGCGAAACACCCTGTCGAACTAACCCTTTCTCTTGCGTCGGCAGCTGCCATTGGAGTGACGACTTTTAGCTTGAGCGAGTGGCCGGAATCCTTGATGAGGGTGACAACGTCGTCGTGAGGAGACCGCTTCACATCATCGTCATTGATGCCCACAATGTAGTCGCCCTCGCGCATGCCGCCAGACTGAAATAAGATCGCGAACGGTCAGTGTAAAGTGCTACGCAGTGAAGACACGGTGGTTTTTTTTTTTTTCTTTAGAACGATTTAGTGCTGTAACATTGTTTGTATCGGTCTCGAGAATTGTTAGGATTCCGGATGCCTTAAAAGCTTCGTGCTTTCAATTTGCCTCATCTTTCTTGTGCACTGAATCTGAACGTACACGCAAAGTCACTTGTGTTATTGACTGAGTGACGCAGCCTCATCACTTACTTCTGCCAGACTTCCGGCGTCGACGCCTGCGACAACGACCGGCGCGTCCCCTCGGACGCTAAAGCCGAATCCCTGTCTGTCGGCTTTGCGCATGCGCACCTCCCGGGGTGCTGACCAGAAATGTCGCGCGTTAAACACGGCCACAGGACCTAGTTCCTCGAAGAGATCCCCGACTTTGTGTTTACTAGGGTCAGGAAAGGCTAGCGAGAGCTGGTACTGAGTGGCGGGAGCTACCGATGGTGGGTCCAGAACCTCCTGGAAATCATCTTCTTCATCGACTGATGCATATCTAAAAAAGAAAATCGAAGATATAGGACGTACGCATTTGTCCTCGCACCGGCGCTGTCTGTTACATTTGAATGAAATCGAACAGCGTCTGTACTTTTTCATTTTAAACACTGCTCTCCGACTTTTCTTCATCATAGATATTGACGTGGGAAGACATCACTTGAAGTTATAAGGGAGACAGACGACTTCTTGGAGGGTCAATATGAGCTTGAAGCAGAATTGGGCAAGAAAGACGAAGAACAGCATTGAATTGAAACATACGCGCTCGCCGGCACATAAGTAAGGTACCACAGGTACTGTCCGGTAGTAGTAGAATCTTACTTGTTGAGCGATTGGTCATGGGCGTTGCGGAGCACCGACTGCAACACGTTCTTCTTCCGGAGCTCCCGACACATGCGATTGACACGCATGGATTCTTCGTGCAGGAGGAGGGCTTCGCGTAGATGGGCCTTGCCTGCAAGCGCGCCAATGTTACGAATGCGTACGCACATATATGGTAGGTGCTTGTACCAGACAAAGGTGATTCGATCTTACCCAGATATCTCCTCTCGTCGTGGTTCCTAGGCACCCTGATCTCTGTCAGCGTGTCCACGTTACTCCCACCCTTTTCTCCAACATCGTCTTCCTCGTCTGTTTCGTACAAACATTGCATAAGTTCGGTTACTCGCGCAGAAAGATCTCCCTGTGGAGAGACTTCTAAGAGGCCCATCGCCACGTAGTAGTGAGAGAGCGCTCGGTAGTGTTCTCGCTTGACCTAGGATGGTCATGATGGAACAGTTAGACGTGCAAACGTCGATGACGACGTCGGATCACTCTCACCTGAGCCAAAGAGACCCACGAGTAGGGCACGTAGTCTTTGACAGGCGGATCGGAGATAATTCCGTGGACTTTGTGGTACACTTCAGAAACCTAAACAGCGTTGGTGATTACAATTAGCATGGGTAGGTCGTGTCTGCGAGTACGAGGGGAATCTTACATGAGCTGCCTCCTGTCCGATGATGAGGCACTCGCCTACTCGTTTGTCATTTTGCTTCTTCTCCTTCTTCTTGTCGACGTCAGAGTCCTCATTGCTGTCCTTTTCCTTCTCGTTGACCCACATCTCCGCTTTTTCGAACAAACATTCCCTGTCGGTTTCGACCCCGTTAGCCATGAATATTTTACATGAGTGACATTTGTTCGTGCATACCTCGCCTGAGCGCACATTAGATGCACCAGCATTTCCAGAGTGGCCGGACTGAGGTCCCTGGAGGGCGCGTTGGTGAAGTTCTCGTGGATGTACTGAAAAGCGCCGGCGGCTCGTAAGAAGTTGTCAACGGCAGCGTCAAGGCCGCGGGCACCTCCGCGATCGGCACGGGACCCAATCTGAGTGTACAGCGCAGCAATGTTGAACAGCACCGACGCCTTCTCGAATGCCACAGTCCGCTGGCAGCTCGGGACGCCGGTCAACGAGTCGTACCTACCCGGATAAGGCAAGTGTCATGGGAACAACGGACAAGAGCATCCATCCATCGGCGTGCCTGCTCGTGATGCAAACCGACAGAGGAGTCTTTTTCTTTTACTGACGGAAATTTGTGGTGAAAAGTTTAAGTGTTGAGATCCTGTCTGGAACACGTTTCTGGTGGATATTCACAGCACACGTAGCGTATCTCTAAGATGTGGTCGACACCGTACCACGACTTCTATCATGTCACTCAATGAATTTCTATATTTTCTATGGGATACCGATACATATGACCGGTGAATTATGCTGCAACACTCACCATTCAAAGTAGATCCCGAGACTTCTGTCTGGCGGGAAAAACCTCCTCTCGACGAAGTAAAGCTGGTTAAAGTGTTGGAAAAGCAGGTCAATGCCAGTCTGGTCCCTGGCAGGTGTGCGCATAGCCTATGAAATGCAATGGAGAAATCAGCCTTCATTATAGACGACAGCATAGCATATAATCTCACTCGAGGGACTGAATTCTTACATTGTACGTCAAAACATTATTTTTTCGTGTACTCAATATGCACGCAAAAACATAACCTTGCCCTGCGAGAACTTTACTCACCTGTCTGACATCCATAAACTCTGCTATGGCGTCTTCGTATATCCCGCCGTCCTCTGAGTAGTGCTCCAGGATGAAGTCCTTGAAGGGCTCTCGAAAATCGATCTCCTTGGTCTCCTTCAAGCCAAGAGCAACCATGGGCATCTCGGAATCCCTGCAGAAATGCGTCGAGTTGTGTTAAAAAGCGAATAACCAGTTTTCTGCGAGCAAGGAAGCAACACGCAGAAAAGGGGGAAAATGACTTCTCTGCTTCAGGCGGAGTTTGTGAACATTTTAGCAAACTTTTAGACCATGAGTTATGACCATAGCAGGCAAACCATGTCTCCGCCGATAAAAATGAGTTTTGCACATGTGCAGCAAAGTCGAATAACATCAAAGAGGCAACAAAAGGGAAGCAAGAACGAATGATTTTTGCGCACGTGTTGCTCCTCGATAGATGTAGCGCCCAGAAGAAATGATTATGTTCTCTGCCCTGTAACAGTCGGTGTGGAAAAGTAGTGCATAAGTACCATCAGGCCAATTTGGTTCTCTCTCTCTCTCTCTCTCTCTCTCTCTCTCTCTCTCTCTCTCTCTCACACACACACACACACGAACGCACGCGCACACAATGTAAGAAGGCAAAAAATGTAGCAGTTACTACGAAACAACTGCAGCCATCATGCCATGGTCGTTGTCATCTGGAGGTTGCTTTTAGAGGCTCTCAGAAGAAGGTTGTGCCCTAAAAGCCCTGACGACTGTAGCGAGGTACGTACGTAGACGTTGGAGTTGGCAGGGAGGACGATGTCAAGAAGAAAAAAATAAAATGGAGTGCATGCGTGGATGGACCTGGAGCGAGTGTTCATCCCATTACGTGCGTACGAAGGCATCTAAGTGAGAGCACTCGAGCAGCCGCTGGTTCGTGTGCTCCTTAGGTAATTAACAATTAGTCAGGGCTCTACGAAAATGGTTGCTTCATTGTGGACGACGGAGGAAGGGGGAGCATCAAAATGCTACCGAAGGACTGTGCAGTTGCGGTTGTTACGTTTCAGAACGGTCCCTATGTAGGCCTGGACAAACAGATTACGAGGGAAATAATAGCAGTTTTTAGGGGAACCTTCCAGGCGAACCTGCAGCTATTTTTTTTACCCTGGCAACCCGTATTTGTAACAAAAGGGCCCACTGAATTGTTTGCGGTACTTATGTGAGGAAAAATGCTCGTCAAAGGAACTTGCAAAACCAGAGCCCCAAAATGCTCAAACTTGTCTTTATGGCAAGACAAAAAAAGGAAATAGCTCTTAATGACAACGCCCACTGCTGGAAGTTTGGCATGCAGATGGGTGAGAGGGACAAAGCAGGTGTACAACAAACTTTGAGGAGATATCATTAGGCAGCTCAATCAGCAGTGCCTTGGAGCTAATTCATGCAGGAGCTTTTCAATGCATGAATTTTTTCAGCCAAGTCCTTTCATTTTGCTCTTCTACGGGCTATGCAATGTCCAAAGATTGAGTCCTTACATCGATCGTGCGTTGCAAATTCGTGATATTTGAAGGTCAGCTGCATTATTGTTGCAACCACAGTGCATGGATCTTCAGCCACGTGTCAAGAACTCCCATTGGTTGCTTTTATTCTTGGAAAATAAAAACATGAGGAACTTGAGCCAAGAAATGTTGCTGCTGGCGATGTTGCCAGCTCCTATCAAGCATTCCAGGAATTTATTGTGCCAAAGACGGGAACACATTTTTTTTGGCAGGTTCATTCGTGCCATTCTGATGACTTAATATGGCTATCACTCCCTCTACTGCAGGTCGGTGCGACTGCAGCAGTTGCACATGTACGTATGAAAAGTCCTCCATGTCAATGAATTACCTGTTGCCGTTCTGATAGAGCTCCACCGAGCTGTTGAGTTCTGCCAGCTGCTCCTTCAAGAGCTGCAGGTTGGAGTTGACGAAGCTCAGCTCCAAAGCCACGGTCTCCTTCAGCTTCTTGTTGGTCGTGGCCCTGGTGAAGAGAGAGACAGAAATCAAATGATACGTCATTTCTCCCACTTCTACTACTTATTTCCTGCCGCGTCATTCTTTGCCGATAGCAAATACCATCAGCTCCTTCCCCAACCCGGCCCTTCCTGGAGGCCCGATGACCATCCAGGGGAGGTTCGTGCTCGTGTCTTCCCGCAAATGAAGACATTTTTTTCGTTCTCCAGGAGGTGCATGACGCACGTGTCGTTCTCTTTCATCGCCGTGACCTTGCCCTGCTTTTTCCGCTCCACTTTTGACACACGTAAGATACAGTTGGCAAGTAGACAAGCATGGGAAAACCTTGGGAATATACACCATCTTAAATGAAGCCCCCCCTTGTCACATGACCCTTGGCCTTTTTTCCCCGAGAATACCGTATGGCCCACAAAAGACTTGGCAGGTTGGCACATGCGTACGCCAGCGGGGCGATCTCTTCATTCCACACGAGTCCGCAGAGCAGCACATGCATCATGCATGAAAAAATTGCGTATCGGTGGCCAGGGAGAAATTCCCCGCCTGAGGGATTGTTTAGTGGGGCAAGCGGGGCGCATTCTGACATGACACGGGAGAAAGATTACCATTACGCTCAGTGACGCGCACTGATGATGCACATGCCTGTGTTCTGAGCGTAAGGAGTTATTACTCTTTGCCAAACCTCAGATAGGCAGGCGAGTGAGCAGTGTGGGCATACCTGCATTTCGTAATCTTTTTCCTTGAGCGATCCTTTTTCTTCTTCCCCCTCACCTATCTCGATCGTGCAAGCTGGAACGGGGTAGGCAGGGGGAGGGGAGAGAAGCCTACGTTACTCAAGCTACTCTATGAGTCAAAAAAACCAATAGCGTGTTACGAAAATAGCCACGGTCTTGGAAAAAAGTGTGAAGAACAAGCTCTTAATGACTGCATACACAAGTCAGGCAATGAACTCCGGGACCACAGTGGCTGTGAGGCATTTTTTCCTCTGCACAGGAGAGAAGGCCCAAGTTATTGCATTGCTTGGGCAATGCCTGGAGAGGAGGGAAGGAGGACGACGGCGAGGAGAAGCCAGGAAAAAAAAAGTTTCTCTTGGATTCTTAGGGTGGTTGGGAGGGAGGTCTGGGTTGGGTGAGCGGCGGAAGTGGTTGCTCGTTGGCCGCCGCGGCCGCCGCCGCGGCCGCCGCGGCTCCTGCCACTCACTGCCTTTGAAGTAGGCATTTAACAAAGGCTTCTTCTTCACCCTTTCCTGCATCCTCACGGCTCAGAAAAAATGTGTGGGAACTGACGACGAAACACACGTGCCTGTGAGCTTGCTTTGCTTGTTATAGCTAGCGGATAGAACAATCGAGCCAACATTTGTTCGAAGCAATTTTTTTTTCTCTCTCTCTGTCCTGACCGTCGTGCGTCTTAAGCACTTTGGCAATGGCTGCGTAGGAGGCGTTTGGAGGAGGCTCAAGCAGAGGACGAATCCGACTACGTAGCCCGTGCGAGCAAGAACGTAGAGAGGCAATATTTCTTTTACTCCGGTTTTTGCGTCCACTTGTAGTAGGTGAGAACGAAGGGGGCGCGGCGCGGTCGGTAGTACTGAAGGTAGGAGGAAACATATGCTTTGTCCGACATCATCACAAGTGTTCCAAGCCCGCCGAAGAGACAGAGGGAAAATAAAAACCCGGTCACATCTGGAGGGAAAGAGGGACAGACACTGAGATGAAAGAACAGCGCACAAAGAAGAGACTTCCTTATAAAAACCCCAACCGACTCCATAGGTGCGCACCGGGTGAAACGCACCCACGTGGGTGTCACCCCGATCGGAGTCCGCCCGCAGTCATCACCTGGCACCACTGCTGCCCGAATGGCCTGACAAGAGAGGCAAGCTCCTGTTGCACGGCAGACGCGTTGTCATAGAATCATGATTCGTTTCACTTTTGCTGCCTCACAGCCCAAAAGCGCTCCCGGCGTCAAACATAACGGAGCAGAAAGGAGAGGAGGCTGCTACCGACTGCCCTTTGAAGGAGTTTTGAAATTCGCCACACGCAAGCACGCACAAACTTCTTTCTCTCTTCCATTTATCAGCCTTTTGAGTGCCAACTGCCTCTCTCCTCAGGCTCATGATCATCACGATGATCCATTGCATGGCGGGAGAAAAGGAGAGATCCGACAAACACACACTTCCCCAGCAGAGATAGCCTGGTTGGACTTGTACGCGTACTGCACGGACAGATGCATCAGGATGCACGCACTTCACTCTTCCTGCGAGCTCAGCCAATGAGAAAGACATGCCAATTCCTCGTGTCACTTCTCAGCAAATTCGGCAAAAAACCAACAGAGTCTACGGACAATTGTGTCTTCCGTCTCTTTTCAGCCGAATGAAAATCACACTTTGCATTCTGGCCCGCTTCAAGTACGTGCATGCATACCTGAAGGGGGGGGGAGTCATTCAAAGCGGATGTGTGGATTCCTGATAAAATTCGAGTTCTTCCCAGGACAATGGGCAGAGGTGGGGAGGACGCCCAAACTTTCTCCAATCCTGGCCTGCGCAACCCGGAGACGACGAAGGAGCGGCTAGCGAGCACCCCTCATGTGGCCGCCGCGGCCGCCGCCACCGCCGCCAGACACATTGCCCATTTCTGACACAAAGGAAGAAGGAGGCAAAGGGAAAAAGGAGCCAGATAGAAATCTTCCTCTCTCTCGCCAACTCTCCCTTGTGCCTCGGTGCGTCCGATCTCGTGCATGCACGTCGTGGTCAGGAATGCGCTGAGCTCCTTGTTGCGCCTGCTGCCCGCGCTGCCGTAAGGACACCGCGCAACAAAATCCCCATAAATATGTGCTGTATAACGGTTTCCAGCGTCCAACAAAGATGGAGAAAATCGCCTCCGTCCGTTTTCTTTTCTTCGGCTCCTGACGCTTCTCGAGAAATTTGCCTCTTCTCTTGAAGAGTTATTACTACTGGCGGAGTCTCCATTATTAGAGGAGATGAAATCGTGATAAAGAGAGTTGCTCCGGCGCACTCATTAGCAGTTCTGATGATGAGACAAGAAATGACATTTGTGACTTGTCTTCCCACCGGCTATTAAAGATTTCGCAATGCTCGGAGTTATCATGAGAGACTTACTTGTAAAGGTTCTCCGCTCCAGACCTGAGCATGAGCTCCTTGTTGATCTCCATGTTGAGCTTGGAGCGCTTGGACTGCAGCTTGCCCCTGCATGTCGCTGCCCGGGGGTCGGAGCCCTGCAAGAGAGACCAAATGTTGACTATGTGGCTTGCGGTGGACAAGAAGCAGATGGTCACACGTGTGACCCCATTAGCGGCTTATCACTGGCAACTGGCCTCGATCATGGAGGGGAGGGCGGTTAGCAACTCTCTGGACTTTGCCCTCCCCCTCAACTACGTCCCCGCGCAGTTCTTCCTGGCTAAGGCTGAGACGTTTTTACTTTTGCTCGGAGACATCAAAGAGTCACAGATAAGAAAAATGATGGAGGGGACCCCTCCAAGCAACAAAGCAGAACATATCTTTAAAGGCAGTCTTAGCAAGGTGAGTTTTACACATGTTCAGGGAAAAGAGGAACTCTGTCAAAATTACAACTTGGTTGTTTTCAAGGCTCCTTCTCCATTTCCGAAAAGGATCCTTATTGCCCTCGATTTCCTGTCTGTCTTTGCTGGGACTGCGCGTACTCACTCATGATATAACGACTGCAATTGTAGAAGATCTGCAGGGGAAACTCATGGGAAAAAAATGAGACATGTTCGACCGAGGCTGAGCTTGAATTTCGAGAGCTCATACATTACTCTAAACAGGCGGACAAAGAGAGAACGCTTTGGAGCAGCTGAAGCTCACGTAGCTCTGACTGCTTTCGCATGATTTTCAGATCTCCAACAGTTGAGGTGACTTCGTGCAATCAAATTGCCTTGAAGACATCTGCTTGATGACACCTGAGAGAAAATGAATCATCGCTGAAGAGACCAATAGAGAAAGAACCCCCGACATCTCAGCTCCGGAGACAGATGGGGTGCGTGCGGCACTTTTTCACCCACTTCAAGTCGGTCGCTTGAAGAAACAAAAAGTCCCCCGCATATCTTTATCGTTGCCACTGGTCGTAAGTAACGCCGCGGGAAGCAAGTTTAAGTATGCGACGCATGGAGGTAAGCAAGTATGCATATAATGACCGGAAAAAAAAGAAGAGTGCATAAAGAGGTGTGCGCGTGTGTGAGCTCATTTAATATCATTCACACACTACCGCATAGCAGTAGTAGTAAGTTGTTGGCATATCACGGACTGTCACAGCTATGTGTACTACGTGCATGCGACATTAACGTGTGACACGTAAAAAGGATTCATTGTCAGGCTCTCGGCATCCCCCACACGGGGTGTCGTAACGGACCTTTGTGGCTCAAGCGCTCCAAAGTTTTAGTACATGTCTGCATACTCGCCTGCCGGAAATAAGTGGGACAGCATCCGCCTCCTTCTGCTAGTGTTAGGTAACAACATTTGCTTGGTCGGCAGCTCAGAGATTTGTCGATGCTGTATTTTGTTGCAGCGCCAACAAAACGGCATCACGCTGCAAAAGTACCGGTGACAGCTTCTTGGGACTGGAAGTGCATAGAGAGCTCACACTGACGCATGCGTAACAGTGACAAGTTATCGACCACGTCGATCCATTTCGCCCCAATTCTCAAGGATGGCCGTCCTCACCCTTGAGAAAGACTCCCAGACTTTTGTCCACAAGCGACACCTCACAGTCACCTCAAGAAAGATCCTCCTGACCGCACACACGCGGACAAGATTTGCGGGTACTGTAACGGCTCGGACATGATGTCGACATTGCACTTCCAGAAAAAAAAGACATGCTATCAGCCACGAGGAGAAGAGCGCTGCTAAAATATAGGGATCGTATTTTTTTCATGGTTTGCCCTTAATACGTTGAAGTGCCCGCCAAATCATCCATAAGGGAAAGGGGGCAATAAAGCCAAAAGAGAGGAGAGAAAGGACACTTTTTATTGACTGGATCGGGCAGTTAAGTTTAATGTCCTTAACCAGGGCTTAACGCAGGCTGTGATTGTCAAAAAAAGGTGTCCCCGCCACAAAATTCACTCCTATCTATGTAGATCTCTCTTGTCGAGAATGCCAGAGCAAACCAATCTTTCGTACTAAGCTTGATTGAAAACTAATCCCGATGTGTAGTCAACGAATGTGCATGCGTAACCCTTTTGATCCCTCTGATTTTTGCTTATAGCGCATGAATTTTTTTTTTGCCCAGTGTTATGAAAGACGAGGGAGGGAGATAGAAACTTGCAAGGGTTAAGAGTGACTAGGGCGATCATTAATTTTGCCAGCAAAAACTGCGCTTCTCGTATTAGCACGTGGTGAGGCTGTGGAGGGTGGAGGGGGCCAGAAAAAGGAGAGACTCGTCAAGCACGGCAATTTCAATGTCAAGACGAAGTGAAACTCAAGGAAAAAAAACCAAAAAAAAGATCAGGGAAAAGAAATCGCACTTTGGCTTCTCCTGTGGGAATGAGGAGTCGCCGTCATCAGCCAAGGTTTCTTCGGTCGAGCTTCTTTACGTCATTTTTATGCTTCAGCCGCTTCAAGCAGTCATTATGAAATTTGCGTGATGCCCGCTGGAGCTGCGGAGTTTTATCAGTGCACGCTCGTAGCTTCAGCACTGGCAGCGCGTCGGGAGAACAATCCCGAACGTGATCGCTGCACTTGAAGGTGTGCACGTTCAAGTGCGCCCTCACGGTGCACATCACGCGGCGCCAGAATCTCTCATGCACGCGCAAATTGAAGATTAAACAACATCAACAATAAAATAGCAAAATTCATCGTTCAAACAAAGGGTGGAGAGAAGAAGGAGGTATCATCCAGGCAACAAGGATCAAAACTCCACGCCTGGGAAGAGGAGACAAATTGAGATATTCATCCTTACTCTTCTCAGGGATCTTCCCACAGTCTTGTTCTGCTGCTGTTGCTGCTGTTGCAGCAATTCGCCAATGACTCCCATCGCTTTTCCTCCTATGTGATGAGTCCTCGTCTGCCACTGGACGTCCTCATGGGTGTCCTTTTCACTGCCGATGCGCAAAAGCACTGCAACAACAACTGCTGTTTCCTCTTCTACGGCCAGGCTGCAACCGTTTTCTCCTTCCTCCTCATAGTTCTCCTGTCACTCCAGTACTGGTTCCCCCTCCTCCTCCCCCCCAAGAAGAAGTATCAACCTGGCTGGAAGTTTCGTCTGCCTCCACTACTGCGTAGTCCACGCTGGTACATAATTCCTGCAGGGAGCAGAAATCGTTGGGCGAGCGCTCGAGTCCTTTATAACGACGTGCACGCTCGGCGGCGGCGGCGGCGGCGGCGGCAGCAGCGGCAGCAGCAGCAGCAGCAGCAGCACTACCGGCCGCCTTGTGGGTGGCGTCGGCAGCGGCGATGGCGGCGGCCGCGGCCGCAGGAGCAACTCAGGTAATACCTACTCTCCCCACCACTTCTACTACAACTTGTGCAAGACGGGCAGGGTTGGCAGGAGCCAAGACAAAGAGAAATGTATGCTCAGTACGACTTAGGTGGCTAATATTGGCGTAGAAGAAAAATTGCTTTTGGCTGCAGGGCAAGGCAGTGCAGCGTTTTTAGTGTTCACACGGGCCCTTCCAGCAAAGTCCACACATATTCATTTGTGCATATACATGTGGAGTGCATGTGTGGATCGGTTTCTGCTCTCCCCGTCCAGCGTAGGAGGGAGGCCCACATGGTCAGTCCGGAGAGGTCAAATTTTCTTTTCTTTCGGTCTACAACACAGATGAGACACCAAAGTCGTGTCACTTGACGTCCTGACACCCCTGGGGGTGTTTTTCTCATGTTGGGGGATCCAGATAAGAGCGGACGTTCTCTCCGGGCTTCACTCATTGGCTACCATTTGGCGACTGACTTCCCCCCCTCCTATGACGTGCAGATATTTGCTACTTGGCAAGGTACGAACCGGAGCGCAGACGGAACACTGAATGCTGTCCGTCTGAGGAATGATCTTGGAACATTGAGGACCCAACTCTCTCTCCCCTGTTGTGGACCCATCTGTCCACTTATCCTCCCACTTCGTCGTATCGAGCTCGGGTTTTAGCTTCACCTCGCCAAGAAAACGAGACTGGAACAAACAAATTGCACTGGAAAATGAATGTTTTTGTGTTTTCCGTCTGCCCCAAGTGGCCGCTGCGTGCAGACCTCGACCGCTTTGGCGGAACAAACAATTCCTCCGCAGCCTCTCTCCGATTTCTCCAGCTCATGACCCTGCCGGCAATTGCACCTTTCCCACCTGTTCAGGGCCGCCCTGACGCAGTCGCCCCATGCAGTGGAATGCTTCAGATCACCTCACCATAATTAAACGTATGTACGCAATGGCCTTTACACGGTGCAACTTTTGTCTCTTGCGCGCTTCCTTTCTCACGCGCGCGAGCACGCAACCAATTGCGCGTGGAGTTCAGCCTCTTCTTCTCAGACTGGTTATATTAACGCCCGCAGGAAGTGGTTGGCAGGACAGGAGTTGTAAGAGGAGTTTCTCTCCGGCTTCTCACTGTACCAGTTATGAAGAATCACTGACAGCCGAGGGAGCAAAAACTAAGGTTGCCAGACACGAAAATAATGATCCGATTTCTTGATCAGGAAATTATCGCCCAAGGAGCGGTCGGTAGAGCCGCACTTGGAGACGAGGCTGGTTAAAAGGTACAACATGTGAAGGAGTTTCTCCTCTGGGTGAAGCTGCCCGGATGAGAGAAATCTCGCACTGGATGTGGTGCCAGCGCTTATTGCGTCTCCGTGTGTGTCTGGATGAAATTATACCCCTGGTGTAAGCCCTTCATCCTCTTATTACCATAGAGGAGAAGCGGAGTCGGAACCAATCGATCACTGCCTCCTAAAGACTCCTTGTACGAACGGCGCACAACTAGATTTTTCGCGGTTCAAAGCGCAGCACCTGGATTCTTTGACTGCACGATCGTGGGCCTGGGTGGAGGCCGGCTGCAGAGGAGTCTGTGCTACGTCCGCAGTGCGTCACGAAGCAACCTTTTGAGGAGAGGCTACGAACAATAATCCTTCCTGTGGCCCTAACATTTGGCCTCCACGCAGCAGCGACCGGACGTGATCGTGTTTCCACTAAGAGGTTCCGTCGATTTCTTCCCCACTCAGTTCAGGTTTCATACGCGCTCATGCAGTTGGGAGAACGAGCAACATCGCTGTAACTTTTGGTTACAGTTACGAGTCGCAGCTACTCTACGTATGTATGCACATACGTATGTACATACATGTACAGACGTATGTACAGGCAGACGTATGTATGCGTGTACGCAGGCCGATGCTGCGTGATAGGAAAAAAGTGAAATGGAACTCTCATAACACACGAACGCAGCCAGCAACCTATGTCCGTCTGTGTGTATGCATGTACCTAGCTAGTAAGTAGACGAGAGAGAGGGGGAGGGAGGAAGCGAGATACACAATTAGGATTCGTGATTGTGACTTTTTTTTTTCGTCTTCGTGACCGCAAAGTAGACGCCTCCCAATATTACCACCACAAGCGGGCAAGTCTCGGGTTTCAGGTGCAGAATTTCAGCTAACTCCGTCCGTCACTGCCTTTCCATACGTCTTGCACTACTTCGCAAATAGTATAACGTCATCGACGCCACCTGCATGCACCTCGTTTGCTCCCTCGACCGCTCGCTCGCCCGCTCGCCCGCTCGCTTGCTCTCCCACATTCTCACTCAGTCAGTATCAGTAATATGAGTTCCTCCTACTGTTCCAGCAGAAATGTCAAATCTGGAAAAAAAAATTAAAGATCGAAGGCGCCATTCGCCAGACGATTGGAGCAGAAGGGGTAACAAAAAATAACCAATCGTGGCAGTACCTATTGCGAGACAGAGTGCGTTGGCAAATTCGCAAAATGCAAATTTCTGCAAGAGAAAAGTTGAGAGGAAAAATGTCAGGAATCACTTCTTACCGCTATTCTCCTGGGACGGAATTCGCTCGGTTTATCCACTACCACCCATTTCAACATTTCCGACGTGTCTCTCTCACCACTCAATATACTGGTATGGCGTTAACTTGGCTTTGTGTATGAGTCAGAGACAACTCTGCAACTTACATTGTTCTGGCTCATTGTGCACAGCCAACGCTGCACGTATTGCTGCAATATCGGTCATTCTCTCGCACTGGCACCGCTTTCTATAAAGGTAGATAGGTGATGGTCTGCGGCTCTGCGCTCACTCTCAACTGAAAGCAGCAGAGAAGCAGGTATCACTTTTGTCACATTCGCCTCGTTTGCTTGCGTGTGTGCTGAGCAGCTGCGACGACGACGACTGCGTTGGCCCTGGAGAGAGCCCCTTGCCTGCTTGCTTGCTCTCCACGTACGTGCACACACACAAGTACCCCTAGCCCATGAGTGATGATGATGACTGCGGCTCGGGATTTTAGGCGGAATTTTAGTACGACTCCCAGGTGCACACGAGTGTGAGGCTCAGGAGGTTTCACTACTTGGGATGTGACAAAGTATCACACCGAGTGGTGATGACTCATCCTTCCTTGTTGCACACACAAGAAAGAGAGAGATGTAGGCACGCAGAGAAAGCAGTCGGCGGAATGTTTACATTATGACGCGTACAGGTATGTCATTGTTTGTCTGTGCTCTATTTGAGATGCTTTGATTTCCGTGTACATTGGACGTACGAATTTATTCCCGGTGCTTTGCACTCAACTTACATCCCATCCTTTGTGTCTGGGCAGTGGGCAGCGGTGTCATCGTAAACTAACGATTTTAGACAAATGTAGCCTTTCCACAAGCAGTACTCTTGACCCAAACAATAAATTTTAACAGTTGCAGTGCAAAATCATGCAGGTCCGTAAATGATAGCCCGGAGAAACAGGACGAGTTGCGAAAAAGGCACAATGTTTTGACTCTGCTTGGGGATGCATCACAGCTCACACGACAACGCTCCTTGTTTAAGTGGTGCCGTTGAAGATGCACCAAGTTGCTACTTTGCTGCCAAGAGCAATTTCAAGCAGCCAAAGGCCGAGCATCCCATAACCATCGATCAACGGAAGTGCACGGATTGAGGCACAAATGGCCGATCCATGTTCGAATTCCGCAGTTCCAACATGTGCAATTCCATTCTGGTACAAATGAGGAGTCCTAACTAATCGGTCTCGATGGTGCCACAAAAAGCTTTTCATTCATTGTTGCACACGTGTGGAAGGCCAAGAGTGTGTTTACATAGCCAGAATTTGCGCCTTCTTATATAAGATTCATTGGTGCAGGCACTATTATGAAGCACGTCACTCAACGGTTCATACGTGTCTCCACAAATGTTCACACACGTGCACGAGCAAAGACAAACAGATAAGTGCAACGAGTACAACTAGAAGGTCAAACTTTTAACTGTTCGCTTCAACTCATAGTGTAGGAACGTATATGTCAAGCCTTGCCAAGTTCGAATTTCGCAGTTCCGATGTATTAGCGGAGAAAAACCCATGCAATTGTTTTAATTTCATTTCATTACGGCTGTATTGTTTAATTATGCCCTTTAGTTCAGGCTGAAAAAACGCAGATTAAAGTGTTCGCTAATAATTCATCCCACAAGAAAACACTGCTTAGCTCTGACACAGTGGTCTCCGCCTAATCTGGTCTCGGATAAAGGGGATTGTCGGTTCAGGGGGACTTTTTGTGGCGGAAAAAATCTTTTCTTAGTGCTACAAAGCTCCTATCGGATAAGCGAGGCTTTCGATCAAACGGGACCTTTCCCGTGCCAGAAGTGATTCCCATCAGGAGGAGACCACTGTATAATGCATTGTAGCCGATTGAATCTGGCCTCGCTTTCAAGCGGCTCCGTCAATTCTGTAGCTTGTAGGTAAATGTAGTTGGTACAGCTGCGTAGTTCTCGTATAACTCCTGTTATAGTATGTAGTATGCTTGCAGGATCAAGGAAATAACCCTGTCACAGAAGACGTCTGAAGTAGCGCAGACCTTACAGGTCTCGCATAACTTCAGTCAGGCGAGATGCACGTGCACTTTTGCACGCACTTGTGCTTAGGCCCGCTAATCTGCTTAACACCGCAGACACTCCCACAATGAGCGTACGTAAGACACATTTGCATTATTCAGCGGTGAAAGTGTCTGATTCTATCGTCCTTTCTTAGGTGTACTATTGTGTACAAAACTTGAATTCGGCACGGCCGTATGTAAATTTCCCTCTGGCTATTGTACCGCCAGTTACATCAAAGCAGACTCAATCACGTGCGTGGTGAGAGACTGCACTTTGTCGTCGCTACTTTCCCGTTGATGCGACTGGTGCCAGGGATCGGCACTGAGGCCCAAGTGCAGTGCGGTGTTAATACTTAAAGGCGTAATCCGTCCACACTTTCACCGTCCGAATTTGATCATTGTGCTGCCACAGCGCAAGTTGGAAGGCTTGAAAAGACCGGCACTGTTCGAAAACTCGCTATATACCCTGGCAGTGGACTCCTGATACCTCTCCAAGCCACCACCCACATGGCTCACCTTGCCATTGGTCGTGCGTGTGACCACTGCCACTTGCACCGTCCTTCCTGCTGACCTCCCAAGCACCCATTCATATCACACCCATAAGATATTTGGTATTGCAGACGTACTGAAGGATATCCGCAAGCACCCGTGTGTGCGCACCAGGCTGCGATGCTGTCAACGGTCCGACCTCCTTCTGCAAAGATCATTCCCCTCATAATCTCACCTTGTGCGGAACTGCAGTCCTTTACGCAATACCTTTGCATACTTTGTGTACGTAGAAGGGTGCATACTTTGTGGGACTTAGGCAAACAAAGCTTCGAGGTCAAGTCAGTCAACAGAGTCCTTTAATCAAGGGAAGACGCGTAAGTAAGATTTTCATCTCTATTAATTACTGCCGACCTTCCTTTACCTACCCTTTTATCTGCCTTCGATCTTCCACTGGGACAGCACAGGAAGGAAAAGTTCAATGTTGAACTTTTCTTGCTGATGACTGCTTAATGACATGACTATTATCGCGCTGAAGTACCCAGAGACGAGGAGCAGCCATGAGTTTTAGTCATTTCATCACTGGATCGAGCCGCGAAGCATCAGTGAAGGCTTCTGATACCCAGAGGTGGGAACAACGTATGTGCGCACCCACGCAAGCGGCGTGTGGGAATCAGCTATAAAGCGTATAGGTCTATTCATGGCAATTACGCTGCCAAACAGCCCCAGAGATGTGATCTAGACACTTCCGCCGGCCACCGAACAAAAATTTGTTCACTTCTTCGCTCTCATCCCACGTTTATAGCTTACAAGATCCCTGGGCCGTTGCATTCGCCAGCGCCGCCCACCCGATTTTACTGCATGAGTCTTTTAAGTTTGTACAGAGTGCGGAAGCCAGATTTTTAAGACGGCAAAAAAAGTCGTGTCGGCATGGCAGGACACAGCTTCCCCCAGCCTCCAATGTTGCTCTTGATGCTGTTGGGCATGTTCAGCGAGTACATTTACCATGTGCACAAATCGGGTCAATTATAGCTAACTCCCACGTACCCTGTGCAGGGTACACCTACCCTGCACATGTGAACCTCTTGCCTTGCCAGAGCCTACAACCTAGTAGTAGTACTATTGCGATTCCCGCCAAAATAGCCCGTCGGAAAAATACGCTGTCGTTCACGCAACCTCCAAAGGGGCTGTTAAAGGATGTCTAATGGCATGACTTGTACTTTTGCTGACAGATTGATCCATCTGAAGATAAGACTTCGCCCATCAATTTACAGAGTGGATGGATCGACAATCAATAAAGCGCAACGCGATCTGTGGCAAGTGTCAGCTACGAGATTTTGGAATGCAGACTAATAGAACATCATCATTATTCCGAGTGGACATAGGACATCGTTGTCATACCTGGCCATAACTGCACTGCACGACGGACGCACAGCCTACAAAAGGTGCTGACAGGTCTGTTGTGTACACTATGGCATTGCATGGAGGTGCACAGTACAAACCACGTAATCATAGGCGGGTGGGAGTGAACACCGCGTTATCGGCACGTGTATATATGCACTGCATTAAGACTATTGTGGGTGATTTTAGCTGCTTACCACCACTCGTTTCCTGAACTCCGGTGGCTTGGAGAACACGGCCCACTTGAGCATGCTTCTTCAGTCCTGCTGCTTCTCTCACTCTCTAGTCCGAGATGATAATCAGTCCTTCCCTCTCACATGCTTATCATCATCGATGAGGACGGTTTCACGAAAAAATAATAATAACGTAGTAGGAAAAGAAATTCCTAAAGCTCCTGGGACGCATCCATCACGAGGTTGGTAGGAGATTATGCACGGAGGGAGAGAGAGAAGGAGACTCAAATCGGATTCTCGTGCGATTTCACTTTTCGTAGGGTGGGTTGTTCGCAGCATACGAAAACCTACCGCAGAGTAAAGATGTTTCACGTTCAGCTCACGAAAAGGTTTGCCCCCCTCTCGCCAATAATAAGAGATGCTAAGGCTCTCTCTGCATGTGTGTGCATGGGTGTGCATGAGTGTGTGATCAAATCACCATGACGTACCCAAAAGCAAGTAGCTGACCTCCAGCAGACGTGGAGATTTGAAGACGTGGTTATTGTGCTCCATAACGACGCACTGCACATCGGCTTGCTCAGTGTCAGAGACGTGGGCGTCTGTTACTGCCACTGCTACTCCACGGCAGACATAACCCGGACTCCACTGATGGCTCAACTGATTTGACGATGGGCGCGCACTTCGAAGGCGCGTCAATAAAAGGGGTCGATTCGAGGCCAAAACCACTTTCGCACGGCAAAGGACAGGAGGATTAATGGACTTTGCTCGTACAAAGAAGAACGGGCGATCGGACCGGAGACCACAGCAAGTCAGGTCCTTTTACTGCTCATGTGCGGTTCGGTATGTGGTTCACGTGCGTGTGTTTGCACGTTCGTGACGCCGTCGACACCACTGGAGCGCAGCCCGCACGCTTAAGGTGGGGTTCTTGGTCTTTTTTCGACTCAACCTATCTCTCCGTCTTCTCTTCTTTCAAGTGTGACCTTTTTTTTTTCTCCACAGAGCGACAATTAGTGATGTTTACGACTCATGCACGTAGCTCAGAGAATTCCCCCAGGACTCCAAGGAGTCAGGACTGAAGTGCTTGGCTTTGGTGCTGTCGCCGCCAAACAATTGCCGACGTTTCCGGTCTGGCTATGCAGAAGCCTCCAGATAAAAAACTGGGACGCAGATTACTAAAATGGCAGATTATTTAATGAGAAGGGGGCGCGTCAACAATAATAAAGAGGTAGGCGAAAATTGCCCCGATGGAAAATGCAGCTTCTATTAACTGTTGCAGTTTTTTCTCCCTGATGATGACGCCCACCCAATTAATGTTTTGTGCCCCCGTTCTTTTTTGAGGGTCGTGGCCACCGCCCGCTTCAGCTCAATCTAGGTCCTTCCAGGTTCATGAATATGAATGAATATGTTTGCGCCAGCAGCTGAGGGCGCAAAAAAAGAAAATCCTTCTAGGAAACCTTTTCAGTGTGAAATTGCTTTTCCCGTGGGTGGCGTCGGCGTCAGTCATTCACGACGCATCCGTCGTCGATGTCATCGCACTCTTCCGCGAAGGGAACGCCAACACTCGAGCACAAAGCGCGCGCGCGCGCGCTCGCACGCACGTACACACACACACACACACACACACACACACACACACACACGCACGCACACGGCCCTTTTTTTTTTCAGAGCTGAACGTGAACTGACACCTGAGGAAAAACAACAGCAATGGCTGCTCCTTCGGTCGGTCTTTTCGTCAGAATTCGAATTGCTTCGGGGAAGAGATAAGGTCTTGGTCCCCAGATAGCTGATTCTCGTAGCTCGAATAGCTAAATCTCACGCCACCGCTCAAGATTGTGTCTTCTGCCATTATGTGGACCGAGAGAAGCTGACGAAGAGGAATCACTTCTCCACACTCGGCGTCCATGTATTGACTCGGTGAAATCTAAGGTGGGTGTAGCACAGACCCTTTTTTCGTCGGTGTTGCACTCAAGACACTTCCGTTTGTCTTCTTCTCCACTCTTTCGTTAGCGTCGGAGCTCCTTTTCTCGGTCTCTTCACTCCCACACACTCCAGTATCAGTGCAAGCACGCTGTCTTTGTCGGCCAGCGGGCCCACGTAAGCGCTTCACTTACATGCTTGGCTTTTGGGCGCCCCACACTCGCCCAAAATATTCGCCAAAGGGTTAGAGACGTAGGAAGAAATCACTTTCTCTCGTCGTTCCACTGGCCGCAGCTCAAAAGAGAGAGAGATGATCTAACTCACGTCCTCACCCCGAGCGCGCACGACCGCGACTGAAGAACTCAACCATCATGGTGTAGAAGCCGCAGCAGCAGCGGCACCAGCACCAGTCAACTTCAGAGAGAGGAGAAAGACCAACGGACGGGCGCTCTTTATCTCACCTGATGCCACGGACTTGTGCTAACAGAGCTCTGCTGCGCCGCACTTGTATAATTGTTTAATAAAGTGTTGCCTGCAGGATGGGCTGGCCGCACCAGGCGTCTTGCATAAAAAAAAGTGCAGCACACAAAGACGACACTTTTGATGGCGGATTTGGCGCCTGGCGGGCCACGAGTCGTTCTGTGCCGTGCAGCACTGCGCATGTCTTCGGACACATGTGTCAACCCGCGGCTCCTACGCGTGCTGTATGCACTCGTACGTGTGTATGTACACGGTGCCACGTAATTGACCTGGAACGATTCCAACCGAAACAATCTCAATTTTTTTTCAGAGCGTGGACTCAGGCGAGAACAGTAATAATACATCGAGTACGGGCACCGTCTTGGTGCGGGTCCCGGGATCGCGGGTCCTGTTTCGAATTCAATTAACCTGTCTCCTAAAGGTGACGGGGGACTTTTTGGCTTCAGCCGGTGATTTGCACAAGGACCTTTCTTCATACCAGAGCTGGAGGAAAAAAGTAACTTTTGCTTCATGCGCTCTCAAAGTCGACGCTTCAAGTGGAAAAGAAAGAAAAATGCTCTGGTTTTCGCAAGTGTCTTCTTCTCTCTACAACCGACTCGACTCAGGGTTCATAAAGCCATTGTGGTTCAAGTCAGGTCAAGTCAGTGAGGAGCGCTGGTCTTTGGTCAACAATACCTCTCAGATGAGACTCAAGAATGCGTCCTTTGAGGCGGCAGAAAGAAAGAGAAAGAAGAATTGAGGGCCCAGCGAAGAAAACGTCCCCTTGTCGACATTGCTACGTACGTGTGATTTATGAAAAGCTTCGTCTTTTTCTTTCTTCTTCAGCTCATTCTCGACAGCGGCGGCATTTTTGGGTGCCTCGTTTCATCCCTCGGGCGTTCGCTGTTGCTGTTGATGATTCTCTTGATGAAGAGGGTGGATGAGACAGAGTACAAATAGCGATCGTGCAGCCGCCGCCGCCGCAGCCGCAGCCGTCGCCGCAGCCGCTGCCGAGCCACCACTAAAGGTGGATGCCGGAGGATCTTTTTCTCTTCGACGCTTAACCTATCCTCCCTCGTCGGATTTTCATTTAGTTCCTAACCAACAGACGAGGTCACGAGGCAAAGGAGTTCCTTGGCAGAAGAAGAGATCCTTATCGCAATTTCTTCCCTATAAAATAATAATCAGTCAGGCCTTATCCCACGCGCAGCTACGAGTCGTAACGAATGGGCCTGATGGGCAAAAGAGGCTTTGTTTTCGGTCTTTGTTCGCTAGTTCGGTGAAAAAAAAGCCAGTCGCAAACAGTATATGAGCAATATTGGGGCGTTCCGGTGAGGGCAGAGAGGACGCCTCACTTGGCACTGAGCGGGGACCCCTCCTCAGTCATGCAATTATTGCTTGCTGGTGCGTGTGTACCAAATGGGTTCCTACCCAAACTTAATGATCTCATGACGGCGACGACGGCGACGACGGCACCGATTCTGGGTGAGACGTGCCAGAGGCTGGATGACGAAGTAGTCGTGATCGATGCCAGCAGCCAAAGAAGATGAGAGATCTCATCAGACAAAGGAGGCACCAGACAAAACAGAGACCACCGCAGAGAGCTACAGATGGATCTCGCCTATTTGGAAGAAGGCAATCACAATTGCATGGATCAACATTGCTTCTGTTGGTCAATAATGCGTCTGTGCCCTTGAGCCACTGCAGTGCTCAAAATTCATGGGGCTGGGGGGATTTTATTTATACATACTCTGACTTCACCTTGAGTCTCATGAATGACTATTGATTAGAGGGACCCGCAACACATCTGAAAAATTGCAAACTATTATGACGTGCATTGATCAATGAGCTCATCAGGCACGTACTTGATGTGAAGAAGAGAAACCATTTCAAGATGCATTCAATTAGCTACTAACGCTGACAGACACTGCATTTGCTGTGCGTCATTAGTGTTGGCATTAACTGCGTTTTCCAACATACATCCTATCCCACAACCTTTTTCATCCCTTGGCACACACGTAAATGGAACCCGTACGAACGAGACTACCTCGGCAAAAATCGGCTCGATATGCCTATACTTTTTTTTGCTGCTTTGTCACGAGATGAGAAGCGAGCAAGTCGACCTTTCCCCCTCATCTGTTTTCATCTCTGCGGTTCGTAAGTGGGTAACTCTCATAGAGTCTAAGTCCTGCCAAGTGCTCTGCCAAGTGGGTTATGGGCCAGCACTCTTTGTTGCAGCTACCCCAACCCTTTTTTGTAAACGCTAATTCAACCTGCTTATGCGTGCACACACACACACACACACACACACACACACACACACATACACACAAACACACACATACACACCCATACACAAACACAAACACAAACAGGCAGACTCTTGCGCGCGCGCGCTCGTGCTGCACGCACTCACGCACGCACGCACGTATCCGGCTCGATAAATGGTCTGATTGCGCTGTGCGTGACCTTGAGTTTGTTCTCTATTTCGGGCTGGTCAATTCATTCAGATTCCACGCGTAGCCCCACGATTGTTGCACGCGGCTCCGATATTTTATCCCCCCGCGGAATAAGTGAGCGGGGTACGCACGCACGCACGCACGAACGCACGCACGTTGTGGCCGGAGGAGGTTGCAACTGGCAACACCAGCGACTGTTATGTCCACCCCCATCAGGAGCTGCATTCTTCTCTGATGACTTGTACTAAAAGAGCCCAAGTCAATCTGTCTCCATCCTCTCTCATTCGATTTTTCAACGTCTCCTCCGTCGATCAGATTTGTGCGTGCGTTATGAAGAGGCCCGCATGCACACAAAAATATCAACCAAGGCACGATCTCCTGGACAGCTGACTTGGGGCCTGCTGAAATGTTGTCTGGCGCCATTTCTCACTTTAAGACTCTCTCCCAAAGAGGAAGGATATGGCGATGACGACTGCAGTCGACAGACGAGAGACCAGAATTTTAACATGTTTTTCATGAACGGTACGTGAAATGCGAAAAAAAATCCCCCCCTCATATGTGTAGTGTGTGCTCGCCTGTGCGTGAGAAGGAAAAGTCGACATATTCTGCTACGTATTTTGCCATGTTGCACACCTACGTCCTGGCCAGCCTTCGTTGCGGTGTCGAATGCGTGCAGCGATTGTTTTCTCCCCCTCTCATTGAGAAACCGACTAAATTGGAACAGACGTGACGGCAACAAACACCAAGTGCAAGAACACGTTGAAAAAGCTGCTCCAGACGACGAGGAAGTGCAAAGTGAAGTGAAGTGTCACATGTCCAGTGAGTTAATTTTTCACCCACGTCCGCCATAATCACATCTACGCACACCAAATTGCGATGCATAAAAAGTGACTCCTGGTAGCATCAAAAAGCGTGATAAACGATTTCATGGGTTGAATAATTTTCAATGCGTGCAGACAAAGTAGAGGCAAGGAATCCAGGGCATCATTGTACAACCATTAGACACACAGACACCTGCTCATTCGTGCATTTTAATGTTTTAATCGTGCGTCGCATCTAAATTACACTTTGCCACCAAAGAAGTAGAATGCGTCGCTAGTGCTCCAGGCCATACCTCTGTTGTGCGTGACATCGGGTCTTTGTATGGGTGAAGAAAGGACCTTTTATGGCACTACCGCTTTGCAGCAAGTAGGCTGTGATTTAAACATATGAAATGAAGCTTTTAAGTGGTACCAATTCTGTAGTGCGACATTCGTGGTGCGTCCCGTAGCTTCACTCCGTCTGAGTGCAAACTTCAGTCTATGTTAAGATACTTCCAATCCAACTAACGGAAAATGTTTCAAAGTGCATGCTTATGCTGACTGTGAAGCTTTTAGGTATTCAGCCTGAGCCAGCACAATGAGCGAGAGTCAGGGCATAGAAGGAGTGGGTACGCTACGTGCTGTGCATGCATGCGTGCATTCAAGCTTGATTGGGCTTACTCTGATCCTGGAGAAGTAGTTTCTTCCTAAAGGCCTGCTTTCTGCAGGGGCCAACACCGTGGGTCTGGCCGCTCGATTCTTCTTGTACAACTGTTGCCTCTCCCGGCCCTTTTCCAGATCCTCCTCAAGGGTCAGGTATCGCTTCAGCCTCTCCGCCGAGGCCGCCGAGAGGCTGCCGCACTTGACCAACTCGTCCGGATCCATCACTTGAAAATCGTGCTACATGAGACAAATGTTACACAACATTACACTGTCCTATAAAACTACGCGTGTTCACATGGCCTTGCTGCCTCCTCAGTCGCCCACCTATGACTGCGAGAGCTGTTTCACGCTACTGTACCTGGTAAAACAACTTGTTGCTTCTAGTTACCGCCTGCTGCTCTCTCTGCTTCCCCCACAATTTTACGCACAGTCCTTCATAGTGAGGTCCCCCTTGCTGTTCTCCAATTCTCTCCTTCCTTCGAGCTCCCCCTCCTCGTCGTCTCTCTGTTTTAGTATTGTACGGCTACTTGTGGTAAAATTCTGGCGCGGCTACCACACATGCATTGAGGTATGTACAGTACGTGCGGCGAGTGAGCTACGCGTCCATAGTAGATATAGGACGTGAGTCTTTACTCAGTGTTTATGCAAGTGCATAAATGTGAGGAGCACGGAAAACGCCCTAGCAATAGCGACAGGAATAGAACTTGCGCTCGGACTGCAACAAGCCCAGGTTTACACAGGAATGTACCTCAGAACAGGGATGCTTTTTTTTCTGTTGCCCCTGCTGATGAATGGTAAAGCCACGTCTTGTAACAACAATGGCAAAAAATTGTCAATCGTGTATTAAATCTTAAGCGTGTGTCATGTTTTTCCTAGGCGCTTCCGGAAACTGCTGTCGTTTGTTTTTGACTGCTCGAGTCAGACTCGTAGCAACACCTGGAATGCTCCATGGCCTTCAAGCTCTGTGTGCGCGTGCAGTAGAGGAGGCTGCAGTGAGAAGGAAAAGGGGGGCTTCATTGCGAAGCACGCTAATTTATGGATCATGCTGGTCAGGATGTGACCGAAAAGTTCTCGCTTCCTTCATCCTCCAGCACGAAGAACAGTAAAGCTACCGACGTTGCGACCTGGGCCTATGATGGCTTCAGAAGTGCTAGTAGCGAGGCACACGAGGGATGAGTAACAATAGTGTCACAGGAATAAGCCACACCATGATTTTCTCAATTGTGCGTAGTAAACCTACTTCCTAAGTGTTAATCCGGGAGCTACGAATGACTTGTTGACAAGGTGAATTCCTCACAAGAGTCCAGAAGAGCTGAGTCAGCACGTGCGAAGCAAAATTGTGTGCGGCACGTAATTAGTTCTTACTTCGTAGCACTGCGCGACATGCATGAGATGAGTCAAAGCAATGTCAAGTGAGGACGTGTTTATTTCTCGCCTAGTACGGTACTTAACATAGGTAGCTGAAAACATCTGTTTTGTACAATAGTGTCAATCGGCGTGAATTTCACCTCACACATACATACTGAGCACGTCCTCGTCCTCGCTCAACCCGTCACTTTTCACGCACTCTGTACTTTTGGGCGATTGGACCGGTCTCTTCCTCGTAAAAAAGTATAAATGCAACGACGGTCTATTAGCATGCAATGATAGTTTTTTACTCTTTATCTCATAAGCACCTTTGCTGCGATTTTTAGTCCTGTAAAAGCGAATGCTCTTTTCATTGGGATCCACTTCGTCGGCCTCGATTCCCTCTAAGTAGTCGCTTATGCGATTCTCAAAAACTTGAGCAGCCCATCCTCGAGTAGGAAATTCTTGACATCTGCTCAATGCAAATTCAATAGAAAAAGCAGTTAAAAAAACACGGCTCCACCTATGAGAAGTCAAGCAAGGAGGAGGAAGAGAGGCTAGCAGAGTTTCTAAGCTCGGAAGAAGCGAACCCAACTTCTCCACACAAGTATGAGAAATTGCGTTGGCGCTAAGATCCAAGTATTTCAGCTTGACGAAGGAATCGGCACTTCGGTTCATTAGAAAGCGCCCCAATAGATTTCTGATTCCCTCTTTGGTGAGTCGATTGTTGCACAACACCAAGGTGCTCAAGTTGGGGAAGCTACAGAATTCTCTGAGCAGGGGATGGCCATCTCCTAGACCCAATCCCGTGAGGTCCACTTTGGTTGAGTACTTTAGCATTGTCGTCACTTCTGGAAACCTGTCCGAAACGAATCTCGCTCTGGGGTCATGAAGTCTCACATCTGGTAGCATAAGAGCATCGTAGGCTTGAAAGAATATTCCTATGGCTGCTGGACACGGTCGATATTCACTTCGCGTCAACACCACGCGCCACAGGTTCTCTCCAACCTGTTCTGGAAAGTCTATAAGGCTTTCGACGCTCTCAATATTGTCCGCCACGAATTCAAGGCAGATATTAAATAAACTCAGACTACAAGTTGGCGGAGAACGTTCTTGAACACACTGCAGTTTCACTCGCTTCATGCTGAGTGGTTGGGGGTAACTTCTCGATTATACCTCTGACGCTCTACACTCTTTCTTCAATTATCCGCTGCCGTTGGCCATCACAGAAGGTTGTTGCTGTTGTTGTTGCGGTGGTAGGTGTGCAGACCTGTCCCTGCGCTGCTTCTCCATCTCCTTGACGTGCTTCCAAACATCCATGTCCATGTGGCTTTTGCCGTGGCTGAGACAAAGCAGTCGTGCCAGCACCAGCCTGGTATGCAAAGCTTCTGCAGTCAGCCTCTCTTCGCCTTGCCGCTGTCTATCGGCAACAAAGTCATCTTGTACGGCTTGCTGAGCGTCCTCGCTCATCTCGAAGGTCAGATTGGACGCCACGGTGAGGTAGTTGCGCAATTGCGCAAGCAGGTTCACGTTTAGGCGAGATCCGACGGCAGCAAATCGCGACTTAACGACTTCAGCGTTAGGTGGATCCGACGGGTTGAGGAGAATCTGTCGAGAAGGTGAGAAAATACTGCGTAGAAGTGCGTACATACAGTACTAGTACATAGTGTGGGCAGTGCCAGACGTTTACGCCTGCTAGAAGATCTGCGTAGTGCACTTACTCTGCAATCACAAGGTAGCATGGACCTCCCCTCAGAGAGGACGAGACACTGAACGTCAGTGTTGAACTCTATCTTGTGGTAGCTGAAGTCGTATTCCAGTCTTTGCCAGTTGATAAGGCTGCCCAGTGCCGTCAAGTTCCTAAGTCCCTCTTGATTCAGTTGACCCGGATTCATGGCAGTCTCATCGAGCATCAGTAGGGTATTGGCCGACAGCTGTAGGAGACCGGACACCAAGCGGTTGGCGTTGTAATCTTTCTTGGGGACGAAGGTCGCCTGAAAAGACCGAATAGGCAGATTACTAGAATGGCACTGAATGAGGGCACAGAGAACTTAAACTGCAGTACCTAATCTCGAACAAATCATGATCATTTGCCATTAGAGCTTATGAGCTTACCTTATTGAAACTGTCCACTGTCATAGGTAGATAGTGAGCCTTGCACACCAGCATTTGTAAGAGCGTGGCCAGTCTTTTAGAGTAGTTCTCGATGGACGTAGGCGGCACGCCGTGAACGTTCAGCGCAAGCTTGCCCAGGGTCAAGACGTCCTGTCTCACATAGATCTTGGACACCAAATGACAGATAAGATACTCCGCAACCAGAGCATCTCCGAGCAACGCCTCTGTCAGCAATGAATGCAGCTCCGCCCGACATTTTCCAAGCTCGTCTTGCTCTTCTTTAGGCAGGGTTGAAGGTAGCACTCGAGGTAATCCTGGATTTAGGTGGCCGAGCTTACGATGACGAAGGACGTGGAGACGCGGCACTAGAGAGGGCGGTGGACGGCGCGCCGCGTTCTCCTCTCGGTTGAATTGTGCAAAGATACTCTCTCCGTCGTCTTCATCGGCTACAGCCAGAGTCGGGTCGAGAGAGACGATTCCAACGAACTCGACCACGTCGTTGACGGCGAAGTTATTATCAGAACCGTTGCTGTCGTAAAGCTTGACAAGGCAAGCTTTGCCGTTGGGAGATGGAATTGGCAAATTCAAACTGTGGCATGGAGAGCCGCCTGTAGGGGTTCCAGAGATTTCCCCCTTTTCCATCTTTGCCTTCTTGCTGTCGCTTGTGGTGGCAGCAGAAGTTTCTGCCGGAGTAGAAGCAGCACCTTGGACGGTCTCATCCGCCATTTCTACATCCTGGGGGTCATTGTTGGAGCCTTCGTCTTCATGGTTCCGCTTTTTCCTACGTGAATGGTTAGACTGGCATATTGGTATAGCCCTGTCTTATGCCAGTGTCTCACCTGTTCTCCTGCTTGGAGGTGCCTGCGAAAGCCCCGTCTAGAACCTTCTTGGCCTTCCTGTATCCGTCGGTGACCCAAGCGGTCTCTGCAGGAACGTTGACACAGTACAGAGTGAGCCTATCTTTGTTGACGGTCTTCTCAGAGTCTAGGTTGATCTCTCCAGAACCGAGAGGAGCCACGTCGCGGTATTTGGCCGTGCAAAGGCGGCTTTTACCAGTGGACGGGTCTTGGAGCTCGAAGGTAGACAGGTAGAACTCTGGATCGAACATGTCCTGATTAAAGAGAAATGGTCGTCAAAAGAACAATTTTAGAAAAGACCACTACTCTCTCTCACCTGCACCATGCACCTGAAGGTGACGAGTTGTCCGTCCACCAGGTTCTGGGCATGCGAGACGTCGTTGAGCGCCGGAATCAGAGCGAGGTCGTCATCAGTGCTAAGTCTCTCGGCGAAGAAGGCGTCCACGGCAGCCTCCCAGTTTACGCCTTGAGTCGCCGTGAACATGGTGTCCACGGTAGATAGCGGGGTAGTCCGCCAGTCGTCGGCCACGGGCATCTTGTCGTCAGTATCAAGGTAACAGCGTTGGCGCACGAGGAAAGACTCGAGATAAAGGGCATGAATCGGACAAACGGTCGTGTTCGTCGATCACGTTAGACGTGGAGTCGTCCTTGAACACGACACAAGTTGAAGCGAACTGTGTTTACTTCATGCGACTGAGCAGAGAGCCCAGGAGAGCGTCGGTGTGCGCAGCTTAGTTGGCGGCGCAGATCAAGCCAAGATATCAAATAGTAAGAAGTTGTAAATAAAACACAATGCAGAGTGTTAGCGCCACCTTGCTGCAACTTATTCGTAACTTCCAGCGAGTCTATGTCGTCCAACATGGCTGTAAGAGCTTTTAATTGACATAGCGACTCATCCAGCGTCAATGGTTGGTGGCAGCTCTAACTCCAAAAGTTGCGGTCTGCAGAAAGAACAACAGAAAGCGCGCGCAGAGGCGGGAACGCCTTGCATTTAAGGCCCATTCATACACTGAGACTGGCCCCTTGCCGTCAAGGAAGCGTTATCTGTCCTTGTCAACATGTCTTACTATTGATATTGTCTTTAAATACTTACGGACATTGGTTCGTCCCTCCATCCCACGTTCGCCGTCTCCACCACCTAAGCCAGCGGGGGCACTGCACCATATACCATAATGCAAAGTAGGTCATACAAACTCGGCTTTATTTACCTCCCGGTAAAACACATCCGAGGATATTGGGCATTCGACAGCCAACTTCAGATTATCATCCTCCAGACTCTGGGTCACGTGGGGGGGCCAAAGCCAGCAGTCCCCCACTTTGAGTATAAAATGTTCTTACACATAATACTGTATTATGCAATCCTACTTCGCGTATAAAATGTTAAGGAAAATGTTAATGACTGACATGAGTAGCAAACCTGTGAAAAATGTGTCCTTGATCACCGTGAAACCATCTTTGGAAACCTACGGGAAGCAACTGGGATAAAAACAAAGAATGAATTTTCCGACGCCACTTCATTGGCGCTGGTGTAGTCAGTCCCTTGGTGTGCGGTTTGATTGGTGTCGTGGCCATCCAAACTCCCAAGAACAAGGCGAGAGATGAAAGTTGTTAAAAAAAGCAACGAGCAATTACTTTACTCTAATAACAACAATAAAGATTTACCTTTTTTAACCAAAAAAAATCACAAAGAAGCCAATTTTTTGACCGGCGAGCATTCAGCAGCTTTATTTCACTTACAAATTTCTGGCGTTTCCTGAAGTGCCAAAGGAAACTCAATGTTTCTCTTTTCCTAAGCAAGGAAAATTCAGAGAAAGAAGCCATGGAAGATGCAGTAGCAGCAGCAGCAGCAGCATTGATGACAACACTTAAGTCAAATGAAGGCTTGAAAGAATTTTGATTTTTTAGCTCAGTTCTCAATTTCCGCGAAGTAAAAAAGTCTCTTTACACCAAAGGGACAATGAGACTCTTTGGTTTTTGTCGATCTTTACGTGCGCCCGCACGGTCTTGTTCTTTTCCACGATTTCCATCTTTTTCTCTCAATTCTAAACTTTACTATTACGTTAATGCTATTTTTTTTCTTTTTTTCGGTACCAAAGCCTAAGAGTTGCAGCAAGGGAGACGAGAGAGCTTAACCCCTCTGTTTTCAATCCCCCGTTAGCTCTCTCGTAGTTGCTTCAATCCTCTCAGGAAGGAGGGGCCAAGTACGAAATGTGGGGAGCTTGGAAGTCGCCTCCATTCTTCGTGCTCTCACTCTTCTTCATTTATTCACATGCAGACTTTTCTTTGGACTTCATTCTTGGCGGCTGATTGAGATATCCCTCTTGCGTTCCTTCTCCTCCTGGCTTGGTAGCGGGAATGAGGGGTCGGGGTTGGAGTCGGGGTATGCATGGGTGGGGTATGGTGGGGATGGGGGTGAGGGTAAAGTCAGACATTACACGATGGGTACATAAATCGGGGTTGAATCGGGAGCCGTCGATCTCCTGCCTCAACTTCACTAATAATATTAAGAGTAGGTTGTGGCGCCTTTTGCTTAGGTTCAGTAAGGTGCAGCTCGTCCGCCTCGACCTCCGCCTCGTCCACGGCCGCCACCGCCGTATCCACCGCCCATTCCGGCACCCATCTTGCCGCCGCCGCCGCCTCCATACCCTCCGTCTCCCCAGCCGCCGTAGCCTCCGCCGTAGCCAGGGTAGCCCCAAGGTCCTGGTGGGCCATAGTCTCCCCAGCCGCCGCCGTATCCACCCCAGGCATCGTATCCACCGCCTCCGCCCCAGCCGCCATGACCTCCACGGCCCCCGCGCATTCCGCCACCGCCTCGGCCGCCACGCATGCCTCCCATGCCACCGTCACTCTTGACAGTAACCTTCTTGATCTCTACCTCTTGTCCACTCAGTTGGACCTTTCCACGCTTGAGGAGCGTATCTGCCGGTTCCTCCTTATCAAAAGTGATAAAGCAGAAGTTCTTGGGCTCGTTGTTCTTGGATCTATCGACGGGCCGCTGGATCTCGACCACATTGCCGAACTGGGAAAAGTGCGTCTTGATCTCATCCTCCGTGATGGGCTGCGTGAACTTGCCCACGTAGATCTTGCCCTGTTTGGAAGCGGCCTTCTTGACTGCTACCTTCTTTCCCTTAATGGCGTGCTCCTTCGCCAGCACAGTCTCCAGACTGTCCACGGACTCGAAGACGACGAAGGCGAATCCGCGGGATCGACCAGTCATCTGGTCCATCTTAAGGTTGACAGAAGTCACTGCCCCAAAGGTGGAGAAGTAGTCTTTTAGATCGGCTTCAGACGCCTCCTGCGGAAGTCCGCCGGCGAAGAGTTTGCGGTCGTCCTCGCTGACCGGGTTGGCGGCGGCCGGGCCGCCATTGCTCTGGTTGTCCTCGGACATGGTCGGAGACCGGGGAGGGGTGGCGGGGGTCACCGGGAAGGGGCTGTTTTTGTCGTTTTCCACGAAGGGAGACTGAGGAGCTTCTTTTCTTTTGCCGGCGTCCCTCTTTCTTGGCTCCGCTCTGTGCTGCCGACTCGCCAAGCGCGTTGCTGCTCTTCCTCTCTCTTCTGGCCGAGGAGGCCACGCTGGCCGACCAGGCCAAGCCAGCCAGATTGGCCAAGCTGGCCAACGCGACCCAGAAAAGAGAGGAGGAGGGCAACTCTTTGAGTACCAAGACTGCCAGGGCCGGCCAGTTCGGCCAGAAAGCAACGCTCAGGAGAGTCGAGAAAGGAGCCGGGGGAGCCACAAATGAGACCAAACGCGACCAAACGCGACCAAAATGCCAATCTCGGATGAGAGGAGACCTGCCTTGTCAAAGGCTTGTCAAAGCCCAAAGGATGAGGGAGATCAGGCTTGCGAAGTGCCACATGGCCAACAGGAGGCCTGCCCAACACCGGCGTGGACTTGCCGAAGCCCACCATGGCGTCGATCATAAAAGTGTCCCTCCTGGGGAGGAGTAACTGTGCGTGCCGGGCCAAGGAGAGAAAGGCCGGAAAGGGCGATTTTGGCACCCCCTGGCGTCGGACGTCACAACCACGAGGGGAGAGAACATTGAACCTTCTTTCCCTCTTTCTTTCCTTCTTTCTTTCCTTCTTTCCTCCACTTCTTTTTCCTTTCTCTTCTTCCACGCCTGTTCAATCGCCACGCCTCAAGCGGTCATTGCGACTGCGTTGCAGTACAGGGTGTCCACGATGAATGTGTACAATGTGTATGCGTCGGGATTTTACTTCTACACGCTGTACTGCACGAAGATGTATGCACTGCAGTGTGTACCGCATTGCAAAAATAGAATTGCACAGCAATGGCCAGGTAAAGGTGTGGATTCCACGTGGACGTAGATTATTATTGCCGCGTGTCATGTGAAGGCTCTGCAACCTGATAACACGACGAAGAGGAGTGTCTTGAAGCCTGCACCACAGCATTTATTTGTATCGGTCTGACATATGCTCGGTCAAGATGTCCCACTTTTTTAAATAGGAATTGAGTATTTAAGTTTTACGTCAGTTGCTGATTACATGTCATATTAAAAGCCAATAGTCAAGAAATAAAGTTTAAAAAAACACCCCTATTTTGGCGTTTGTCATCTCAGCCCCAAAGTTTTTTTGTATGACCAAAACCGAAGGAAAAATCTACGTCACATGGTTAACAATAAAGAAAGGGCTTAAAAGCAAACCTCTGGGTTGTCAGTCTGACGTAGAACAAGTGTTTATTCTGTTTTGTCTGCAGCCAAAATGCTAAAAGTATCACGTTGCTCTTCTGTCCTGCCTAAAGTTATTGGAAACAGATTTTAAATCGTTGTTAATGAAAAAAAGTCATGAGACATCATTGCCATTCCTAGTCCGAGTTCCGCAACTGCTGATGAATGGGACTCTTGGTTAACATATGCATTTTGCCACCTCCATAGGCCGTTTATCCGAAGTCCCCTGTAAGTTCACCCAGCGGAGTCCTGTGGTGACTACACTACGGCAACTCCGTAGTATGGATGATGATCTAACCTCACCTCACCTACCGTTAGGTAGGTATGATAAATGTAATATGTTTTCGTAGTCATCTCCCCAAGTTGTCTCCAGTAATCCAGCTGCAGCCAATATTGTTGGGCAAAATTGAAACACTTGTGAAGCACGGTGAGCGCAACTTAAAGTATAACAGTCTAAGAAGTATTTGACCACAGGCGTTGTCCGGTTCCTTCGGTTTAATCGCATTGGCAGGGCCCGGGGACGGAGGATACAGTAAGTATCCTAGGCCCTCCTGATCCCTGCATGATCAGAGGAAAGGGAGGATCCCTCAGGTCGATGTTTGTTGCCTCATACCTACTTGCCACCTTGGGGCGGGGAAAAAACCACTTGGAGTTGCTCCCTCTCGGTCACTCCTAGTTATGGGGATGTCGAAGCCCACTACAAACGAACAAACAAAGTGTTAGACCCCATCAAATGCCCTTAACTAACGAATCTGAATGTGCACACTGAGTCAAAGTTCTAAATGGACGCCTTGTTGACCTCGCCTTGTAACCTGGTGTGCTGGGTCTGAGGAAATTAACGTCCCAGACGGAGGTTAAAGAGCTATACTTTCTTTGAACATTCAACTTTTACACATCGCGTCTCAGGAATCCAGGAATTTTCTGAATAAAGTTTAACTCTAAATGGTCACTGCGTTGAATGCTGGCCGTCAATCATGAGCAACTCAACGTTTGTCATGCCCATGTCTTCGAGGAAGGCAGTCAATGGAGCCTCGGTGGCAGACATCAGGGCATCCATCCTCCTCTTTTACATGGGCTTCAGTATCCACCACTATATTTTTATCCCACCACTGTTGTACTATAAATGAACCATCATAGCTCCATCATGAAATCCAAGGGGTTCATATCTGGTGAAGTGGAAGGCCTCATCTCTCTGCTCCAAAAGTGCTGAAAATAATGGGTGAGCTGGCTCGAGTGGTTGGAAGCACCATCGTGGCGGAAGCCGACAACCTCATTGTCGTAGTCAGTCTTGATCCCTGGTTTCACCTTATTTTTTAATTACTGGAGGAAACGGTTGTTTTACCTTTAATCTCTGTGGCATCTGAAAAAGAGGAAATTTCTTTTCGTTGCTGGCCCCAGCGCTTCACACCACGTATTTGGGTTGTTACACATATTTGTAGTTCGAAGAAGCATGACCATGGCACAAACTTTGGCCATCTTGCTCACTGAATGGCTGTCCGTTCCGATGTTGCTGCATTTGTGAGGCCACTGCTTTGACAAGCTGGTGAATCCTTACAGTTACTATGCACATGCGACAAAAAGCGGACATGCATCCACCTTCAGAGACTTATTGTCATAGACTCATATAGATATTCCACTAATATAATGTATATAATATATATCACTGATACGAGATATACCACGGATATAACATAGAACTCATATGAGATACATGCTGTATTCATGTACGCATATATGGTGGAAATATAATAGGCTAGGTCATTTTTTTAATCTCTTTCTCCATGCTATATTCGCTGCAAGACTCCTTTCAAATGCATTCTCGTCAAATGAGATGAAGGAATAATCAGTTTTTGGGTCCCCTCTTGTCTTGCTCTACAGTATTCTATAAAGGTCTACTCTGGCAATAAAGTTACCGTACTTGCTCGAGAATAACTCCCCTCTTGAATAGTACACGGGGGGGGGGGGGGGGGGGGGGGGGGGGGGGGGGGGGGGGGGGGGGGGGGGGGGGGGGGGGGGGGGGGGGGGGGGGGGGGGGGGGGG